>Ga0114984_1000186_pt1 | contig 24827 bp, 24 predicted proteins | sample Shrwel1BS1Day1_FD_96987 | JGI IMG/M metagenome (GOLD analysis project Ga0114984, IMG submission 96987) | Subsurface microbial communities from deep shales in Ohio, USA - Utica-3 well 1 S-1-Day1 | ecosystem: Environmental > Aquatic > Deep subsurface > Shale gas/oil reservoir > Produced water/Flow...
GATTTTCACCGGCTCGGAGATCCCCGAGGGAGCCGATGCCGTGGTCATGCAGGAACGGGTGGAAGTGACCGACGACGGCATCCTGGTTCAGGCCGACGTGACCAGGGGCCAGAACATCCGTGGTCGCGGCCAGGATCTGAAACAGGGTGATATGGCCCTGGTCAGGGGCACCCCGATTCGCCCGCAGGAGATGGGCCTGATCGCCTCCATGGGTTTTGGCGAGGTGTCGGTGCTCGCCCGGATGAAAGTGGCGGTACTCAACACCGGCGATGAACTGGTGGATCCGGGGCAGCCGCTCGCCGGCGGACAGATCTACAACTCCAACCGGTTCACCCTGCTCGGCCTGCTTGCCCAGGCCGGCTGTGAGGTCGCCCTCTGCGAGACCTTGAAAGACAACCGGGACGCGACGCGGGAAACACTCAAGCGCGCCGCCTCCGAGGCGGATCTGGTAATCACCACCGGAGGCGTGTCGGTGGGCGAGGAAGACCATGTCCGGGCGGTGCTGGAGGATCAGGGCCAGCTTTCGCTCTGGCGGCTGGCCATCAAGCCGGGCAAGCCACTGGCATTCGGTGCTATTGACGGCACCCCCATCCTGGGCTTGCCGGGCAACCCCGCGACCGTCCTGGTGACCTTCCTCATTGTCGGCATGCCCTATATCCGAAAATGCCAGGGACGCCACAAGACATGGCCGGTGGGTGAACGACTGCCGGCAGGCTTTGATGTGGAATCCACATCCATTCGCCGCGAATTCGTTCGTGCCAGGAAAGAGGTATCAGGGGACGAGCTCCAGATTGTTGCCTACCCGAACCAGAGCTCCGGTGTACTGAGCTCCGCCTGCTGGGCAGAGGGGCTTGCCGTGGTTCCGGAAAACACCACGGTGAAAGCCGGGGACGAGCTGACCTATTACTCATTTGCGGAGCTGATGAGCTGATCATGAACACTGAAACATTGACTGTGCGGTTCTTCGCGCGCCTGCGCGAAGAACTAGACACCGAAAGCCTGGAAATGGCGGCATCGCCGGACCTGACCACCGGTGACATTCTCGCCGAACTGGCTGCCAGGGGCGGCCCCTGGGCCCAGCTACAGGGCGACCAGCCGGTGATGATCGCGGTCAACCAGGCGATGGCCAAACCATCGACTCCGGTGAAGGCCGGGGACGAAGTGGCCTTTTTCCCGCCGGTAACCGGAGGTTGAGATGATATCGGTCCAGACTGACGATTTTGATCCGGCAGCAGAGTACCAGGCGTTGCGGGACAGCGGCGCCGGCACCGGGGCGATTGCCACATTCACCGGGCTGGTGCGGGACAACGGCGATCTCCAGGGGGTGACCGGGCTTTACCTGGAGCATTACCCGGGGATGACCGAGCAGGTGATCCAGGGACTGATTGACCAGGCCTCCCGGCGCTGGGATGTGCGTAAGGCCCGGGTGATTCACCGGGTGGGGCGGCTCGACCTGTGTGACCAGATTGTCTTTGTGGGGATTTGCAGTGCCCACCGGGGCGATGCCTTCGCTGCCTGTGAATTCATCATGGATGCGCTGAAAACCTCGGCCCCGTTCTGGAAAAAGGAGATTACCGGGGACAGCGAGCATTGGGTGGAACAGAAGGCCTCTGACAGGGACCGTTCCCAGGCCTGGGATTGAGTCTTCGGGGGCGCAATTTTCTCAAGACAATAAAAAACCGCCCGTGAACCTTGTTCAGGGGCGGCTTTCCGGCAGCAACAGGATCAGAGGTTGCTGTCGAGGAAGGCGGCCAGTTGAGATTTGGACAGGGCGCCAACCTTAGTTGCATCAACGTTGCCGTTCTTGAACAGCATCAGGGTCGGGATGCCGCGAATGTTGAACTTGGGCGGAGTCTGCTCGTTCTCGTCGATGTTCAGCTTGCAGACCTTCAGCTTGCCTTCGTACTCGTCGGCAATCTCTTCCAGAACCGGCGCGATCATCTTGCAGGGACCGCACCACTCGGCCCAGTAGTCCACCAGTACGGGAACGTCGGACTTCAGTACATCCTGCTCGAAAGAAGCGTCGGTGACATTTACGATATTTCCGCTCATTACCTTTTCCTGATTCAGGCACCGCCAGGGCTTCACCGCGCGGTTGCGCGAGCCGGCAGGGGTGCTGTTGACTGTAGCCTGAAGGCTGCCGATAAAACAGCCGTTCAACCTGCTTAAGTTACGCAATACTTTACGCGATTGATCATCCGGATGTGAAGCAGTAGATCCCACACTAGTCATTGCCGATGCCCTGACCGGCGTCAATCGCTCAGCGCGTTCTGTTACTGACAGGCCGGAGACAGATGGCTTATAGTACCCCGCAAGTTCACCGTACAAGGATTTCTGACGACGTGACGGCCGAAGACAACGCCGAAAACGCTGCACAGGGGCCGGAAATGCTGGCAGCCATCGATATGGGCTCCAACAGTTTCCACATGGTCGTGGCCCGGCTGGTACACGGAGAAATCCGTACCCTGGAAAAAATGGGCGAGAAGGTGCAACTGGCTGCTGGCCTGGACCAGTATAACCGCCTCACAGAGGACGCCCAGGAACGCGCACTGGAATGCCTGAGCCGGTTCGCCCAGCGGCTGCAGGGGATGCCCCCTGAGGCAGTCCAGGTGGTGGGTACCAATGCCCTTCGGGTGGCCCGCAACGCTCACCAGTTCATGAACCGTGCCGAGGAAGTCCTGGGCTATCCGGTTGAAATCATCGCCGGCCGGGAGGAGGCCCGCCTGATCTATCTGGGCGTTTCCCATACCCTGTCCGACGACATCGGCCGGCGCCTGGTGGTCGATATCGGCGGTGGCAGCACCGAGTTCATCATTGGCCAGCGGTTCGAGCCGCAGGAGCTGGAAAGCCTGCACATGGGCTGCGTCTCTTTCCGAAACCGCTACTTTCCCGACGGCAAGATCACCCGGCGCCAGATGGACCGGGCGGTAACCCACGCCGAGCAGGAATTGCTGAATATCCGCCAGCATTACCGGAACGTGGGCTGGCAGAGCGCAGTCGGCTCGTCCGGCACCATCAAGGCAATTGCCAGCGTGCTGGCGACTCTGAAGATCACCGATGGCACTATCACCCGCGCCGGGATGCAGGAATTGCGCAAGCGCCTGGTGGACATGGGCAAGACCGACAAACTCGGCGATCTTGGCGTGCGTTCGGACCGACAGAGCATCTTCCCCGGTGGTTTTGCCATTCTGATGGGAGCCTTCCAGTCCCTGGGCATCGAGGACATGGCCTTCGCCGATGGCGCCCTGAGGGAAGGCCTGCTCTATGACATCGTCGGACGGATCCAGCATGAGGACGTGCGCGAGCGCACCATTTCCGCGCTGCAGGAACGCTATCACGTGGACCAGGCCCACGGAGCCGCCGTGGAGGCAACCGCGGTGGCAGCCTGGGAGCAGGTCGCCGATCAGTGGAACCTGCGTACCGCTTCGGACGAGGAAGTACTGCGATGGGCCTGCCGGTTGCATGAGATCGGCCTGACCATCTCCCACAGCCAGTACCACAAGCACGGAGCCTATCTGCTCCGTTACTCCGACCTGCCCGGCTTCAGCCAGCAGTTCCAGCGGGACCTGGCGACACTGGTCCGGGGCCATCGGCGCAAGTTTGCACCGGCCATTTTCGAAGGGCTCGATCCGGAGGATACGTCGCGGCTGCGCCGCCTGTGCATCCTGGTTCGGCTGGCCGTGTTGCTGCAGCACCCCCGGAATATGGAGCCTCCGCCGGAGTTCCGGCTGGAACCGGGTAATGACAAGCTGACGATCACTTTCCCCGACGGCTGGCTCGATGACCGGCCATTGACCCTGGCTGACCTCCGGAACGAACGGGACTATCTGGCCCGACAGGATTTCACGCTGGAGGTCAATCCGGACTAACCGGTAAGCTCTTCTTCCAGGGTTTCCACAGTCTCGCTGATGTCCAGCCACTGCGCCTCGACTTCCTCAAGGCGCCGGCTGGTGTCGGCCTGGCGGGCGAGCAATTCATTCAACCTGGCCTTTCCCGCTTCCTCGTACAGGCCCGGATCCGACAGGTCTTGTTCCAGTTGCACCTGCGTCTGCTGCAGTTGCTCCATCTCTTTCTCGAGACTCGCCTGCTGTTTCCGGTAGGGGCTGAGCTTCTTGCGAATCTCCGCTTCCATGCGCTTGCGCGCCTTGCGGTCGTCGGCACTCTCGCCCACGCCATTGGCAGCACGGGCCGTGGTTGCCCCCGCTGCCTCCCGCCGGGGGGCCTCACCCTCGTCCCGTTCCTTGCGACGGTCAGCCAGCCAGCGTTCGTAATCCTCCAGATCGCCGTCGTACCCGGAGACCCGGCCGTCATTGACCAGCCAGAAATTGTCGACGGTATTACGCAGCAGGTGTCGGTCGTGGGAAACCACCACAATGGCACCCTCGAAATTCTGCAGGGCCATGGTCAGCGACTGCCGCATTTCCAGGTCAAGGTGGTTGGTGGGCTCATCGAGCAGCAACAGGTTGGGTCTTTGCCAGGCGATCACCGCCAGAGCCACCCGGGCCTTTTCGCCACCGGAGAACGAGTGGATCGGGCTCAGCGCCTCGTCGCCATGGAAATCGAAACCGCCCAGGAAATTGCGGATGCTCTGCTCCGGCGCCTTCGGCGCCAGGCGTTGCAGATGCAGAAACGGGCTGGCATCCAGATCCAGGGACTCGAGCTGGTGCTGGGCGAAGTAGCCGATCGCCAGATGCTCGCCACAGGTTCGCTCACCGGCCAGCATTGTGCGCTCGCCCCGGAGGGTATCCATCAGGGTGGACTTGCCGGCACCGTTGGGGCCCAGCAGACCGATGCGGCTGCCCGGCAGCAGGGTCAGATTGATATTGTCCAGGATTACGCTTTCACCATAGCCGGCCTGCCCGTTGCGAATGGACAGCAAGGGGTTGGAGACCTTTTCCGCCACCGGGAATTCGAAGCTGAACGGAGAGTCGATGTGGGCCGGGGCAATGCGCTCCATCCGCTCCAGGGCCTTGACCCGGCTCTGGGCTTGCCGGGCCTTGGTGGCCTGGGCCCTGAACCGGTCGATAAAGCGCTGGATCTCGGCAACCCGGGCCTGCTGGCGCTCATAATTGGCCTGTTGCTGGGACAGACGCTCGCCACGCTGGCGCTCGAAGGCCGAGTAGTTGCCGGTGTATAGCTCCAGCTTATGCTGATCAAAGTGCACCACGTGAGAGGCCACCCGATCCATGAAGTCCCGGTCGTGGGAAATGAACAGCAGTGTCCCGGGATAGCGCCGCAGCCAGTTCTCCAGCCACAGGCAGGCATCCAGATCCAGGTGGTTGGTGGGCTCGTCCAGCAACAACAGGTCCGAGGGCCGCATCAGCGCCCGGGCAAGGTTCAGGCGAATCCGCCAGCCACCGGAGAAGGCCGAAACCGGTCGTTCGGCATCGCCATCGGCAAATCCCAGGCCACGGAGAAGCGACTCGGCCCGGCGTGGCGCTGACCAGGCCTCATGCACATCCAGCTCGCCGTGGATCCTGGCTGCGGCATGATCGTCGCCGGCCGCTTCGGCCTTCGCCAGTTCGGACTCCATCCGCCTCAGTTCCCGGTCGCCATCGAGCACAAAATCCCGCGCGCTGCGTTCTGACGCTGCCACTTCCTGGGCCATGTGGGCGATGCGGCAGCCCCCGGGCAGGGAAACACTGCCCTGCTCCGGCGCCAACTGACCCAAAAAGAGCTGGAAAAGGCTGGATTTACCGGCACCATTGGCACCTACGATGGCAACTCTCTGGCCCGGCTGAACCGTGAGATTCACGGATTCTAGCAACCAGACACCACCCCGTTGTAAACTGAGTTCAGTAATCGTTAACATAAATCCATTTTATCAGCGTAAGATGGTCAGGGCAGGTTCAGCGTGGAATTACCGGAGAAACTGGAACCGGACAACCCGATTTGGCGTTTCGCCCTGGCATTCTGGCGAATGCCCGGTGCCCAGCGAACCTGTCTTGCGCTCCAGGATCAGGGCTGGAACGTTACACGGATTCTATGCGCTGGCTGGCTGGCCCTTGAAGGCAGACCATACAGCGGCACAGAGCACGTTACGGTAACAGAGTGGCGCCAGCATGTAACCGGTGCTTTGCGGGCAGTGCGCAAATATCTCCCCAAAGGCCACGAACCCAGTCAGGACCTTCGCGAAGGTGTTGCCGGCCTTGAACTGCAGGCCGAGCAGTTGGAACTGGCCCTGGCCTGGCAAAAACTTGCAACCGAGACTCCGGACAAGGCCCATATGACTGGACATGCCCGGCTGATCCGAAACAACCTTGCCACCGCTGCCTGCCGGCCGGAACAGGCCTCCGATGCAGCAGCTGAGCTGAATACACTGGCCGACATTCTGGCCTCATTCTCCAATGGAGACACCCAGCCATGATGATGAAATGGCTCATCCGGCTCTCGTTTCCGGCCCTGGCATTTCTTCTGGTTCTGATGTTCTTCGGAATTGACGATCCCCGGGAGGTATCCCAACCCGTAGCAGACAATCAGGAACCCGAGCAGGAAATTCCTGCGTTTGAAGGCCTGGTACCCTCCCCCGTGCCGACCGAAGGCCCGGAGATCATTTTCAAATGGCAGGACACCGACGGCAACTGGCACTATGCCGACCAGCCACCGGCCCGGGGGCCCTGGAACACACTGGCCATTGAACGCCCGGACAAGGCCCGCGCGGGTTCCCCGGCCCAGGATTCTGAAAGCGACTGGCAATCCCCCTACAGCGCGCCCTTTTCCCTGGGCCCTACCGCCGGTAGTAACGGCAGCTGACAGAAAGGGTCGGGTTCCTTAACACATGTTCAGTGGCATCTCGCGCCGGAACCCGTTACCTTCTGTATTTCAATAATGACAATCCGGGAGTGTCGCTCCCGCGCACTTACGTAAACCGTTAAGGACTCAGTAATGAAGAAAACCCTGCTTGCATTGGCCATGGCCGGTGTCGTCACCGGTTGTTCCACTCCACCGGAAGCTCCCGAAGATCCCAAGCTGGAATCCACCGAGCAGAAGGTCAGTTACGGTATGGGCCTGGTGCTCGGTGAGCGGATGAGCAACGACCTGCCGGATCTGCAGATGGACCAGTTCCTGCAAGGCATCCAGCACGGCCATGCCGGAGACGAGGAAACCAGGCGCCTGACCCGGGAGGAAATCCAGCAAGCCCTGGTGGCCTACCAGCAGAAACTGCAGGAAGACCAGAAGATGCAGATGGAAGAGCTGGCCCGGAAGAACAAGGAGGCCGGCGAAGCCTTCCTGGCGGAAAATGCGGAGAAGGACGGCGTTGAGACCACCGAGTCCGGCCTGCAGTATGAAGTGATCGAAGAAGGCAGCGGCGACAAGCCGTCCGCCGAAGATACCGTCAGGGTCCACTACACCGGCGAACTGCTGTCCGGTGAGGTGTTTGACAGCTCCCGCGAGCGCGGCGAACCGGTCACTTTCGCCCTGAACCAGGTTATTCCGGGTTGGACCGAGGGCCTGCAACTGATGAGCGAGGGTGCCCGTTACAAGCTCTACATCCCGGCGGACCTTGCTTATGGCCCGGGCGGCAATCGCAGTATCGGCCCCAACGAAACCCTGGTCTTTGATGTCGAGCTGCTTGACGTCAATCCTCAGGCAGACGCCGGAGAAGACTCAGCGCCCGAGTAATCTGCGGATACAGAAAAGCCTCAGTGCCGGGCAACCTGCCGGGCTGAGGCTTTTTTCATGGTCGATTGACCGCCCCGATCAGACGGAAGCAACCTGTGCCGCATGGGCATTGTGCAGATGCTCGATCAGGAAGTCCTCCATCTCGAACCGGCTCTCCAGAGCCTCCCCCAGCCTTGAGAGGTCATTGAACAGTTCACGGACCCGGGGTTCAGAGAGTGACTGGCCGTTCAGACGATCATTGAAGTTGAGCGCAATTTCCGTCGTCTGCTCGATCCCCGGATACACCCTGGCCGCCAGCTCCAGGCCGCCGTCGTTGAACTCACGGGCTTCCTGTATCAACTGCTCGTAGATTTCGAAGTGGCCGGCGGAGACATAATCCACCAGCACCTCACACAAGCGAACGAACTTTTCCATCAGAGATTCGGTCCGGGTGAAATCGTTTTCTCCGGTCAAATCACAGTAATGAACCAGTAGCTCCTGACGCTCTTTCAGCCAGTGATCAATCAGTTCGCTGACACCGCCCCAGCGTTCCCTGGCATTTCGGCAATTCTCCAACATGACGCCTGTTCTCCGCTCGTTTACCCGAAGCGTTTGACCCCGGTGCAATTGCTTGCAGTTCGGGATTCAAGGTACCCCAACGCCACGGTTGCCCGCAACCGCTTCAGCTGCGAATCCAGCTCCGGGGTTGCGGCCGTCTGAACAGGAAATACAGGCCTGCCAGCACCAGCACCGAAAAAAACACCGCGGTCCAGCCCGGAATGCTCAGCCCCAGGAATCGCCAGACCACCTCGGCACAGTCACCGGTACCTCTGAGGGCGGTAGTAAGCACCTCCATCCAGGGCAGGACCTCAAGCATGTAATCGACCGAAGGCCCGCAAGCCGGTACCTGATCCGCTGGCAGACTCTGCAGCCAGAGCTGGCGCCCGGCAATGCCCAGCCCCGTTCCTGCGGTCAGCGCCAGCAGGAAGCCATAGACACGAACACCCCAGCCGGTGGGCCCATGGAGGAACGCCAGCAAGCTGACCAGCCCTGCGCCCATGAAGCCGAAACGCTGGAGCCAGCAAAGCGGGCAGGGCTCCAGCCCCATCACGTATTCCATATAGAAGGCCACGCCGAGCAACGCGGCACAGACCAGAAAAACAACTGCAAAAACCCATCTGCCAGCCAAAACAACACCCTCGGAATGAAGACTTGAAGCTCAGAGACCCGCCACTTAACCCTAAACCCCGGGGAACTTCAAGCGCTGGCGGCTTGTAGCTCTGACAAACCGATGTCCGGATTCTGTGCAACAGATTCCCTCCGGGCTCCGACAGAGACCGCACTACACTCTCAGGACCTCAGGTAGTCTGCCAGGAACTGCTCGAATGGCTGGGAATCATGGGCCTCCATCCGGGCTTGCTCAGCCAGGGAATCCCGGCTCATTGCCCGGAACGCCTCCTGGACATCCGGCGCCATCGCCTCTGCCCGCATGGTCTGCTGGTGGCGAAGGGACATCTCCATCACCCAGTCCCGGTGTCCGAGGCCGGAACAACGCATGGCCTCCAGCACTCGTGTGGAGGGTACCCCGTGTGCCAGGCTCTTTTTCTGGGCCTTCAAAGCCGTCGTATAGCTCCGGGTGCCCGTCCAGTCATCCAGCAACTCCGCCAGCGACTCCAGGCGATCCAGCAGTCCGGAGGCCGCTTCCATCACAGGAACCCTGCCGCTCTCCTGACACAGAGTGAGGCCGGCGTCCCGGCCCCGGGCCACCACATCCTTATAGTTGTCGTCCAGTCGCTCGCATTCGGCATCACTGATCCGGGGCGAATCACACAGCAGGCAGTCGAGCAGGAACAGGTCGAGAAAATCAATCTGTTCCCGGTTCACGCCCAGAGCCGAGAACGGGTCCAGGTCCAGGCAGCGCACCTCGATGTATTCCACACCACGCGCCTCCAGGGCCTGGATCGGTTTTTCCTCCCGCTCGGTGGTCCGCTTCGGGCGAACGGCACTGTAATACTCGTTCTCGATCTGCAGGACGCTGGTGTTGATCTGGATGAACTCATCGCCACGGCGGGTGCCGATCGCCTCGTAGGGCGGCCAGGTGGTGTGGATGGCACGGTCCAGGGTGCGGGTGTAGGTGCCGAGATCGTTGAAACAGATATTCAGCGAGGCCTGGGCGTTGTTGTGGTAACCCAGATCCCCCATGCGCAGGGATGTCGCGTGCTCGCTGTACCAGGTGCACTCATCAAACCGCTTGAGATCGTGTTTCACGCCGGCGACAAAACTGGCATCCAGCGCCGGGGAGGCCCCGAACAGCAGCATCAGCAGCCAGCTGCGGCGGCGGAAATTGCGGATCAGCCAGAAGTACTGTTCAGACTTGAAATCCCGCAGTGACAGCTGGTCCCCCAGCAGTTGCTGCCACTTTTCCCAGAACGCATCCGGCAGCGACAGGTTGTAGTGCGCGCCGGCGATACTCTGCATGATGCGGCCATACCGCACCGCCAGCCCCTGGCGATAGACATGCTTCAGGTAGCCGATGTTCGAAGTGCCGTATTCCGCAATCGGAATACTTTCGTCGCCGTCCAGTTCACAGGGCATGCTCGCAGCCCAGAACACTTCGTCCCCGAGATTCTGTTGCACAAACTGGTGAATATCCCGCAACGATTCCAGCATGGCGTCCGTGCTGCCACAGACCGGCGTTATCAGTTCCAGCAGCGCCTCGGAATAGTCCGTGGTGATCCGGGGATGGGTAAGCGTGGAACCCAGTGCCTTCGGGTGCGGGGTCTGGGCAATGAACCCGTTCCGGTCAACCCGCAGGCCTTCTTTCTCGACCCCCTTGAGAAAGCCGTGCCACTCCGTTTTTGAGAACTGGCGAAATAACGAATGGCGGGATTCAGCCATGCTTGACTCCTGCTGCGACGGCCCCGCCCGTTGCGGGGCCGTCGGTGAACCTGATGATGGGAAGCTTACTGTCTGTCCTTCCGGGCCGAGGCCAGCGCCTGGGCCAGGGCACCGGCCATGGCGCCCGGGGCCGGCTTCTGCCCCTTCGGCGCCCGGCTCTGGCGCTGGCCGGAACGGTTGTCGGAACGCCCTCGCCCGGACGCGGCACGGGATCCGTTCTTCTCACCGGGCTGGTCGTCCATACGCATGGACAGGCCGACACGCTTGCGGGGAATGTCCACCTCCATGACCTTGACCTTGACGATGTCGCCGGCCTTGACCACTTCCCGCGGGTCCTTGACGAAAGTGCGGGACAAAGCGGAGATATGCACCAGACCGTCCTGATGCACACCGATGTCCACAAAGGCGCCAAAGTTGGTCACGTTGGTGACCGAGCCTTCCAGGATCATGCCCGGTTTCAGGTCATTGAGGGTTTCCACCCCCTCCTCGAAACTGGCAAACCGGAATTCCGGACGCGGGTCCCGGCCCGGTTTTTCCAGCTCGGCAATGATGTCGCGAACCGTTGGCAACCCGAACTGTTCTGTTACGTAATCCTGCGGATTCAGCCCACGCAGGAACGCAGAATCACCGATAATATCTTCCACCTTGCGGTTGTTCCTGGCTGCAATCGACTCCACCACGCCGTAGGCTTCCGGGTGCACCGAGGAGCGGTCCAGCGGGTTTTCGCCACCGGCAATTTTCAGGAAGCCGGCGGCCTGCTCGAAGGTACGATCCCCCAGGCGAGTCACTTTCAGCAGCTGCTTGCGGTTGGTGAACATGCCGTTCTGGTTACGGAAATCGACGATGTTCCGGGCAATACTCTGGTTGAGACCGGAAACCCGGGCCAGCAGCGGCACCGAGGCGGTGTTCAGGTCCACACCGACGCCGTTTACACAGTCCTCGACCACCGCATCCAGGCTGCGGGAGAGCTGGACCTGGGACACATCATGCTGGTACTGGCCGACCCCGATGGATTTGGGCTCGATCTTCACCAGCTCGGCCAGGGGATCCTGCAAACGACGGGCGATGGATACCGCGCCCCGGATGGTGACATCCAGGTCCGGCAGTTCCCGGGAGGCGAATTCAGAGGCGGAGTAGACGGAAGCGCCGGACTCACTGACCACGATCCGGGCCAGCTTCAGCTCCGGATAGCGCTTGCACAGGTCGGCCACCAGCTTCTCGGTTTCCCTCGAGGCGGTACCGTTACCGATCGCCACCAGCTCGATCCCGTACTCCCGGCACCAGGAGGCAAGCTGTTCGATGGACTGGTCCCACTTGTTCTGCGGGGCATGGGGGAAGATCGCGCCGTGGCCCACCACCTGACCGGTGCCGTCGATCACCGCCACCTTGACGCCGGTGCGCAAACCGGGGTCGAGACCCAGGGTCGGGCGCGGGCCGGCCGGCGCCAGCAAAAGCAGATCCTTGAGGTTGGCGGCAAACACGTTGATCGCCTCGGTTTCCGCGGCTTCCCGCACCTGAGCTATCAGGTCGGTCTCGATCTGGGTCGACAGTTTGACCCGCCAGGTCCAGCGCACCACTTCGGATAGCCATTTGTCGGCCGGGCGACCGTCGTTCCGGATACGCCAGCGCGCGGCAATCCGCTGTTCGGCCGGGTGCGGCTGACGGCGATCGTCCTCACTGTCACCGACGACGATAGTGTAGGTCAGGATGCCCTCGTTGCGGCCACGCAGGATGGCCAGGGCCCGGTGCGAGGGCACCTTCTTCAGGGGCTCGACATGGTCGAAGTAATCCCGGAACTTGGCGCCCTCGGTTTCCTTGCCTTCCACCACGGACACCTTGAGCTGACCCTCCTGCCAGATGAAGTCCCGCAGGTCGCCCAGCAGTTCCGCGTCCTCCGCGAAGCGTTCCATCAGGATATAGCGGGCGCCATCAAGGGCCGCCCTGGTATCTTCCACCCCGGCGTCCTTGTTGATGTAGGCCTCGGCGGTGGCTTCGGGATCGAGGGTCGGATCGTCATACAGGGCATCAGCCAGCGGCTCCAGACCGGCTTCACGGGCAATCCGGGCTTTGGTGCGGCGCCTGGGCTTGTAGGGCAGGTACAGGTCTTCCAGCCGGTTCTTGGTGTCTGCGCCGTTGATCGCGGCCTTGAGCTCATCAGTCAGCTTGCCCTGCTCCTCAATGCTGTTGAGGATGGTGGTGCGGCGGTCCTCCAGTTCCCGCAGGTAACGCAACCGCTCTTCCAGGTTCCGCAGCTGACTGTCGTCCAGCGAGCCGGTGACTTCTTTCCGGTAGCGGGCAATAAACGGAACGGTCGCGCCTTCGTCGAGCAGGGCAACGGTGGCATTTACCTGTTGTTCGCGGACACCAAGTTCTTCCGCGATACGGCTGGAAATCGTCTTCATGCAACCTCGGCAAAATTACACAGGAATCGAATTAACGGGAAAAGGTACAGCGGCTTACTTCTGCAAGCAAGCGGCCTGACTGCGGCTGTTCAGGAATTGCACAAGCTCGAACCAGGGCATGGGGCGGGCGTAATAGTAACCCTGGACCTCATCACAATGCTGCTGGCGGAGGAACTCCAGCTGCCCTTTGCTCTCCACGCCTTCGGCAACCACGCTCATCTGCAGACTGTGGGACAGACTGATGATCGCGCGGATGATGTGCTCGGCGTCCGCCGACCGCCCCAGTTCCTCCACAAAGGACTTGTCGATCTTGACCAGGGAAATCGGCAGGTGCTGCAGGTTGCTCAGGGACGAGAAACCGGTGCCGAAATCGTCCAGGGCAAAGCTGATGCCGAGCTGGTTCAGCTCCCGCAGGCAGCGCTGGGCGTATTCCGGATCGTGCATCATGGCACTTTCGGTGAGTTCCAGCTCCAGCAGACTGGTATCGACGTTGGCATTGAAGATGATCCGGAAGATGGTCTCGGTCATCTTGCGATCATAAAACTGACGGAACGAGAGATTGACGGCAAACACCAGTCCGGGAAAACCCAGCCCGGCAGATTCCTGAAGACCCTTGCAGGCCTGTTCGATGACCCAGTAACCGATCGGAACGATCAGGCCACTGCGCTCCGCTACCGGAATGAATTCATCCGGCCCCACCAATCCACGCTGCGGGTGGTTCCAGCGCAGCAGACACTCCACGCCGCGCACTTCCTCGGTCGCCAGGTCGATCCTGGGCTGGTAGTACACTTCCAGCTCCCTGCCCCGCAAGGCGTTACGCAGGTCCGCCTCCAGGCGCAGCTGGTAGCCGGCGGAGATGTGCAGCTGCCGGTCGTAAAAACGGTAACTGGTGCCCGGATCCCGCTTGGCCTCGAACATGGCGCGGTTGGCGCGACGCATCAGGTTCTCTGCGCTATCACCGGATTCCGGGTAAGTGGCAACACCGAGGCTGGCGCTAACCACCAGCTGCTGGCCGTCCACGCTCACCGGCTGGTCGAGGATGGTGACCACCTTGCGGATGATCCGGGTAATATCCAGCGAGTCCTCGACCTTTTCGATAATGATCGCCAGCTCGTCCCCGCCAATGCGCATCAGCGAGTCCATCCGGCGCAGGGCGTGGCGCAGGCGATCCGCCAGCTTCATCATCAGCTGGTCGCCGCGCCGGTAACCGAAAGATTCGTTGATACTGCGGAAATCATCGATGTTGAGATGCAGCAGGGCCAGCCTCTGATCGGCCCGCCCGGCCCGCAGCAGGCCCTGCTGCAGCCGGTCAAAGAAAAGGTCCCGGTTAATGATGCCGCTGGCAACATCGCGCCCCAGATGCCCCAGGGTGGACATACTCAGTTGTTCGCGGTACCACAGGTATTTCACCGCCCTGGGAAAACTCCACCGGTCCAGGTGCTGACGACTCAGGTAATCCGCGGCTCCCTCGCCGATCAGTTGCGAAGCCCGTTCTGCAGGCAATTCGGCGCTGAGCGCCAACACCGGTTTGTCGTCACCGGAGACCGAAAGGTATTGCAGGAACGCGGCTTCATTACCGCCGTGGAACACACAGTCCCAGACGATGACATCGAAACTGGCGTTACGGATAAGGTCGTCGCAATCGATCAGATCCGGACACCAGGTGACATCCGGATCGATCCCGGGATCAACTGAAAGCAGCGAGTCCAGCCAGAGAAAGTCCGCGTGGTGAGGAGTGAGCACCAGTACGCGTAACTGATCGGGCCTCGGGGGCTCCAGGGACAATGTCATCAAACAGGATCCGTTTTCGCATAGGCTTTGACCGTCAATCCTATCATAGCCCAGAGATGTTCGAGGTACAGCAACGCCTGCTGGTGTAGAATAATGGCACGCGAATTTCCTGACCCCCGTTCCATTCTGGTCCGTAATCTGTGAACAAACTCAATCCCCGACAAAGTGAAGCCGTCCGTTACGCCGATGGCCCGCTACTGGTGCTCGCCGGCGCCGGCAGTGGTAAAACCAGTGTGATCACACGCAAGATTGCCTACCTGATCGAGGAGCTGGGCATTCCGGGGCGTCATATTGCCGCTGTGACCTTTACCAACAAGGCGGCCCGGGAAATGAAGGAGCGGGTGGGCCGGATCGTGGACCGGGGCAAGTGCCGGGGTCTGATCGTGTCCACCTTCCACAACCTCGGCCTGAACATGATCCGGGAAGAGCATCCGCACCTGGGCTACCACCCCGGCTTCTCTATCTTCGATGCCGAGGACGCCAGGGCCCTGCTGCAGGACCTGATGCTGCGGGAGGCCAGTGCCGATGCCGGCGATGAACTCAACGATGTGCAGATGACCATCTCCTCCTGGAAGAACGCCATGCGCGGCCCGGAAGAAGCCTACAGCAAGGCCGCCGACGAACGGGAACAGCGCATCGCCCTGATCTACAAGCGCTACAAAGAATACCTGAAAGCCTATAACGCGGTGGATTTCGACGACCTGATACTGCTGCCCGTCCAGCTCTTCCGCAGCCATCCGGATGTGCTGGCCAAGTGGCGGCGCAAGATCCGCTACATGCTGGTGGACGAGTACCAGGACACCAACGTGTGCCAGTACGAACTGGTCAAGCTGCTGGTGGCCGAGCGCGCAGCCTTCACGGTGGTCGGCGATGACGACCAGTCCATCTATGCCTGGCGCGGGGCCAGGCCGGAGAACCTGTCCCGGCTCAAGGAAGACTTCCCGAGCCTGCGAATCGTCAAGCTCGAGCAGAACTACCGCTCAACCGGGCGGATCCTGCGCAGCGCCAACACGGTAATTGCCAACAACCCCCATGTGTTCGAGAAAGCCCTTTGGAGCAACCACACCATCGGCGAGGAACTTCGCATCATCCGCTGTCGCAACGAGGATGCCGAAGCCGAACGGGTGGCGACCGAGATCATCGACAACAAGCTCAAGCAGGGGCTCAATTTCAGGGATTTCGCCGTGCTGTACCGGGGCAACCACCAGTCCCGGTTGCTGGAAATGAAACTGCAGGCCTACCAGATTCCCTACCGGATCTCCGGCGGCCAATCGTTCTTCTCCAGGAATGAGATCAAGGACGCCATGTCTTACCTGCGGCTGCTGGTGAATCCGGATGACGACGCCGCCTTCCTGCGGGTGGTCAACGTGCCCCGCCGCGAAATCGGCCCACGCACCCTGGAGCAGCTGAGCCACTACGCCCGTTCCCGCAATGTCAGCCTGTTCCGGGCGCTGGGCGACATGGGTGCAGAAGCCCACGTTACCGGGAAAGGTCTGGACCGCCTGCGGCGCTTTGCCCACTGGGTCGACCACACCTGCGAGCGCCTGCATTCGGAAGACCCTGTCCCGGTGATCAAGCAGCTGTTCACCGACATCGAATACGAGGAATGGCTGCACCAGCACTCCGGCACGCCCAGGCAGGCCGAACGGCGCATGGAGAACATCCGGTACCTGGTGGAATCGATCCAGCGCATGCTCGATGACGGCAAGGGCACGGCGGACGAGATCGGCATCGGGGACGCCATCAGCAAGCTGATCCTGCGGGACATGATGGAGCAGCGCGAAGAGGAAGACGACAGCGACAAGGTTCAGCTGCTGACCCTGCACGCCTCCAAGGGTCTGGAGTTTCCCCACGTGTTCATCATGGGTCTGGAGGAGGAAATCCTGCCCCACCGCGCCAGCATCGAGGAAGGCAACATCGAGGAAGAACGCCGCCTGATGTATGTGGGTATTACCCGGGCCCGGGAAACCCTGACCCTCACCTATGCAGCCTCCCGGAAACAGTATGGTGAGAAGATCGAAACCATTCCCAGCCGGTTTCTGGATGAGCTGCCCGAAGAAGACCTGAAATGGGAAGGCCTCGGAGATCTCGACCGGGAAGCCAACCAGAAAAAGGGCAAAGCCACCCTGAGCGCACTGCTGGGGGATCTTGGGGTCTGAACGAAAGTAGCCCCCGCTGACAGGGGACTACTCGATATGATCAGATCTTACTGGCTCTGGGAGACCATATGCTCGACCGCTTTCTTGATTTCCTCATCCGGACAGTCTGCACAGCCGCCCTTGGCCGGCATGAGGTTGAAACCGTTGAGGGCATGGCTGATCAGGATATCCATCCCCTGGTCGATACGCGGTGCCCAGGCTGCGGTATCGCCAATCTTGGGTGCGCCAGCGGCGCCCGTAGTGTGGCAGGCCGTGCATACGGCATCAAAAACCTCACTGCCGGAGCGTGGGCCGGAGCTCGCTGCCTGGGTGGGAGCGGCTGCGGCGCCACACTCCTGGCCTTCCAGACACACTTTACCAACCGGCTCGATACGAGCGCGGATCTCGTCTTCAACACTAGCCATAACGGCGCCGGCGGTGAGACCGAAACCAAGCAGAACAACAGCCAGGACTCTCTTCATGTTCACAATGCACCTCGCATTTGAGCGTTATAATCTTTGGTCGCCGCATTATAGCGACTGAACCCCGGCAAAAAAACCAGAGGCCAGGATCATAAATTGATTTCAACCGGTTTAATTGCAATTTCGTAAGCCCTCAGGCAAGAATTTGTGAATACAGGTACCATACCGGCAATCCGATCAACACGACTTCCGGGACCCACTCCATGCCAGACACAGAAAACAACCGCCCGCATCCATGGCGCAGGCCGCTGTTGATTCTCGAGTTCTCCGCCCTGGCCGTCCTGCTGGGCTCCATGGCGTGGTTTTCAAGCCGGACAGCCGATGGCAGTATGATCAGCGCCGGCTGGCTGCTGATTCCGGCCCTTGCCAGCCTGGGCGTGTTTGCCAGTTTTATCGGCCTGATGTACCTGCGTTGGGTCGCAGCCGCCAATGCGGCCAATCGTACCCGCCACAGAATCGTTTTCGCTCTGTTGGCGATCACCCTGATCGGGGTCTGGGGGTATGGCATTGCAAACACCTGGTTGAGCCTGAACGCAAGCTGAGGATCGCCCCATGACACATCAACCCTGGCCACTGTACACCGGCCTGAGCGTTTGCCTTACCGTCCTGGCCGCTCCGGCGGCCTTTGCCCAGCCGTCCGGCTCCGAGCTGCCCGAGGATTTGTCCGCCGAGCAATGCGCCCTTATTGACAACGGGGTTCGCAGGCTCGCCTGTTTCGATCGGGTGTTCAAGGCCGACAGGAAAAGACAGGCGGCCAGCGAGGGCGAACAGGAACAGGCCGAGGAGGCCATGAGTGACAAGCTGCCTCTGGCAAACGGAGAAAGCCACGAAGATTCCGGGCTTCCAGACGACAACAACGTCATGAATTCGATGGTGGACCAGTATATCGCTGCGGAACAGGCGGTCTTTTCGTTCTCGGGCAGTTTCGTAGGCCATCGCCCGACCTATATTCTGCCGATTACCTGGGTCAACGACCCGAACCCCACTCCTGGCAGCCCTCGCCTGGGCACGGCGGGCTATGACTATAAGCTCAGAAACGAGGAAGCAAAATACCAGATCAGTTTCAAGGTACCGCTGCTCACCGGGCTGTTGGACGACCGTACTACTCTTTGGTTCGGCTATACCCAGCAGTCTTACTGGCAGGTTTATAATCGGGATGAATCGGCTCCGTTCCGGGAGACCAATTATGAACCAGAGATTTTCCTGCGCTATCAGACGGAGTGGGATCTTGGGCCGGGCACCCTCAATGGCGTAACCATCGGTTTCAATCACCAGTCCAATGGCCAGTCCGAGCCGCGCTCCCGTAGCTGGAACCGGATCGTAGGCAGCGCGGCCTACAGTTACGATCGCTGGCTGTTCATGCTGCAGCCCTGGTATCGGATTCCGGAGAACAACGACGATGATAATGCTGACATCGAAGAGTACCTTGGCTACGCCAATTACCAGGCGGTGTACAAGCTGACCGAAGACCGGACGTTTTCGTTGCGACTGATGAATAATCTGCGGTCGGATAACCGGGCATCCGTTGAGTTCGGGTACAGTTTTCCCATGGGGGAGACGCTTAAGGGGTTCTTTCAGTACTACAACGGGTATGGGGAGAGTCTGATTGACTATAACCACCGGATTGAGAGGTTCGGTATCGGGATTATGCTGAACGACTGGCTCTGATTCATCGTCAGACGCAGGCGCAAGGCCGCGGCAAGCAGACTTTGGTGAAGGTTGAGCGGGCAGGAAGGGCTGTCAGAAACCCGCTCCTTGCGGCACCCCTCCGGGGTCCAGCCTGCAATCATAGATTGCAGTCGTTCGGCTGTCGCATGAAGCTTCGCTTCATAAACGCCCGGCCTCACCCATGTGACGCTTGAGCTCCGCCATCCATGGCTCCGCACAGTTTCTGACAGCCCTTCCTGCCCGCTCGCCCCAGAGTCCTGGAGCTTAGCTCACCTTGCCCACTTCTCGGGTTAACCTTCTTGGTTCAGCCTATCCATTTCCGCCAATAGTTCTTCTGTCTTTTCTTCCATCAACGGAATATTCGCCCTCGATTCCACATTAAGGCGTACCACCGGCTCGGTGTTGGACATCCGGAGGTTGAAGCGCCAGTCGTCGAATTCGATGCTGACGCCGTCCACGTGGCTGACGTTTTTGGCGCCGACGCTGTATTTGGCTTCGATCGCGGCGATGACCTTGGGCGGATCGGCGATGGTGCGGTTGATTTCGCCGCTGGCCGGGTAGGCTTCGATTCGGGCGTCGATGAGGGACGACAGAGTCTGGCCGGACTGGCAGAGGCGTTCGGCGACGAGGAGCCAGGGGATCATGCCGCTGTCGCAGTAGGCGAAGTCGCGGAAGTAGTGATGGGCACTCATTTCGCCGCCGTAGACGGCGTCTTCGTCACGCATTCTCTGTTTTATGAAGGCATGGCCGGTTTTGCTTTCAATGGGTTCGCCGCCGGCAGCTTTCACCAGCTCGATGGTGTTCCAGGTGAGGCGGGGGTCGTGGATGACTTTGCCGCCGCCGGTTTTTCGCAGGAACTGGTCGGCCAGCAGGCCGACGATGTAGTAGCCCTCGATAAAGCGGCCGTTTTCGTCGAAGAAGAAGCAGCGGTCGTAGTCACCGTCCCAGGCGATGCCCATGGCGGCACCCTGCTCCATGACTGCATCGGCAGTGACGGCACGGTTTTCCGGCAGGATGGGGTTGGGCACGCCGTTGGGGAAGTGGCCGTCCGGCTGGTGGTGGACCTTGATAAATTCGAAGGGCAGGTGCTGTTCCAGTTCGTCGATCACCAGGCCGGCGCCGCCATTACCGGCGTTGCAAACGATGGTCATGGGTTTGAGTGAGGCGGCATCGACGTAGCCAAGCAGGTGGTCCACGTAGGCGCTCATCACTTCCAGTAGCTCGTATCGGCCTTGCTGCGGCGCATCGGCAAAGGGCTCCGGTACGCGGTCGCGGATCTCGTTCAGGCCATTGTCAGAGCTGATCGGCCGGGATTCGGGGCCGACCATTTTCATGCCGTTGTGGTCCTTGGGGTTGTGGCTGGCGGTGACCATGATGCCACCGTCCATCTTGTAGTGGCTGGTGGCGAAGTACACCTGCTCGGTACCACACAGGCCGATGTCGAATACATCGGCGCCAGCAGCCATCAGACCAGCGCTGAGGGCTTTGGTGATTTCAGGGCTGGAGAGACGGATGTCGTAACCGACAATCACTTTCCTGGCGCCGGTGATTTCGACATAGGCGCGCCCGATTTTCTCGGCCAGGGCAGGATTCAGCTGATCCGGCACCCGGCCACGCAGGTCATAGGCTTTAAAGCAGGACAGGTCCATTGTCTGGTTTACTCCGCGGCTGATGATTGAATCTGGATGTAGTTCTGGATTCCCATCTGGGCGATCATTTCCAGCTGGGTTTCCAGCCAGTCTATGTGCTCTTCCTCGCTGTCCAGAATGCTGCGAAACAGCTGCCGGCTGGTGTAGTCCCGGATTTCCTCGCAGTAGGCAATAGCTTCTTTCAGGTCGGCGTGGGCAATCTGCTCGAGTTTCAGGTCGCAGGAGATCATTTCCTCGACATTCTCGCCGATCAGCAGTTTGTTCAGGTCTTGCAGGTTGGGCAGACCTTCGAGGAACAGGATGCGCTCGATCAGTTGATCGGCGTGTTTCATCTCGTCAATGGATTCCTCGTATTCCCTGGCGGCCAGTTTGCTGATGCCCCAATCCTTGTACATGCGGGAATGGAGGAAATACTGGTTGATGGCGGTCAGCTCGTTGGCGAGGACCTTGTTAAGGTACTGGATGACTTTCTTGTCGCCTTTCATAGCGGGGGGCTCCATGATGACTTGGTGAATCATCCCTTTAGGATAGCCCCTTACGCCACAAGAGAAAAATACAGCGGAGCAAGAATTCCGGTCAGGCAGGCTCGGCGGGCATATTGGCCCGAGCCAGGTAATCCGGGGAGCGGCTCTCCCGGAGAATTTCCCGCGCAGCGCAGGCACAACGACCGCACTGGGTACCTACCCCCAATTCCCGGCCCAGCTGGCGCATGGAGGAGACGCCATTCCCGGCCGCTTCGCGGATTTCCCGGTCGGTTACCCCGTGGCACAGACAGACGTACATAGCAATAACTCACCAACGATTATGAGGGTTAGTGATAATTATTGTTATTAACACCCCAAAACGCAACCCCGTTGGATCGATTTTTATGTGGCGGAATATTCCGGGCTGCCCGGCAGGGCAAAACGGGGGTGCCCGTGATTGTCAGCAACACTGACCGGTACCAGCGCCAGAAAATCTTCCAGCCAGTGTACTTCCATGGAGTCCCCTGAGGGTGTGAGTTATACCGGGGAGAGTTTAAATGAAGGCATCATAGCCTGTCGCCGGGCCTCCGTTACAACCGCCCCTCTTCCACCGCGTGGCAGGCCACCTGATTACCCCCACCGGTGGTAATCAGCTCCGGTATTTCCTGGTGACACCGCTCATTGGCGTAGGGGCAGCGGCCATGGAAAATGCAACCGGAGGGCAGATTCACCGGCGTTGGCACCTCGCCTTTCAGGCGGATGTGGCCGGGCCGGTCATCCTCGAGCTTCGGTATCGCCGACAACAAGGCCTGGGTATAGGGATGACGGGGTGTCGCAAACAGGGTTTTAGTATCCGCCAGCTCGCACACCCGGCCCAGGTACATCACCGCCACCCGGGTACCGAAATGTTCTACTACCGCCAGGTCGTGGCTGATGAACAGGTAGGTCAGCCCCCGGCTTTCACGGGTATCCATCAGCAGGTTCAACACCTGAGCCTGGATGGACACGTCCAGCGCGGAGATAGGCTCGTCCGCCACGATAAACTCGGGGTCCACCGCCAGTGCACGGGCAATGGCAATCCGCTGGCGCTGGCCTCCGGAGAATTCGTGGCCGAAGCGGTTGCTCCAGTCCGGATCAATCCCCACCGAGTACATAACTTCATGAATCTTGTCCCGCACCCGGGTTGTCGACCAGTCCGGATGATGGAAACGGATCGGTTCTTCCAGGGTCTGCTGGATGGTCATGCGCGGGTTCAGGGAGGCATAGGGGTTCTGGAAGATCATCTGCATCTTGCGACGGTATGGCAGAGAATCCTTGCGCTCCAGGTTATCGATGCGCTGACCGTCGTAGTGGATCTCGCCGGCACTGGGGGAAATGAGCCCCATTACAGTACGTGCAACGGTAGACTTACCACAGCCGGACTCGCCCACCACGCACAGGGCCTCGCCCTTTTGTACCTCCAGGTCGACGCCGTTGATGGCGTGCACGGCTTCCTGTTTTCGGCGGAATCGCCCGCCCTCAAAGGTGATCTGCTCAAGCAGACTGCCGGACAGGTCAAAGCGCTTCTCCAGCCTGCGAATACTTACCAACGGGGAGGTCATGATTCCGCCTCCTGCATGCGTTTCTCCTGCTCAATCAGGTTGGCGACTTCGTAACAAGCCACGTCAACATTGCCGGAACGGACATACTCGGGCATGATCCGTTTGCATTGTTCAGTGGCGAACTTGCAGCGGGGATGGAACGGGCATCCCGTGGGTACGTTCTTCAGGGACGGCATGGAGCCGGGAATCTGGAACAGCCGTTCACCCGGTTTCCCCATCTGCGGCAATGCGTTGATCAGGCCCTGGGTGTACGGGTGCCGGGCGTCGTTGATGATTTCCCGGGTCGGCCCCTGCTCGATGATGCGGCCGGAGTACATCACCAGCATGCGCCGGGTGACCTGGGACACCACACCCAGATCGTGGGTAATCAGCATCAACGCTACGTTCTCCTGCTCGCACAGGTTCAGCAGCAGATCCATGATCTCCGCCTGGATGGTCACATCCAGGGCCGTGGTGGGCTCGTCGGCGATGATAATTTCCGGATCCAGCAGCAGCGCGATGGCAATGATCACCCGCTGGCGCATGCCGCCGGACAGTTCATGGGGATACTGCTCCAGACGCTTCTCCGGTGACGGAATCTGCACCTTCTGCAGCCGGTCCAGCGCGATCAACTTCGCCTCTTTCCTGCTGATGTTCCGGTGCGCCAGGATGGCCTCCACCATCTGGGTGCCGATGGTGAGCACCGGGTTCAGGGTCATCATCGGGTCCTGGAAGATCATGGCGATGCGGTTGCCGCGTATCTTGCGCAGCTCCCGCTCGCTCATGGTCGCCAGATCCCTGCCTTCGAACAGGATCTGCCCGCCGGCGATATATCCCGGCCTGGCAATCAGATTGAGGATGGAAAACGCCGCCACCGACTTCCCGGCACCGGACTCTCCCACCAGGCCCAGCCGCTCGCTCTTGTCCAGGCTGAAACTGATGCCCCGCAGTGCCGTCAGGTCGCCGCCACGCACGGCAAAACGCACATCCAGATCTTTTACTTCCAGCAGTGCCATGGTGTTACCCCTTGTACAGCCGCGGGTTCATCACATCCCGCAACCAGTCGCCCAACAGATTGATGACGAGTACGAGCACCACCAGCACCAGCCCCGGGATCAGAGTGATCCACCAGGAACCGCTCTGGATGTAGTCGAAACCGGACTTGATCAATGAGCCCAGTGAGGGCCGGGTTTCCGGCATACCGAGACCGAGGAACGACAACGCCGCTTCGGAAATAATGGCGTTGGCGATCTGCACCGTCGCGATGACAAAGATCGGTGACAGGGTGTTGGGCAGGATGTGCCGGAACATGATCCGGCGGGTGCCGAAGCCCATCACCTTGGCCGCATCCACATATTCTTTCTTCTTTTCCGCCAGCACCGAGGCGCGCACGGTACGGGCAATCTGCGGCCACTCGGCAACACCGATGATGAAGATCAGCATGTAGATGGCAATCTCACCGAACATCAGATTGCCAAAGCTGGCCTTGAACACGGCACCGACGATGATCGCCACCATCAATGTGGAGAAGGACAACTGCACGTCAGCGATACGCATCAGGATGGCATCCACCTTGCCGCCCAGGTAGCCGGCCAGCAGGCCAAACAGAATACCCAGAAATGCCTGCAGAATCACCGCCCCGAAGCCGATCATCAGGGACACCCGGGTGCCGTAGAGGATGGTCGAGAGCAGATCCCGGCCCTGGGCATCGGTGCCCAGGGGAAAGGCCGGATCCGCGCCATCGAGGCCGACCGGCGGCAACTCGGAGTTCATGATGTTGATCTGGGCCAGATCGTAGGGATCGGTGGGCGCCAGCAGCGGCGCGAAAATAGCCGCCAGCACCATCAGCAGCAGCACGGCAAAGCTGGCAATGGCCACCTTGTCGCGCTTGAAGCTGTACCAGAAGAGGGACTCGCGGAAGCGGTCCCAGCGGGAAACCGTTGCCGTTGTCATGCTTTCTTGCCTGTCAGTTTGACGGTGGGATTCACCAGGCCGTAGACCAGGTCCACCACCGTATTGGTGATCACGAAAATCAGGCCCACCACCATCAGGTAAGCCACGATCAGCGGGATGTCGCTGCGGGTAATGGCTTCGAGGAACATCAACCCCACGCCGGGCCACTGGAACACGGTCTCGGTGAGGATGGTGTAAGC
>Ga0114984_1000187_pt1 | contig 24797 bp, 25 predicted proteins | sample Shrwel1BS1Day1_FD_96987 | JGI IMG/M metagenome (GOLD analysis project Ga0114984, IMG submission 96987) | Subsurface microbial communities from deep shales in Ohio, USA - Utica-3 well 1 S-1-Day1 | ecosystem: Environmental > Aquatic > Deep subsurface > Shale gas/oil reservoir > Produced water/Flow...
ACGCCCTGCACCACGCCGCGCACGCGGATGCGGATGCGGACGGGCCGGGGCTGGCGCTGGGTTCGCGGCATCAGCATGCGGGCTCGGCGATCAGCGCTTGAGCACCGCCAGCTCCGCTTCCAGCTCGGCGACGCGGGCGCGCAGCAGGTCCACGTTCTGGCTGCGCTTGGCGCGCTGGCCGACCAGTCCTTCAGTGATCCACGCCAGCCACTCGGCGAAGCCTTCACCGGTGGTGGACGAGGTGCGGATCACGTGCAGCGCGGGATTCACGCGCCGGGCATACTCGATGGTCCGCTCCACGTCGAAGGACAGGTGCGGCAGCAAATCGCACTTGTTGAGCAACATCAGGCTGGCAGCCCGGAACATGTCCGGATACTTGAGGGGCTTGTCTTCCCCCTCGGTGACGGAGAGGATCACCACCTTGTGGGCTTCGCCCAGGTCGAAGGCGGAAGGACACACCAGGTTGCCCACGTTCTCGATCAGCAGCACGCTCTCGTCCTGCGGCCGCAGCTGCTCCAGGGCGTGACCTACCATGTAGGCGTCCAGGTGGCAGCCCTTGCCGGTGTTGATCTGCAGGGCGCGCACGCCGGTGGCGCGGATGCGCTCGGCGTCGAAGGAGGTCTGCTGGTCGCCCTCGATGACGGCCAGCCCGCAGGTGGATTGCAGCGCCTCGATGGTGCGCACCAGCAGCGTGGTCTTGCCGGAGCCGGGGCTGGAGACGAAGTTCAGCGCGAACACGCCGTGCTCATCGAACCAGCGGCGGTTCTGCGCCGCGTAGGCGTTGTTCTTGCCGAGGATGTCCTGCTCGATTTTCACCATCCGCGCCTGGCTCATGCCTGGGGCATGGGCACCAGCGGGTCCGTGACCGTAGTGCAGATGGTCGGTGCCGCGCACGGCGCGGTGGGCATGAGCGTGGTCGTGGTCATGATCCGCGTAATGGTGATCCTGTTCGTGAGGAGGGTGGGCATGGGCATGGACGGTGCCGTCGGCATGCACGTGCTCGTGCGTATGCTCCAGTTCCTGGCCTTCGATGCGGGTTTCGCCGGCGCCGCAGCCGCAGATGGTACACATGATTCGATTCTGTCTCCTTGTCCTGACGTGAGGTCACGCCACTTCCAGATCCCTGACGCGCATTTCCGTGCCGCCAGTGGGCTGCACCTGGCTGCTGCCGCAGCGCGGGCAGGAGTCGTACAGCGCATTGACCGGCACCGTCTCACTGCACTGCAGGCACCAGCCCGTGCCGGGGATATCCACGATCTCCAGACGCGCCCCTTCCGCCAGGCTGCCGCGCACCACCACGTCGAAGCAGAAGCGCAGCGCCTCCGGCTCGACGCTGGACAGCCGGCCGATCTCCAGCCTCACCGCGGTCACTTGGGAGAAGCCTTGGCTCCGTGCCGCGTCCTCGACGATCTGCAGCACGCCCTCGGCCAGCGACATCTCATGCATCGTGCAGCCTGACCTCGTCAGCGACGCAGGGATCGAGCGTCAGCGCCAAGGCGTCCAGATAGGTTTTCAATGTCTCGTCGTCGGTCGCGCGCTTGCCGAGGGCCTCGATGCGAAAGGCACCCTGCGGATGAAAATCCCACTCAGTGGAGGCAACGATCGCGGAGCGCCGGACGTGCGCACCGCTCGCCTGCAGGCAGTGTAGCAACATGTCACGCGCCGTGTCCACCCGCGAGCAGCCTGTCGGAGTGCGCCGTGCAAAGGCGCTGTCTTTCAGCGGGTGCGAATCCCGCCCAGCCACTTTCGCTCCGGCCGGTAGCAATCGGGGCAGACGTGGAGCAACCGTGTTCAAAATCAAGCGCATTTCGCTATCCACGGCGTCTGGGTTTTGAGGATGGCATTCATGATAGTCAGCAGTTTGCGCAGCAGGCAACGACCACGACCTTGTCCGGCTTGCCGGGGGGTGACCAGCGCCTCGGCGACGGTATCCATTTGCTGGGCGATCATCAGTAGTCCACGGGCGATCCGAAGCGAGGTACCGTGCGCCATTCGTTGGTCGGCGCAGTGCTGCCGAAATTGCTCTCGGGCGTCCGCCAACGGCCCTTGACGATGGCGCGCCGAGGCAGAGGGATATTTGAACAATCGCTCAAACATGATCGGATCTCTCAAGAAACAGAACTGACGGCAGCGGTTTTCATGCGGCCACCGCGGTCGGTTGAAGTTGAAACCCGAGGGCAGCGGCGCGGCGTTTGAGGGCGGTGATGCTACGTTGCCGCTGCTGTTCCTCGTAACGTTGTTGCCCCTGATCGACGAATTGTTCGCCGCGCGTGAGCATGAAGTAGACCAGGCGGGCCAGTTTGTGGGCGACAGCGGTATTGGCGCGGGGTTTGTCCATGCGTGCGCACAGCCGGTGGTAGAAGGCGCCGAGGGCTGAGTTGCTGTGCGAGAGCGTCATGGCCGCCATCTTCAGCGCATGCCGCGCCCGATTGGCTGAGCGCTTGGTGCTGGACGCGAGCACCTTGCCGCCGCTGATCTTGGTGCCCGGACAAAGCCCGAGCCAGGAGCAGAAGTGCTTGACGCTGGCAAAGCGACTCAGATCCGGCCCGATCTCCGACAGGAGCTTCATGACAACGGTGACGCCCAGGCCATTGATGCGCGTCAGATCGACGCCGGCCCAGTTAGCCAAGGCTTGACGAAGGCCGAATGCCGTCGCCAGTTTGCTGCCGCTGCGCGGCGCTTGGCCGAGATCAAGCTGGGTTTGACCGCGTTCGGCCAGCAGCGTCTGCAGCTTGGCATCGCACTCGGTGAGGCGACGCGCAATGTCGTCGTACATCGCCAGCGCTTGGCCGAGCACGAACAGATGTTCCTCGCGCCAGTTGCCGGTCAGTGCCTTGACCACGTCCTCGGAGCTGGCCTTGACCCGACGATGGCGAAGCCGAGCCAGCACCTGCGGATCGCGCTCGCCGGCGACAATGGCGCGGATGATCGCCTCCCCGGTCATGCCCATGATGTCGCTGAGCACTTCAGTCAGCTGGAGGTTCATCTGCACGAGCGCCTTCTGCATGCGCTGCACCCAGCGCGCCTGCTCGGTCAGGAGGACCTCGCGTTGGCGCACGATCGCGCGCACGACGCATACCTCGCCCGCCGGACGCCAGGCGGCGCGCAGCAACCCGAGGCTCATGAGTTTCTGCAGCCACTGGCAATCCTGCACGTCGCTCTTGCGGCCGGGCACGTATTTCAACTGCCGCGCATCGACCAGCCAGACCTTCAGCCCGCGCTGTTCCAGCACCTCATGCACCGGAATCCAGTACACCCCGGTCGATTCCAGCGCCACGGTATCGACACCACAGGCCAGCAGCCAGTCGGCCATCCCGTTCAAGTCGTCGGTCATCGCCCCGAATTCGCGCACCGAATCCTCGGCCACATGCGGCGGCACCGCCACCCAGTGACTCGATGCGCCGACATCAATCCCCGCCGCATTGGGAAAGACTTCCTCGTTTCGCTTGCGCATCGCCATGGTCTGCCTCACGATTGTTGATGAACGGCAGCGCCAGGGGAAGCGTCGAATTCGACTCGATCTCTCAAACGGGATGCGGCTCTCACCGCTCACCACTGTCACCGACGATTCCCGGACCATGCTCAGTAACGGGCTCGCACAACGGCGTCGGCTAACGCCGTGTACTCGCACCAGTGACGGGTCGGTCATCTCGGCGCTGCCGTTCACTTTGTAGCCCATCGTCGTTTCTTCGCGAACACCGGGCACGGTCACGGGCTTGGGATGCTCAGTAGTGTCCGGTTAAAAATCTGCGCAGCTTAAACGCTACGTTGCCAGCCGGGTAGACGAATGCGGCGCGTGGCCGGATGCGGCCCGGCTATTCGACGAACCGCATGGGCCGCGCCGCTGCCACCGCCGGCACCCGGGTCAGGCGCAGCGCAAGAAAAAAGCTACCAGCGATGACGCACACCACGGACAGCCCGAAGGCCAGCTCCTTGCCGTCGCTCCAGGCGTCCACGGCGGGCAGCAGTTGCCTCATGACGCCGAAGGCCGCCACCAGCAGGCTGGTGCCTGACACCGCCAGGCTCATGACGCGGGAGGCGACGAGGGCCATCTGGTCGGTGCGGCGGATGAGGCGGGAGATCCACAGCCCGTTGATGCCATCCATCACCAGCATGCCGAGGGTGAACAGCAGCCCGAGCGCCAGGGCGTGGCCCCATCCGCCATACTGCGCGCCGGCGGCGGCGAACAGGGCGGCCTGGCTGACGGTGTCGAAGGACAGGGCGAACAGCGCGCCGACGGCGGCGACGGCCAGGGGATGGGAGGCATGCTGCAGCCGACCGAGCCAGCGGCCCTTCAGACCCACGGGCTGCACCACCTCGTCGTGCCGCGTGGTGAGCACGGCGCGCAGGTTGATGACGCCGAGCGCGACGAGGAAGCCGATGGAAATCCAGGCACCGCTGGCCTCCAGCCAGCCGGGCACCTGCCAGCGGCGGGCCAGGGTGCTGACGGCCAGGGCGATGGCGATGACCACCGTGCCGTGCCCCAGCGAGAACAGGATGCCGCAGGCACGGGCGACGGGGGCGCCATGGCGCAGGTTGAAACGGGTCAGGCCATCGATGGTGGCGAGATGATCGGCATCGAAGCCGTGCTTGACGCCCAGCATGAAGACCAGCGCGGCCAGGGCCACCCAATCGTTCGGCAGTGCTTCCATTCCGCTCCCCTGGACTAGGTTATGAAGAAATTCTACTTCCTCTTAATTTGACTGTATCAAATTAGACCTCCAGCGCCTTCACATGGGTGATGACTTCGCCGATGATCTGCTGCGCACTGCCGTACAGCATGCGGCAGTTGTCCTTGAAGAACAGCGCATTCTCGATGCCCGAGTAGCCCGCGCCCTGCCCGCGTTTCACGACGATGACGTTCTGCGCCATGTCGACGTTGAGGATCGGCATGCCGTAGATCGGGCTCGACTTGTCGGTGCGCGCGACCGGGTTCACGACGTCATTCGCGCCGATCACGAGCGCCACATCCGCCTGCGGGAAGTCGGCGTTGATCTCCTCGAGGTCGAAGATCTTGTCGTAGGGCACGCCGGCCTCCGCGAGCAGCACGTTCATGTGACCCGGCATGCGGCCCGCGACCGGATGGATCGCGAACACGACCTCGACGCCACCTTCTTCCAGCAACTGCGCCATCTCCCACACCTTGTGCTGCGCACCGGCGACCGCCATGCCGTAGCCCGGCACGATGATGACCTTGGACGCGTAGCGCATCACCGAAGCGCCGTCCAGTGCGGAGAGCTCCTTCATCGAGCCCCCGATCGCCTCGCCACCACCCGCCGCCGCGCCGGTGATCGGCGTGAAGATGATGTTCTTGATCGGGCGGTTCATCGCCTTCGCCATCAACTGCGTCAGCAGCGTACCGGACGCACCGACGACGATGCCCGCGACGATCAGCGCCGGGTTGCCGAGCACGTAACCCTCGAAACCGACCGCGAGGCCTGTGAATGCGTTCAGGAGCGAAATCACAACCGGCATGTCGGCGCCGCCGATCGGGCTGGTGAGGATTGCGCCGAGGGCAAGCGCAACCACGAAAAATGCGATCACCATTTCTGACGCCGGAGTGCTGCCAAAGATGATCGCGCCGCCGAGCACCAGGGCAATCCCGGCGAGCGCAACATTCACCACGTTCTGCGCCGGCAGCCGCCACGCCTTGGTCATGATGCCCTGCAGCTTTGCGAAGGCGATGCATGACCCCGAGAACGCCACCGAGCCGATCAGCGCACCAAGCACCGCAAGCGTCGCAGCGAAGCCGCCATGCATGCTGCCGCGCGCGAACTCGAGCGCTGCGATCGCCGCTGCCGCGCCGCCGCCCATGCCGTTGTAGATCGCGACCATCTGCGGCATGTCAGTCATCTTGACGACCTTGCCGGACCACCACGCGACGGCACCGCCGAGCACAATGGCGGTGATCATCAGGCCGTAATTTTCCATGCCCGGTTTAAGCAGTGTGATAAGGGTGGCCGCGACCATCGCGTAGCCGGCCCACACGATGCCCTTGCGGGCGGAGACCGGCGAGCTCATCGCCTTCAGGCCGAGAATGAAGACCACGGCCACTGCGAAGTACGCCAACTGGATGACGTCGCTCATTGCGCACCTCCCGCCTTGTTGGCGCCCGGCTTGAACATCGCGAGCATGCGCTCGGTCACGACGTAACCGCCGGCAGCGTTCGCCGCGCCGAGGAACACTGCGACGAAGCCGATCGCGAGTTGCACCGAATCGGCCGGATCGGCGTCGCCGAGCACCACCATCGCACCGACGAGCACGACGCCGTGCACGAAGTTCGAGCCCGACATCAGCGGGGTATGCAGGATCACCGGCACGCGCGCGATCACCTCGTAACCGGTGAACGCGGCCAGCATGAAGATATACAACGCGGCAATGCCTTCCATTCAAGCCACCTCCATTTCGGCCATGAGTCCCAGCGCCTTCCGCACGCCCACGTGTTTGAGCACCCCCGCGTGGGTGAGGCAGGTACCGGCGATCACTTCGTCTTCCCAGTCGAGCGCGAGTGTGCCCTCCTTGATGAATGGCGAGAGGAAGTTGAAGAGGTTCCTGGCGTACATCTCGGACGCGTGCACGGGCATGCGGCTGGCGATGTGGGCCGGGCCGATGACGAGGACGTCGTTGATCCAGGTCTTCTTGCCCGCAACCGTGCCCTCGACATTGCCGCCGGATTCGGCCGCCATATCGACGACGACCGCACCCGGCTTCATCCGCGCGATCATGTCGGCGGTGATGATGCGCGGGGCGCGCTTACCGGGGACGGCGGCGGTCGTGATCAACGCGTCGCACTGCGCAACGGCCTTCGCGAGGCGCTCCGCCTGCTTCGCCTTTTCCTCGTCCGTGAGCTCGCGCGCGTAGCCGCCCGTGCCCTCTGCCGACACGCCGGTGTCGACGAATTTCGCGCCGAGCGACTCGATCTGCTCGCGCGTCTCGGCACGCACGTCATAGGCTTCCACCATCGCGCCGATCCGCCGCGCCGTGGCGATCGCCTGCAGCCCCGCGACGCCCGCCCCGATCACGAGCACCTTCGCCGGACGGATCGTGCCCGCGGCGTAGGTCAGCATAGGGAAAAACTTTGGGCAGTGATCGGCCGCGATCAGCGCGCACTCGTAGCCCGCAACCGCGGCCTGGCTCGACAGCGCGTCCATGCTCTGCGAGCGGGTGATCCGCGGCAGCAGCTCCAGCGCAAACGAAGTGATCTGCTTGTCCATCAGCTGCTGCGCGCGTGTCGCATCCGACCACGGCTGCAGCATGCCGAGCAGCACGCTGCCCGGCTTCATCGTTGCGATCAGTTCTACCGACGGCGGTTGCACGCACAGTACGACATCTGCGGTTGAATACACTTCTTCCGACTTTGCGGCAAAGCGAACGTCCCCGAACATCTCGTCGCGCAGATGCGCGGGCTGGCCGGCACCGGACTGTATCAGCAGTTGCGCGCCGAGCCCGAGATATCTTTTGACCACGTCCGGCACGACACACAGGCGACGCTCGCCATGCACAGTTTCAGTCGGCACTCCAATTGTCAAAGGCATGGTTTTCATCCTCTTGTGCTGATCGCTGCGCGCCCGGCTACAGACGGGACCGAGCAAGTTCAAGGGGGTCATATCGCTAGCGAACATTAGGAAGACTCAGCCGGATCACCGAGCCGTTCAATGATCCGGCCAAAGCCCGGCGGCGGGGAGGAAGCAAACGCCACCAGGAGACGACGCATACAAATCAGGACGATTTCAGACACGCTCCAACACGGCTGCGATGCCTTGGCCGATCCCGATGCACATGGTGCAGATCACATCCAGGCCACCGGCGACGTGCAGTTGATTCACCGCCGTGGTAACGAGGCATGCGCCGGATGCGCCCAGCGTTGGCGTTTAACTCCGTCCCTTGCCCCCCGTCGAGATGTACTGTTGCAACTCCATCTCGTGCTCTCCGACGGTGGCAACCACGTGGTGGACGCGCTTGATGATGGCGCGCATGAAATTGTAGATGAGCAACGGCTGTTCCGTGATCAGCGGCTCGATGCCGTCCGCGTTGAAGCAGAGAAGAGATGCTTCGCCCAGCGCGCGAACCGATAACGTATGCGGGGTTTGGTCGACAAAGCTCAACTCACCGACCAGATCGCCCTCTTCGTACACGTGCACGATGCGCTCCTTGCCCACGGCGCTTCGCGCCTTGACAAGGGCCAAACGCCCTTCGGTCACGATATAGAAGCTGCTCGCGCTCTCTCCTTGTCGGTAGAGAAACTCACCATCCTTGAGGCGGCACTCACTGGCGGCATGTTCTGCAAGGATGCCGGCGCCATCTCGGCCGATATACTCGCCCAATGGGGCTTCATAGATCATCGTGGCGATCCTGTCGATTTCCAGTTCTTTCATTACGTTCTCCGTCTAACTAAATTCACGAGACTCGACACTCCGCCGCATCGCGAGATAAGCGGTCGCATCGTCCAGGTTTTGCCTTGCCCTCTGGGTCAACCCCATTTTGAGTTCCCATTCATACCCCCTGATCGCGAGCACATACACTTCGGGCAAGCGCTGAAAACACTGTTGACAGGTCGCCATGATCGATGGAATCGAGATCGCGTGCGAGGTAAAGCTGAAGTCCATTTTCGGTTCTGCGCGCTCCAACGTGAATGATTCCACCGAGGCGTCCTTCGTGGCATCGATAAACAACACCCGCCTCTTGCGGCTGATGAGGTCGGCATCCTCGAGATGCAGTTGATAGTGCCTCTGGATTTCCGCTTTCGGGCACAGCGACTCCGCTTCCAGCCAGTCGATCAAGGCCCAGCCCAGTCCGTCGTCCTGCCGACCGACGTTGCCGATGCCATAAATCAGGCTCGACGGATCGTCGAAATCCTCAAGGGTCACGAGGGGAAACTCAGCGGGTGCGTTCATCGATCAGCCCCCCCGCCGCGTCATAGACCGAAACCACCAGCGGCATCTGCCCCAGGGCGTGGGTGGCGCAGCTCAGGCAAGGATCGTATGCGCGTATGCCCACCTCGATGGCGTTCATCATGCCCTCGGTAATCTCGCCGTGCCCGCCCAGGTAGTCCTCGGCGACGCTGCGCACCGTGCGATTCATGACCTGGTTGTTTTGAGTGGTGGCGACGACCAGGTTGGCGAAGGTGATATTGCCGCGCTCGTCGGCACGGTAATGGTGGAGCAAGGTTCCACGTGGCGCTTCGACCACACCGACCCCTTCGCCGGTCCACGCGCCGGCGGGCGGCGTCAACACCAGCTGATCCTTCTGCAGGTCCGGGTCGTGCAGCAATTCCCTGATGACCTCCGCGGCGTGGAGGATTTCTATGGCCCGTGCCCAGTTGGTGTGCAGGGTCATGTTGTTCGCCCGCCCCTTCGTGTAGGCATGGAAGCGTTCCAGCGCCTCCTGGGCGAGCGGCGTCGAGAGCGTCTTCGTCACGTTCATGCGGCCCAGCGGCCCGACGCGCACCGAACCCTTTTCCCTTCCCAGGTCTTTGAGGTAAGGGAACTTCATGTAGCTCCACTCCTCGACCGCTTCGCTGAAGTGATCCAGGTAGTCGTGATAATCGAGTTCGCGGACGATGTTCTTGTCGTCGTCGACGATACGCAGCTTGCCGTGGTAGTAGTCCACATTGCCGTCGGCATCGACCAGGGACATGTTGAGTGCGGGTACGTCGGCGAAACTGTCCACCTGCGCCCGGTGCTTTTCATGGAAGTCGTAGAACAGGCGCAGTCCATCCTGTGCGAAGTCGATGACCTGATCCATCGCCAGAAGGCCTTCTTCCCCGTTCAGCAAACGGTCGCGCTCGGCAATGCTCAGATTCTTGTTGACGCCACCGGGCACCGAGTTGATGCCGTGCATTTTTTTGCCGAACACCACCTTGATGACTTCCTGGCCCCATTTGCGCAGCATCACGACTCTTTTCACCAGCTCGGGATCGGCCTCAATCAGGCCGAGCACGTTGCGCTGCTCAGGCGGCGCGTCCATCCCGAACAGCATCTCCGGCACGATCAGATAGAAATAGGCCGTCGTATGGGATTGGAGCATCTGCGCGTAGTGGCCGAGGCGGCGCATTTTCTCCGCGGCCGGTGTGACATCGATGCCGGATTTCAGGCCGACACCGACCATGTCGTCCAGCGCCTTGGCCCCGCACAGGTGGTGGCTGACAAAGCAGATGCCGCAGATACGCTGCAGAAACATCGGCGCCTCCCAGTAGGGATGGCCCTGGATGAACTTTTCGAAACCCCGGAATTCCACGACGTGCAGCTTGGCGTCGATGACGTTATTGTCGTCATCCAGGTGCACCGTGACCTTGCCGTGACCCTCGATACGGGTCACGGGATCGATAACCAGTTTTCTGCTCATGACATTACCTCCGTTTATCAATCGTAGCGATTGATCGAGCTCGGCAAATCGAATGGACGCCCGTTGACCAGATCGTCCAGGACCTTGAAGATGGCGTCTCCATCCGGAGGACACCCCGGGATGAAATAATCCATCTTGACCACCTCATGACAGGGGTAAACCTTGGTGGTGATCCTGGGAATATCCGGATGGAACGGGATGACGGCCTTGGCGCCCGCCACGGCGGTCGCCGAGTTGACGTAGGCCTCCGCCAGGCAGTCCTTCAGCTCGACGACGTTGCGCATCGCGGGCACACCGCCCCACACCGCGCACGCCCCGACCGAGATCAGGATGTCGCAGTTCTCGCGGAAGTGCTCCAGCGTTTCGATGTTCTCCTCGTTCGCAACGCCGCCTTCGACGAATCCGATCGCACAGCGCTCGGGGATTCGTTTGATATCGGTCAGCGACGAGCGCAGGATGGTGATTTTCTCCAACAGCGGCAGGAGCCGCTCGTCCATGTCGAGAAAGGACAAGGTGCAGCCCCAGCAACCGCACAGACCGATCATGGACACCTTGATCTTGCCCTCGCGGTTTGCGGCCAGCGCCGGATCCATCGGCGTCGCAGGCAACTCGTGCGACGCAAGCTCGTTCTTTGCGGCGGTGCTCATTTGTCCACTCCTTCCAGGCCCAGCGCGCGTGCGCGCACCGACTGGATTTCGTACTTGCGTTGTCCGATGGGGTCGTCGTAGCCGACCCGTTTCTCGAGAATGGTGCCAACCGGGCAGATCGCAACCGCTTCCTTGACTTGCTCCGGCGGCATGGCGTTCGCGAGTTCGACATCGATTTCGATGCGCGACTCGGAACCGCGCTGGCTGATGCTGAAGATCTTCCTGCCGGTCGCCTTGTCGCGGATGAACTCGACACAGCGCTGGCAGAAGATGCAGCGATCCCGCTCCAGCCAGATCTTCTCCGAAGCCTGGTCCTGTACGCGAACCGGGAAACGGTACGGGAAGCGCGAGACCATCATGTCCACCTCGTAGCCGACCGCCTGCAGCTGGCAACGGCCACTCTTTTCGCAGCTCGGGCAGTTGTGGTTTCCCTCCGCGAACAGGAATTCGACCAGCGCCTTGCGCATATCGACCATTTCAGGGCTATTGACCTCGACATTCAAGCCCTTGGAGACCCGCACCGTACACGCCGCGTTCACGTTGCCATTCACTTTTACCGAACACACCCGGCAGGTGCCAAGACAGGGCTTGTCCTTGAGGTAGCACAGCGTCGGGATATACACGCCGTTTTCTGCGGCGACGTCCACCAGCGTTCGCCCTTCCTCCGTCGTGACCGTGATGCCGTCGATCGTGATCTGAATGCTCATTTTTTTGCCTCCTCCAGTTCCTTCAGCGCCTTCTCATGCCCGCCCAAGGCGGTATCGAGGTCGAACGACGGCAGCAGCGGGCCCTCGTGCCTCACCAGCTTGTCCTGATAGATCTCGGGAAACTTCTCCAGCGTCGTCAGGATGGGTTTGGGAGAGGTGGCGCCAAGACCACATCGACTGGTCTTGCGCACCAGCGCTCCCCAACTGACCATGTCGTCCAGATCCTTCTGGCACGCCTTGCCGGCGATCACCCATTCGACCTTCCTGTGCAGGTCGACGTTGCCGGCCCGGCACGGCACGCAAATGCCGCAGGACTCATCGACGAAGAACTGCATGTAGTCCTTGACGATGTCCAGCAGGTCACGGTTCCGGTTGAAGATCGTGAACGCACCATTGCAGGAAAGATCCTCGTACGCGAGCCTGCGTTCGCCATCCTTCTCCACCGACACGCACTCACCCGAGGGCCCGCTGATCTGAACGGCCCGCGCCTCCTTCGCTCCGACCATCGCCAGTACCTCGTTGAGCGTCACGCCCCATTCCACCTCGTAGATCCCCGGCTTGCTGCAATCGCCGGCAACACTCAGCAGTCGGGTGCCGGCGGAGTCCGGCGTTCCCATCGCACTGAACCAGTCGGCGCCTTCCTCCATGATTCGGGAGACGGCGGCAAAGGTCTCGACGTTGTTGACGCAGGTGGGTTTTCCCAGATACCCCTGCTGCACCGGAAAGGGAGGTTTCACCCGTGGCGTGCCGCGTTTTCCCTCGCAGGACTCGATGAGGGCCGACTCGTCACCGCAGATATAAGCGCCGGCCCCCATCTGAATACGGATATCGAAATCAAAGTCCCGCCGGACGCCAATAGCGCGTCCCAGCAACCCGTCATCCCTGAGCTGCTGAAGCTGTCGTTCCAGATAATCCTTGAGATAAAAGTACTCCGCGCGGAGGTAAACGATGCCATGGCGGCAGCCGATGGCATGGGCGGCGATCGCCATTCCGATGAATACCTCCTTGGGCGAGCGTGTCAGCAGGGCCCTGTCCTTGAAGGTCCCGGGCTCGCCTTCGTCGGCATTGCAGATGACGTACTTCGTGTCGCTCAAAGCACGCCGGCAAAGCTGCCACTTCAGCCCGGTCGAGAACCCGGCGCCCCCGCGTCCGCGCAGCTTGGATTCGATGATCTCGTCGATCACCTGTTCGGGCCTGAGCGTCAGGCAGTGGTCGAGCACGGCCTTGAAATCCGTCCTGCCACGGAAGAATACCGGCCCCTTCGTGCGCACATTGGATTCCACCAGGGCATCGACATAGGCGATATCGTCGCTGGGCAACCCGGCCGGGTTCGCGATCTCGGCCGGGGACCGCCCCTGTTTCAGCTGGGCGATGATGTCTGCGATCTTTCCGGGCCTCAGGCGGGTGAATACCACCTTGTCGATCAGCATCGCCGGCTCCTGATCGCTGAGTCCGATACAGGGCGTTTCGAACAGGCCGAACATTCCATTCGGGTCGGTTTCGCCGAAACGGACTCCAGTCTCGCGCTCGAGGGCATCGTGCACCGCCTGATAGCCGTTCATCTTGGCAATCACGGAATTGCACAGGTAAATCCGATGCTTTCCCGACGGTTTGTCATGGAAAAGATGGTAGAACGACGCTGTTTCCCGAATGTCGAGTGGGGACAGGTTCAACTCGGCCGCTAGTTGCGGCAGCACCTCATCGGGAATGTGCCCGTACAGATGCTGAACATCCCAAAGTATGTCCATCAGACGGGCTCTGTCTGAGCGGTAACGCTCAAGTATTGTCCGGATGTCTTTGCTCATGTGTCTCCTCCTTGGTGGTCGAAGCGATTCAGGGTCTGGCGCCCGCTGCTAGCATTGTCGCCCCTTTTTCGCTGATCTTGAAATGAGCGAATCGTGAGCATTACGATCGCATATCTCTAACGCAGTCAGAACTGCAGCGTGAGCACACCCTCGGGGGTGCCCAGCAGGCACGCATGGGCGCGGTGGCGCGCGAACAGTCCGACCGTCACCACGCCGGGCCACTGGTTGATCTCGGCCTCCAACGCCGGCGGGTCGGCGATGGCAAGGCCGTGCACGTCGAGGATCGGGTGGCCGTTGTCGGTGACGACACCCTTGCGCAGAACGGCACGGCCGCCGATCGCCGCGAAGCGGCGGGCGATGCGCGTGGCGGCGACGTCGATCACCTCGACGGGTAGCGGGAACCGTCCCAGCACCTCGACTTTCTTGGATGCGTCGGCGATGCACAGGAAGCGCTGCGCCAAGTCGGCCACGATCTTCTCGCGCGTGAGCGCCGCACCGCCACCCTTGATCATGTGACCGTGCGGGTCGATCTCGTCGGCGCCATCCACGTACAGAGCCAGTTGTTCGACTTCGCCGGCCTCGAGGACTCGAATGCCATGCCCGCGCAGCCTGGCCGTGGTCGCATTGCTGCTCGACACCGCGCCGGCGATGCCCTCGCGAAGCGAGGACAGCGCGTCGATGAAGTGGTTCACCGTCGATCCGGTACCCACGCCGATGATGCTGCCGGGCAGCACGTGCGGCAGCGCCGCACGGGCGACCATGGCCTTGATCTCGTCCTGCGTCATTAAGTGTTCTCCTGCGCGAGCCGCTGGGCCGTGATGGCCACGGCCATGAACTCGTCGACGTTCAGCGACGCCCCGCCCAACAGGCCGCCATCGATGTCGGGCATGGCGAGCAGCTCGCGTGCGTTCGCTCGCTTCATGCTGCCGCCGTAAAGGACGTGCAGCGACGCTGCGATGGCCGGGTCCGCCTCGGCCAGTCGGCCACGGATGAAGGCGTGAACGTCCTGCGCCTGGGCGGGTGTGGCCGTTTTGCCCGTGCCGATCGCCCACACGGGCTCGTAGGCCACGACCGCATCGGCAAACGCACTCGCCCCGGCCAGATCAAGCACCGCCTGGAGCTGGCGCGCCACCACATCCTCGGTCGCACCTTGCTCGCGCTCCGGCAGCGACTCGCCGACGCACAGCACCGGCGTCATTCCGGCTTGGCGGACCGCAAGGAACTTGCGCGCCACGACGGCGTCGTTCTCGCCGAACAGCGTGCGCCGCTCGGAGTGGCCGACCAGCACACAGGCGCAGCCGAACTCCCGCAACATCTGGGCCGATACTTCGCCGGTGAAGGCACCGTCTTCATGCCCCGAGACGTTCTGTGCGCCCCAGGCCATGCCGCTGGCGCCCAGGCGGCGCTGCGCCTCGGGCAGGTAGGTAAAGGGTGGGAACAGTACCAGTTGCACACGGTCCAGGCGTGCCACGGCACCGTCGGCGATCGCCGCCGCCAGCGCCTGTACGCCGGCCAGACTGCCGTTCATCTTCCAGTTGCCGGCCACCAGCAGTCGTCGGCGTTGGCCGCGAACTGGGTGCGGCGGGAGGGGGGTCGGGTCCATCGGGGGGCTCTTTGGTCTGTTAAGAGGGACTGGATTCACACCGTCGCGATGCGCATGAGATTCGTCGTGCCGGGCGTGCCGAACGGCACGCCGGCAATGACGACGAGGGTCTGCCCGCCCTGGGCGAATCCTTCCTGGCAGGCGACCGCGCAGGCTTTCGCGGTCATCTGATCGACATCGGCCACGTCCTCGATGTGCACCGAGTGGATGCCCCAGGCGAGCGCCATGCGGCGCGCGACGCGCAAATGCGGCGTCAGGCTCAGTACCGGCGCCTCGGGACGCTCACGGGCGACACGCAGGCTGGTGTGGCCCGAGCTCGTGTAGCAGACGATGGCGCTCGCATGCATCAGCGCGACGGCATGGCGCACGGCGCAGCACACGGCGTCGGCGGCACCCGCGCCAGCCGGCGCGCTCGGGCGCGACGCGTTCATCAGCTGCAGGTACTGCGGATCGCCCTCCACTTCGGTGATCAGGCGGCTCATCATGTCCACCGCCTCGACCGGATAGCGGCCGGCAGCGGATTCGGCGGACAACATGACCGCGTCGGCGCCGTCGTAGATCGCAGTGGCCACGTCCGAGGCCTCGGCGCGCGTAGGCACCGGGCTCGTCACCATCGATTCAAGCATCTGCGTGGCCACGATCACCGGCCGTCCGAGCCGGCGGCAGGTGCGGAGGATGCGTTTCTGTATCCCGGGCACGCGCTCGGCCGGCAACTCCACGCCCAGGTCACCGCGCGCCACCATCACGGCGTCGGCGCATTCGGCGATGGCTTCCAGTTGTTCGACCGCCGACGGCTTCTCGAGCTTCGCAACGATGGCCGCGCGTTCGCCGATCAGCTTTCGCGCCTCGACGACGTCTTCGGGCCGCTGCACGAACGACAGGGCGATCCAGTCCGCACCGAGGTCCAGCGCCAGCGCCAGATCGCGCCGGTCCTTGGCGGTCAGTGCGCTGATGGGTAGCAGCACGCCGGGCACGTTGACGCCCTTGCGATCGGACAGCTTGCCGCCGGCCACCACGCGCGTATCGGCGAAGTCGGCGCCGCAGCGTTCGACGATCAGCCGCAGCTTGCCGTCGTCGAGCAGCAGTTCGGCGCCCGGCGCCAGCGCCGCGAAGATCTCCGGATGCGGCAGGCCGACGCGGCGCGCGTCACCCGGCGCCGTGTCGAGCTCGAGGCGGAACGGCTGCGATTCGTCCAGCATCACCGAACCCGCGGCGAAAGTGCCCACGCGCAGCTTCGGACCCTGCAGGTCGGCCAGGATGCCAATCGGGCGGCCGGCCTCGCGCTCGAGTTCACGCAGGATGGCGAAGCTGGCCCGATGCGCCGCCTCGTCGCCGTGACTGAAGTTCAGGCGAAAGACATCGACACCGGCGGCGAACAGCCGGCGGATGGTGTCCTTGTCGGAACTGGACGGGCCGAGCGTGGCGACGATCTTGGCGTTGCGGTTGCGGCGCATGGTGTGGCGGGCCTTCACGCGTAGCGTGCCGCCATGACTTCGAGCGGGAGCGGCTTGATGCGGGCCCCCTGCCCGGCGCAGCCGAAGGCCTCGAAGCGCGCCTTGACCACGCTGCGCGCGGCCTTAGTGGCCGCCTGCAGCGCCTTGCGCGGGTCGAACTCGCTGGGCTGCTCGGCGAACACTTGGCGCATCGCCGCGGTCATCGCCAAGCGGATGTCGGTATCGATGTTGATCTTGCGCACACCGCTCTTGATCCCGCGCTGGATCTCCTCGACCGGCACGCCGTAGGTCTCCTTGATGTCGCCGCCGTACTTGCGGATGATCGCCAGCCACTCCTGCGGCACACTGGAGGAGCCGTGCATCACCAGGTGCGTGTTCGGCACCGCGGCGTGGATCTGCGCGATGCGCTCGATGGCCAGGATGTCGCCGGTGGGCTTGCGGGTGAACTTGTAGGCGCCGTGGCTGGTGCCGATGGCAATAGCCAGCGCATCCACGCCAGTGCGGGCCACGAAGTCCTTGGCCTCCTCGGGATTGGTGAGCATCATGTCGTGCGTGAGCTTGCCCACGGCACCGACGCCGTCTTCTTCGCCGGCCTCGCCCGTTTCGAGCGAACCCAGGCAGCCCAGTTCACCCTCGACCGAGACGCCGATTGAATGCGCCATTTCGCAGACCTTGCGCGTGACGTCGACGTTGTAATCGTAGCTCGCGGGCGTCTTCGCGTCTTCGAGCAGGGAGCCGTCCATCATCACGCTGGTGAAGCCCGAGCGGATCGACTGCTGGCACACCGCCGGCGAGGCGCCGTGGTCCTGGTGCAGCACGACCGGGATGTCGGGGTGCATCTCCACGGCCGCCAGCACCAGGTGGCGCAGGTAGGGCTCGCCGGCATACTTGCGGGCGCCGGCCGAGGCTTGCAAAATCACCGGCGACTGCGTTTCCTGCGCCGCCTCCATGATGGCGTGGACCTGCTCCAGGTTGTTGACATTGAAAGCGGGCACGCCGTAGCCGTATTCGGCAGCGTGATCGAGCACTTGGCGCAGTGAGATGAGGGCCATGAAGGATTCTCCGTAAGTCGTTGAAGGTTCAGGAAGTCGTTGGATCGAGTGCAAGTGCGCTACGGGTAGTCGCAGATCGTGTCCCGTTGCGCAAACCAGTCGGCGATGTCGGCGAGGCCGACGCGCTGCCCCTGCGACTGCGGCGGCTTCACCCGCGCGGCCAGCGCCGGGCGCCAGCCCTCGCGGGCGTGCAGGCCGGGGCCGACGGCGATGGCACCCTCGATCGGTGCCTTGGCGAAGTAGAAGCTGCGGGTGACCACCACCGGGCAATCGGCGGCGCGCGCCGCCGCCACGCCGCCGGGCGAGTCTTCGATGGCGACGGCCTGGTGTGGGCCGACGCCCAGCGCCCGCAAGGCCTTGACGAAGACCTCGGGATCGGGCTTCTTGCGCTCCACGTCCTCGCCGCACACGATGGCACCGAACCAGCCGGCCCACCGGTTGCCCATGTGCTTGCGCAACAAGGCTTCGAGGTTGGAGCGGCTGGTGGTCGTGGCGACGGCCATGCGCACGCCGTGGTCGCGGCACTCGCGCATCAGTTCCAGAACGCCGTCGCGCAGCGGAATGCCGGCATCGGCAACCAGTTCAGCATACAAGGTGTTCTTCTTCGCGTGCAGCGCGCGCGCCAGCGCATCGCGCTCGCTCGCCATGGGCGGTGCGTCGGGCCGGCTGTCCATGTCGTGCATCAGGCGCTCGCGCCCGCCGGTCACGCGCAGGAGCTCGCCATAGCGCGCATCGTCCCAACGCCAAGGCAGGCCGAAGGCCTCGAAGGCGAGGTTGAACGCGACCCGATGCCCGTCGCGCTCGGTCTCGGCGAGGGTGCCGTCGACGTCCCACAGCAGCGCCTCGAGCTTGGGTCTTGCCGCCGTTCCGGTGGTCATTGCGCGCGCCTGGCCAGGATCTCGAAGGCCGGCAGCGTCTTGCCCTCGAGCACCTCAAGGAAGGCGCCACCGCCGGTGGAGATGTAGCCCACGTCCTTGTCGATGCCATACTTGGCGATCGCCGCGAGCGTGTCGCCGCCGCCGGCGATGCTGAAGGCGTCGCTGGCCGCGATCGCGCGCGCGATGGTCTTGGTGCCGTTGGCGAACGCGTCGAACTCGAATACGCCCACCGGTCCGTTCCAGACGATGGTGCCGGCGGCCGCGAGCTTGTGCGCGAGCAGCGTGGCGGTCTGCGGGCCGATGTCGAGGATCAGGTCGTCGTCGTCCACCTCGGCCACGGCCTTGACGGTGGCCGGCGCGTCGGCCTTGAACGCCTTGGCGCAGACCACGTCCACCGGGATCGGCACCTCGGCGCCGCGGGCCTTCATCGCGTCGATCACCGCCCTAGCCTCATCCACCAAGTCCGGCTCGGCGAGGCTCTTGCCGATCGGCAGGCCCTGCGCGAGCAGGAAGGTGTTGGCGATGCCGCCGCCGACGATCAGGCCATCGACGTTCTTGGCCAGGCTTTGCAGGATCGTGAGCTTGGTGCTGACCTTGCTGCCGGCGACGATGGCGACCAGCGGGCGCTTCGGGGCAGCCAGCGCCTTGCCGATCGCGTCGATTTCCGCCGCGAGCAGAGGGCCGGCACAAGCCACCGGCGCGAACTGCGCGATGCCGTAGGTGGAGGCTTCGGCGCGGTGCGCGGTGCCGAAGGCGTCGTGCACGAAGATGTCGGTCAGCGCCGCCATCTGGCGCGCCAGCGCCTCGCTGTTCTTCTTCTCGCCCTTGTTGAGGCGACAGTTCTCGAGCAACACCACCTCGCCGGGCTGCACGTCCACGCCACCCACCCAGTTCGACTTCAGCGGCACCGGCCGCCCGAGCAGCGCGGCGAGCCGTGCGGCCACCGGCGCGAGCGAGTCCTCGGGCTTGAACTCGCCTTCGGTCGGGCGGCCGAGGTGCGAGGTGACCATGACCGCCGCGCCGGCGTCCAGCGCCATGCGGATGCAGAGCACCGAGGCGCGGATGCGCGTGTCTTCGGTGATGTTCCCCGCATCGTCCTGCGGCACGTTGAGGTCGGCGCGGATGAAGACGCGCTGGCCGCACACGCGGCCCTGGGCGACGAGGTCGGCGAAGCGCAACACGTTCACCGCGACGCTCCCATCACGCGCACCATCTCGAGCACCTTGCTCGAGTAGCCCCATTCGTTGTCGTACCAGGCCACCACCTTGACGAAGGTCGAGTCGAGCATAATGCCGGCCTCGGCGTCGAACACCGCGGTGCAGGCCTCGCCGCGGAAGTCGGTCGAAACCACCTTGTCCTGCGTGTACCCGAGCACGCCTTTCATGGCGCCCTGGCTCGCCGCCTTCATCGCCGCGCAGATCTTTTCGTAGCTCGTCTCCTGGGCGAGTTCGACGGTCAGGTCGACCACCGACACATCGCTGGTCGGCACGCGAAGCGCCATGCCGGTGAGCTTGTTGTTCAGCGCCGGGATCACCCGGCCCATCGCCTTGGCGGCGCCGGTGGACGAGGGGATGATGTTCTCGAGGATGCCGCGGCCGCCGCGCCAGTCCTTGTTGCTCGGGCCGTCCACGGTCTTCTGCGTGGCGGTGGCGGCGTGCACGGTGGTCATCATGCCGCGCTTGATGCCGAAACTGTCGTTGAGCACCTTGGCCACCGGCGCCAGGCAGTTCGTGGTGCAGCTCGCGTTGCTGACGATCTTCTCACCGGCGTACTGGGTGTGGTTGACGCCATAGACGAACATCGGCGTGTCGTCCTTGCTGGGTGCGCTCTGGATCACCTTCCTGGCGCCAGCGTCGAGGTGCTTCTGGCAGGTGTCGTGCGTCAGGAACAGGCCCGTCGACTCGACGACCACGTCGACGCCGACATCGCCCCAGGCGAGCGCGGCGGGATCCTTTACCGCGGTGAGCCGGATCTTGCGGCCGTTGACGACCAGCGTGCCGCCATCGACGACCACTTCGCCCTTGAAGCGGCCGTGCACGCTGTCGTACCGCAGCATGTACGCGAGATAGTCGGGTTCGAGCAGGTCGTTGATCGCGACCACCTCGATGTCGTTCTTGAAGTCCTGCACGGCGGCGCGAAACACCATGCGGCCGATGCGACCGAAGCCGTTGATTCCGATGCGAATAGTCATGATGAGATAGTGGGTTGGGTTGAAGTGAGCGAAACGCAAGGTGCGCCGGACCGGCCGGCGAGTACATGCTGCGCAAGATCAGCGAGACTCGGGAACAGGCGCTCGGGATACGCATCTTCGATCGGCTGCCCGGCGTTGTAGCCGTAGGGGACGGCCCATGCGGTCACTCCCGCATTGCGGGCTGCCTCGACGTCGACGCGCGAGTCGCCGACGTGTCCGGTTCGGTCCGTACTACCACCGAGTCGTTCGACGACATGACGCAGCACGCCCGGATCGGGCTTCTTCACGCGCAGGGAGTCGCCGCCGACCACCAGGTCGAAATAGGCGTCGAGCCGGTGCACGCGCAGCACGCGCTCGGCATGCCGGAATTCCTTGTTGGTGACGCAGGCCAGCTTGATGCCGGCCGCCTTGAGCGCACTCAGGGCCTCGAGCGCGCCCGGGTACGGCACGCTGGAGGTGCCGGTGGTCACCGCATAGTGTTCGTCCATGCTGGCGAGCACCTGGTCCGGGTGCACGCGGTCGGCGAGATGGGGCTGCTCGATCATGACGCGGGCCAACAGCTTGAGCATGAGCTCGCGCGTGCCGGCGCCGATCAGCACGGTCACTTCCGACACAGGGCGCCGCGCGATCCCATGCGACTCGAGCGCGCGATTGGCGGCCTCGGCAATCTCGGCGGCCGTGTCCACCAGCGTGCCGTCGAGATCGAAACTGACGATGTCGTAGCGCATGTCAGCTCCTGGACCGGACGAACCGCACTTCGCGCGCCAGCACTTCGCGTGCCAGGTCGGCCAGCGCCTTGGCGTCGAGGCCGAAGTGCTCGTACACCTGCGGGCCGGGCGCCGACTCGCCGAAGCTGTTCACCCCCAGCGCGGCGACGCAGTGGTACTGGCCCCACCACGAGGTGACGCCCGCTTCGACGCCGATGCGCGGGATTCCCCGGCCGAGCACCTGCTCGTGCCAGGCGGCCTCCTGCCGATCGAAGAGGGTGCTGCAGGGCAACGAGACCACCCGCGCCGCGATGCCCACCGCATCGAGAAGGCGCTGCGCCTCCATCGCGATGGACACCTCGGAGCCGGTGCCGATCAGCACCACCTGCGGCTCGGGTCGGTCGGAGAGCACGTAACCGCCGCGACGGATCTGCGCGACCTGCTCCGCAGTGCGCGCCTGCGGCGGCAGGTTCTGCCGCGACAGCAGCAACGCGCTGGGGCGCGTGCGTTGCTCGAGCGCGAACGCCCAGGCCACCGCGGTCTCGGCGGCGTCGCAGGGCCGCCAGACATCGAGATTGGGGATCAGGCGCAAGCTCGCGGCATGCTCGACGGCCTGGTGCGTCGGGCCGTCCTCGCCCAGGCCGATCGAGTCGTGCGTGAAGACATGAACCACGCGCAGCTTCATCAGCGCGGCCATGCGAATTCCGTTGCGGCTGTAGTCGCTGAAGGTGAGGAAGGTGCCGCCGTACGGAATGAAGCCGCCGTGCAGCGCCAGCCCGTTCATGATCGCCGCCATGCCGAACTCGCGCACGCCGTAGTTGACGTGGCGCCCGCCGGGCTGGCCGGCCCGCACGGCACCGCAGCCCGGGAAGTCGGTCAGGTTAGAGCCCGTGAGGTCGGCACTGCCGCCGAGCATCTCGGGGATCTTGGGCGCCAGCATCGCCAGCGCTTGCTGCGAAGCCTTGCGTGAGGCGACCGGCGTGGTGGCCTGACCGAGTTCGATCATCGCTGCCGACGCGGCTTCATGAAACGACGACGGCAGGTCGCCGGCAATCCGGCGCTCGAACTCCGCGGCCAGTGCGGGATATTCGCTCCGGTAGGCCTCGAAGCCCAAGCGCCACTGAGCTTCGCGCCTGGCGCCCAGATCGCGCGCGCTCCAGCGCGCACGCACGGTATCCGGAATTTCGAACGGAGCCTCGTGCCACCCGATGGCGGCGCGCGTGGCGGCAATCTCGTCGGCCCCGAGCGGTTCGCCATGGGCCTTGGCCGTACCGGCGCGTCCCGGGGAGCCGCGGCCGATGGTGGTGCGGCACACGATCAACGTGGGCCGGTCGGCAGAGCGCCGCGCGTCGGCGATGGAACGCCCGATCGCCACGACGTCGTGGCCGTCGATCGGGCCGATCACGTTCCAGCCATAGGCTCGAAAGCGTGCCGCGGTGTCGTCGCGAAACCAGGCATCGACCGCACCGTCGATCGAGATGCCGTTGTCGTCGTACAGCGCGATCAGCTTGTTGAGCCTCCACACGCCAGCCAGCGAGCAGACCTCGTGACTGATGCCTTCCATCAGGCAGCCGTCGCCGAGAAAGACGTAGGTGTGGTGGTCGACCACGACATGTCCCGGGCGGTTGAACTCGTCGCCCAGCAACTTCCCGGCCAGCGCCATGCCGACCGCGTTCGCCAAACCTTGGCCCAATGGGCCGGTCGTGGTTTCCACGCCGGGCGTGAGGCCCACCTCGGGGTGGCCCGGGGTCTTGCTGTGCAGTTGCCGGAAGCGCTGCAGTTCCTCGATCGGCAGGTCGTAGCCGCTCAGGTGCAGCAAGGCATACAGCAGCATCGACGCATGCCCGTTGGACAAGACGAACCGGTCGCGGTCGGGCCACCCGGGATTGCCCGGGTTGTGGCGCAGATGACCGCTCCACAGCGCGACGGCCATCTCGGCCATGCCCATCGGCGCGCCGGGGTGGCCGGAGTTGGCCTGCTGAACGGCGTCCATGGCCAGGGCGCGCAGCGCGTTGGAGAGTTCGTCGTAGCGGCCGCTCTCGGGGCGCAGCACGCGGTCGGCAGAGGTACTGGCCATCACAGGACTCCCAGGGCGCGCTTGCGCCGTTCCATCATGCGCCAGATAAACGGCGTAAAAATCAACTGCATCGCCAGCTCCATCTTGCCGCCGGGCACGACGAGCGTGTTGGCGCGGCTCATCCACGAGTTGTGGATCATGTTCAGCAGGTACTGAAAGTCGATGCCTTTGGGGTTGGCGAAGCGGATTACGCACAGGCTCTCGTCGGCACTCGGGACGTCGCGCGCGATGAAGGGGTTGCTCGTATCCACCACCGGTACGCGCTGGAAGTTGACGTGCGTCTGCGAGAACTGCGGCACGATGTACTGGACGTAGTCGGGCATGCGGCGCAGGATGGTGTCGGTCACCGCCTCGGTCGAGTAACCGCGCATCTTCTTGTCGCGGTACAGCTTCTGGATCCACTCGAGGTTGATCACCGGCACCACGCCGACCAGCAAATCGGGGTGCTTGGCGATGTTCACCTCAGGCGTCACCACCGCCCCGTGCAGTCCCTCGTAGAACAACATGTCGGTGTCGGCAGGCAGGTCCTCCCACGGCGTGAAGGTGCCCGGCTCCTGCTTGTACGGCGCGGCCTCGTCGTCGTCGTGCAGGTACTTGCGGCGTTTGCCGGTGCCGCTCTCGCTGTAGCCGCGAAACAGCTGTTCGAGCTCGACGAGCAAGTTGTTCTCCGGCCCGAAGTGGCTGAAGTGCGTGTTGCCGGACTTCTCGGCCTCGGCCTGGTGCAGCTTCATCCCCTTGCGGTCGTAGCGGTGGAAGCTGTCGCCTTCGATGACGGCTGCCTTCACGCCTTCGCGCCGGAAGATGTTCTGGAACGTGCGCGTCACCGAGCTCGTGCCGGCGCCGGAACTGCCCGTGATGGCGATGATGGGGTGTTTTTCTGACATGGTGTGGACTCGCAGGGTGGCTCGTGTTCGGTTCAGTCGCGGAACAGGCTGCGTTCGGCGAACAGCGGTGCGGCGGCCTCGTTGGACGCCGGCTCCTGGTGATAGCGCTCGATGCGCTCGACTTCATCCTTGCTGCCGAAGATCAAGCCGATGCGCTGATGCAGCGCCGTCGGACTGACCCCCAGGATCGGCTCGCGCCCCGTGCTGGCGCGGCCGCCGGCCTGTTCCATCAGCATTGCGACCGGATTCGCCTCGTACAGCAGCCGCAGACGACCGGGCTTGGCGGGATCCTTGGTGTCGCGCGGGTACATGAAGACACCGCCGCGCATGAGGATGCGATGCGCCTCGGCGACCATACTCGCGACCCAGCGCATGTTGAAGTCCTTGCCGCGCGGCCCGGTCTTGCCGGCCAGGCATTCGTCGACGTAGCGCTTGACCGGCGGCTCCC
>Ga0114984_1000188_pt1 | contig 24793 bp, 19 predicted proteins | sample Shrwel1BS1Day1_FD_96987 | JGI IMG/M metagenome (GOLD analysis project Ga0114984, IMG submission 96987) | Subsurface microbial communities from deep shales in Ohio, USA - Utica-3 well 1 S-1-Day1 | ecosystem: Environmental > Aquatic > Deep subsurface > Shale gas/oil reservoir > Produced water/Flow...
GCAAAGTGTGACTTCCTGATCGATGTGGGATTCGTTGATCCCACCGCAATAATGACTGCGCATACCGGTTCCCGTTACGTTAGATGTATTCGAAACTTTTTCGTGTCTTGCCGCCTCAGGTGGGGTGACCCTTTCCGAAATACGCTGTGGATACGTCCCTGTACGCTCTGCTCCGCCATCCATGGCTCCGCAAGGTTTCGGAAAGGGTCACCCCACCTGAGGCTACTTGATTCGTGGCCGCTAAAATTTTTGCGACCTTACTGGAAAAGCGGCCCATTATAAACACAATGGGGCCGAAAATCAGGCGTGCTGGTATGCAAATCCGACGCCCGGATGACTGTATGGTTCCAGCCCGCTAGAATGCCCCTCTTCATACCAACAAACGGAGTCTGACGTTGGCCACCAGAGCGGAGCAAAAACTGAAAACCCGACGTGCACTGATGGACGCTGCGCTCTCGCAGCTAAGCGCAGACCGGGGGTTTGGCAGTTTGAGTCTGAGAGAAGTGGCCCGCGAAGCCGGCATTGCCCCAACCTCCTTTTACCGCCACTTCTCGGAACTGGACGAACTCGGGCTCGCCCTGGTGGACGAAGGGGGTGTCGCCCTGCGCCAGCTGATGCGTCAGGCCCGCAAACGTATCGCCCGGGATGGCAGCGCCATTTCCACCTCGGTGGACACCTTCATGGAGTACCTCGGCAACAACGCCAACCTGTTCCGGTTGATGCTGCGGGAGCGCACCGGTGTTTCAAAGCCGTTCCGGACGGCGGTGAAGGCGGAGATCGATCATTTTGTGACGGAATTGGCCGACGATCTGCGGCGCTTTGCCGAGGAACAGGGCAAGCCGTTGTCTCACGCGCGCGTGGTGGCCGAGGCGATGGTGACGCTGGTTTTCAACCAGGGTGCGGAGGCGCTCGATGCCTCCCCGAAAGAAAAGGAAGAGCTGAAGGTGAAGCTGAAAACAGAGCTTCGGATGATCCTGCTGGGCTCGCAGACGCTGGCCCGGAGGCGCTGACGCCGGCTCAGGCCAGGCTTGCCAGAACCGGTTCCAGTGCCTGCTTCATGCGGGCAAGCTCGCTTTCTTTGTAGGGTACCGGACTCTGGGTACCCCACACCGGCCCGGGCCAGGCCGGATCCCCCTCAAAGCGCACGATGTGGTGAATGTGAAGTTGCGGCACCATGTTGCCCAGTGCCGCCAGGTTCATCTTGTCGCCGTCGAAAGCCTCCATCATGGTCCGGCTCAGAGCCGAAGACTCTGCCATCAGCCTCTGCTGCTGCGCTTCCGGAAGCTCATGGATCTCCCGGATACCGGCGATCGCCGGCACCAGGATGACCCAGGGCCAGGTTTTCTCGTTCATCAGCCGCGCTTCGCACAGGCGGGTCCGGCCCAGCAGGAAGGTGTCCGCCGCCAGACGCTCATGTAGCTCGAATTCCCGGCTCATCGATTACACCACCGAGTGGAACTGGCTACGACCACGGCCGATGGCGTAGTAGATCAGGCCATAGCGGTCGAGCATTTCCGGCTCGTACAGGTTACGACCATCGAACACCACCGGGTCCCGCAGGTTGGCCGCCACCACGTCGAAATCCGGAGAACGGAATTCCTTCCATTCGGTGCAGATGGCCAGCACATCGGCACCCTTGAGCGCTTGCTCCTTGGTCCCGCACAGGGTCAGGCCAGGCTGGTCGCCATAGATGCGCTGGGCCTCTTCCATGGCTTCGGGGTCGAAGGCCTGTACCGATGCACCGGCTTTCCACAGGTCTTCCATCAGCGTACGGGAAGAGGCTTCGCGCATATCATCGGTATCGGGCTTGAACGCCAGTCCCCACAGGGCAACAACCTTACCTTCCAGGTTGCCCCGGAAGTGGTGGCTGATCTTGTCGAACAGCACATGTTTCTGGGCATAATTCACCTCTTCCACCGAGTTCAGCAGCCGGGCGTCATAGCCGCAGTCACGGGCGGTACGGACCAGAGCCTGAACATCCTTCGGAAAGCAGGAGCCACCATAACCGCAACCGGGATAGATGAAGTGGTAACCGATACGGGGGTCAGACCCGATACCCCGGCGCACCGCTTCGATATCGGCGCCCAGGCGCTCGGCCAGGTTGGCGATTTCGTTCATGAAACTGATCTTGGTTGCCAGCATGGAGTTGGCGGCGTATTTGGTCAGTTCTGCCGAACGGATATCCATGAAAATCATCCGGTCGTGGCTGCGGTTGAACGGGTAGTAGACTTCTCGCAACAGATCCGCCGCCTTCTCGCTGTCGGTGCCGACAATGATGCGATCCGGCTTCATGAAATCGTTGATGGCCGCGCCTTCTTTAAGGAACTCGGGGTTGGAGACCACATCAAATTCCAGCTCAAGGCCACGGTGGTCCAGCTGCGCCTGCACAGCGGCGCGAACCTTGTCGCCGGTGCCGACCGGAACCGTCGATTTGTCGACTACCACCTTGTAGTCGTCCATGTACTGGCCAATGGATTTGGCAACGGCGGTCACGTACTGCAGGTCTGCCGAGCCGTCCTCATCGGGCGGTGTTCCTACCGCAACGAACTGCAATACCCCATGTTGTACCGCCTCTTCGGTATCGGTGGTGAAAGCCAGACGACCCGCCTCCACGGTGTGCCGGACAATCGAGTCCAGGCCCGGCTCGTAGATGGGAATCTGGCCGTTGCGCAGTTTGTCGATCTTGGCCTGGTCCACGTCCATACACAGCACATGATGGCCGACGTCCGCCAGACAGGCGCCCGTCACCAGCCCAACATATCCAGTACCGAAAATAGTGATCTTCATGGGTTACTTTCCAAACGTATCCAAATGGGTAAAAGGTCAGAACTCAGTGTTCGCCGGAGGCCTTTTTCTCCTGCCAGATCGCTTCCCAGGCCAGCGCCGTGCGGACAATGGTCCCGAGATCGTCGTAATCCGGTTTCCAGCCCAGAGTATCGCGGACCAGAGTGTTATCGGCCATCAGTGCAGCGGGATCGCCGGCGCGCCGATCGGTCTCGGTTACCGGGAAATCCACGCCGGACACCCGCTTGACCACATCGATGACCTCGCGAACGGTGAAGCCCCGCCCGTAACCGCAGTTCAGGACTTTCGATTCTCCCCCGTTCGCCATGTGGTCCAGCGCCATGACATGAGCCTTGGCAAGATCCTCTACATGGATGTAATCGCGAATACAGGTACCATCCCGCGTGTCGTAGTCCGTACCGAACACACTCATGCCTTTCCGCTGCCCGGTGACACACTCGCTGGCCACCTTGATCAGGTGGGTAGCCTCCGGCGTCGCCGGCCCCAGCAGACCGTCAGGATTGGCGCCGGCGACGTTGAAATAGCGCAGGATAACGTAATTCAGGCTTGAGGCAGCCGCCAGATCCATGATCATCCGCTCGCTCATCATCTTGGAAGCACCGTAGGGATTGATCGGAGCCAGCGCCAGGTCTTCGGTAAGGACCTGCTGCTCCGGCATGCCATAAACCGCGGCCGTGGACGAAAACACCAGGTACGGAACCTGGTACCGTTCGACGGCCTTCAAGAGGTTCAGGGTGTTGCGGGTGTTGTTGCCGTAGTATTTGAGAGGATTTGCTACCGATTCCGGCACGACAATATTGGCGGCGAAGTGCAGCACAGCCTCAAAATGATGCCCGGAGAACAGCCGATCAACGGCCGCCTCGTCTGCCAGATCGCCCACCACCAGTTCGCCGGCCGTGACAGCCCAGCGGTAGCCGGTGGAGAGGTTGTCGAATACAACAATATCGTGACCGGCCTCACCCAGCTGCCGGACCACGTGACTTCCAATATATCCGGCTCCGCCGGTGACAAGCACTTTCATGGGTAAAGGCTACTCCTTCCCTGGGGATGATGACTGGCGCTGACGCCGGATTTCCGCCCGGCGCCGGCTGAAAAATTCGCTGATGATTTCGCTGCACTGCTGCTCAAGGACGCCACCGGTCACTTCCACAGCCCAGTTCAGGTGTGGCTCGGACAGGGTCCTGCGGGCAGATACCACAGCACCCGCTTTGGGCTCGGTGGCACCGTATACCAGACGGCTGACGCGGCCGTGCACAACCGCTCCGACGCACATGGTACACGGCTCCAGCGTTACGTAAAGCGTCGCCCCTGACAAACGGTAATTGCCAACCCGGGCGGCGGCATCGCGCAGTGCCCGGATCTCGGCGTGGGCAGTAGGATCGCAACCGGAGATGGGGGCGTTGAAGCCGGCCCCGATTTCTTTGCCGTCGAGAACCACAACAGCACCCACAGGTACCTCTCCTGCCTCCGCAGCCTGTGCAGCCAGTTGCAGGGCGCGAGACATCCACTGTTGGTCATTCGATATCCGGGGCATTGTGCTCTGTTTGGTCAATTCGGGCTCGGGATCAGGAAAATAACATTATTCATAACTTCATGGAAAAAATTCTGAATGTGGCTGGCATTTCTTGTTTGAGAAATTTCAATGCCAAAACCGGACTCCCCGTGACAACATTCAATACGGCACGGACTGACAGCGTGGAGTTATATGTATGATGGCCCGACCCGATCCGACAGAGCCAGCCAGTCACATGCAACCATTTTCCATCAAGGACTGCGCGTTGGTAGCAATGGCTACCGGCAGGAAAGCACGGGTTTTACAGGAGCTCCGTAGCGAATTACAGGATATAGACACCGCCAGCATCTATAACCACTTTTGGGGCGGCCTCCTTCAATCACGCTTCGGAGAACGCGAGTACAACAACGACTTCGCCTCCTGGGTTCGACACGGGGTCCATGACGCTATACTGGCTGAGCGTCTTTCGGCATTGGCACCCACCACCTTTTCAACTCTCGAATCACTACGTCAGGAAATCGTCGAACTTATCGACAATCGCCTTGATGAGGCTGAACATCTCTCCTGGACCCGCGCAACCCAGCAGTTCGAGTTCCTCTGCTCACAGATCGTTGTATTCGATACAACGATGCAGTTGCAGCACCCGAAAGAACTTGCTTCTGTCATAACCACTCTGTCGATAAGCAGCGTCTTCTATCATTTTATCGATGCCCGGCGACGCACCGCTGACGAGCGGGACGATTTCAGTGACTGGCTGACCACCTTCGGTGACGAGTTCGCCCCACTACAGGAAGATCTGGCCAGTATCGATCCCTACTTTGGCAGTCTCAGTGAATTACGTGACAGACTGGGACAAGTGTTCACCTCGTATTTTCAGGAGACGACACCATGAACCTGCTGGAGAGCTATGCACAAGTTGCCGGCGCGGATGTCATTGCTCAACTGCATCAGCTTGCCGCACCGTTAAAGGGTGCAAAAGTCGTTCATGTCAACTCAACGCGTGTCGGAGGTGGCGTTGCCGAGATCCTCGCCAAGCTGATCCCACTTACACAGGAGCTGGGCATCGATACCCGTTGGGAAGTCATTACAGGTGATAGTGAGTTCTTCGAATGCACCAAAGGTATGCACAATACCCTGCAAGGCAATCGGATCCCAATGGGCGAAAGCCTGCTCAAGGTTTACGAGGCAACCAACGCCCACAATGCCGAAACACTGCGCCCCGTACTGAAAGACGCCGATTTCGTCTTCATACACGATCCGCAGCCAGCCCCTCTGCTTAAATTTTTCCCGGAGCGTAAAGGAAAATGGGTCTGGCGATGCCATATCGATGCCAGCCATCCTTATCGGCCGGTCTGGCAGTATCTTCGCCAGTTCGTGGCACCCTATGACGCCAGCATCTTCTCCCTGGCGGCCTTCGCCAAGGAATTACCACACCCTCAATATCTGATAGCACCGAGTATCGATCCGCTGAGTGACAAGAATGTCGACCTGAAGCCGGATGTGATCCAACAGACATACGATAAATACCAGCTTGATTCCGGGCGCCCCCTGGTGGTTCAGGTGTCACGCTATGACCGGTTCAAGGATCCGATCGGCGTCATACAGGCCTACCAGTTGGCCAAACAATACCTGCCCACACTACAGCTTGTGCTGGCCGGCGGCGGGGCCAGCGATGACCCGGAAGGTGAAGTTGTCCTGAGTGAGGTACAGACCGCCGCCGGGGACGACCCTGATGCGCATGTATTGTTGCTACCCTCCGATGCCCATCTGGAAATCAACGCATTGCAACGGGCAGCGGATATCGTCCTGCAGAAGTCCATCCGGGAGGGCTTCGGCCTGACCGTTACCGAAGCCATGTGGAAAGGCAGGCCTGTCATCGGCGGTGATGTCGGCGGCATCCGCCTTCAGGTCTTCAACCACCATACCGGCTTTCTGGTAAACACCCCGGAGGGAGCCGCGTTGCGTATTCGCTATCTATTGCATCAACCCGAGATGATTCAGGCGATGGGGCAAAAGGCACAAGCCTTCGTGTGCGAGAACTTTCTGATTACTCGCCACCTGCGCGAATACCTGACACTCATGGTGGCCTTGCTGCACGGAGCGCAAGACCGGATTGAGCTGAGCTGAGAAGCGGGAGAGGCCCCTGTGGGATCGATGAAGCACCAGCATGATATGCCATTCGGTGCAGAACTGCTTCCTGACGGACGCGTGTGTTTTCAGCTTTGGGCACCAGCGGCCAGGCAGGTAGATGTATGCCCGCAAATCGGCGTTACCGGCCAGAGCAGCAGTCAAACTGTCCCAAATGAACAGGCATATCTCCCAATGAGGGCCGAACCTGGAGGCTGGTTTCGACTCACAACCGATAAGGCCACCAGCGGCATGCGCTACCTTTTCCGAATCGACGGGGGGATGCTGGTGCCCGACCCCGCTTCACGTTTCCAACCCGAAGATGTTCACGGGCCGAGTGAGGTAATCGATCCGGGAAGCTGGATGTGGAACGATTCAGCCTGGCGCGGACGGCCCTGGGAAGAAACCGTCATTTATGAGTTACACGTCGGTACCTTCACGCCTCACGGCAGTTTCGCTGCCGTGCAGGATAGACTCGACTATCTGGTGGAGCTGGGCATTACCGCGATCGAACTCATGCCGGTAGCGGACTTCCCCGGAGAGCGCAACTGGGGTTATGACGGCGTCTACCTGTTCGCCCCCGACAGCCGGTACGGACGACCCGAGGATCTCAAGGCGCTCGTCGATGCCGCTCACGGGCGTGGCCTGATGGTGTTTCTGGACGTTGTCTACAACCATTTCGGGCCAGAAGGCAATTACCTGAATGTTTACGCACCGCAGTTCTTTACGGAACGGCATCTGACACCCTGGGGGGCCGGCATCAATTTCGATGGTGAGCACAGTGAACAGACAAGACAGTTCTTTATCGACAATGCGCTCTACTGGCTGGAGGAATACCACTTCGACGGCTTACGTCTCGACGCGGTGCATTCGATCGTGGATGACTCGCAGCCCGATATCCTTGTCGAATTGGCTCAACGCATTCACGAACATTTTGATGATTCCCGACACGTCCATTTGATCCTCGAAAACGATCATAATGCCGCGCATTATCTTGCCCGAAACAATGCCTCTCAGCCACTCTGGTACACGGCACAATGGAATGATGATCTCCATCACACTTTGCATGTATTGCTGACCGGAGAGCCTGACGGTTACTACCAGGATTATACTGACAATCCGATTCACCATTTGGGCCGCTGCCTGACCGAGGGCTTCGCCTATCAGGGTGAACACTCGGCCTATCGTGACGGCCGACCACGTGGTGAACCCAGCAGTCATTTACCCCCTACTGCCTTTGTGTCGTTCCTCCAGAACCATGACCAGGTGGGCAACCGTGCATTTGGCGAGCGAATCGCCCGGCTCGCCAGACCTGAACAGATCCGCGCCGCAATGACCATATTGCTGCTCGCTCCTTCGCCCCCGCTGCTGTTCATGGGCGAAGAGTGGGGGTGTACACAGCCTTTTGCGTTTTTCTGCGATTTTGGTCCGGATCTGGCAGCCAAAGTCATCGCTGGGCGCCTGGAGGAGTTTGGCCACTTTCCACAGTTCAGCGATACCGCATCCCGCACAAGAATTCCGAACCCGATGGATCCGGAAACGTTTGAGCAGGCAAAACTCGATTGGAATTCCTGCGATCTTTCAGAACACAAACAATGGCTGGCACTGCACCGTGAGTTACTCGCCCTGCGTCGGCGCGAGATAATTCCACGGCTGCATCACATGACAGACCCGAAAAAAGCCTTCACACAATCAGGAGATCGGGCCCTGTCCGCGAGCTGGGTGTTGGGTGACGGTTCCGAGCTTGTTCTCATTGCCAACCTGGGCGAACAAATCCTCACTGGTATCAACCTGCCGCGGGATCACGCTCTGTATGCAACACACAAAGAGGTAACCGAGCGTCACAATACCGACCACCTGCCGCCCTGGTCAGTGGTCTGGTACCTGCACACCAATAGCGCTGCGCCATGAAGGCTCCAGGGATACCTACTGCAACCTATCGCTTGCAATTATTCGCATGGAACACAAGGCGGTCTTTGAAAAGACAGAGAAATTCTGGTCGTAACCACACGCTGGTTCGCGCGCCTGGCAGGTGAAACCGGAGCTATGCCTCTCGGGGCACGATCATGGGACAGCACTCGGGTCGAGGTCCCTGCCGATTTGCGAGCCGCGGGGTACCGCAACGTCTTTACCGGTGAGTCAGTCAAGGCTCACGAGCTCGAAGACGGAACCTGGATCGAGGCCGCTGATTTGTTCAGACACTTCCCTGTGGCCTTGCTCACGAATGACTGACTCCTTCATTGAATTTTATCAATGACATCTCCCCCCCGCTATCTAACATGGATTGACAGGTCAGGTTTTGGGGGGATTCCTCTGATGAGGATCGCCCGGAAGCGGGTACCGGTTCCCTGACAAATCGAACCAGCTTAACGAGGGTTTTTCATGATAAACGTTGCAATCAATGGTATGGGACGCATTGGCCGGGCAGCCTTGAAGCTACTGGAGCAAACGGATGATTTCGAGGTCGTGGCCATCAATGACCTGACACCCCTGGATAATCTCGTCTATCTCCTGCGCTATGATTCGGTATACGGTCGGTTTGACGGTGCCATCAATATCTCGGAAAGCGACCTTCTGATTGATGGACGCCGGATTCGCACATTCAATGAGAAGAACCCGAACAATTTGCCTTGGCAGGACATGAATATCGATATCGTTTTCGAATGCACAGGTGCCTTTCGAACACGGGATGATCTCGCCAAACACCTTGATGCAGGTGCTCGCCATGTGGTTTTATCGGCTCCCGGTAAAGGGGGAAACCTGCCCACCGTCGTTTTTGGTGTCAACGAGCTCGACGAAGCAAGCTCATCCATCTTTTCTACCGCAAGCTGCACAACCAACTGCATTGCCCCCGTCGCGGAAATCGTGGCAAGGAGAATCGGTGTGCGCAAAGCGGTAATGACCACCGTCCATGCCTACACATCCAGTCAGGGTGTGGTGGACTCTCCCAGTAAACAGCCAGAGCGTGGCCGCGCCGCAGGGATAAACCTGATTCCCACATCCACGGGGGCCGCCAGCGCCACAGGGGAGGTCCTGCCAGAATACAAGGGACGCTTTGACGGAATGGCCGTGCGCGTCCCGATTCCAGTCGGCTCGATCGCTGACATAACATTCGTCACGGAACGCAGCACCACGGTGGACGAAATAAACACCATCTTTCGCGACGAAGCCCAGTCCGGTCGTTACCAAAAGGTACTGGGAGTGTCCTCAGAGCCAATTGTTTCATCGGATATTATCCAGGATCCAAGGGCGTCCATCGTAGATCTGACTGCAACCAAGGTCGTCGATGGAGACCTTGTAAAAATTATGAGCTGGTATGACAACGAGTGGGGGTATGTCTCTCAGATGGTAAGGCAGGCTCGCGAGATACTGCGATAACACCGGCATCGGCATAGGGGGAGCCCGGCTCCCCACGGCCTTATTGATTTCAGCCCGGCAGTCTTAAGTCCGACAGGCTGCTGGCTTAAGTCCAACGGGCTGCTGGCGAATGATCGGCATCGTGTCTGCCTGAAGTATCATTACCATACCTGACAAGAACCAGAGAATAAGGCTCGACGCTCAACGGGCTTTTCACAACTTTACCTGCAACCTCCTGCGGGTTGAGCGAGGTATCTATCACAAGTGCCGGGCACCGGAGATTTTCCAGCTCCGGCAAAGCGTGCTCGACCATCCCATCCGATGCATTGAGTATGAGCAAAAAGGTATTGTCGGGCTCCCGCTCGCCACGCTCCGTCAAGTGGTACTGGCCGGCCTCACCACTGATCAGCAACGCCAATGATCTTGCTGCACCGTCACCCCAGTCTTTTTGCTCCATTTCTTCACCATCCGGCCGGAGCCAGGTGATGTCCTTGGTATTCGTACCCGGTATTGCCTGTCCCTGAAAGAAGCGATGACGATGAAAAACAATATGCTCACGCCGCAATCGGGTCAGGGATCGCACAAAGGCCAGCAGTTTTTTTCCTTCACTATTGGTCTTCGACCAGTCAAGCCAGCTGGTTTCATTGTCCTGGCAGTAAACATTGTTGTTCCCCTGTTGGGTATGCCCGAACTCGTCACCCGCGAGTAGCATGGGCACTCCTTGCGAGAGCAACAGCGTTGCCAGAAAGTTGCGTTTTTGCCGCTCCCGTTGTCGCAAGACCGCAGGGTCCTCTGTCGGTCCTTCCACGCCGCAGTTCCAGCTATAGTTATGTTTCACGCCATCGCGATTGTCTTCCTGATTGGCTTCATTGTGTTTGTCGTTGTAGCTCACCAGATCATGCAATGTGAAACCGTCGTGGGCCGTCACAAAGTTCACGCTTGTCCAGGGCCGCCGGCCACGCTGACCATAGATATCACTGGAACCGGCCAATCTCGACCCAAGCTCCGGTAATTTATCGCCGTCACCGCGCCAGAATTGTCGCACCGTATCGCGGTAACGATCATTCCACTCCGCCCAGCCCGGCGGGAATCGGCCCAACTGATATCCATCGTGACCGGTATCCCACGGTTCGGCGATGAGCTTGACAGTCGACAGGAGAGGATCCTGCGCCACAGAATCCAGGAAACTTGCATGTTCATCGAACTTGCCGTTGACCCTGGCCAGGGTGGTCGCCAGATCGAACCGGAAACCATCCACTCTCATCTCCTCGACCCAGTAACGTAACGAATCGGTCACCATACGCAGGACATAGGGGTGCCGTAGCTCAAGGGCGTTGCCGGTCCCGGTGAAATCATGGTAATAGCGCGGGTTTCCGTCCATAAGATAATAATAGGACTTATTATCGATGCCACGCAAAGACAGGGTCGGCCCCAGATGATTCCCCTCCGCCGTGTGGTTATAAACCACATCCAGGATGACTTCGATACCAGCCTTGTGCAGCAGCTGTACCAACGTCTTGAATTCATTGACACCGTCAACGCCCACGTATTCAGGGTGTAACGCAAAAAAGGCAATGGAGTTATAACCCCAATAGTTTCGGAGGCCTCTTTCAATCAAATTCCTCTCATGCAGAAAGGCATGCACGGGTTGTAATTCGACCGCTGTAATCCCCAGTTCCTTGAGATAATCGAGGATTTCATGGGCGGCAAAACCGCCAAAGGTACCTTTCCTCGCTTTCGGAACCGCAGGATGGCGCATAGTAAAGCCGCGTACATGCGCCTCATAGATAATCGTTTCGTGCCACGGCCGCGCCGGAGCCCTGTCCAACCCCCAGGTAAAAGCGGGATCAATGACCTCACATTTGGGCATGAACGGAGAGCTGTCCCGTGTATCGAATGACAGATCCTCTTGCTCGTGCCCCACAACATAGCCAAACAAGGCGTCATCCCATTTGAGCGCTCCACGCAGTCGCTTGGCATAGGGATCCAGCAGCAACTTGTGCGAGTTGAACCGATGCCCCTGCTCTGGCTCGTAGGGTCCATAGACCCGGTAGCCATAGAGCTGACCTTCTCGCACATCGGGCAGGTACCCATGCCAGATTTCGTTGGTGTACTCAGGCAATGGAATGCGTGCGGTCTCGCGCTGGCTTTTTTTATCGAACAGGCATAAATCAACTCGTTCAGCATGCGCAGAAAACAAGGCAAAATTTGTACCCGAGCCATCCCAGGTGGCACCCAAGGGATAAGGAATCCCCGGCCAGACTCGTTGTTTTTGGTCTACCATTTTTTGCAGCCACTCCATCAGCCAACTGAACGGGGGGGGTACAGCCCCTTTTAAGTAAGGAGCCTCTGATTAACGGCATCAACGCAGATGCACATCCATCTCTCCTGCCAAAATTATTGATCAGCGCAACCACCTTGTTCATTGAAATTTTTCAATGACGCCCGGCCCGTGACCTTTAGCATCACTTGTATCAGGGTGGGACGTTTTCGCCAAACGTTCCTGAATGCAGGTGCTCAACGACCCGCCAGCAGCCTGTCGGACTTAAGGCTAATCTACTGCGCCGTTTTTCCACCTTGCTCGCGACGATTGCTTAAGCCCGACAGGCTGCCAGGATATCCTTCGAGCTGGATTAACCGTCTGTTCTTCAACGGGTAGGGCCCGACTTCCAATGCCAGTTCATAATAATGAAATCGCCGCCCTCTTCGAGAAACTCGCCGATTTGCTGGAAATCGAGGGCGCCAATCCGTTCCGGGTGCGTGCCTACCGTAATGCGGCACGCACGGTGCGCGGTTATGGCAAGAGCATGTCCGATCTGCTGAATCAGCAGAAGGATCTTTCCACACTGCCCGGCATCGGCGAGGATCTGGCGAAAAAGATCAGGACCATCGTAGAGACCGGCAAGCTGCCGGCGCTGGAGGAGGTCGAATCGCGTACCCCCCCGGCATTGAGCGATCTGATGAAGATCGAGGGGCTGGGGCCCAAGCGTATAAAGATCCTCCACAAGGAGCTCGGCATACAGAGCCTTGATGACCTCAAACGTGCCGCGCGCAGCGGAAAGATCCGCGAGATCAGGGGGTTTGGCCGGAAGACCGAGCAGCTTATACGCGAGCGGGTGGAGCATTTCGCCGGAGGGGCGCCTCGCACCAGGCTGATAGAGGCGGAGGAGATCGCCGCTACCCTGGTCGACTATTTGAGGAATACCGAGGGTGTCAAGGATGTCATCGTCGCCGGCAGCTACCGACGCCGCAAGGAGACGGTGGGCGATCTGGACATCCTGGTCAGCACCGGCCGGAACTCCCCGGTGATGGATCGGTTCAGCGACTACGATGAAGTGGACGAGGTCGTCTCCAAGGGCAAGACCCGCTCCACAGTGCGTTTACGTTCCGGCATGCAGGTCGATTTGCGTGTTGTGCCACAGATAAGCTATGGCGCTGCCCTGCACTACTTCACTGGCTCCAAAGCCCACAACATTGCCGTGCGCAAGCTAGGCCTCAAAAAAGGCTGCAAGATTAACGAATACGGGGTCTTCCGGGACGACGAACGCATTGCCGGAAGAACCGAGGAAGAGGTCTACGAGCAGGTCGGATTACCTTACATCCCGCCCGAGTTGCGCGAAAACCGTGGTGAAATCGAGGCCGCCCGGGCAGACCGGTTGCCTGAACTGGTCCGCCTGGAAGATATCCGCGGGGACCTGCACTGCCACAGTAACGCCAGCGATGGACAACATAGCCTGAAACAGATGGCGGAGGCAGCGGCCGAATGCGGCTATGAATACCTGTCCATCAATGACCATTCCAGACATGTTACCGTCGCCCATGGACTGGACAAGAAACGATTGCTCGAGCAGATCAGGGAAATCGACAAACTGAACGAAAGGCTCGACGGCATAGTGCTGCTCAAGTCGATCGAACTGGATATTCTCGAAAACGGCTCGCTGGATCTTCCGGACAGTGTACTCAAGGAACTGGATTTCACCGTCTGCGCCGTCCACTACAAATTCAATCTGTCACGCAGCAAACAGACTCAGCGCATTCTGCGCGCCATGGACAATCCCTATTTCAATATTCTGGCTCATCCCACCGGTCGTCTCATCAATGAACGGGAGCCTTATGAAATTGATCTGGGAAAGATCATGGAAGTGGCCAATGAACGCGGCTGTATCCTGGAACTCAATGCCCACCCGTACCGATTGGATCTTACCGACGAAAGCTGCATGATGGCCAGGGAGGTGGGCGTAAAGATGTCCATCTCTACCGATTCCCACAGCACCTCGAATCTGAATTTCATGCGTTTTGGCATCAACCAGGCACGCCGCGGTTGGCTGGAAGCGAAAGATGTCATCAACACCCTCGGACTCGCAGATCTGAAAAAGGTACTGATGCGAGACGGCTAAGAGAAAAATCATCGGTCAGGACATTCAAGCACTGGTAGCGGATCTTCGCTATAAAGTATCGGAAGTTTCGTCATCAGGTCGTTCCATCCCTGTTTCTTCACCCGGCTTGTCTGTCAGCACGTCAGCACTCATGCTTCATGGCCAAGTTACTTACCTTGATCACGCTACACATTGCAAAATATCATGTCGACACGCTAAACAAGAAACAGGCTGCAGAAGAGATCAGTGCCCTGGAGTTCTACCGCGCCAACGAGATTTTCGCGCAGGCCCGTCCCGCCAGGGAAGAAATGAAGCACCGATTGTCAAAACTGTTGAAAGTCTGAACACCAGGGCGGGCGTCTCCCATTGATGTTTTTCAATGACCTGGGCTGGCCTGCCAGGCGATGGTGTTTTGTAAAACCGAATATATTGGCCGGAGCGCCGCAATGAGGCAGTGCGTGTACGACAAAGGCAGTGCGTGTACGACAATATGACAGAGCGCGAGAGTCCACCGTGAACAAAACAGATACCTCCGGCGCCGACACCCTTCTCTCAGTAGGCCGTTTCGATGCCCTGGTGCTTGATCTCGATGGCGTGATCACGCAGACGGCCAAGGTGCACGCCGCGGCATGGAAGACAACGTTCGACGACTTCCTGGCGAAACATACTGCGGAAGGCGGGTGTTCCGAACCGTTCGACATCGAAACCGACTACCGCCAGTACGTGGACGGCAAGCCGCGCTATGATGGTGTGCGCAGCTTCCTTCAATCACGCGGTATCGACCTGCCCGAGGGCAGGCCGGATGATGGTTCCGATCAAGAGACGATCTGCGGCCTTGGCAACCGTAAAAATGAATTGTTCCGGGAAAAACTGCGCCACGAGGGTGTTGAGGTTTATGCCTCAACCATCAGCCTCATCCGCACATTACGCCGGGCCGGGCTGCGCACCGCCGTGGTCTCCTCGAGCCGCAACTGCCGGGCGGTGCTGGAAGCCGCCGGAATTTCCGACCTGTTCGACGCCTGCGTCGATGGCGTGGAACTGCAAAAATGCAAGCTGGCGGGCAAACCCGCGCCGGATATGTTCATCGAGGCCAGTCGCCGGCTCGCGTGCGAGCCCCATCGTTGTATCGGGATTGAAGACGCCACCGCAGGCGTACAGGCGGCCCGGGCCGCCGGTTTCGGGTGTGTCATCGGCGTCAATCGTGGCGACCGGAAGGAAGCCTTGCTCGAACATGGGGCTGACATTGTGGTCTCTGATCTTGGCGAATTACAGCTGGCGTTGACTAGCGGGTATACGCCATCCACCAGACAACTGCCTTCGGCCCTTGACCATCTGGACGAGATGGTCCGAGGCCATGATCGCCAGCCGGTACTCTTCCTCGACTACGACGGCACCTTGACGCCTATCGTGCCCCATCCGAATGACGCGATATTGACCGACACCATGCGCGCAACCCTGCAGCGGCTGGCAAGGCTATGTAAGATCGCCATTATCAGCGGCCGGGATCTCGTTGACGTGCGCGAACGGGTCGGCATAAAGGGTATCTGGTATGCCGGCAGTCACGGCTTCGATATCTCCGGACCAAACGGCGAACACACCGAATATGAGGAAGGCCGCAACTATCTGCCAGCGCTTGATGCCGCGGAACACCGCCTGCGCGAAAAACTGGACGCGATTCCGGGTTGCCTGGTGGAACGCAAGCAGTTTGCTGTCACCGCCCACTACCGTCAGGTAGCGGAAGACCAGGTGGACAGAGTCAAACAGGTGGTCGATCAAATAAACTTCGCGCATACCGGGCTTCGTCTGACGACTGGCAAGAAAATCTATGAGCTGCAACCGGATATCGATTGGAACAAGGGCAAAGCACTACGCTGGCTAATGCAGGCCCTGGGCACGGATACAGCGCATTTTATTCCTCTGTATATAGGGGACGACACTACCGACGAGGATGCTTTCCGTGAGTTGGCAGCAGACGGAATAGGCATTCTGGTAGCAGAGAAGGACCAGCCGACCCATGCTGCCTACCGTCTTGACGACCCCGACGAGGTGCAACAATTTCTCGATCAACTGTACGACAAACTGGCGAGGCTCGGCCCATGAACGGCTGGAAACTGCTCTACGAGGGATTCAATCCTCAACAGGAGGGGCTGCGAGAGGCATTGTGCACACTGGGTAATGGCTACTTCGCCAGCCGCGGTGCCGTGCCGGAGTCGTCGGCGGGCGGGATCCACTATCCCGGCACCTACATCGCCGGCTGTTATAACCGGCTGAAAACCCGAATCGCCGGTGAAACCATCGAGAACGAAAGCCTGGTCAACGCCCCCAATTGGCTGGCACTTACTTTCCGCATCGAAAACGGCGACTGGTTCGACGTCGGCAACGTCAATGTCCTTTCCTGTCACCAAGAGCTGGATATCAAAAAGGCCATTCTCACACGGACGATTCGCTTTCGCGATCCGGACGGGCGGCATACCCGAGTCAGCCAACGGCGCCTGGTCTCCATAGAACATCCGCACCTCGCTGCCCTGGAAACCAGCATTCATGCCGAGGACTGGACCGGTAGTATTGAAGTACGCAGCGCACTGGACGGCCAGGTCGTCAATGCCGGTGTCGAACGCTACCGTGATCTGAACAAACGCCACCTGAATCCGAACACCGCCGAATCCATTGCGGATGATACCTTCTGGCTCGAGGTCGAAACCACCCAGTCCCACATTCGTATCGTCCAGGCGGCAACGACTCGCCTGTGGCGCGGTGAGCAATGCATCACGCTGGCGCCGGCGGTGGACCAGGGCGAAGGCTACATTGCCCATCACTACAAAACCCGGCTCGACTCAAAGCAGCCTTTGCGCATCGAGAAGATCGTTGCACTGTATACCTCCCGCGACCATGCCATCAGCGAACCGGGACTGGAGGCGCGCAAGGCGGTTGCCGAGGCGCCGACGTTCGGCGCATTGAGCAGCCGCCATATCCTGGTGTGGAAGCAGTTATGGCGGCGTTTTGACTTTGACATCGAACACGACGACCCGGAAGAAGAAGAAAAAACCGAACGTAATCTGCGGTTGCACATCCTGCACCTGATACAGACCATTTCACCCCATGTTATGGATCTGGATGTCGGGGTGCCGGCACGCGGTCTGCATGGCGAGGCTTATCGCGGTCATATTTTCTGGGACGAGCTATTCATCTTCCCCTTATTCAATCTACGCATGCCAGAGATCACCCGCGCGCTGCTTCGCTATCGTTATCGCCGCCTGGATGAAGCACGTCGCGCTGCACGCACTGCCGGATATCGAGGCGCCATGTACCCCTGGCAGAGCGGTAGCAACGGTCGTGAGGAAAGTCAGCGGCTACACCTGAATCCCGAATCAGGCAATTGGATACCCGACAACTCCCACCTCCAGCGCCACATCAATGCAGCGGTGGCTTACAATGTCTGGCAGTATTATCAGGTTACCCGCGATATGGAGTTTCTGTCTTTCTACGGGGCGGAAATGTTCCTGGAGATCGCCCGCTTCTGGGCCAGCATTGCTACCTATAATGAAAGGCTCGAACGCTACGAAATTCTTCAGGTGATGGGCCCGGACGAATACCACGATGCCTATCCTGCTGCCGAAAATCCCGGCCTGAACAACAACGCCTACACCAATATCATGGCGGTTTGGGTACTACTGCGCGCGCTCGAACTTCGCGAAATCCTGCCCGGCAAGCGTTTTACCGAACTTTGCCAGCTAATGAATTTGTCACCAGAGGAGTTCGCGCTCTGGGACGACATAAGCCGAAAAATGCACGTGCCTTTTCATAAGGATGATCATGACAACGACATCATCAGCCAGTTCGAAGGTTACGAGCTACTGAAAGAGTTCGATTGGGAAGGCTATCGTGAAAAGTATGGCGATATTCAGCGACTGGACCGGATCCTGGAAGCCTCGGAGGATAACGCAAATAATTACCGGGTTTCCAAGCAGGCCGACGTTTTGATGCTTTTCTACTTGTTCTCGTCAGAGGAACTCGGAGAGCTGTTCACGCGTCTTGGCTATCGCTTCGAGTACGATACCATTCCCTGCAATATCGACTACTATATGCGGCGCACTTCCCACGGCTCCACTCTGAGCCGGGTGGTCAGCTCCTGGGTATTGGCGCGGGCAGATCGTCCAGGCGCCTGGCCACTCTTCGCCAAAGCGCTCGACAGTGATGTCGCCGACATCCAGGGTGGCACGACGTCGGAAGGTATCCACACCGGTGCAATGGCCGGCACTGTAGATCTCATCCAACGCTGCTTTACCGGCATCGAGACCCGGGGCGATGTCTTGTGGCTGAATCCGAGTCTGCCTGAGGGGTTGAGTAGCCTCACACTCAGTGTCCGTTACCGCCAACATCTGCTGAGATTGTATCTCACACGCAGCCGTTTGCGGGTCAGTACTGAGCCTTGCGAAGAAAAGCCGATCCGGATTGGTATCGTCTCGGATATCCACGAATTCAGGCCGGGCGAAGTTCGCGAGTTTCAGTTGTGATCCCACAGACCCGATCCGACACCTCGTTCCAGATTCGGGAATCCAATGTGCCGCCGACAGACTATTGCCGAGCTTCGCGCTGAAGTTGCTCGGCTTTTATTTCATATACCTCGTCCAGATGATCACTCAGTTTGTGCAAGATATCATTGCGCTTGAACTCTGCCAGAATCCGGCTCACGCTTTCCGGTGTAACGCCCAACATATCCGCCATTTCATGAACCGTTAACAGCTCGACCCGGTTGGATGTTTCACCATATTCAAGCTTGGCAAGGAAGTCCACCAACCGCGCCACGCGGGGCCTGATCCCTCCGGTCGAGAGATCCGCGAGGCATCTGTCGGCCAGCGCCAGATGTCTGTACCCCTGTTTGAGCAGCTCGCAGTATTGCCTCGGATTGTCCCTTTCGAGAAGATGCAGATCATTCAGGGACATGTAGACCATCTCCACATCATCGACGGCGATGGCAGTGTGTTCGTATGGCTGATCAAGCAACCCCTCAAATCCCAGCCAATGGTTAAGGCTGTGCAAACGCACGATACGCGCACGACCGTTTGGCAGATAACTGAGTAATTTGGCCATACCGCCAAGGATCATGAATACTTTGTCGGCATGATCACCCTCGCGATAGATCACTTCCCTGGCCGTAAAAACTTTCTTTCTGGCTCCCTTATCTATGATTGCGGACACAAACGCACCGAAATCGCCTTCTTTTTGGTCTCCGTTCAAGCCATGCATAGAGCTGCGGCGAAGTCTCGTGCTTTTTTTCTTCCGTGTGGGCATTAGTCACCTCTTCAACATTATTGAAATGTCGATAGTCCATGGCGTTCTCCGGCATGACCTCAATGCCGGGAAACGATTTCTCTGATCTCCTTTACGAGATTCCATTCCGCATCAAGAGCTTCCAACGAAAACGAGATCCTTGCCGTAATGTTTTGAATCCTGAATAAAAAGCGATGGTTTTCAGACCGAATGGTTCCGTCACGTTATCGATACGAATCGTCAATTGGCCTTCATTGGCTACGGAGAAGCTATAGCACACCATTGGAATCCAGCCAAACTTTTAAAAATGGCCGATCCCCCATCAGTCATGCCGACACCGGGACAACGTCATCAACTCAGGCCCGGGGTAAGCGGCCGCTGAAAAATTCAATGACATTACCGTGACAAGGCGACAAGGTTTATTCATCCGGCCAGATTATGTTTGACGTTTTTGTCAGAAGCTCCAGACTAAGTGACATAGGCAATGCGAGGTTTTGCCAGTTCTCCCTGCGGGGGCGGGGCCGGGCCAAAGCTGTATTTGCAAATAATGTTGAAACTTCATCTGGCCGGATCAACAGGAGCAGGACATGACGATGAATACTCGCAAACTGGGTTCACAGGGGCTGGAGGTCTCAGCCCTTGGCCTCGGCTGCATGGGGATGTCGGAATTCTATAGCGGTCGCGACGAAGCCGAGGCGATCGCAACGATCCACCGCGCTCTCGAACTTGGTGTCACACTACTGGACACCGCAGACATGTACGGCCCCTTTACCAACGAAGTTCTGGTGGGCAAGGCAATCGCCGACCGCCGCGACCAGGTCGTGCTTGCGACCAAGTTCGGGAACGTTCGTGGTCAGAACGGAGAATATCTCGGTATTCGCGGCGACGCGGAATACGTGCGCCAGGCCTGCGACGCGTCGCTGAAGCGCCTCGGGGTCGACCACATCGATCTCTATTACCAGCATCGGGTCGACCCGGACACGCCAATCGAAGAAACCGTGGGCGCCATGGCCGATCTCGTGAAGGCCGGCAAAGTCCGCTACCTCGGCCTGTCGGAGGCCGCGCCGGAAACCATCCGCCGCGCCCATGCCGTCCACCCGATCTCGGCACTGCAGACCGAATATTCACTCTGGAGCCGCGATCCGGAGGAAAAGATCCTGCCGACGGTGCGCGAACTCGGCATCGGCTATGTGGCTTACAGCCCGCTTGGACGTGGTTTTCTGACCGGGCAGATCCGCCGCATCGAGGATCTCGCCGAGGACGATTACCGCCGGAACTCGCCGCGCTTCCAGGGAGAGAACTTCCAGAAAAACCTCGATCTGGTAGCCGAGGTTGAAAAGATGGCGCGCGAGAAAGGCTGCACGCCTTCCCAACTGGCGCTCGCATGGCTTCTGGCCCAGGGCGAAGACATCGTTCCGATCCCGGGAACCAAAAAACGCGCGCGACTCGAGGAGAACGTGGCAGCGGTGGACGTGCAGGTCACGGCCGAGGATTGCGCCCGGATCGACCGCATCCTGCCGCCCGGGGCTGCCGCCGGAGAGCGCTATGCGGCACCCCAGATGCAGGCACTGAACCGATGAGCGGCGGCCCGGGCCGGGCGATGGTTCTGGGGCTCGCGGCACTCAGCCAATCGAGCACTTCCGCCAGACGCCAGATTGAAGCGCTGCCTTCGTGAACCGGCATGGGAAACGTTGCCCGGTGGGCCAACATGAGCTTGCGCATCGCTTGCCGGGAAATGCCAACAACATCGGCCAGGGCGGTACGAACTGCTTCCTCGGCGCTTTCCGCCTCGCGGGAGAATTCCAGCGCCAGGCGACCAGGCTGCCCCACACCGGCAAGGGCGTCATCACAACCGGCGGCGCCCAATCGTTCCACGAGTAAATCCAGATCGCTATCGTGGTCGGCCAATTGGTATTTCAGCGTGAATATATATTCCATAACTCAATCCTCCGACTCCGTATCGCCCCGGAGCTGGTGAGTGGAGCACTTGTCCACCACCCCTCGTCTTCCGCATGCTTGAGCGCAGCTTCAATTTCCTTCTTCGGATGTGACGGACGAGTCATTCCTTGTTTCCAGTATGGGTACGGCCCCTTGGGTTGTCACGTGACAACCCAAGGGGCCGGAAGCGTTCAGCTGGCAATCCCGCGCCAGGTTTTCCGATTGCTGCCAATAGCCCCCGAAAGACCTTATTTCACTCCCACTCAATGGTCGCCGGTGGTTTGGACGAGATGTCGTAGGTCACCCGGGATACACCGCTGATTTCGTTGATGATCCGGTTGGAGACCTTCTCCAGGAGATCATACGGCAGATGCGCCCAGCGGGCGGTCATGAAATCCACTGTCTCGACCGCGCGGAGAGCCACCACATATTCGTACCGGCGCTGGTCGCCCACGACTCCCACCGATTTCACCGGCAGGAAGACCGCAAAGGCCTGGCTGGTCTTGTGATAGAGGTCTGCCCGGTGCAACTCTTCCAGGAATATGGCGTCGGCCCGGCGCAGGATATCGGCGTATTCCTTGCGGACTTCACCCAGGATACGGACGCCCAGGCCGGGGCCGGGGAACGGGTGGCGATATACCATGTCGTAGGGAAGCCCCAGCTCCAGGCCAATACGGCGTACTTCGTCCTTGAACAGCTCCCGTAACGGCTCCACAAGCTTCATTTTCATGGTTTCCGGAAGGCCACCGACGTTGTGATGGGACTTGATCACATGGGCCTTGCCGGTCCTGGAGGCGGCGGACTCGATCACGTCCGGGTAGATAGTTCCCTGCGCCAGCCAGTTGACGTCCCTGATGTTGGCCGCCTCGCCATCAAATACATCGATGAAGGTATTGCCGATGATTTTCCGCTTCTGCTCCGGATCGTCCACACCTTTGAGCTTGGACAGAAACAGGTCCTCGGCATCCACCCGGATGACCCTCACGCCCATGTTGCTGGCAAACATGTCCATAACCTGATCGCCTTCGTGCAGACGAAGCAGGCCGTTATCCACGAACACGCAGGTCAGCTGATCCCCGATGGCCTTGTGAAGCAGTGCGGCGGTCACGGAGGAATCCACCCCTCCGGACAGACCCAGCAGGACCTTGTCGTTACCGACCTGCTCACGGATCTGCCGTACCGCATCGTCGACGATCTTCGCTGGTGTCCACAGCGCCTCACAGCCGCAGATATCCAGCGCGAAGTGCTCGAGAATGCGCTTGCCCTGGAGGGTATGGGTGACCTCGGGGTGGAACTGGACACCATAGAGATTGCGGCTGGTGTCCTGCATGGCCGCAATCGGGGCACTCTCGGTGGATGCCAGCAGCTCGAAGCCTTCCGGCATCACCACTACCTTGTCGCCGTGGCTCATCCACACGTCCAGCAGGGACTCCCCGGCTGGCGTCAGGTGGTCGGTAATATCCGCCAGCAGCGGGCCCTTGGCGCGCACCTTTACCTGGGCATAGCCGAACTCACGCTTTTCGGAACTGGCCACCCGGCCGCCGAGCTGCTCAGCCATGGTCTGCATGCCGTAGCAGATACCAAGCACCGGAATGCCCCGTTCGAACAGATCTTCGGGAGCACGAGGGCCACCCAGCTGAGTCACCGATTCCGGGCCACCCGCCAGAATAATGCCCCTGGGATTGAATTCCCTGAGCTCTTCGTCGGTGATGTCAAAGGCCTTGATCTCACAGTACACGCCGATTTCCCGGATGCGGCGGGCAATCAGCTGGGTGTACTGGGAACCGAAATCAAGAATCAGGATACGGTGGTCGTGGATGTTCTGGGCCATGAAATCCTCGGATCAGGAAGAAACAACGCGGCTCGATGGGAGCCGCGTTCAGTCAGGTACGTTGGTTAACCGACGCGATAGTTGGGGGCTTCCTTGGTGATGGTCACATCGTGGACGTGACTTTCACGCATACCCGCATTGGTGATGCGGACGAATTCGGGTTTGGTGCGCATTTCTTCCATGGTGGCACTGCCGGTGTAACCCATGGACGCCCGCAGACCACCCATCAACTGGTGAACGATGTTGCGCATAGGGCCTTTGCAGGCGACCCGGCCTTCGATACCCTCGGGCACCAGCTTCTCGATACCCTTGCTGGCATCCTGGAAATAGCGGTCACTGGAACCCTGCCCCATGGCACCGAGGGAACCCATGCCGCGGTAGGCCTTGTAGCTCCGCCCCTGATAAAGTTCCACTTCGCCGGGTGCTTCGTCGGTACCCGCCAGCAGGCTGCCGATCATTACGCTGTATGCGCCGGCGGCAATAGCCTTGGCGATGTCACCGGAGAAACGCACACCGCCGTCGGCAATCAGGGGAACGCCCCGATCCTTCAGCGCCGCCGCGACGTTGGAAACTGCGGAGATCTGAGGCACGCCGATGCCCGCAACAATGCGCGTGGTACAGATGGAACCGGGACCGATACCGACCTTCACGGCGTCCGCACCGGCATCCGCCAGGGCAATGGCGGCGTCGGAGGTGGCAATATTGCCTCCAATGACCTGGACCTGGGGGAAGTTCTGCTTCACCCACCGGACACGCTCGATAACACCCCTGGAGTGGCCATGGGCGGTATCAACGACAATCACGTCAACACCGGCCTCGGCCAAAGCAGCAATCCTGGCTTCGGTATCACCACCGGTGCTGACCGCGGCGCCGACGCGCAGGCGACCCTGCTCGTCCTTGCACGCCAGTGGATAGTCCTTGGCTTTCTGGATGTCCTTGACGGTAATCAGGCCGCGCAGTTCAAACTCGTCATTCACCACCAGCACCTTCTCGATGCGATGGCGGTGCAGCAGTTCCTTCACGTCCTCGAGGCTGGCGCCTTCCTTGACAGTCACCAGCTTGTCCTTCGGTGTCATGATGTCACGCACCAGGGTGTCCATGCGGCTTTCGAAGCGGATGTCACGACCGGTAACAATACCCACCAGATCGTGGCCATCGACAACCGGCAGGCCAGAGATATTATTGGCCATGGTGATATCCACCAGTTCACGCACAGTGGTGTCCGGCGACACGGTGATCGGATCCTTCACCACGCCACTCTCGAATTTCTTGACCTTGCGAACTGAAGCCGCCTGCTGCTCCACAGTCATGTTCTTGTGCATGATACCGATGCCGCCTTCCTGCGCCATGGCGATGGCCAGCTCGGCTTCGGTGACCGTATCCATGGCAGACGAGACCAGCGGAATGTTCAGGGTGATATTCCGGGTCAGTTGGGTCTGGAGACTGACCTGATGGGGGAGAACTTCCGAGTATCCGGGAACAAGCAGAACATCATCAAACGTGAGGGCTTCTTCAGCAATTCGCAGCATTGGGATCCGCCTTTTGAACGTGCTAAGTTTGGAAATCCTGTACCGC
>Ga0114984_1000189_pt1 | contig 24692 bp, 20 predicted proteins | sample Shrwel1BS1Day1_FD_96987 | JGI IMG/M metagenome (GOLD analysis project Ga0114984, IMG submission 96987) | Subsurface microbial communities from deep shales in Ohio, USA - Utica-3 well 1 S-1-Day1 | ecosystem: Environmental > Aquatic > Deep subsurface > Shale gas/oil reservoir > Produced water/Flow...
CAGCGGCCGGCCGCTGCCGTCGTAGCATTCGAAGATGTGCCGCAGCCCCAGCTCGACCTGCCCCGGCAAGTCGAGGGTGCGGGCCACCTCGCCGGCGACTTCGCAGTGCACCACGGCCAATGGCGTGGTGCGCAGCATGGCGCGCTGGCCGGCGGCATCGAGGGTGTGCGCGAGCATGTCGCGGCGCCCACCGACATCGTCGCCGAACAGGCGCATGAAGCCCTCGGCATTGGCGGTACAGCCGGACCAACGCAACAGCGCCACCTGCCGGGCCGCATCGATCAGCGCCGGCTCGCCGCCACTGGCCTGCACCAGCCACTGCGCCAGGCGCGCAGTACGCCGCGACTGATCGATGGGCTGGCCCATGCTCAGGTCGCCGACCATGGCCAGCGCCAGCACGGCGTCTTCCAGCGCGACGGCGTCATTCACCTGCATGGGCAGCTCTCCTATTTTTGCCGGCCTCGGATAAACGACCGATACCGGGGCACCGGCGCATTATCGACACTGAACTCCCCCAAGCACAGGAGATTCAATCATGTTCAATACCAAGCCGTTGATCCTGGCCCTGGCCATTGCCAGCCCCTTCTTCGCCATCAATGCCCAGGCTGCCGAGGCCAAGCCGTCGGTGGTGATCGTCCACGGCGCCTTCGCCGACGGCTCCGACTGGGCCAAGGTCGTGCCGCTGCTGCAGGAAAAAGGCATCAAGGTCACAGTGGTGCAGAACCCGCTGACCTCGCTGGCCGACGACGTCGCCGCCACCCAGCGCGTGCTGAACAACCAGGACGGCGACGTGGTTTTGGTCGGCCACTCTTGGGGCGGCACGGTGATCACCCAGGCCGGTGCCGACGAGAAAGTGCGCAGCCTGGTCTATGTCGCAGCCTTCGCGCCGAATGCGGGTCAATCCACCGGCGAGCTGTACGGCGGCTATCCCACCGCGCCGGGCTCGAGCCAGATCGCGGCGGACAAGAATGGCTTTCTCTACCTGACGCCGCAGGGCATGGCCGCCGACTTCGCACAGGACCTGCCAGCCGCGCAGACGGCAGTGATGACCGCCACGCAAGGCCCGATCCGCGCAGCGGCATTCGATGAGCGCACCAGCGTCGCGGCCTGGAAACAGAAGCCGTCCTGGTACCTGGTCGCCAGCGATGACCGCATGATCGTGCCGGAGATGCAGCGCGACTTCGCCAAGAAGATCGGTGCGCAAACCACCGAGGTCGCCGCCAGCCACGTGCCGCAGCAATCGCGTCCGGGCGATGTGGCCAAGGTGATCATCCAGGCGGTGGAGAAAACCCAGGCCGCTGCCAAGTAAGGTTGCAGCCGCCTGAACGAAAAATGCCGCACCTTGAAGGGTGCGGCATTGTTCGTTGCAGCGTGCCGATCAGCTCAGCGCGTCACGGGTATGCACACCGTCGACCAGACGCTGAATGCCCAGCGGGTTGGCGTTCTGCAGCGCATCCGGCAGTACCTCGTCCGGGTAGTTCTGGTAGCACACCGGACGCAGGAAGCGCTGGATCGCCAGGGTGCCGACCGAAGTGCCGCGAGCGTCGGACGTCGCCGGGTACGGGCCGCCATGGACCATGGCGTCGCAGACTTCCACGCCGGTCGGGTAGCCATTGAGCAGCACACGGCCGGCTTTGACTTCCAGCAGCGGCAGCAGGTCGCGGAAGGCGCTCAGGTCTTCGCGCTCGGCGATCAGGGTCGCGGTCAGCTGGCCGTGCATGCTCTGCAGGGCGCGGGTCAGCTCGGCGCTGTCGGCGACTTCGACGACGATGGTGGTCGGGCCGAAGACTTCTTCCTGCAGCAGATGGTCGCCTTCGAGCAGCATGCTCACGTCAGCCTTGAACAGTTGCGGATGCGCCTGGTTGCCGGTTTGCTCGCTGCCCGCCAGGTGAGTGACCTTGGCATGGCCTTTGAGCTGCGCGACACCGTTGGCATAGCTGCGCAGGGTGCCGGCGTTGAGCATGGTCTGCGCCGGCTGGCTGGCGATGGCGTCGCCCAGCGCCGCGACGAACTCACTGAACTCGGCGCTGCGAATGCCGATGACCAGCCCAGGGTTGGTGCAGAACTGGCCGCAACCCAGTACCACGGAGCCGGCCAGCTCCTTGGCCATGGTGGCGCCACGCGCCTTCAGGGCGCCCGGCAGGACGATCACCGGGTTGACGCTGGACATCTCGGCGAACACCGGGATCGGCTGCGGACGGGCAGCCGCCATGTCGCACAGGTCGCGACCGCCTTTCAGCGAACCGGTGAAGCCCACGGCCTGGATGGCCGGATGCTTGACCAGGATCTCGCCGACGCCGCCGCCGAAGATCATGTTGAACACGCCCTTGGGCATGCCGGTTTTCTCGGCCGCGCGGATCACTGCACTGGCCATGCATTCGGCGGCGGCCATGTGGCCGCTGTGCGCCTTGAACACCACCGGGCAGCCGGCAGCCAGGGCAGAAGCGGTATCGCCACCGGCGGTGGAGAAGGCCAGCGGGAAGTTGCTGGCGCCGAACACGGCGACCGGACCGACGCCGATCTGGTATTGGCGGATGTCCGGGCGCGGCAGCGGCTGACGATCCGGCAGGGCGCGGTCAATGCGCGCGCCGTAGAAGTCACCACGACGCAGCACCTTGGCGAACAGACGCATCTGGCCACTTGTACGACCACGCTCGCCCTGAATGCGGGCAGCCGGCAGGGCGGTTTCGCGGGTAACGAGGGCAACGAAGTCATCACCGAGGGCATCGATCTCGTCGGCGATGGCCTCGAGAAACTCGGCACGGCGCTCGGCCGACAGGTTGCGGTAGGTCGGATAAGCGGCAGCGGCAGCCTGGGCGGCAGCGTCGACTTCTTCCGGCGTGGCCTGGATGAAGGTGTACGGCAGCGCTTCCCCGCTGCTGGCGTCGATGCTCTTGAGCAGGGTGGTGCCAGCGGCGCGGCGCTCGCCACCGATGTAGTTGTGGCCAGTCAGACTCAGCATTGCGTTCTCCTGTCAGTTGAAGCGAGGACATCGCTCCGGGACGATCAATGAGCCCTCGGCGCGGCCGCCGAGGTTTCGCAACCGCCTGCGCAGTTGTAGGACGTATGATAAGTGACAGCTTAACTTTTGTCCCCTCATACGAACGCGGAAGCTGAACCAAGCCGAGTTCCTTGCAGGAATCAGCGGCCCACGGGGTGCTCACACAGAACACGACCGACACAAGGCCAGGCGGCGGGACGAGCGATGGACGCAGCCTGGCGACTGCGCCATGACGCGAAATGGCCGGCGCCGTTCGCGCCAGGGAGAGGACTTAAGCCCCGCCGAGGAGCCGGCATGGCGGGGCAGCAGCGCTGAAGGCGTGCTCAGCCGGGTTGACGGGGCTCCGGGCACCCCGGCTCATGGGCCGCTAGCGGCTGAACATGAAGGTCTCGAACTCGAGGTCATCCAGCGCCTCGTTGAGGCGGTATAGGCCGAGCAGCACGCACAGCAGCAGCGACAGGGTGAAGCCGTAGCCGAAGAAAGTCGGGCCGAGCATTTGACTGAACAGGGTCAACGCACCGTTGGCCAGGACGAACAGCACGCAGAGTTCGAGCACGATGGCGCGCTTGTCGAGATAGAAGAACACGTTGAGCAAGGCCATGAACACCACCTGAATGCTCACGCCGATCACGTCGATGTAGAACAGCGGCAGGTAATAGAGGGAGATACCCAGCCACGACAGCAACTGCGGCGCCAGCAGAAACAGCAGCACCAGGGTCAGCCCCTGGACCTTGCAGATTTCCATCAGGCCCTGGCGAATCGCCAGGATCATCTGCTCCTTGAGCCAGCCGATGTGCTGCAGGGTTTCCCCACCACGAATCGCCTCGTAGACGCGCTCGTACCACTCGGCGAAATCGGTCTCGATGCGCACCAGGAACACTGCCATGCCGGGGATGATGGACAGGTAGGCGAGGAAGATCGGCAGGTCATAGAGGATCGATGCGCGCAACGGGCCGATCACCGCTTCGGAGGTCGAGGGGTTGAACCAGAAGATGAACTTGTCGATCCAGATGCCCAGGTTGTAGCACAGCCCGGTCAGCAGCAGGCTGACGAAGACCTGGCGGCGCTTGAGAAAATCGAACGCGACCAGGCGTTCTGCCGGGTACTCGCGCAGGATGTCGAAGAGGAAGATGAACAGCAGGCTGGAGTGGCCGATCAGCAGGCCCAGCAGCAGGCCGTCGATATTGAGGAAGCGCAGCAGATAGGCCGAGGCGACCATCAGCGCGTAGCCGAGAAACATCACCCCGAGAATGCGGTTGTAGGCCTTCATGCCCGACAGGAAGATGATCACCAGCCACAGGTTGCACAGCACCACGAAGTTGGCCATCACCAGCAGGCGATAGGAAAACGACTGATCGAACAGCAGCCCCAGCACGCAGATCGCCAGCAGCCCCGAGACAATCGTCACCAGCAGCAGTATGCCCACCAGGTTGGGTAGGATCAGGTCCAGGCGTTTTTCGAACAACCGGTCGGAGACGAAGCGGGTGAAGAACAACTGCAGCCCGCCGGTGAGGATCAGCGACGAGGCCATCAGGTAGGTCACGGTGACCAGGAACTGGCCGATCAGCGTTTCCGGTAGCACCGCCCCCAGGCTCAGTACGCCGATGAGCATTACGCTGATGATCGACAACACCCAAGGGCCGGAACTGATCAGGCCGGCATACAGGTAGGCGCGCATCGTCGATGTGTAGGAGTCCTTGGACAGGATCTTCCTCAGTTCAAAGCCAATACCCGCCATTACGCGCTCTCCGTGCCTTCGCGATACAGCTCACGATAACGCGCGAGCATCAGTTCTTCGGTGTAGTAACGCCGCACACGCTCAAGGCCGACGGCCTGGGCAGCCTTCCAGCGCTCCGGGTTGCGCAACAGCGAGAGAATGGCGCGCGAGGTGGCCTGAGGGTCGGCGATGGCCACCACCTCCCCTGCCGTACCGAGCTGGCGATCCTCCGGCGTGGAGCCTTCGACCAGCTCGCGGCACGAGCCGACATCACTGGTCACCACCGGCGTGCCGGCGGCCCAGGCCTCGAGTACCACCAGCGGCTGCGCCTCGCTGATCGAGGTCAGGACCATGACGCCCAGTTGCGGTACGACTTCGCGCACCTGGCGGAAGCCGAGAAAACGCACTTTGTCCTGCAGCCCCAGACTGGCCACCAGGCTGTGACACTCGGCGGCGTAATCCGGATCCTCTTCCTCCGGGCCGACGATCCAGCCTTCGGCTTCGGGCATGACGCTGACCACGCCACGAATCGCGCGGATAAAGGTTTTGACGTCCTTGATCGGCACCACACGCCCGACCAGACCGGCCACCGGCGGCACGCCTTCAGGACGGCTGAGCAGCGCCTGATCCCAACTGGCCAGATCGATACCGTTGGGGATGACTCGCGTACGCGCCTCGGGAGCGCCATCGAGAACCTGACGCCGCCTGTTGCCCTCGTATAGCGCGATGATGGAGTGTGCAGAACGATAGGTGATCAGCCCGATGCGCTCGAAGAAACGGATCCACAGCCTGCGGATATAGCTGACCTCCGCATCGAGGCCGGTGCTCAGGCGCTCGTCGGGGCTCTCGGCGATCCAGCCCGCCTGGGCCAGATCGATCTTGCGTTCCTTGGTGTAGATGCCGTGCTCGCTTAGCAGGTAGTAGCAGTCCCAGCGGCGCTGCAGGACGCTGCCGATCATGCCGGCATACCCCGTGGAGATGGAGTGCAGCATGCGCGCACGCGGTAGCGTTCTGGAGACTTCCGCCAGCATGAACAGCGGCGCCTGCATGGAGCGCAGCGTCCAGAAATAATTGACGAATGACGGATCGGCGCAGTGCTGGGTATAGCCCTCGACGATGGCATCCCAGCTGGCGCGGCTCTGCAGGAAGGCCTCGCGGCCGATACGACCGGCTGCCAGGGTGTCCACGAAGGCCTTGCCCTGCTCCTCGCTGGGCTCCTCCGGATTGTGCAGGAAGCGGTGCACATCCAGCATCAGCTCGGCCAACTCCGGGCTGGAACGGGTACTGGTGGTGGGGATCTCGCTCCAGGCGTCCTCGAGAAAGTGCTCCTGAATGTGCACCACGTTGTCGGGGATGGCGTAGTGGCGCTTGCCGTAGGCCTCCTTCTGGCCACCGATGAACAACACCGAGAAGGTCAGCTCGGGCAGCCCCAGGATCAGCTGGTTGATCCAGCTCGACACGCCCCCGCGCACGTAGGGCCAGGTTCCTTCGAGCAACAGGCAGACATCGACGCTCTGCACGTCGGGAACAGCGGATTTCTCACTCATAACCAGTATCTAGCCAATGCCGCGAAGGGGGGACGTTGCAACAGCTCGGCCGGCATCGTGGCCAGCATTTGCGCAACTTCGTCATAGCGTTGGCGCAGAAACGCGATTTCGGCGCGATAGGGCGCCAGCTGCACCGCATCCATCCCGCTCTGCGCGGACCGATCGAACTGCGCCAACGCTTCATCGAGGTTGCCCTGCTCCATGGCGATACGCCCGGCGAGCAGGTGCAGTTCACCACCCGGGTTGCCCAGCAGCGCGGCCGTGACATGGCTCCAGGCCTGCTGCAGCACGTGATCCAGAACGCTGCCCTGGGCCAGGCCGACGTATGCCAGCTCCCAGTACCAGCGCGCCAGCTCGCCATGCAGGGCGATCTTGCGGTCCGTGCTGGCGCTGTCCATGCTCGCCAGGGCGTGCTCGATACGCTGGTTGATTCGACTTTCACGCTGATCGAGCATCGAGTAGGCGAGCAGACGCACGTCATCGGATGGATCACGCAGTGCCAGTTTCAGAATCGGAATGGCTTCCTTGCTGCGCATGCGGCGTGTCGCAAAGATCGCCGTCAAGCGCTGATCGGGGTCACGTGCATGACGCAGCACGTCCTGCAGGCCACCATCGCTGAACATCAACTCCTGCTTGCGCTCGCGCGGCTTGAAAGGCAGCTCGGGAACGGCGGTGGCCTCCCAGGGCTGCACCTTGCGCTTGCGCGGCAGGTAGAGCGCGGGAAACAGCGCCAGCGCCACGCCGATCATGCCGATCAGGGGGATGAAGAACGAGACGCTGAAGATGAACAGCGGGCTCCAGGGGAACGGGTAACGATAGCGACGCGGCAGTAGCAGCCAGATGCCGGCAGCCAGCATGGCGCTGCCCAGGCCATGCGCGGAAGCGTAGAGCAACGCGGCCTGATGCACGGGAAGATCGCTGACGGCACTGGCCCAACTGCCGATCTCGAGCAGCGCGGCCCCGCTAAACAGCCACTTGCTGATCATTCAATGCGCACTCGTTGAAAAGGAAATGTCTCAACGCATCGCGCTCGTCACCGCCCTCGAACAGGAACTGATGGGTCTGTACACCCAGCGATTCCAGCTCCCGGCCCTGGCCGAAGCGCTCGGCGAAAAGTTGCCGCAGACGCACCAGGTAACCCAGCGCGCCCTCGCCCGAGGTCAGCGGCAGCAGCACCAGCACCAGACGGTGACCGCGCCCGTTGATCGCCTTGAGCTGCACGTCGAGACCGCGCTGGCTGCCCTCCAGGAGGCGCTGAATCTCTTCGCCGTTTTCCTCGGACAGTTCGAATGCGAACAGGCTGGCCGGCAGATCGTGGTCCCGCGCGTCGCTGAGCGAGCGCTTGAGCAGTTGCGAGTAGTGCTGGGCATCGGCATCCGGCAGTTGCAGGGCCTGGGCATCGCTCATCAGCAGATCGGCGATATGCCCGGCGAGAATCGCCAGCAGGCTGAAGCTGCGTTCGTGGAACATGAAGAACGGCATCTGCTGAATCGCCAGAACCGCCAGGATGCGGTCTTCGGTATCGATCAGCGGCACGCAGACCTGCAACGCGGAATGACGGCCGCCCTCGCCACGCGCCAGTACCTCGGAACGCACACTGACCAGCTCACCGCGCTGCAGGCACTGCCGCAGGAGCACATCGTCGCGGTTCAGCTCGCCCATCTCGCCAAGCGTGGCAAGCGGTTGCAGCTCGACCTGCTCGTTGTCCAACACCCGGTAGAGCCCTGCAACCCGCAGCGAGCCGTATTGCGCAAGCAGCGAGATGACCGTGTCGGCCAGGGTCCTGAGGGCATCACGATCACCCGGCAAGGCCCGCAGCTGTTCGCGCAGGCTGAGCAGGGAGCTGCGCAGACTCTGGTCGTTGCCCGCCACGCGCTGCTCCAGGCGATCATGGGAAATACGCAGGATGTGATGAGAGCGGGTGAACTCGTCGAGGCGCAGCTGGCGGTACTCGTTGGCCAGGCTGAGGCGCTCGAGACGACGCTCCCAGATGTCGCGGAACTCGCCTACCAGCATGCTGCACAACAGCATCCCCACGATGAAGGAGGCCGGAGTATCCAGATAGATTTCGCGCCCGGCCAAGCGAAATACGAACAGCGCTGCGATGAACAACGCCGCACTGAACAGCCCTTGCAGGAATCCATAGCGAACGCCGAGCAGTATCGGTACGAGAATCATCCAGGGAAACGACGCCGCCACGAGCAACGGATCGTCCGGCGATAGCCAGTAGCCGAAACCCAGGGCGAGCAGCGTCAGCAGGCAGGTTTCCCACCAGGAAACGCGGCCACTGGCCCTCGGCGCAAGTATGAAATCCTTGTGGGCAGACTGCATCGTCATCACTCGAAGTCGAGGTTACCGACCAGCTCACGCAGTACCTTCTGCGCCGCCCCCGCAAGGCTCTCGCGCGACCAGCCCGCACGTGCGCCGCTCGAACTCCAGAGCACGCGCCCGGTGGCCGGCTCCAGCACCTGCAGGCTGAGGCCTACGGCTGGCTCGCCATCGAGGCCGTTCTTGTACTGCCACTCCTCGACGCTGCCGGTGATCACGTAAGCCAGACGTTGCTGGCGTGCCCACTCCAGCGCCTGGATCTGGCGCTCACGATCGTCCTGCAGCAGCAGGTCCTGCCGCGGCGGCTGCGGATACATCAGCGGCCGCACGCCCTCTTCAGCCAGAATGCTGATGAGAATCTGCTCGGCGCGCTCACCGGCCTGCGGGGCCTGGGCGTAATTGACCAGCGGCGCCACGCCCCAGGAGGCGTTACGCGGCAGCGTCTGACCACTTTCGCGGGTGAAGCTCGAGCACCCGGTCGCGAGTGCTGCAATTACCACCAGGGTCAGGCAACGGATGATTTGCATCGTCATTCCTCCTTTGAGAATCCTTGCTTAGCGCCCGAAGCGGGTGCTGTAGGTAATGCCCATGGACCCGCCGGCATCACCCTCTCCACCACGCGGGGCGGATTGATAGCCGAGGGTCACCGCCAACTCGTCATCGCCGAACAACTCGACGCCAACGCCCAGGTTGATACCGTAGTTGAACTGCTTTTCCGTCCACTGCCAGCCGGCAATGGTGTCGACCATCCAGGTGAACTGCGGACGGGTTCGATTCAGGGCGCCGGGGAAACCACGGCGCCAGGTGCTGGCGACATACACCTGGCCGTAACGGTCCTGCATCAGCTCCTCGCCCAGAATCGTCGCGCCCGGCGTGGTGTCGAAGGGTATGTAGGGGCCTCCGTTGGCACTCAGCAGCTCGCTGGGTACCTCGCTCTCGACGCTGTTCTTCTGGTAATCGAGGCCGGTGCGCAGCAGCCAGGAGGGATCATCGAAGAACAACATGTGCCCCCACTCGAGGGACACCGCATTACCCGTGCCGAGCGCATCGCCGCCTCTCGAGTTGTAGCGGCTGTGGGTGATCGACCAGCTCAGCTGGTCACGCGCGGAAAAGCCGTGCTGACCTCTCAGGCCCAGGCCGTCACGCATACCCAGCGCGCGCAACAGCCCGGTGTCATCGGCCAGCCTGTGCCAGTCCAGGGCGACGCCCAGCTCGTCGCGCGAACTCAGCCGCCAGGTCCGCTCGACGCCCAGGCCATGGCGGTCATCGTCATCGCGCAGGCTGCTGTCGAGGTACAGGCTGAGGTCGCCATCGGACAGCTCCCGGCGGGCATGCAGCTTGAGATTGCGCTCGTTGCCCATCACCGCGCTGTCCAGGTTGGCGCTGTCATAGCGCATCTGGTCGAGCTGCAGATCGGCATACCAGTCGTCGCCCAGGTTGCGCGCGACGCGCAGGCGAGGGCCGGACATATCCAGGTCGCCGAAATCCATCTTGTGCCAACCCAGCTGGATGCCCTGCGGCGAGCGCTCGAGCATGCCGGTGGTCTGGTTGAGCAATTGCTGGCGAATGGAAACCGGCTGCTCGTCGCCCTGGGCGCTGAGCGCAGTGGCCAACGCCTCGCCGTCGTGTCCCAGGCGGGCGAGTACCTCGACCTGATGGGCGACGTCCAGGCTGCCGCGCTGCAGGAGACGCTGCATCTGCTCGCGATTGTCGCTGCGTAGCGCCTGCTGGATCTGATCGTAGTTGCCGGGTTCGAGGCCGCGCGCCGCGCCCCAGGCCAGCCAGTCGTCCTTGAGCGCCGCCTGGTTGCCGGCATCCAGCCGCTCGAGAAAATGTTCGAACCAGAGCTGCAGTGTCGCCTGTTCGCCGTTCCACAACTGCCTGGCTTGCGACAGGGAGACCAGCGAGCCCTGGCTGCCGGCGAGCAGGCGCAGATACATGGCATAACCTTCCGGCGTCGCGATGATTCGCGTGCGGTCCATGTCCTTGAGCAACTGGCGACGCAGGCGCCAGGCCAGATCGGCATAACCGGCCGCCTCGGCGGCATCGGCGTAGGCGGCCAACGCCAGGCGATCGGCTGGATTGGACTTGAGGTACTGGCGGAACCAGAGCAAGGCCTCATGCGTGTTGTTGAGCATCATGTGGCCGGTGGCATAGGGCAGCCACAGGCGACTGTCGGCAACGGCTCGTAAGCGCCATTGCGGCAGCAGCGCTGCAAGGACATCGCGCTGGGCGTTGTCGATGTAGAACCAGAGCATGCGCTGACGCACCAGGTTGTCTTCCGGGAACTGAGCCAGGGCCTGCTTGTAGAAGTGGTTGGCCTGCTCGTACTGCCCATCCTCGGCAGCCAGCGCCGCACGAGCGAGCCAGTATTGCGAACTGCCACGCCCCGCCGGCGACTGCTCGGCCTCGGCCAGCAGCGCTCTGAGCGTGTCCCAGTCGCGCAAGGTCTCGGCCAGCTGCAATGCCACGGTCAGCCGCACCACCCTGCCGGTGCGGCGCCAGCTGTCCACCAACACCTGCAGCGCACGGCGCGGCTCCTTGTCCCAGTAGATGCGGATCAGACGGTCCTCATCGTCCCGGCCCAGCGGCACGTCGAGGCTGACCAGGCGCTCGTAGGCCTCGCGCACATCGGCATCCCGCTCGAGCTTCCACGCCAGGTCGGCACGCAGTTGCCAGTACTCCGGGTCATCCACCGCGGCCGCGTCCATGGCAGTCAGCACCGTCCAGGCCCGCTCCGCCTGGAAGAGGTTCCAATGCACCCTGGCCCAGCGGATGCGATCTTTCGTGGTCAGGCTCGTGCGCTCGGCCATGCTGGCCCAGAGCTCGGCTTCCTTGTCGAGCTGCTGAGTGTTCTCCAGCAGCATGCGCAGGCGCTTGCGGGCGAACAGATGGTTGGGATAGCGCTGCAGGTAAGCGCGCAGCCAGGACTCCGCGTCCTCGGGGGTGCCGCGAACTTCATGGCTGTACACCAGCGTATCCACTTCCTGATCCGTCATCTGCCGCTGGCGGTCGATGGCCGAGAGCGTGCTGACCACCTGATCGAAGTCGAACAATTGCAGCGCATAACGCCAGACGCGCTCGCGCATTGCCGGGTCCTCGCGATGCGCCAGCATCTGCACCCAGTAGTTCAATGCCTGCTGGGTGTGCCCGGTCCATTCTGCCAGGCGCGCCAACTCGGCCATCAGCTCGAAATCGTCGGGCGTCTGCGCCAGCAGCTCCGGCCCGATCTGCCAGGCACGATCGATCGCGCCGGACGCCAGGCTGAGGCGAAAATCGGCATTGAGCGCCCGATGGTCATCGGCCTTCAGGCTCAACCAGCGCTGAATGAACAGGTCGGCGAGGTCGAAGCGCTGCGCCGCCTGAGCGGCATCCACACCCTCGGCGAGCCAATCCAGCGATTCCTGCTCGGCGTCCAGCTCACCGAGATGCTGCACCAGCAGTTCGGCGGCCTGCTCGGAGTGGTCCGCAGCGCGCAAGGCGTTGAACGCCTCACGCAGGTGCTCGGCGCGCTTGCGAGCGTCGGGTTCTTCAGCAGCCAACTGCAGGTAAAGCTGCGCGGCGCCGCTTTGATCGTTGTTCGCCAGGCTCCACAATGCGGCCTCGCCAAGCCAGTGCGTACGCCGCGCGGTATCGCGTTCGGCAAGGGCCCTGTAAGACGTCACCGCTACATCCAGGCCGCCGATTTCCAATGCGTAGCGCGCAATACGCTCCAGCTTGCCGTTGTCCATGTCGGCGATCTGCAGCGCGCGCAACGCCTCGATCAGTTGCGCCCGTCGCTCTTCGCCAATCCCCTCGGGGTCGGCCTGGGCCCTGAGAATATCCAGCATCGCGGCATAGAACGGCGTGACGGCCAGCAGGCGGCCCTGCAGCTGCTCCAGATACTCGCGCGCACGCTTGAAGTCACCGACCTGAATCAACTGATCGATCAACCTCAGGCGTAGCTGATCGTCTTCAGGGTGGGCCTTGATCAGCAACTCCGTATAGCTGATGGCCACCGCGTCGGGGGGCGAGTCGTCAGAAGGGAGGAATACGTCCTCGCTCTTGTAGGAAAGAGCCAGCAGCGCCACCACGAAGAGCGCGACGAGTACGATCATCCAAGGGTTGAGCAGGCGCGTCTGGCGCTCGCGCTTACTGGTTGCAGATAAGCTTTCCATCTCTCACCCGCTTCATTGGCAATTCGAAGTGCCAGAGACCCTTGTCAGCCTTCGCCTGAAAGCGACTCCCACCCACCTGTACCTGACACGCCTTGCCCGAACGCACGCTGAATGCCAGCGGGAATTCTCCCTCGAAGGAAAACGTGACGTTTCCGTCATCGCTGTAGCGCCACGCCGTCAGCGGGATATTGGCCTCCTCCAGGGCAGGACGCGGATCGCGCGTTTCGCGCAGCGCCAGCACCGCCTCGGGCCCACTGAGGTGTACGTAACGCCCCTGCGGCAGGTCGCGCACACCGGCGACCCCCACGGAACGCGACAGATCGGGCCACCCCAGAGCCGGGTCGAGACGCAGCGTACGCATGCCCACCAGCCCCTTGATCGACCAGGCACCATCGCTACGCCTGGCCAGGCTCGCTCTGTAGAGGCCCTCTACGCGCTTGATGTAATCGCTCATCCACAACGACAGCGGCTGGCTGTCGACCATGGCCTGGTAGGTCTGCTTCATCACCCGGATGGAGGCCTGCTTGGTCCCCGAGTAGAAGTGGTAATACAGGTGAAAGCCACGCAGGCGGCGCGGGCTGTCCGTCAGCGCGAAGGTTTCCTGCACGCCGCGGAAGCCGTAGTAGGGGCCTGTCCAGAGATTGGTGTAGACGTTCTCGTTGATCACCGGCGCGTAGAAATGCAGGCCTCCCGCGGTCGGGCGAATCAATGGATAGAGCCCGGTGAGAGAGGGGTAGGCGTTGGTCAGAACCGTATTACCGCCGTTGACGTTGGGCAGACCGCTGTCATACGCCAGCTTGATGGTCTCGGCACTGGGCATGGCATCACCCGACCAGAAGATCATCTTCACCGGCTTTTCCGGAGTGGTCAGGCGCTGATTGATGTAGTCGCGCGTGCCGACGACCTCGCGCTGCATATCCAGGGTCTTGTAGCCCGGAATAGCCATCATGTAGCCGTACTGCGCCTCGAAATCCTCACGCTGGGAGGATTTCTCCGGCTGCCAGAAGAAGGGGTGACTGTAGGTGTGACTGGCCACCTCGACCTTCGGGTCGGCGAAGATCTTGCGGGCGATCGGCTCCAGCTCGCGAGCCAGGTGCGGATACATGCCCTTGGGGCCGACCTCGCCCTCGATCACCGATACCGAAGTCAGCAACGGATAGGGGGTGATGAAATCATCCAGTACCTGAATGCCGGAGTAAGGCGTACCGGTGACCTCGGCGCGCGACACGAAACCGTCGCCATCGAGGTGCACGGTGGCGATGCGCCGGCCGTTCTCCGTCGTGGTATCAGGCCTCGGCAGCGGGGGCAAGGCAAAGGCGCGCTGGAGGAAAGCGAAGGGGTCGACGATCCAGCGACGGTGATCCATTCCCTCTTCGAACACATAGGGCGTCAGCGCGAAACCGCCCCAGATACCGGTCGCAACGGGCACGTAGCGCTTCTCGCCACCGCCAATGACCACAGCTGCCTGGGTGGTTTGCGGGTTGATGACGGTCAGCGCCGGCAGCTCGCGGGTACGCAAGCGCATAGGCGCCTCGAACCCACCGATCAGCGCCGCGTCATGCGACTCCAGCACGGCGTCATCGGTAACGGGCTGCGACAGGGTACGAATGCCCAGACGGCCGAGCAGGCTGTCGTTGTCCACCGGCAGACCGGAGAAGAATGCCAACGGAACCTGCTCATCGAGTCGCTTGTTCAGCCAGGCCTCGAAGATGTCGCGCTTTTCCGGGGCGCCACTGGTCATCCACACCACGACGCCGGCATACAGCCCCTTGAGCGAGCGCTGCGGCAGCGAAGCATCAGCCGGCCAGTAGTCGACGCGATAGCCAAGATACTCGAGCAGCCCGCCGAGATAGATATGGCCGGGATTGTCTTCCAACTCGCCTTCGCGGGGGTCATAGACCAAACCGATGCGGCGAGGCTGAACCTCGATGGAGCTCATCCCCAGCGCGTTCAGTGCGGGCGACGTGATGTAGGGAATGAAGCCCTCGCGAACCAGACGAGCAGCAAGCTCGCGGGACTCCTCGCGCTGTTCGGGAGGCAGGTACTCGATCGCCACGACCGGGATGCCTTGTGACCTTGCGGCGTCCAGATGTGGCAACAACCAGTCGCGATCGCCCTGCGGCACCTGGCGGTAACCGCCACTCGCAGCGTCCCATCCGGCATACAGGGACTCTACGGCTACCGCGGCAGCGACGCCGGGCAGCTCAGGCAGAACATCGAAACCGCGGTTGAAGAACAGCTTGAGCGCAGGCTCGCGGCGGTGCATCTGCTGCAGCAGACTCTTCAATGCCAGGCGCTGCGGCTCCTGGGATTCCCTGGGCTGAAGATGGAAGCTGTCCAGCGTATCGAGAAAGACGCCGTCATAACCCTGCGCTTTCAGAGCGCTGGCTCGGCCAAGGAGATAGTCGCGCCAGGCAGGGGCGGCGAGGTCCATGACCTGACTGTTCCAGGCGCTGTTTCTGATGGTGCTGGCGGCATCCTGCAAGCCAGCGGCAGGGAGGTCGCCATCATATTCACCGACCGACAGGTAAGCGAAAACGGTACTGCCCTGAGCCTTTAGATAGGCGAGGTCGGACGGGGAGACATGCCCGGGCTCGACGACCACCCACTCGAACTGCGAAAGCTCGGGCAGCGGCGGCTCGTCGGCGTACCAGAAAGCCACATTGGAGGGGCGGGCAAGTGCCGTACTAGCGAAAAGCGCAACGGCCAGACTGAAAAGTCCGGCTATTCCCTTTGAGAATTTCAACTGATCAACCCGCTGAACTGGAAAGCGCTTGTACGCCTACATCTCACAGAAACCTCTGGCGAGGCATCCCCCCAGTCACGTATTGCACGATAGTCAGGTCCGAGACATTGCGCACAATCGCGACGCTTATATGTGCCGCCATTGATACCAGCACGGCAAACATACTGTCAATTTTCTGATACAAATCTCAAATTACTGACATGAACAAAACATAAACGCCAAATAAATGACAAACCATTTTCAATCAGTGCGCTACGATAATGGCCATTTAGCATCATTGAAAGCGGCATTCATGTCAAATAACCGACATACCTCCTGCCTGCCAGGACGAGCCAGAAACAAGACTGACGGAATCACGCCCTGAACCGTCAAACCGGCGCGCTAGAGCGCATCGAGGCACGCTGGGCGAACGTCTGCTGGAAGGCTGCCAGGCGAGGATGTGCAGCGCGCCAGTCGAGATCGGCAAAACGGAAATCCAGATAACCCAAGGCGCAGGCCACGCCAATTTGCGCCATGTCCACGGGCCCTTGCAGTCGCTCGGCCTGGCTTTCCAGCTCAGCCAGAGCACGCTTTACCTTGCCCAGCTGGCCGTCGAGCCAGGCCTGGGATTGCTGCTCGGGCTGGCGCGCGGCCTTTTCGTAGCGCGCCAGCACGGCGGCGTCCATCAGCCCGTCGGCCAGCGCCACCAGACGCAGCACCGACCAGCGCGCGGCGTCCTGCGGCAGCAGGCGCGGGCCGTCGTGCAGGGTGTCGAGGTACTCGCAGATCACCCGGCTGTCGTACAGCGCCTCGCTGTCATCGGTCAGCAGCACCGGAATCTTGCCCAGCGGATTGAGGGCATTGACTCGCTCGTTCAGCGTGGTTGGCAGCACGGCGGTATCAAGCAGTTCGATTCGTTCCAGCAGGCCGGTTTCTGCGGCCAGCACGCGCACCTTGCGGGCGAAGGGTGAGGCAGCGGCGTAGATCAGTTGCATGCGCATGTTCCTGTGGCGTGTTGTGAGAGGGCCGGCCGAAGCCTTAGGCTTGTGCGCACCTCAACCGGCGTGAATGTCCCATGGTCATCGAGAAAAAGATCAACACGGCGTCCGTGAACCTGAAATCGCTGGACCCGCTCGACCCTAGCCTCGAGTTGCTGCATTTCGGTTTCCGCGGGCTGACGGTGGCGGCCGACCGCTTTCTCGAAGCACGCGGGCTGTCCCGCGTGCACCACCGCATTCTGTATGTGATCGCCCGCGCCGATGCAATCAGCATCGGCGAACTGGCCACCACCTTGGGCGTCAGCAACCAGGCGCTGCATCGACCACTCTCACACCTGTTCGAACAGGCGCTGGTGCAGTACAGCCGCGACCCAGGCCGGCATCGTTTCAAGCTGCTGGCCCTGAGCGAGGCGGGCGCGGCGCTGGAAGCCGAGGCCACCGAGCTGGAGCGGCAAACCCTACGCGACGCCTTCGCCACCACCGACGCCGACGGTCAGGACGCCTGGCGCCGGGTGATGTTAGCGCTTGCCGAGCAGCTCAATTGAGCCGTCTCAGGTGATGCGCTCGCGCACCACGATGCACTTGGTCAACGGCTGAATCAGCGCCTGCGGCGCGTCCTCCCAGCCCACCACCTGTGGCTCGACCAGCAGCGGATCGCAGCAGCCGCTGTGCACCAGGTCGAGCACCTTGGGGATATGCTGCTGCACGCTGCAGGCCCCCACCGAGAAGGTGACGTCGCGCAGGTACATGTCGAACAGCGGGATCTTCGGATCGTCGAAGATGATGCCGATGCACGAGCAATGCCCGCCGGGCGCCAGCGCCAGCAATCCACGGCGCAGCGCCTGGTGATCGCGGGTGGCGGAGATCACCAGGTCATAGCTGCGGTCGAGATCGCGCGCCATCAGATCGACCCCGGCGCCACTGCGCGCGGCGAGCTGTTGGCGCAGTGGATGCTCGTCGAGGTAATCCACGCTGGTCGCACCGGCAGCCCGGGCCATCTGTACGGCGAGTACTCCGAGGCTTTCCGTGCCACCGACCACCAGCACACGGGCATCCTGCCGTGTAGCCAGCGGCCGGCTGGCGGCCACCCAGGCATCGGTGAGGTTATCGCTGGCGCTGGCAACCGCCAGCGGGTCGAGCCCGGCAGGCAAGGGCACCAGCATGGCGTCGGCGAACGGCACCAGTACCTGCTCGGAGAACAGCCCACCCCAATGCCCGCCCGCCGGTACGCCATAGCAGGCCATGCGCGGTACCGTGGTGCACGCGCTGGAACGTCCGGCCAGGCACTGGGCACAGGCGCCGCAGGCGATCTTCCAGGGCACCGACACCAGATCGCCACGGTGCAGGTTGCGCACCGCTGAGCCCACTTCCAGCACCTCGGCCACGCATTCGTGGCCCAGCGCAAAGGGCGGCTTGAACGGCGTGGTGCCGGCGATCAGGCGCCGGTCCAGATCGCAGGAGGCAGAGGCGATGGGCCGCACCAGCGCACTGCCTGGCGTGGTAAGCTGCGGATCGGGCGCCTCGACCCAGGCCAGCTGCCCGGGGCCCTGAACCATGAGTTCCTTCATGCCTTGGCCACTCCGATGACGAAGGTGGTAGTGGCCTTGGCGCACAGCTTGCCTTGCGTGTCGAGGATCTGTGCATCGCAGATCGCCAGGCTGCGGGTACGCTCGACGACCCAGCCGTGCACCTGATAGACCTCGCCGGAGCGCAACGGGCGCACGTACTTGACGTTGAGATCCACCGTCGAGTGCGGTACGTCCGCCTCCAGGGTGGAGAACAGCGCCAGCGCCGCGGCGCCGTCCAGGCAGGTAGCGGCGAAGCCGCCATGCACAGCCCCGGCCGGGTTCAGGTGCCGCTGGTCCGGGCGCCCCTCCAGGGTGATGCTACCCGCCTGCACCTGCACCGCCTGGATACCCATGGTCTCGCCGATGGACGGAGCCGGCAGTTCGCCGCGAATCAATGCTTGCAGGACCTTCAGGCCGGAGCTCGCGGGCAACGAAGCGAAATCGTTCATGGCAGTACTCCTCGAACAGAGACGGCGCTCAGAGCAAGCAACGCCTGCGCCGATGCGGGACTGCTTCTACGGTAGTGCCTGACCGGCAATCACATCAACACTATTGAAATGACAAACGACGGGGCATTTCAGACAGCGCGTCATCTGCCACCAAAGTCGCAACGACCGATTGCCGCCGAGTCTCGTGGATGCGGCACAATCGCCTATCGCTGGATAAGGACAGGCCCATGCTGATCGATGAAGAACTGACCCTGAAAAAGCTGGAGGTCTTTCTCGCCTTCATGCGCAGCGGCAACCTGGCGCGTGCCGCCAGCGAGCTGCAGACCAGCAATGTCAGCGTGCACCGCGCCATCCATTCGCTGGAAAGCGCGCTGCGCTGCCCGCTGTTCAAGCACGAGGGGCGCAATCTGATTCCGCTGGAGAGCGCCTATATGCTGGAGGAAAAGGCGCAAAAGCTGATCCAGGACGCCCAGGAAATGGTGCGCCTGACCCGCGAGGCGGCGGGCTTCGGCGCCGAGCGTTTCAAGCTCGGCGCGCTCTACTCGCTGACGGTGAAGACCGTGCCGCAGCTGATCATGGGCCTGAAGCTGCGGCGCAGCGAGCTGAACATCGACCTGGTGCTCGGCTCCAACGTCGACCTGCTGTACAAGCTGAAGAACATGGAGCTGGACGCCATCCTCATCGCCCTCGACGACAGCGTCAGCGACCCGGACTGCGAGCAGCTGGCGCTGTTCTCCGACGACATTTTCCTCGCCGCACCCAACGATTCGCCGTTTGCCGATCACGCCGAAGTCGACCTGGCCGACCTGCGCGATCAAACCTTCATCACCCTGACTCAGGGCTACGCCACCTTCCGCGATGGCGAGCGGGTGTTCCAACAGGCCGGCTTCGAACCCAAGGTGGCGATGCAGGTGAAGGACATCTTCACCCTGCTCAGCATGGTCAGCTCCGGCGTCGGCTACGCCCTGCTGCCGGGGCGCGTGGCGGCGGTGTACGAGAACCGGGTGAAGCTGATTCCGCTGCAGGCCAAGTACCACCTGCAGCAGCATATAGGCGTGGTCTTTCTCAAGGCCAAGGAACGCGACCCGAACCTCTTGGCACTGCTGGCCGAGTGCCGGATGTACAGCCGGCAGGCGTAGAGGACGCCACGCACCTAGGCAGACGGTCCCTGGTGCGCACGGCGCACCCTACTGTCCGCCGACTTCCGCCAAGCGTGCACACCGGGACAAACGGGTGGCCGGAAAATAAAAAGCCCGCCACAAGGGCGGGCAAAGAGTCAGCCTAGAAGGCCGCGCATCAGAAAGTAGAGCAGCGATGGGCCAAGCAGGCAGCCCAGTGCGGTGTAGAACGCCGCTGTCAGACAGCCGTATGGCACCAGCTTGGGGTCGGTTGCCGCCAGGCCGCCGGCCACGCCGCTGGAGGTGCCCATCAGGCCGCCGAAGATCACCGCGCTGCGCGGATTGTTCAGACCGATATAGGGCGCGATGAAGGGCGTGGCGACCATCACCAGAATTGCCTTGATCAGGCCGGCGGCAATCGACAGCGCCATCACGTCGGAGCTGGCGCCGATGGCTGCACCGGTGACCGGGCCGACGATATAGGTCACCGCGCCGGTGCCGATGGTGGTCAGGCTGACCACGTCGGTGTAGCCGAAGGCCATGGCCACCGCCACGCCAGCCACGAAGGACGCCAGCACGCCGACGAACAGCGCCAGCACCCCGGCAAAACCGGCGCGCTTGAGCTCTTCGACACTGACGCCGAAGCCGGTGGCGACAATGGCAAAGTCGCGCAGCATGGCGCCGCCGAGCAGGCCGATGCCGGCGAACAGTGGAATGTCCACCAGGCCCTTCTGGCCGCCGGTGTAAACGCCACCGATGTAGGAGAGCAACAGCCCGAGCAAAATGGCGATGGCCGAGCCGTGCAGGCGGCCCTTGGTGAGCTTGTCGGACATCCAGTAGGACACCCACATGGTGATGCCGACGATGGCGAAGCCGCTGAGCAGGCTATAGCCGGTAATGACCTTCATCAGAGATTCGTACATGGCAGTCACCGCGGCGCTTTGGTCAGGGAGGGGGCAGCTTCGCTATCGGACTTCTTTTGCCCGATACGACTCAGTGCGGGAACCAGCGCGAAGCCGATAGCGACCGCGGCAGTCCCGGCGAGAATCGCCATCGGGCCGCCGCTGAGAGCACCGTAAACGTTCTGCTGAGCGGCCATGGCGACCACGATGGGGATGTAGATGGCGCTCCAGAATTCCACGCCCTGTTCCGACTTGCCGGTGAACAGACCGCGTTTGCTCAGGTAACTGCCGAGGAAGATCAGCAGCATCATGGCGATACCGACACCGCCGACGTTGGCGGGTACGCCAATGAGTTTGCCCAGCAGCTCTCCGATGAAGATGCCTGCCAGGGTGCAGAACGCCAGAAAGGCGACACCGTAGATGATCATTGTTGTTGTCCTCGTCTTACGTATCGAAGTTGTTGTTCTTGTGCTTCGGTAAAGGCTACGGCTCAGCGGTCGCGGCTTACCTCCTGACGCAACATGGCGTCGAGTGTATCCAGACGTGCCCCGGCGAAGGCGATTGCCTGGCCCGATTCGAAAACGCGGCGGGCAAGGCCGGTCAGCACGCTGCCGGGTGGCAGCTCCAGGTGCAGGCGCACGCCGCGCTCATAGGCGTTTACGAGGGTGGCCTGCCAGTCGACGACGCGACTCATGTTGTAAGCCAGGTCATCACGCAAGGTTCCGGGATCCCGGACCAGCCGCGCCGAGCTGCTGCTCAGGTAGCGCACCTGCGGGGTACGCAATTCGACGCCCGCGAAAGCCTCGGCCAACTCACGAGCCGGTGCATCGAGCAGTTCGCAGTGCGACGGCACGCTCATCGCCAGGCGCCTGGCACAACCGGCACCGAGCACCCGGGCGCGTTCGGCCACCTTGGCCATGGCAGCATCGCTGCCGGCGATCACCAGTTGGGTTTCAGCGTTGATATTGCCCAGGTACACCGGGCCTTCGGCTTCAGCCAGCAGGCGCTCGATGCTGGCCTGGTCGAGGCCGAGGATGGCGGTCATGCCGTAGCCAGCGGGATAGGCGCGCTGCATCAGCTCGCCACGCAGGGCGACCAGGCGCACCGCGTCGGCAAACTCCAGCGCACCGGCCACCACGGCAGCGGCATAGGCGCCGATGGACAAGCCGGCCACATAATCAGGACGGTGCCCGCGTTCGCTCAGCACGCGCGCGGTGGCCACGCCGGCAATCAACAGGCAGAGTTGCACGGCGCGGGTATCTTGCAGCGCTTCGGCCGAATCGAGCAGGCGTACGTCCTCGTCCAACGCAGCGCTGGCTTGCTCAATACAGGCCTGCACCACCGGTGCCTCGAGCAAGGCATGCAGCATGCCGGGCTGCTGCGTGCCCTGACCGGGAAAGGCCCAGAGCGTACTCACGCCGCCACCTGCTGCAGGCGCCAGGGGTCGTTGACCAGCAGCGGGCCGTTCTGGGTTTTCAACAGCACGCGTGACGCCTCGCCGGCCCATTCGCGCAGCGCCACAGCGCCGTGCGGGGTTTCCAGTTGCAGGTCGATACGGCCCGGCGCTTGATCCAGCAGTGCGCACAATGCCCGCGCCTCGTCGCGCGAAAGCGGATGGGGTACACGCAGCGACAGATCGAGATCGCTGTCCGGGTGCGCGGCGGCGATACCGCTGGCCAGCTCGAAGCCCAGGCTGCCGGTCACGCCCCAGGCCAGGCTCAGCTCGTCGAGACGCGGCGCCAGCTGACTCAACGCGCACAACGCCGGCCAATATGGCCGAGGGTGATGGCGCCAGCGCCCGGCGCGTGCCACTGCCTGCGGGCTGACCAGCCGGCTGATATCACTCAGGCGCATCCAGGCGGCATGTCGCTGTTCGCGCGCCGCGCCACGGATACCGACCGCAACCCAACCGGGTTCGGCCGGGGCTCGGCGCACCACCACCGGCACATGCCCGCCCAGGACGGCACGAGCCCAGGCCGGCGCCTCCTGTGGCAGGTACTCCGGGCGCAGGCCCCAGAGCAGATCATGTGGACGGGGGTTGTGATGCATCAAATGATCCTCGGCCGTAGGGTGCGCCGTGCGCACCGGGTTATCGAAGAACGCCTTGGTGCGCACGGCGCACCCTACGGCGGCGTTCATGTTCACCACTGCGCACGCAGGGCCTCGCGAACCCTGGAGGAAGCCGCGCGATTGGCGGCGCCCAGGCGATTGCGCAGATCGCGCGGGGCCTCGGCGATATCGGCCAATGTCCGGCTCAGGGCGTCTTTTACCCGCGACAGATCGGTCGCCGTCGGCTGCGTCACCTGCTCGACATTGAGCACCTCCGCCAGCAGGCCCAGCGAGGCGTAGTTGTCCAGGTCGTAGGCCATCGGCGGCACGCTGGCGGCCAGCGCCTCCAGCTCGTCGACGCTGCGCAGGGTGATGCGCGCGGCAGCGGCCTTGCCCATGGCGTGCACCATCACCCCGGCGTCGCGCAGGGCGATCAGGCGGTTGGCCTGGTAGCCGTGGGCGAGGAAGGCACCGGACATGGCCTTGCCCACCAGCAAGCCGATCACCGCATGCCCGGCCAGGCGGGCACGGGCATAAGCGTCCACCGCGCCGGCCAGCGCCTGATGAATGCCATAGGCTTCCTCGCGGCGGCCATAGGCCTGGCTCGGCACGTCGACGATGGCGATCAGCGCGCGCTTGTGCGCCTGGTCGCGATCCGCCTCGATGGCCTCGTCCACGGCCTGGGCCAGGCCCCAGCCTTCGAGCAGACCGACCTCGCCGTTGCGGGCGCGAGGGAAGGGGTTGTCGGCATCGGCGATCACCGCCAGATAGCGCACCGCCTGGCCGCCCAGTTCGCCATCGGCCACCCGCAGCGAGGCAGGCAGTCCGGGGATCGACTGAGCATCGCCGGCCAGGGCCTGGAACCAGTGCAGACCACGTTGTTGCTGTGCAGTTGTCATGTTCATGCTCCCTGGTAGGCGCTGCGCACGGCAGCGGCATCGGCCTGGACCGAGGTGTCGACGGCGCGCAGGCGCTCGAGGAACCAGGCGTGGCGCCGGCTGCGCTCAAGCTCAGGTTTGCCCTTGGCGAACAGCCCATGCAGCTCGCTGCGAATGGCCTCGACGTCATCACTCACGTAGCCATCGACCAGGCTGCTGGCATGGCGCTGCTCACCGCCGGTCAGGCTCCAGATAAAAGGGCGGTCGCGCGAGTCGTATTCGTCCAGCCCGGCTTCCTGTTCGATCACCTGCGGGCCGTTGAGGCCCAGGCGCGCCTCGCGGGTCACCAGCAGGTAGCTGCACAGCCCGGCGGCGATGGACATGCCGCCAAAGCAACCAACCGGGCCGGCGACCAGACCGATCACCGGCTGGTATTGGCGCAGTTCGACGATGGCAGCCTGGATCTCGGCGATGGCCGCCAGGCCCAGGTTGGCTTCCTGCAGGCGTACACCGCCGGTTTCCAGCAACAGCACGGCGCGGGTCGGCGTGCCGGCTTTGTTGTCCTCGACGGCCAGCTCCAGGGCACCGGCGATCTTCGCCCCGCCCACTTCGCCCAGGCTGCCGCCCTGGAAGGCACCTTCGATGGCGATCACTACCGCAGGCTGGCCATCGATCAGCCCCTTGGCCACCACCACGCCGTCGTCGGCCTGGGGCACGATGCCCTGCTTGGGCAGCCAGGGCGACATCAGCCGGGCGAAAGGATCGAGCAGCTCGCGGAAGCTGCCGGCATCGAGCAGTGCCCGAGCCCGCTCGCGGGCACCCAGTTCGGTAAAGCTGCGCTGCGCCAGCAGGCGCTGGATGTTCTGCTCAGCCATGGTTCAGTTCCTCCAGGCCCTGTTCCAGGCGCAGGCGCACCACGCCGGGCGTGGCGCCAAAATCATGAATGGCGATGTTCAGCGCGGGCAGCTGCTGCTCGCCGAACATGCGCTCGAACAGTTGCTGCCAACGCGGCGCGCTACCGTTGACCGAGGTGACCACTTCGATGGCCAGGGTGCCGGCCTGGCCGGGTTCGAGCAGCACTTCCAGATCGCCGGAACCGACGCAGCCGACCAGCGCGCGGCCCTTGGCCGGCTGCCCGGCGGGGAATTGAAAAGACAGGGTTTCCATTTCACAGACTCCCAAGCTGCGCCGGCAGGCCATGCTGCAGGCGGTCGAGGAACAGGGTGGCGGCGAGCAGATCGGCAGCGCCGCCAGG
>Ga0114984_1000190_pt1 | contig 24647 bp, 20 predicted proteins | sample Shrwel1BS1Day1_FD_96987 | JGI IMG/M metagenome (GOLD analysis project Ga0114984, IMG submission 96987) | Subsurface microbial communities from deep shales in Ohio, USA - Utica-3 well 1 S-1-Day1 | ecosystem: Environmental > Aquatic > Deep subsurface > Shale gas/oil reservoir > Produced water/Flow...
AAGTGGAGTTTTTCTGGTAGCATTTTGTGCGCGGCTGAAGACTTATGGGGCTTTTTTTGGCGACAAGAATCATAAGGCTTTCAGCCGTTTTTGTTTATGCGGTCATGAGAAATCCGGGCTAGGCATAGGTCGACGCCCGTTCTTACGTCCGATCTTGAGCAGCTGCCGGTAAGGATGGGTGCCTTCCCCGATTTGAACCAAGGTGCCGAAGGCGTCAAAAACGACCCCGCGAATCAGACCTTCCATATCAACTCCAAGCAGCAAAGTACAAAAAATTTGTACTTTCGGGTTCGGCGGACGCTTACGATTTATCACTGCGGAAAACAGCTCACGGCAGTGGAGAAACCTGTGTGGTTGTCTGCTGGAAATTGTCCGAAGTGCATCAATGGGGTTTCGGAGTCCGCATGGAGTCCGCGAGACATCAAAGAGGGCGCTTAATGCTATTGCCGCGAAACATGTTCATCAACGTCAGCAGAACCCTCCCCTGACGGATACGATACAAAGCAGCCTTGACGCCAGAAACGACAAAACCGCCCGAGGACGGTTTTGTACACACCTCCACTAACGTGGAGAATTCAGGATTGTAAGCCGAAGCCATCCAAACCTTTTTCTAAGCTGCCATACGGCAGTAAAGTGATGAAACATTCTCGCGGTTGATGTCGATGACATCGGCATTACAGCCACCCGAAAGGTGGAGAAGTAGTTGACCCCTAAGGATCCAGCAAAGGCCGGAGCTGATCGCTGTTTTTTCTAAGCTGCCTATTCGGCAGTAAAGTCCGCGAGAACAATTACATCTTACGAAGCATTCGCTCCGCCGTCAACAGATGAGAATGAAAATTATTTAGTATACTTGGTATACTAGAGCTTCTCCACCCGTAAACCATGAGCGCAGACCTCTGCTATAGCCCTTATCCCGATGGGTCTCGAATCAAAGACGGCTCGCAACAAGTCGTGTCTCTCGTCCCTCTAAAAAGAGGTACTCAACTCACACCAAGCGCCTTGAACGCCGCGTCCACCGGATCGCTGTAGAAGCTGGTTTGGAACTTTGCAAACAGCTCGCCGGGGACGGTCGGGATGTCTGTCACACTGGCCATAGGCAGGAGGATGCGTTTCGCACCGGCATCGAAAGCCACCTGCATGCATTCGGCCAGGTTCTCCACTGGCACCACGTTTCCACCCAGGCTCATGTCCCCCAGCACCACCATCTGCGCTTGCAGTGGCCGCTGCATCAATGCTGAGCAGTAGGCGACGAAACCTGCGAGGGTCAATGCTTTGGGTGCACCAGTGTTATGAAGCTCAACGGCGTGCAGGTGGTAGTCGTGATCACCTACTTTTGATGCCGCGCTGACACGGTTGATGTTGGCTTTGAAATAGTCGAAAGCAACCTTCAGCGCCTCTTTGGCTGAAGAGCTGGTTCCGAGGCCGGACATATTCAGTTTGCCGCTACCAGCCGTGATCTGGGTTTCCAGCCGGTAAAGTCCTAGATGCCCACTTGCACCAGTCGACACCAGGTGCATTGTCCCTGGCTTGCCCTGCCCTTCAGGGATCAGTCCACCGCCACCTTGCTCCGGCACACTGATGAACGTTTCTTCCAGAGTGTCGGCGTCGATGTACGAGAAATGCACATCGAAGAACTCCATGCCGCCAATTTTCTTCAGCTGCTCCTTCACCCGCCGCCGGGTCTCCAAAGCGTACTCAAGGCAGCGGCGTACAGCTTCACGGTCATAGTCGGCGCTTGGATGTAGCAGCTTGAGCAAGCCGGATACCGTCCGCCGCACGGCGATGGTGTCACGCTGATTAAGGTTGTTGCCCAGTTTGAAGAAGCGGTCGATGGCATCGGCAAAGTTTCGTTTGCGCATCTCGCGCATGAACTCGGCCAGGTAATCGGTAATCAGCCCGTAGCGATTGGTGAAAAACTCAGGGCGCATCTTCGGCACTTCCCAACCTGGAATGTAGGCATGGAAACGGTCAAAGAATGCTGAGTCGATCATTGCACTCGGGAACGGTGCCAACAGGTGGCTGGTCTTAACCAAGGTGTCCACTGGTTGGTTGATGTTGCCGACAAACATCATGCTCGCAGAAGCTGAGATGGAATCACGCCCACGGGCGAAGGAGCCCGAGGCCATGTAGTCCTTCATGATCTGTACGCCGTCCTTGTCCTTGAACGAGATACCCGCCACTTCGTCGAAGGCCACCACATCCCACATCCCGACCAACCCTACTTGCCTGCGTGACATGTTGTAGAACAGGTTTGCTACGGTGGTCTGGCCACCGGAAACTAGGATGCTGTTCGGGCTGACTTCTTTGTAAATGTGGCTCTTGCCTGTGCCCCGGGGGCCAAGCTCGCAACAGTTGTAGTTGTTTTCAACGAAGGCAATCATCCGCGTGAGCAGATGCCATTTCGTGCGGTCATTGAAATGAGCTGGCTCCATACCCGTTGAGCGCAGCAACACATCAATCCACTCGCTTTCACTGAACGCCTTGCGCGCCTCCAGCAACGCGTCCATGTCCATGTTTGGCATCTGGATGGGCTTGAGATCATGCACCGTGAAAGGCGAACCTTTGGCACCTTCCTCGAAGAAGTAATTCAAGGTCACGATGCACCAGATACCTCCCGCAAGGAGCTTCTCAAACTCCTTGATGAAGCGACTGGGGATCTCGGCATCTTTGACGCCAAGGTTCATGAATAGCGCCTGGTAGATATCCCGGCGCTCGTTCAGGCTGACTGAAACCTTGTCGATGATTTTGAAACTGCCGCGCTCGCGGATCTTCGACTTAACCTTTTCGGCCTCGTCGGGGCGAACGTAGTTTTCAGCAAGGATACGCTTAACGGTTTCCAAGCCATCGGCAATGACCTCCTCGTTATCCGAAGCGCAGTACATACCGAGCAGATACTCAAGCACGTACACCGGCACGTTGATGCCTTCCTTCAGACGCTTGGTCAGATCCTTGCGCACTACCTTTCCGGTAAAGAACCGGTTCAGCAGAGCATCAAGATCCAGGTCAAGGTTGCCGCTATCAGAAGTCAAAGTCATTGCTAATCGCCAGGTTGATACGGACATCAATTCGGAACTGCTCGACGTCGGTTTCGGCGTCTAGCAGCTTAAAGAAATAGCGCTCACTGGAAGAAAACGGACGGTTCAATAGCGTCAGAATCACTTTGCGTTGGCGCTGGTCAAGATTCTGCGAGTCGCTGTCCAGGGAAACCAGCTCCACCGCTGATACCGCCTCTCCTGCGTCATCATATAGCCCTACGCGCAGCACTGCCGGCAGCACCCGCTCGGAGACCGCTTCTGTCTGCAACAGGTTGAACACATAGCGGTTGGTGGTGATGGTGAAGTTGTTACCCAGCACCGTGACCTGCGCCTTGCGCACTGCCGTATCTTTGGCCTTCTGGCCGCGCACCTGTTGCACCTTGAGCACTGGCACAGCCACTTCCTGCAACGCAGCTCCGCCATGAATAAACCGTGCGCCACCGACAAAGTGGAAACGGTTCACCCCGCGTGGTGACCAGAACATCATGTCATCGCTGATGCCTGCGGTGTCCCGGATGTAGCCAGCATGCACCTGGTCGTTAATGCCCAGGTTTCGACCAATCAGATAACGCTTTTTCGAGACCACAGCTCCAGAGGGCTTGGTGACCAGCTTGCTCTTGTCTAAAGCCTCAAGCGCTGAGTCCTGGAACAGGAAGCCGTGATCCGCTGTAACCACCACCCGATGACCGTTCAGGTTATTGATGATGCGACTGACGATGGACTCCAGCTCTTCAATGGCATCACGACAAGCACTGAAGGTGCTGCTCTCAGTGCTTGCGGTATCACCAACGGCATCAATCTTGTTGTGATAGATATAAATCACACGGTAGGGCTTGATCAGCTCTCGCCCATCGGTCTTGTTCATCGTCAGGAAGTCTTCGGCACGCAGGGCCAAGCCATTCACGCTGGACAGGATTTTGTTGCGAGCCTCCAGGCCATCACTGCTAAACCCATCCACTTGCACCAGGCCCGTATCGGTGTAGCTCAGTGACTTGTGCGGCAGCAGGCTGGCCATACCGAGCTTGGTGTATGACGGCAGCACGCCCAGTTGGCTACTTAGCTCTGCGGCGAACCGGTACTTACCATTGAGCGACTCACTCAGTTCCTGAGCCACCTCATAGCGCAGCGCATCGCTAATCACCACGAAAACCCGGCGATCCTCGCCCCCCTTCAGATAGCGATCCACCTGCTCGGCATAGAAGTTTTGTTGATTGGGTACATCCGGCAATTCCCACTTTTGCAGCAGGCCGCCATCGACAAAGCTGCCCCACTTCTGTGCCAGTGGTTGCAGGAATCCATTCAAGTAGTCCTGCTCAACTCGGGAGGTCAACGGGGACAAGGCATCCGGACTACGTGCGTACACAGCATCAGCGGCTTCGTGATACATCCGGTAGAGCTGATCGAAACGATAAAGCTCACTGGTATAGGCGCTGTAGCAGGCCTTAGCGGAAGCAAAAGAAAATCCACCGGCGTAACGCAGCTTCAGCTCGAACAGTTCAGATGCTGCAATCAGCGAGCGGTAGTAGGCGTACCACACCGAACGGTTGGCATCCGCGTTATCCGGCCAGCGAGGATTGGCCCAATAGCCATCCATGCGCCGACTGGCCATATCCCGCAATTTCTGGCCAACCGTTTCGCTGGTGTTGTTGAGCACGGCATCTCGCAAGCGCTCGGCGATCTGACGCTCAACATCAACAAAGGTACTCACGGCCATCAGTGCTTCCAAAGGCACCTGAGCCAACAATTCTGTTGGGCGCAGATCTGCCGCCACTCGCTTCGATAAACGATCATAAGCACGCTGTCGCAACGTGCTATCGCGCCACTGCGACAAGAAGACCGCGACATTGGCAGCGCGTGTGGGGTTGAGCTGAAGTGCCTTGAGGTTGGTCGGGGCCTGAGTATGCAAGGCATGGCCGATATCAGTAGCAAACAACCGCACCAGGAAATGCCGGAGTGAAGGCTCGCTATGCTGATAGCCGAAGGCCTGCGACATGAGCTTCCAGAACACCGGCTGCATGTCAAACTTGCAGATCGACTCCCATAGGGGATTGTTTTCCAGCTCCTCGGCCTCGGCCAAGGAGGCGAAAACTGCCGTGTACACTGCAAACAATTCAGCCTGCTCAACCTTAGCCAGTACCGCGAGAATCTTCAGATCCAGCGCCGCCTCATCGTCTTCCGGGTTGAGCAGTCGCTGGAGTTTGGTGACTCGATCTTTACTCGCGAAGAACGCACTACGCAGTTTCAGGTGCTCACGCAAACTCTGTTGGCGCAGCCCCAGTTCCTGCAAGAGCATGGACGTACGATCTGCGGCGAATGGCGCTGCATACAGACGAATATCCAGCAACCAATCCTGCTCTGGCTCAGGGCGAGCACTGTCTTCGTAAATAAGGAAAAGGCCACTCGGATTCAGCAACTCGACCTGTTGCTTGATCGCCAGCGCCGGCGTCACCGACCGACGCAAAACCTGAACATTTTCCAGTGCCAGTGTATCCAGGGTCTCACTGAATTCGCCCTGCGGATCCTCCCACCACACCACACGGCTGGATGCGAACTGCTGTTGCAGACCATCGATGATCCTGGCGAGTTGTGCGGATAGCTCAGACATCATTCACCGCCCCCAGCGGTATGGAAAACTGAAAAGGCACCTCAAGTGCCCATCTGTGGAAAAATGAACAATAGCGCCATGTCGGCACATCAAAGCGTGCCTATCAGAAATTCTGCCTGCTGACGAAATACACCGTAGGCCTCATCGAAGCTGGGGCATACCGAGCCGAAGACCAAAGGAATCAGGTGGCGTTCATACTCCTGGCGTATCGCCGGATCATGCTCAGCTTGCGCTAGTGCTGTCTGTAGAGTGGCCTTGGTCGCAGCAGCGAACGGCGGAAATTGCTGGCCAAATTCCTCGGTGTCGAACTGCACCAATGCTGGAAAACCTGCGGAGGCCTTTGCCGTGACCTGTGAATCAACACGGCAGATACAGAACACGTCATAAATATGCCTGACCAGCGTCTTATCCCACTCCTGGTACATAGCGCCTGCGCGATGTTGGGCATAACGACGCAAAAAAGAGAGCACCTTCTCCGCTAAGGTCTCCTCAACCGCAACACACTCTATTTGCCCCAAGGGCCGGGGGCATGACGCCAAGCGCTCAACCAGGTAATCCAGGGGCTGGCGCGTAGTAGTGAACTGCGGGGAGCGAACCGTAAGCTCAAGGCTCAGGTAGGGTCTCAGGCTGGCGTCATGCTGATAGCGGGATTGGTACTGCCATCGCGTAGCAAAATAACGGTTCTGGTTACGGGCAATGCGTTGCTGCGAGTCTTCGACGAACCCCAGGGTCTCCAGCTGCCGCGCCACCGCCACTTTCAACTGGCTCAGATGCTTTTTGATGGCGGAAGCGCCGCCGATACTCGGCTCATCTAGCACGACCTTGAGATCCACATCCTCAGACATACGCTCGATCATGCTGTATGCCTTAGACAAGCTAGTACCGCCGCAGAACACCAGATGGGTCGCGGGATACTCCATGGCCAGCAAGGCGCACAGAGCATCCGTAGCGTGAACATCCTTTTCCAGAATGCTGGCAGTCAGCAGGCCGACATCAAGCTCAGCCAGTACCGCCTCGATCAGTTCAGCCTGATCAGGCGTGATGGCTTTCATAGGTTACCGTCTGCTTACCGAAGCCCAGCTTGCGGGTGATTCGACGACGCCCGGTGTCCAGCACAATGCCGGCAGCCAACTGCTGAGATGCGCCCGAGTTGTAATCGCGCACTGCCTGAGAGGGCTTTACCTTGACCCCAAGCTTTTGCAAGACCAGCGGTGCAAGCACCTCAAGAGGTTGAACAGGGATAGGCTTGCCGGTCAGCACGCTGGGCTTAGCCTTAGCGAACACACCAAGCCCCAGCCTGACCAACACGCCTTCGGTGATGAGCTGCTTAAAGGCGCGGGAGAGCTGGGCCGGACTGCCAAAACGAGCAAACTCGGAACGCAGGAACACATCGTCCTTGCGCAAGGCAATGGCGCGCCTCAACCGTTTCTCGACTTCCACATCCCCTCCTCATGCCCCACTTCGCCCTAAAAAACAAATAAACCATTGATTTTAAATGAATTTACATGATAATTCTTGCTCATCAACTTGTATTAGTATACTCCAAGGCTAGGCTACACCAATCAAGGAAAAGCAGTGGGTGCCAACATTGGGGGCAGATCGGCTGCTGACCAGTAATGACCGTGGCCGACAGTACAGCAAGGCTCAACCGACATGCAGATTGCGGCTGCGACATAGCAGCATCCAAAGGCTAGCCATTGGATGCCACCCACGCATTCAGGAATGATTATTAGGTCGCTGGAAGCAAAGAAGCCATTCGACCTGACGGCAGGGAAAGCAGAATCCGACTTTCCTCGGACTTGATCAATTGCATGGCTCTGGTTTCTATCGATTGGTAGACACTGACACGCTCACCGATCTGACCACGAACAAGGTCACGATGCAGATCGTTCAGGAATCCGCGATATACCCCTAATGCGGTGTTGAATCGCTCAGCGCCATCAAGTAGAACCTGCTCGGCAAGGCGCAACTTACCGATACGGGACGTCAGCAGATACTCGACATGAATGCCGAATGGCATCAGGTCTAGCATCATCTGGGCAAAATTCACGATCAACTCGAAATGCCGTGGCGTAACGTCCTTAGATGACTTGGCCAAGCCCAAAATATTGTCGACAAAGGACAGAACCTGGTTGCGCTTACCAGCCAGTGTCATGAGCAAGGGAATGGCCAACTCACGGGCCTCATCAGCCAACGAACGATCCTTGAGCAATGTGCGAGCGGCTTCAACATGGCCAACGTATTCGGTAATTTTGTCCATATAGAACACGATGTTTTGCGCATGCACATCTTTGGCGATGACGTCCACGGTCTCCTGGATCTTATCGAGCTTGCCGGCCAAATAGCGGGTTTGCACCACGATGGCGGCCAAAATGATGCCAGTGGAAACAGCAGTCGCAATCACAGTGGTCGCCTGGGCCATCTTGAGCGCCTCTTCGACGCTCTGCATCGCAGTTTCCTTGAAGGGTAGATGCTGAATTACTCCAGTATTTCCACTACCTTCAGCCCAGTAGGCTACGCCATCGTGAATGACGGCCTTCCCTTCCGACATTGCCTGGATCAATTTCGGATAAAGCTTGGTTTCGTCGACTACCCAAATTTTGTCCTGAAGCATGAAAGCTCTCCTTAAAATCGGTCTTGCTCTTCGTATGCCCTACGCATGTAGGCGATCTGAATAACCGAAGGAATAGTCACTCGATATGCCGCACCACTGATTGCTGGAACGGTAAGAATGGTAGTAATCGCAAGCCCAATTGGCCCACCCAGGATTGCCAACCCTCTCAAGACGCCACCGCCGGCCACCACAGCAAGTGCTCTCCCTGCAAACATCTTGGCCACGGCACTGGCGACCATGATGGATACCTTGTAGGACGCTGCGCCTCCCAGCCGGAGTGCCGCTTGCAAAGCCAGTAGCCCAGCAGCACCGCCAAGCTTACCGTCCAAACCGACTCCCTTGAGCAGTTCCTCTTTCTGCTCAGCACTCATTTTTTCCCAAGAATCGCTAATGAATTTGTCTAGAAGCTTATTTTCAATTTCGTATACGGAGTCGGTCTTACCAAATTTTACTTTTAACTTGTCGCAGACGTCTGACAGGACTTCTTTATAAAACACACCACCTCCACGGAACACATTGACAAAGGTGTCGCCGCCAAAATGTTGAAGCTCACCAGCAATCAGATGCCAACAACACTTGTACTGCTCTGCATGACCAGAATGCGCCTTAAAGTCCTGATCGTCCAAAAGCTCACTAGTAATACGCGGCTCACCGTCCTTATCATGGGTCAAATAACGAGCGAGCACCTGAAGGTCATCTTCGGTGCAATATTGCAGAAATGCCAGATCATCATCTTTGCGATACTTAATACCCATGCAAAGCCCCATTGAACACAAAAACCAAAATTAAAGACAAAATTTTAATTCAGACACGGGCTGGACAAGTACAACCCTAGATTCCAAACCGTGTTGAAATAAACGTTTTTAGCTTGTCTTCTCTACGCTTAATGAATTCCTTAATCGACCCCAGGCTATTCCAGTCGCAACCAAATTCGCTTACTTCATTTTGAGACATCAAAGGTGCCATATTGTAGTGAGGAAGCTTTTCGTCACCACCTTTTCTACCTTTGCTGGAATTCGACGCCGCGTGATCTATGACCAAATTTCCGAGACCATTCAGGTATTGCTCCCGGAATTCATCATCAAACTCAACAGACTGAGCCCTTTTAGCGGTAATGTGTTCAATACTGAGTTTCTCACGCGAGTCTTTCGATGCGTAGTCCTTGCTCGAAAGTAACGGGAATCCCTTTTTGTCGCGCAGGCTATTCTCATACGAAAACAGAATATAACGCACTACATTCTTATCGAGCCAATCATAATAGTTTTCATAATCCAAAGCCTCACGAGCTCGACCATTCACATTCCACCAGTTTTCCTGGACAAAGCTTTCGATCAACCCAACTACATCACCGCCATTTCGCATACATGTATGTTGATAGCTCTCACCGTTGCTGCGCAAGCGAGACAAAGATGAACGAAATGCAAATGCATTAATAGCGGTAACCAAGCGAGGAAAATCCGATGCCCTCTCGCTGTAGACTTTCATCAAGGCCGGATAAAACGGCGCAACACGCCCAATCATATAGGTCTGCGCCAACTCTTGGTCAACCCAGCGGAGATCTCGAATCCTGGCAAACAGCTGAAAGCTTTTCTTCAAGCGTGCGGGGTACTCTCGAATCTGATCTCTCGCCTCATCGCGCTTCTTCGGGTCACTTAGCAAACGAAGAATTCGCTCTTTGATGTAGGCCTTCGGCTTGTCCGTGTAGTCGCTGGGGTACGGCTCGAACGCAAGCATGTGATAACGCAACACATCACGATCATTGATTTTGTGCGACTCAATCAAGCGATAGATTTCAGCGAAATCTTCCTGAATTTTTCCAATCACCTGCTCGGGATGGTCGTACGCAATTCCAGCGTTGTACATCAGAAAGCTCTTGATTGACTCCAAGTCAGTCAACCGCCTTCCTCGATCATTCAGCAACTCGAATATCTGGGTAGCCATGCTGATCTTGTCTACAACATAGAGAAGCACGTCAGCATTCACAGCAGTCGCATAAATCTTTTCAAGCTTGGTCAGATCATGACGAGCCAACTGCTCCTCGAAATACTGCCGCGCATCCAGCAATAAGCGCTGTGAGTGGGTTATAAGCGTCACTTCTTCCGGGGCATATAGGCGGTCGCCAAGCACCAGATCATGAAGAAAGGTGTTTCCCTCATTGGCTGACTCTAGTTTAAAAATATCCCCATCACGCACAAAAATACGCCGTGTACGCTCGGACACCAGGGTTGATCCCTGAGCGATCAACTGCCCCAGCAAAACGTGCATAAATATAACCAAGGTGGTCAACCGTTGCTGGCCATCCACAATATCAACCAGGGCAAATTCGCTCTTATTCCCGTTCTGATGGAAAAGGAACGATCCTAAGAAATAGGGTCTATCAGGGTGCTGGCTGCATAGGTCATTGAGAAAATCTTCAAGGTTGTCTTCACGCTCCCAAGAGTAAGCACGCTGATAAGTAGGAACGTTGAAGATACGAGTGCCGTCGAAAATATCTTTGACGGTAGATTTACCTGTTTGCATAACCAATTCCTTATCTAGGTATAGCGGCTCCCCATTTGAGCCGCTGACCAGTCAGTCTTCCTTGCCCCCAGTGATGGCCTTAACCTCGGCCAGCAGATTACCGAATTTTCCGTAGTTGACCTTTACGCCATCATCCAGATCGAGGGTGATGCGTTGGTCGGCGTAGGGGCGTAGGTTTTCGTCGAAGCGGCGGAGTTCTTCGAGTTGTTTGGTGAGCTTGTCTTTGCGCTTTTGCAGGGCTTTTTGTTGGGCGCTGCTAGTGGCGCTGTCGATGTCATCGGTGAGCTTGTCGATACGGGCCTGCATACGGCTTTGCAGCGGCACGACGTATTCCATGCGCATACGCGAGAGCGTGCCCTCGTTATAGCGGTGCAGGTAAACCAGACATTCGAAGGCCTTTTGCTTGCCGCTGGAGAACAACCAGTAAATCGGGCGCTTCTTGTAGGTTTGCAGGTGGTCTTTGTAGAAACTGGTGGTCAGGTAGCGGCGGATGGCCTCGGCAGCGGACTCACCAGCCTTACGGCCCAAGCTATCGGCCAGCCACTCCATGTTTTCCACCAAAGTATCGCCACCCCAGACCACCTTGACGAATTCCCACACGCGTTCGGCGGCATCATCCTCGAACCAAGACTCGTCTGTGACAGGGATGATTCCATCGGCATCTGTCGGAAATTTCGTATAGCGCGAGGGATCGAAGTTGAAACCACCGCTACGGGCATAGATTAAGCCCGGCTCATCGAGGCTGTAGCGCCCCATCATGCATCCGATGGCGTATGAAATTAGGCGTTGAATATCTAGTTCTCGATCAGCCTGCAATAGCGATATCTGATCGTCCGCAACATCAGATGATATCTCTTTATCTACACCGTAAATCCTCGCATATATTTTGTTATTTTGTTGCTGAAGTTCATATAGAGTCTTGCGTCGCTGTCTTGTCAACTCACTCCAAGCTTCCCACGAAGCCTCCAAACTCTTACTATCTTGTGCAGATCCAGCCAGAGGATTACGCATGAATTCCCAAGAGCCCTCAAGAGAATCCCAATCATCCTTACTAATACTGATAGCTTGCCGGACTATATTAGTCGCCTCACCCTCAGCCGGAATATATGGCAAAGAAGCAACATTACCTGGCTGTAAATTAACTGTCGGATTTAGAATAGAGGTAAGCTGCGAGCAGGTTTTGCTGCACAAATAACCGAGGATATCGTAAATCTTTGATTCATCGCGAACAAAACAAACTCCGGATGCATCATCAAATAAAAAGCCTTGAGGAGAAAATCTAAAATGGGAGTATGACGATGCTATTTTCGAAAACACTAAAGAGGGTTTGAATATATAATCAAGATTATGGTTAGTAGACCCTACAGGATAACCCTCAGACTGCATATTGAGCAGTTCGCGACCATCACCTTCCCAATTAACAACCCAGTCATGATTTCCATACCAAAGCCGATACCCGCCCCCTTTCTGGTAAGGAAACCACTTACATTTTGACGCAACTGAATCTGCTCTATTCTTAGAGCTTAAAGATATACTTGAATAATCAACCTCAGACCACTGCCTAATAAACCTCGGATTATCAGCAGTAACCATGCCCTTTCGGGGAGATGCAATTGAAGAAAGCGGTTTTGCTTTATCGAAGATTGCAAAAAATAAACTTGAAATCCAGTAAGCAAGTGGACTACCTGAAATCTTCATGAAAGCATCTTGTCTTACATGATCAAATCTATTTTTTCCAGCTACCAAAGTCTGCTCTTTCTCAGCTTCGCCCCCTCTATCAGCCGAAAGAACACTGGCTTGAAGCCAGCCAAATACTTTCCTTGAAGAGTAAAAGCTGTTGTTTGCACCACCTCTCCTGAAATCTCACTAAAGGCTCTAGCCCCTAAATGGGCCATGGTATATATGGTGCGACCTCCAAGCATTTTTTCCCGCATTGCTTCATATGACGACAGAAACATCCAGCTTTGCATTGTAACCATGCTGTTAAAGCCGGCTGATTTACACCAAATAAATCCACGTTCAATAAACATGGCGAAGAGGTCAGATTTAGCATCAGGAAAATTTTTTCTAGCAAATTCTTTGAGCGTCGGGATCATGCCCTTGCTACCCATATACGGTGGATTCGCAACCACCGCATCGTATTTCAGAGCCAGCAAGCTAGCCGGCCATGCAAATTGCTCCAGAACTTGGTTGGCATAGCTACGCGACAAGTCATCACCTTCGCCACACACAGTCGCGAGCAGATCAACGATTTTGTCTAACTTGGGCTTTAGTTCATCCGGCACGCTGATCAGTGATCCAAACGTCTTCCCATGCTCAAACAACTGAATCAACTTACGCAGGTCGAGCATGGTAAGGCCGGAGCTATGCTGGGTTTCCAGCTGGCCACCACCAAAGAGTTGCCCAGAGCGGAATGCATCTCCACCTTCAATTTGGATAGCAGCATTGAGAATAACTCGGGCTATTTCCTCATCTGGCAGACCTGCACTTTGTTGAATGGCCATTACATTGAGGTGCGGCGGATTTCCCTCTTCATCGAATAACCGGCGATCATCCTCGCGAGCCTTCATCAGCAAGGCAAAACCAGCCAGCTGGGCAGCGCGGTCGTCGATATCAAGGCCATAGAGGTTCTTTTGGAGGATCAGCCGAGGGATATCACGCAGGCGGTAGCCTCGCTCCTCGTAGATGGCGCGCAGCAGGTTGTAGGCTTCCACCAAGATATGGCCGGAACCGCAGGCGGGATCGAGTACGGTGAGCGATTCAGGATTGAGCGTGCCGCCATCCTCATCCATGCGTACCTTGATCAGCGCATCGAGCTGGGCCTGGACTTCCGGCGTTTGCTCGGCGGGCTCGATGTAGTACGGCATTTTGTCTTTGAGGCTGGAGCCTGGGTTAGCCATCAGCCAGAGGCGACCGAGGCTGTTCTGCACCAGGTACTGAACTATCCAGTTGGGGGTAAACAACTGGGTGGCAGCGGGAATGTCCTCGCTCTTGACCACCTTGCCGATCACTTCGTCCTTTTTGTCGCTGATATAGAATTGGTAGAGCCAGCCAATGACTTCTACCTCTTGCCAGTCGGCCTCGTCGATATCGCTGACCAGGTGAGCAATGGGTGAGTCGGTTCGCAGGAGGTTGTCCGGGAGCAGCAGCTCGGTGGCATCGTCCAGCGCTTCGAAGAGGAACGGCATATTGCGGTGCAGCTCATGGCACTGAGCGAGGAGAATCTCACGGTACAGCGCTTCGTCCTGATTACCTGCGGTTTTCAGGCGGATAACCTCGGCCTTGTCCAAGCCCGGAAGATCAAGGTGCTGAACATGATCGAGGATCTCAGGCTGCTGACCTTCCGAGTGGCTGAGCACGCGGTATCCGTGACTGAAGTAGCCCTTAAGCTCCATAAAGCGGATGGCGACCAGACGGTTGAACCAGGTGTAAGCCAGCGCCTCGACCACAACGTTAAAGCCCTGCTGCTGAATACGCTGAGCCAGCGCTGAGCGCTGCTTGGCAACACTGGCCGGGAACGGCTGGCCAGCAATCAGCAATACATCCCCAGTTTGTTCGACACTGACCGGCAATGCCGGATCAAGCCCGAGGCGACGGGCACGCAGGGTGACGGCCTCAATAAAGTCGAGACGGGCTTGGGGGGCGTATTTCTTCAGGGCGGAGCGGTTCATGAATCAATCCTTTAAAATTTTGCACTAGCTGAATAACAATCAGCACAATCTCAGCTTTGCAGAAAGCTTCGTTTTAATATATTCGTACTTCTGAGCCACTGACCCGCCCACGCTTTGCTTAGCAAGCAAATCGTTTATTCTCACTAGAGCTTCAGACATTTTCTCTTTTCTTCCTGGAAAATTAGAAAGTTTTTCGAAGAGATAGCTAGCAAGTGTTAGCTCATGCAAGTCGTCTTCAGCTCGTTCAAGAAAACTCTCAGAGCTCACGTATGGTTTTACGTGCTCCAGAGCTGAAGTATCGAAAATTATTCGGCCATAAACAGCCATTTTACTTTCCAACTCATAAGCCTTTAAAAAAGCAGGCCCAAATAGTGGCCCATTAGAATGATGGATCAATTGGCCAGCGGCTACGCCGCCGCGAACCAAAAAACCATATTCCAAAGACTTTTCTATTAATCCGCCTAACAAAAAAGGAAAGTATCTACAGGCATGCTCATCCGCCAAGCGAGCAGAAAAGACAAAGCTATCTGAGAATTGTGTAACCAATATAGGATAACGATCATGTAGCTGAATATAATCTTTACCCTGCAATGGCTGCTTATCTCCTCGCGAAAAACCTGAAAATAAAGATCTCAGCCAGTTCTCACTAGAGTAATCATTGATCACTCCGAATATTTCAGATAAGTCCTCTCCTCGACCTGAGTTAGCCACTTTATTCGAGAAGCCAAGGAGGTCTACAAAAGCTACTAAACGATCCTCGTACACAGGCGCAACGCTCACTAATTCCATTTTATTAACCTTACGCCATGCATATATATCGTTTAGCGAATTTCGACTCGCTGGTTATCAGCGATTGCCTGCTCAAGCTCTTTACGCAGTTTGGCGAGGAAATTGTCGATATCGGCTTGTGTTTCGATATAGCCAGAGCCCGCGAGCAGCTGAGCATCGATAACCCGGCGTTTTTTGACCGGTACAACCGGCGCGACTACAGCCGCAGGCGTATTCACCACCTGAGCATTGGCTTCGGCAACAGGCACGCCCGGATTACCGCTACCAGATACCACGGGTGTTGGTGCCGGTGCGCTGGCTGCTGCTTTGGCTTTGGCGGCAGCCTGTTCGGCCAGCAGGTGTAGATGGTCGATAGCGGCATCGGCCAAGTCACGGGCTTCATCTTGCATCTGGCTGATATGGGCCAGGCTGCGCTGTTTAGTAATTTTCTGCCGGAGGTTTTGCAGAGCGAGCAGGCTCTTATTGCGCTGATCCGTGCTGGCTTGCAGGTCATCCAATTCCGCGTTGACCTTGGCCAACTGCTTGTCCAACCAGGTTTCAGCACGCTCGTGGGCCTCCTTGAGGAAGCCGTCGTTGATCTGGGTGATCGTTTGGATCAGCCCTTCACCTTCACGAATGAGATTGAATGGAGCCTTGGCGCTGAGGATTTCGTCGATGCGAGCCAGAGCACGTGCGGCTTTTTCATCCTTCTCCAGCTTGGGCCGGTTGGGCTGGAAGTCCCGCTGCGCTGCACCTAGTTTGTCCCAAGCGGTTTTCTGACTGCTGTAGAAGTTATCCAGATCACCATAGCTGTCAGAGAGGTCGAGCAGCGCGCTGCGTTCCTTGAGGAACAGTTGGATAGCATCGAAGCTATCCGGCGCAGCCTTGAGTTTGCCAATCAGCTTGATGCCCTGGTCGATGTCATCCAACCCTGGGTACTGGCCGGTCTGCGCCAGTGCTCGCCACTGTTTGAACTCGCTCTCCCAGCTGGCCAGGCTGCTTTGCAGGAGGGTATAGAGGCTGTCCTCGCCATCCGGGGCGATCTTCTGAAACACTTCTTTGAATTGCTGACGGGCTTTTTGCAGCTCGCCTGAACCCACCTGCTGACGCTTCTGAATTTCAGTGGTGCGCCAGCGAGCCGGGGTGGAGATTTCAGCCCAGATTTGCTGCGGAGCCAGCGGGCCACCATTGCCGATCAGACTGACTTCGCCCTTGAGCATTAGCCGCACAATCAGCAATACGGTTTCCCATTCTGGCCAACCATAGGGGCGGCGACCGTAGTGGGTTTCCGCGAGGTCATGCAGGACGATGCGACGTGATTGCCCCGCCAGCAATTCAATGTGCTGACTCACTTCTTTCAGTGCGCGTGGATTAGCTTCGCCGGTGCTCTCAAGACCTAGGCCTGGTGTTTGCTGTGTGGCCAGCATGGCCTGGATTTCTTTTTGCGGGTCGCTGCTCAGGTGCTGGATGTAACCCAGTTTGCTGAAGGTATTACGCACCAGGTAGTCGAGCGCTTCTTCGGCCAACATCGGAGCACTGGACGCTTTGGTTTCCAGCTTGTTGCCGGCCACATAGACCTCAGCCTCGCGCAGCAGACGATCAACAGTGGTACTCAGGCGCTGGCGGCGCTGGCGGTTTTCCTCGGCACGATCCTGAAGGATGCGCTTGGTGTTGTGCGGCAGCGTGCCGTCGTTTTTGCGGGTGATGTATTTGTCGGTTTGCAGGTACAAACGCAGCTCGCGAGCCAGATCGCGTTCGTCCTCCAGGCGCAAGAGCACACTGCCCTCCCCCTGACTGGACTCAAGAATGCAGCGTTGCTCGCTCCAGGTGTCTCGATCATCCACCAGGGGGCTGATAACCGAGATCAGCAGATCGCCATCAACACGGTTGCCCAGGGGATGCAGATCGCACTGGCGGTTGAGGCCAAAGTCTTTGCCGTTGTCGGGGAAACGGAACTTGCGCTGACCGCGTAGCGCTTCATCAAACAACAGCTGGCCCAGCTCACGGGCCTCATCGGCGCTAGTGAGGTCGACATCCTTGATCTCACGGCTGATGTCGCGCTCTTCGTTGGTCAAGAAGAAGAAGTCATCACCGTTCCGGCTGACCAGGGTTTCCTTCTCAAGGCGCTGGAGGCTGTCTTCGATCTGCTTTCGCAGGCCTTGGCGGTCGGCGTCGATCTCATCGATAAACAGGGTGATGAGGTTATCGACGTTGCCCTTGATCTCATCAACGTAGCGGATGAGGAACAGGGTCTTCAGCACCAAGGGGTCGAACTCTTGCAGGCTTGGGTTGCTGGCGGCGTTGTCGATGGTCGATTTGACCACGCCCTCAAGGAAGCCTTCGATGGACGGATAGAAGCGGTACAGCGGTACCAGAACACCAACATTGCTTTCACTGACGGCCTTGGCGGCAGACTGGAAGGCATCCAGCAGTGAGCGCTCACCCCGGGCCAAGTGGGTACCCGTGGCACCGGCTTTGCGGATGCTTTCGAAAATGCGCTGCACGAGCTGGAACTGGTAAGGCACAAAGGGGTAAACGGCGGCGAAGTTATCTTCGTCGGTGAAGGCTTTATAGGTACGCCCGGTGTTAGTGAAGCTGAGCTGGTTACGCAGGATGTCGGCCTTTTCGCGGTAGATCTTGCGCAGGGCATCCTTGGGCTCAGATTCTTTGTCGAGCAAACGACGCTGGATAACCTCATCAACGTTACCGCTGGACAGCGACAGGCGCGTTTTGAAGCGCCCCTGAATTTTGGAGAAGTCATTGGCCTTGGAGGCGCGGACTTCTCCCAAGACAGCATCGATGTCTTCCTGCGAGGTGACCAGAACCCAGGCACGACCACCACAGATCGTGCCGAGGTTTTCGGTGATGGTTTGCAGGCTGAGCATCAGGTGGGTGTCCTGGCCAATGAACTGGCCGACTTCGTCCACCAAAAACACGATGCGCTGATCCTTGCCGCGTTTATCCAGGTACTCCTTCACCCACTTGGCAAAGCTTTCGACATTGAGGCTAAAGTCGTTTTCGAAGCGCTCCACCCAAGCGTCGGCATCTTTGATTTCCTGCCCAAGGGTTTGTGACAGAGCAGTAGCCAGTGCATCAACCTGGAAGTGGTAGGCGTCGCGCTCATCTTCCCAAGTGGAGCCCGATGCGTCGGCAAAAGCCTGCTTGAACTCCGCAAACTTGCCTAGGTCATCCAGGTGGCGTTCCATATGGGCGATATGCGGATGATCCCCGCAGAAGCCCAGGCGCTCATTGAAGATCTTCAGGAAGACGCGAAGGATGGCATCGCGGCCATCACCGCTATCAGCCTTGCTGTCGATGTTGAACAGCAGTACATCGGTCTCGGCGGCGATGGCACGCTTGATGTCGGCAGCCAGCATCGGGTCGGCAATTTTTCGCTCGAAGAAATCGATGGCCTGGCGCGTTTCGCCGTCCTTGCTGACCTGCTTGTTCTCCAGCAGATAAGAGAGAATTTTCAGGAAGTGCGATTTACCCGACCCGAAGAAACCGGAGATCCACACCCCCACTCGCCCTGACGCATCTTGGGGGTTGTCCAGGGCTGCCAGGTAGCTTTCAAAAAAGCTCCGCAGGTGTTGATCCAACTCGCGAGTAATGACGTACTCGTCCAGCTCCTGCCAGACGGACTCAGCGTCATCCTGGTCAGCCTTGATCACACCATTGATCGAACGGTGGATGGAGCGGGTAAACAGACTCTTGATTTGCACGGTGGACATCCTTTTCAGCTCACCAGTCGGAAAGCACGGTAATAAGGTTTCTCGCCCAGCTGACCGAACAGCTTCAGCGATTGGCCGTCATAGAGGCCTGGGTAGAACACCACCAGCGGGGTCTGCCCCATGAAGGGCTGGAGGTTGTTCAGGAGGTTGTGGGTACGAATCAGCGGATAGGCACTTCCGACACCATTGATGACCAGGAGGCCAAACTCACTGGGCGGGTAGCGATCAACCAGCTCTTTGGCCACCTTGCCTGCATCCAGTGGTGCCTTCAGAGCTTTTTGCAGAGCCTCATCGCCCTTCTGCGCTTGCAGGTCGACGGACTTATCCAGCAGCTTGCGCTTTTCAAGCATGTCCAGTAGCAGCTCAAACAGGTTGATGAACGCAACCTTCAGCCCTGGGCGGCGTTTGCTGATAGCGCCCTCCAAAAACCGGACATGCTCGCGTACCTTCACCTCATCCTGTGGCGGATAGTCAAAGGCATAGAACGGCACCTCGTTGCCCAGCCCTTGACCGCCGAGGAAGTCATCGGAGGTGACCTTATCCAGAATTTTATTGAGGCGTTCGTCGAGGTCGTTCACGGGCATACCTGGAGACAATCGAGCACGTACTGCTCATTGTGTTGACGTAAATAATGAAGAACCGCAGGTTCAATCTGCTGACTGCGTAGACGCAGGCTACGGGTGTTCTCGATGAACCCAGCCTCCGCCAGCATACGCATGGCATTTTGCCTTAACTTAACCCGGGTGGAGTCGCTTAGGGTAGGCATGTTCGGCTGCGAACGCAGACTGTCTTCGATGTAGGCGTCCCAATGGCGTGCTTCCAGGTGAGTGGCGAAGCGGCGGAACTGGTCACGCACGACGGTACGCATGAAGTCCCCAAATAGTGGAGAGAACTTGACCGTGGCGGCAAGAACGGCATGCGTCGCTACAGGAGCGCTACCATCGAGCACCAACTCCCATAGACCAGCGCCCATGGTTTGCAGACGCGAGCGCGCCAAGGTGGCGTAGGAATCGGCGGTTTTGGCGGTGCGCTTTTGCAGCACATTAAGGTCGCGAACCTGTTTGTCCCAGTCGCTGCCATCTACACCCTGTAGCAACAGGCTTGCGATGATCCGCGACTCAGGCACGATCAATGAGCACTTGGTGAAATTGGCTTGGTATGGGCTGCTCACGAACAACACTTTCTCTTCAAATACGCTAATCGACGTATTTTGAGAGGCCATTCTGGTTAATGCCAGCATTAAGGCCACTTGGGTCGATTCAAGCACCCAGAACAGAGATGCAACCTTGGCCAGCAGTCGATTTGCGATCTCTTGACGTACGCAATGGGGTTTAAAGAGCATTGCTGTAGTCATTCGCCCCTCCCCGTCATTTGCAGCGCTTGATCCTTAATCGCGGCCTCCAGAAGGTGGACTTTTCGCTCCAGCTGAGCGACATGCGAACACTCGGCTCGGAGTGCTGCTTGCAGCTCAGCACGCTGATCCAGCAACTCCCGACGCTCAGTACGCAACACCTCAGCCTGCCTCAGCAATTCCAGCCGAGCTGACCTCAGCCCACGAATACGCAATTGCTGGAACAACATGGCCAGTGCAAGGAGCAAGACCAAGCCTGCGGCCAATCCAGTAACCATCCATAGCTGTGAGAGTGATGTCACTTCGAGCCTCCAATCACGCAAGGGCTTCCTTGCGACATGGATAGACTGTATGTAGCCTAGATTTACATATCTAGAGTGTTTACTTGCACAGGTAAACTTTTCATGCAGATGGAGTGGCAATGAAACGCAAGCAGTCAATCGAGCAGGTACGTTGGGATCTCGCGCTTCGCTACCGTTTGATCGAGACCGTGGTGTGGTGGGAGGGCCGACTAACCACCAACCACCTGATCCAGAGCTTTGGGATCAGCAGACAGCAGGCCTCCAAGGACATCAACACCTACATCACGGAACATGCGCCGAAAAATCTTACATATGACAAGCACCTGAAGGGCTATGTGCCGGCACAGGCCTTTAAGCCACTGTTTATCGACGACAGTGCAAGCGCCTATCTGCACCTGCTCAATCAGAATCATGAAAGAGCCCCGCATATCGAAGGCCTTGCCCTGGCGTACGCCCATACAGAGGTTCTTCAGGTACCGGATCGCTCTGTTCGCCCGGAGATACTGCGACCGTTACTCAAGGCATGCCGAGAAGGCCTTCGCCTTGAATGCGAGTATGTGTCCCTGGCTAACCCAGAGCCGGAAACCCGCCTGATCGTCCCGCACACACTCATCTACACCGGCATGCGCTGGCATGTCAGGGCGTACTGCGAAAAGAATCGTGATTATCGAGATTTTGTGTTGAGCCGGTTCAGGGGTGACCCAGACGTGCTTGATCATTCAGAAATGGCACGAGAGGCAGACGATGACTGGCTAGCAGAGGTCAGCATCATCATAGAACCTGACCCGCGCCTGAAGCCTGCACAGCGTGCTGTCATCGAAGCTGACTACGGCATGCAAAATGGTCAGCTAGTCGTTGAGAGTCGTGGCGCACTGGTTCAGTACGTGTTGCAGCGTTATCAGATCGACCCACACAAGATTCAAACGAAGGCTAGTGCACAGCAGATCATTGTCGCCAACTTGGATGAGCTCAAGCCGTGGCTCTATGAATGAGCCCCCCCCCAACAAGTCAGTCGCCTCGTTGCAAAACGACCTTGCGGAAATGTCCCTCAATTCGGGTTGAAGCCTGTAGATGGTTGTGAAACACAACCATCTACAGGCTTCAAGTCAAAAAAAATCTCGTAAAAGCAGCTTTTGATTTCAAATCTAAGCCGCAGCCTGACGGCTGCGAAGAAGACGAGCTCCTGAGCTAGGCAGAACAGCTGGCGCCCTCTCCCACTGCTTTTCGAGCGGTATTGGCGTTAGCTTCGCCTGCGGATACGAAGAAAAAACTGAAGGAAAAAATGGGGCTGGAGGTAACGCGCTTTTTCTTTGCTCTCAAATATAGAGATCCGTCGTTCAAAAATTTTTTTAACCCCCCCTGCCCTTCAAATCCGACGAACGGTCGCGATTGACAATCTGAAAACGCCCCGTTAATTCACTAAAAGCCACGCAGCACTAGGGCTAGAGCGGTTTAACTCCTCTCACAACAAAAAATGCAAAAAATCCTATGCATACGAGGTCTTTGCACAAAAACCTGGGGCGATTTCGTCCAACTTTCACGCCCCCACCCAACCCATGCGAGCAATCCCAAGGTGTCGATAAGCAAAAAGCCACGCACACCCGCGACTAGTATGCTTTGTATACTATCATCAGTTTTTTCTATCAAATGCCATTGACTGATAGCAAATTTTCGCCTAACTTAGTAACTGCAAGCTTGGCCCCTCCCAAGCGGGGGTGCCTTGCTTTTCTGCCGAATAGGCAGTTTAGAGAGTAGGCAAGATGCCTATGCACCATGCATCTGCCGAATAGGCAGCTTAGAGACACCAAGCCGTACCGAGCTATACCTCTGCCGCATAGGCAGTTTGAAGAAAATAGCTGCACCACGCGGCACCTCTGCCGAATAGGCAGTTTGAAGATACCCGCTGAACCGTGCGACACCTCTGCCGAATAGGCAGTTTGAAGATACCCGCTGTACCGTGCGTCACCTCTGCCGAATAGGCAGTTTGAAGATACCCGCTGTTTGTATTCATCTGGCGGGAGGTTTACTCGCCTTGGTTCCGCGTCATTGACAACTGTGTGGTCAAAGCCCCCCTCTGGGTATCCGCTTTCAAAGAAGCCGGTTGCGAGCTTGAGATGTTCCGCCACGAGAGCTACCGCTGGACGCGACTGGTACGCTTTTCGGCAGATTGCCCAATATGCGGGAGTAACATTGAGCTCCAGCCTGGCAAGCCAGATCAAAAGCTTCCGCTGGTTGGTCGCTGTATCGAAAGCCCACATGCGCATGTCTACAGCTTTGACCGGATGACACTTCGCGGTACCTACCTGGGCCCACCGATGCCGTCATTCTCGGTTCAGTAAGTGCTGCATGATTGCTGATCCAGACATGCCACAGCCGACATCCCATGAAGCGGGTACCGAGAGGAAGAATCGCACCCCTGCGGATCACAAACCGCCCTCCTTCGCTCAGGAAATGCCCTGAGCGAAGCCAAGTACTGGGGCTGGGGCTGGGGCTGGCCAGCATGCTGAGGTCGTTCGGGGTAGGAATGGTCTCCTCACATCGAGCGATGCCCGCTACTGAAGGCGACCTGGGGTGACATGCATTCCACGTCGACGCAGTTCGAGATGCTGATCGAGAGAAGCCCGCCCGCCGTCACCAAAGGTCAACACGACATACAGGCTGCCGCTGCGCGTGCGAAGCAACCAGTAGTCGCCGCACTGATTTGCCCTCATTACGTCTGACGTTCGGATCCGGTGACCGTCTTGAAAGCGCCCCATCACATCGCCCTGAACGTGGTGGTGCACCCTCCCGATACAGCAGCCTGCCACAAACATCGCATTGGTCAGATACGCCGTAACAGGACGCCCAAAGTCCATTTTCATCGCGCAGGCTAGTTTCTCCCGCTCGGCGGGTGACAACCTCGTCCAGCTCATAGCGTCAACACCAGTGCTGGATCAAAGCCAGTCTCCTCACCTGGATAACCTCGCGGATTGCAGACAACTCGTGTGCCGGCAATCTTGTAATCCACAGCGCAGTGCGAATGCCCATGGATCCACAACACGACGCGCTCCGCCCCCATCAACGTTTCACAATTGGTGGCATAGGCCGCATCGAGCAGGTTCCCCGCATGCGGGTTATCGGCTAGCGAGCGAAGCGATGGCGCATGGTGGGTGATGACCACCGTCTTACCCACGAAAGGCTCCGCCAGCTTCAGGCGCAGCCACTGAAGAGAATTGAGGCACTCTTGCACCAGGTCATTCGGAACGATGCGTTGATAGGCCCTGGTGCGAATCTTTCGAAAGTCGTTCATCTCAGCGTGAGCCTGCAATGCCGCCAGATGAGCACTACCCTTGGCCGTAAAGTCCGTCCACAGCGTGCAGCCCAGAAAGCGCGTACCGTTGATCACCACGTCATCCCGTTCGAGCACACGCACTCGCGTATCAGCCTCAGCACGCATCGAAGCCAGCGTGTGAGAAAGGTGGCCGCCGTAAAACTCGTGGTTACCCGGCACATACAACACAGGCCCCTCAAAGGCTTGCCTGGCCCAAGGAACACCACGGCCTTTGACATGAATATCACCGGCCAGAATGACCACATCAGCTGCCGTGACCTGAGGCGCAAAGGGGCTAAATTCCAAGTGCAAATCTGACAGTACGTGAATACGCATGACGGCTCCCGAACACACAGGACAACACGTGAAATCAGTGTCGAAAATCAATCAGTCTTGAAAGGATGATCGGTTATTTCCGAGCACCTCAAGTCAGCCGCTCATTCCGAGCGTGACAACAGAGAGCCGCTTGAAATTGACCTGATTATTTAATCGTTGGCGTCTAACCCGGAGCCATCAAGGCTCTGGCTGATCATTCTTTAACTCTCCTTTCGCTTGATCTCTCTGTCCGATTTGCCGCACGACCTCCTGAAGCATTAATGCTTTTTGAGACTTGCTAACCCGGATTTCTCATGAGGCCGGCAGGCGTGGCCGGTGAAGCCTCGGCGTATCAACAACCTGCCTTCCACCGCTAAAAATTGATCGTTTTTTATTCAATTCCCGCGTATGGGGCGCACTGCCCC
>Ga0114984_1000191_pt1 | contig 24620 bp, 24 predicted proteins | sample Shrwel1BS1Day1_FD_96987 | JGI IMG/M metagenome (GOLD analysis project Ga0114984, IMG submission 96987) | Subsurface microbial communities from deep shales in Ohio, USA - Utica-3 well 1 S-1-Day1 | ecosystem: Environmental > Aquatic > Deep subsurface > Shale gas/oil reservoir > Produced water/Flow...
ATTGTACAGGAAAAGATCACTCAACGGCACCTGCCCCGACTCTTCCGCTGTACGTCTGACAGGAGATCGAAATGCTGAACCGAATGAGTATTAAAAAAATGCTGGTGCTGGGGCTGGTGCTGCCGGTGATCGTTCTGATTGCCAGTGTGAGTGCCGCACTCATCGCTCTGGGTAATGCCAATCAGGGGATGGATCGGCTCTATGTGGATCGGATCGAACCTCTCGTGCTGTTGAGGAACGTGGCGGGCAGTTATGAGAGCGAGGTCATCGACACGGTCAACAAGGTGGACCGGGGGTTGATGAAGGCCGAAGATGGCCTGGCTGCCGTGATCCGGGTGCGGGAAAAGATCCAGCGCGACTGGCAACGCTACACCGCCACCGATCTGACGCCAAAGGAGCAGCAGCTGGTGGAGGAAACCAGCGTGTTGTTCGAGCGAGCGGACAAGCTGCTTGATCAGCTGGTCGACCAGCTTAAAGTCCGCGAAAGGCTACCTTACGGCGATGTGAGTCTCTTCAGCGATGAGCTTTACGGCGTCATCGAACCCATTGGCGACAAGGTGAATGAGCTGATTGAACTGCAATTGAGTGAGGCCGATCGGATGCGGCAAAGCCTCAATCAAGTCTACCAACAGCAGCGAATATTTCAGGTTGGCTTGTGTGGTGGTTTTATCCTGCTGGTCGCGGTCATGGGGGTAATGATTTACCGCGCCATGCGTGAACCCCTGGATGATCTGGAAAATGTCATGAAGGGGGTGGCGAGCAACTCCGATCTAAGCCTGCGAGCCAAGGTCGTGGGGGATACCGAGCTGGCCCGCATCGCGGTTGGCCTCAACCAGATGCTGGCGCAGATGCAAAGCCTGGTTGGGCACATCTCCGGTGCGGCTACCCAGTTGGCCACGGCGGCGGAGGAGCTGAGTAGCATCAGTAGCCACTCCAGCAAGACCATCAACAGCCAGCGCGCCGAGGTGGAGCAGGTGGCGGCCGCCATGAATGAGATGGTTTCCAGTGTGCAGGAGGTGGCCGGCAGTGCCGAGCGGGCGGATGCGGAGGCGCGCACCACCTACGAGGAGGCCAACAACGGTAACCGCGTTGTCGTCGAGGTCTCCCATGCGACCGCGGATCTGATCGAGCAGGTGCGCAAGGTCGCGGCGCAGATAGCGGTGGTGGAGCAGGACAGTGAAAATATCGGCAGCGTGGTCGACGTGATCCACGACGTTGCTGAACAGACCAACCTGCTGGCGCTCAACGCGGCCATCGAGGCGGCCCGCGCCGGCGAGCATGGTCGCGGCTTTGCCGTGGTCGCGGATGGGGTTCGTTCCCTGGCGCGGCGCACCCAGGAATCGACCGAAGAGATTCAGCGGGTGATCGCTCGCTTGCAGGCGGGCACCCACGACGCCGTTGCGGCGATGAAGGTGAGTCAGGAGCGTGCCGAACTGACCGGCGAGCAAGCGAAGAAAGCCGGTGAAGCGCTGCAGCGCATCTCCGCGGCGGCCAAGCGTATCACCGACCTCAACGCCCAGGTCGCAAGTGCAGCCGAGGAGCAGAGCAGTGTGGCCGAAGAGATCAACCGTTCACTGGTGACGATCAACGACAACGCCCAGGAGTCCGCCACCGGCGCAAGTCAGACCGAAACGGCCAGCCACGAGTTGTCGCGGCTGGCGGCACAGCTGCAGGATATGACGGCCAAATTCCGCACCTGACGTTTCGGGCTCAGTCCCTCCGCCGCTCAGTCCCCCCGTTGCGGGCTGAGCAGCTCGATCATGTAGCCGTCCGGGTCGCGGACAAAGGCGAGAATGGTGCCCGAGCTGGAGTTCTTCATCGGGCCCGCCTCGCGCACCACCTCACCTCCTTTGGCCTTGATCTGGTCACAGGCCGTATAAACATCATCCACCTCGATGGCGATATGGCCATAGCCGGTGCCCAGATCGTAGTGATCGGTGTCCCAATTATGGGTGAGCTCCAGTACGGTGTTCTCGGCCTCGTCGCCGTAGCCGACAAACGCCAGCGTGAACCGGCCTTCTGGGTAATCCCTGCGGCGTAACAGGCGCATTCCGAGCACCTCGGTGTAAAAAGCGAGTGATTTTTCCAGGTCGCTGACCCGGTACATGGTGTGCAACATGCGCATCGGTACACCTCGTGGTTGAGTGTGGAATTTGATCTGAATCGCGATTCTAGCGCATCCAACTTGTGGCTTTCAGTCTACAATGGTTAATTGTGGATTTTAACGATAGATGCCAACCTAGGAGGCAGACCATGTTCCAAGACATGACCAAACAGATGACCGAATCGATGGGCCCCTTCCGCGAGCTGGTGAACATCCAGACTCAGATGCTGGAGGAGCTGACCCGTCAGCAGATGGAGTGCACCAAGGCCTGCATCGAGGCGACCATGCAGCAAACCAGCGAGCTGCAAAAATGCAAAACGCCGAACGACCTGATCGAGCTGCAACAAGCCTATGCCAAGGCGCTGGAGGAGACATTGCGCGCGGCCAATGAGCAGAACCTGAAGGCGCTGAGCACCGCCCAGCAGGCGATGCAGCAGTTGGCCCAGGGCTCATGGGATGCCATGACCGGCAAGAAAAAATAACGCCAGCCGGCTGGCGACCACTGGAGCAGCCCGCGCGGCTGCTTTTTCATTCAGTTCGAGGGTGCGGCCGTTGCCCGCCCCATGCCGGGCCGCCTCGGTGGCCTGTGATCGAGAGTAGCCATGAGTACCCCCATCGGCCTGTTTTACGCCAGTACCACGGGCAACACCGAAAGGGTCGCAGAACAGATTGCGGCAGCGTTGCCCGAACGGATCCAGCTACATGATATCGCCCTCGAGGGGATCGGCGAGATGGCCCACTATCAACTGCTGATCATGGGGATCTCGACCTGGGAGTTTGGCCAGTTGCAGGAGGACTGGGAGGAGCAGTGGCCCGCTCTGCAGACGCTCGATTTCAGCGGCAAAAAGATCGCCCTGTTCGGGTTGGGGGATCAGCTGGGCTATGGTGAGTGGTTTCTGGATGCGATGGGCGCGCTCCATGAGCTGTTGCAGGCGGCGGGGGGGGAGCTGGTCCTGCCCTGGCCGATCGCGGGTTACCGCTTCGAGGCGTCGAAAGCGCTGACCGGGGACAAGCGGCACTTTGTGGGCCTGGCGCTGGATGAAGATAGCGAACACCACCTGAGCGAGGCGCGGATCAACGCCTGGATACCCCAGCTGCTGCGGGCCTTCGAGGACTGATCGGCACCGCGCCGCTCACCGGTGAGCCCCTTCAAGTGTGCGCTTGTTGGATCGGGGGGCGCTCGTATAGAATCGGGCCGGGATCATCAATGGAAAAGAAAAGGAAAAACGACATGAAAAAAATCGCAATGGTTGGATTGGCAGGGGTTCTGGTGCTGGGCAGTACGGCCGCGCTGGCCACGGATGTGGAAGAGGCGATCGAATACCGGCGGGGCGTGTTCAGTGCTGTCAAGTGGCACTTCGCCACCATGGCGGATATGGTCAAGGGCAAACAGGATTACGACGCCGAGGATTTTGCCCGCCGGGCGGAGATCGTGGCGCAGCTGAGCCGGCTCCCGCTGGAAGGTTTCATCCCCGGCTCCTACGAGGGTGACACCGAGGCGCTGCCGGAGATCGAGCAGAACTGGGATAAGTTTGAGCAGGGGATGAACACTCTGGTCGAAAAAACCGACGCCCTGGCGGCCGTGGCGCAAAGCGGTGACATGGAGAAGATTCGTCCCGCCTTCGGTGAAGTGGGCAAAACCTGCAAGGGCTGCCACGACAACTTCAAGGAGTGACCACCCGACGCCAATCCGGTTGCAACAGAGCGCCCACTTCGGCGCCCTGTTTGCGTTCAAGCCAAATTGACCACGCCCCAGACGATCACGGCCGCCACCAGGGCCAGCACTAGCCCGCGCAGAAAGGGAGCGAATGGGTGGCTGGGGGTATCATTGGCCGCCAGTTTGTAGCCATGTAGCATGGCCTGAACCAGGCTCTCCCGCTTGAACACCTGATGGTAGATGACGCCGAGAATGTGCAGGACGATGGCCAGTAGCAGGATATTGAACAACCCTTTGTGCCAGCGGGTGATCTCGACACTCAGATCGTAGCTGATCAGCTGGGCCAGCGGCCCTTCGGTGAAGATCTCGTCATTGGCAAACAGGCCGGTACCCGCCTGGGCCGCCGCCAGCAGCAACAGCGCCACCACCATCCAGCCACCGAGCGGATTGTGGCCCAGATAGTGGGGCTCGCGGTGCTGAAGCAGCTGCCGTGTGTAGCGGAGGGTGCTGGTCGGGGAGTAGACGAACTCGCTGAAGCGGGCGTAATGGCTGCCGGCAACCCCCCACAGCAGGCGGAACAGCACCAGCCCCAGCACGGTATAGCCGGCGTACATGTGCCAGGTCATCCAGTTGCCGCCCTGTTCACCGCTCCACCAGGCGAACAGAATGCTGACGGCCAGAGTCCAGTGGAACAGGCGTACATAAATATCCCAGACGGGTTTTTTTTCCAGGTTGGCGGTAGGTTCAGTCATGTCAGAGTCCAGAAAGCCAAAGGTGACAGAAAATGCTGGCCACATAGCCCAACAGAATGGCCCAGCTCCATTTCAGGTGCGTCATGAACGTGTATGTTCCCTGTGCCTGCCCCATCAACGCGACCCCCGCCGCCGAGCCGACCGAAAGCAGCGATCCGCCGGTACCGACCGTCAGGGTGACCAACAGCCACTGGCTGTAGGTCATCCCCGGGTCCATCGACAGCACGGCAAACATCACCGGAATGTTATCCACCAGCGCCGACAATATCCCGATCACACTATTGGCCAGCGGTATGCCCAGGGTGCCATACAACAGGGTGGAGAGGTGGGCCAGATAGCCCAGTGTGGCCAGCCCCCCCACACACAGAATGATACCGTAGAAGAACATCAGCGTATCCCAGGAGGCACGCTCGACGACCTTGAAAATATCGAAACGACGCACCACACCGGAATAGTCACCGCGCAGCATGCTGTGGTTGCTGCTGTTCTCGGACTGGTGGTGGATGATATGCCCCGGATCGAGAAATACTGGATCATGCAGACTCAGATAGTAACCGTATAGCTTCAACACCCCGAGCCCGGTCATCATCCCCAGGGCCGGCGCCAGATTCAGCACACTGTGAATCAGCACCGACAGGATGATGGTCCCCAGGAACATCAGCATGATGGTGACGCCCCCCTTTTTCATGCGTTGATGCCGCTGTCTGCCCATGCCCTCCGGGCGCGCATCTTCGATTACGAGGTTCATCAAAAACGCCGGTATCAACCAGTTGATAAGCGCCGGCAACAACAGCTGGAAAAATTGGGTGAAAGAAACATGCCCCTGCTGCCAAACCATCAACGTGGTGATGTCGCCAAACGGGCTGAACGCGCCGCCGGCGTTGGCGGCCACCACCACGTTGACGCAACCGACGGCGATGAAACGGTTGTTGTGTTTGCCGACCGCCATCACCACCGCGCCCATCAGCAGCGCGGTGGAAAGGTTGTCGGCGACGGGCGAGATGCAGAAGGTAAGCGCGCCTGTGATCCAGTACACGCTGCGCAGGGAAAATCCGCGGGAAACCAGCCAGGTGCGCAGCGCCTCGAACACCCGCCGCTCCTCGAGCATATTGACATAGGTCATGGCGGAGAGGAGGAACAGAAACAGCTCGGCGTAATCCAGGATGTACTGCCGTAGCTGGATGCCGGCGGTGACCTGGTCCCCCTGCTGGCGATAGGCCACGCCAACCAGTATCCAGATCAGCCCTGCCGCCACGATGACCGGTTTTGATTTGCGCAGCGCCAGCCGCTCCTCCAGCGCGACGAAAACATAAGCCAGCGCAAAGAGCAGCAGCGCCAGGTAACCATAGACGCTGGTGGTCAGATCGATCAGGTGTGGCGTCCCCTCCGTGGACGCTTGGGCGGGCAATGACAGCAGCAGGGCAGCCGCTACAGGCAGAATACGTTTCCTTATCATGCGAGCCTCCGAAGTTGATTGGCTCATTCTTGCCGACATTCCCCCTCAAGTCGAGCCTCCCCCGTAAAGAATCGGGGGCGCTTTGCAAGCGTTCAAACGGAGCGGCGGATCAGGTAGAATGGCTCACTTTTCTCAACCAGCGAGTTTGTAGTCCCGGCATGGAAATCAATCCGATTCTCAATAGTCTGAAGGAGTTTGGCGAGCGCACCCGCTCGCTGCGCGGCTACCTCGATTATGATGGCAAGCGTGACCGGCTGGAAGAGGTTGAGCGCGAGCTGGAAAATCCTGGGGTGTGGAACGACCCGGAAAAGGCGCAGCAGCTGGGCCGTGAGCGCTCCGGCCTCGAGACGGTGGTGAAAACCATCGATGAGCTGACCGCCGGTATCCGCGACGCGCGTGACCTGCTGCAGATGGCGGCTGAAGAGGGTGACGAAGCTACCGTCGCCGAGGTGCAGGCGGATGTGGAACGGTTGCGTAAGCAGCTTGAGCAGCTGGAGTTTCGCCGTATGTTCTCCGGTGAGGCCGACGCCAACAACGCCTTCCTGGAGATTCAGGCCGGCTCGGGCGGGACCGAAGCCCAGGACTGGGCCAATATGTTGCTGCGCATGTACCTGCGCTGGGGCGAGAGGAAAGGGTTCAAGACCGAGCTGCTGGAGGTATCCGGCGGTGAGGTGGCCGGTATCAAGTCCGCCACCGTCCGTTTCGAAGGCGAATACGCCTATGGCTGGCTGCGAACCGAAACCGGCGTACACCGTCTGGTGCGCAAATCACCCTTCGATTCCGGTGGCCGTCGGCACACCTCCTTCTCCTCGGTGTTTGTTTCGCCGGAGATCGACGACAACGTGGAGATCGAGATCAACCCCGCCGACCTGCGCGTGGATGTCTACCGGGCCTCCGGCGCCGGTGGTCAGCACGTCAACCGCACCGAGTCCGCCGTGCGCATCACCCACGAGCCCACCGGCATCGTGGTGCAGAGCCAGTCGGCCCGCTCCCAGCATCAAAACCGCGACACCTGTATGAAGCAGTTGCGCGCCAAGCTCTACGAGCTGGAGATGATGAAACGGCGCGCGGCGGCGCAGGAGGTCGAGGACTCCAAGGCGGACATCGGCTGGGGCAGCCAGATCCGCTCCTACGTGCTGGATGACCAGCGTATCAAGGATCTGCGCACCGGCGTACAGACCTCCAACTGTGATCGTGTGCTCGATGGCGATCTGGATCAGTTTATCGAAGCCAGCCTCAAGGCCGGCCTGTAAGTATCCGTTTCAAGGTATCCCCGATGGCAGACCACAGCGTGCAGCAAAACCAACCGCAAGATGAAAACCGCCTGATCGCCGAACGGCGGGAAAAACTTGCCGCCCTGCGCCAGCAGGGCAACCCCTTCCCCAACGACTTTCGCCGTGACAGCTACGCCGACGACCTGCAGCGGGCGCATGGCGGCAAGAGCAAGGAGGAGCTGGAACAGGCCGGCATCCGGGTCGCCGTGGCGGGCCGGGTGGTGCGCAATCGCGGCGCGTTCATGGTGCTGCAGGATATGAGCGGGCGCATCCAGCTGTACGTCAACAAGGAGGCGCGCCCCTTTGCCAAGCGGGTGGATCTGGGTGACATCATCGGCGTCAGCGGCCTGTTGCACAAGTCCGGCAAGGGCGACCTTTATGTGGATATGGCGCAGTACCAGCTGCTGACCAAAAACCTGCGCCCGCTGCCCGACAAGTTCAAGGGGCTGCAGGACATGGAGCTGCGCTATCGCCAGCGCTACGTGGATCTGATCATGAACGAGCGCTCGCGCAAGGTGTTCGAGATGCGCGCCAGAATCATCGCGGGTATCCGCAACTACTTGATCGAGCGGCGCTTCATCGAAGTGGAAACGCCGATGCTGCACCCGATCCCCGGTGGCGCCACGGCGCGCCCGTTCGTCACCCATCATAACGCGCTGGACCTGCAGATGTACCTGCGCATCGCCCCGGAGCTCTACCTCAAGCGGCTGGTGGTGGGGGGCTTCGAGCGGGTGTTTGAGATCAACCGCAACTTCCGCAACGAGGGGCTCTCCACCCGCCACAACCCTGAGTTCACCATGATCGAATTCTATCAGGGCTATGCCGATTACAACGATCTGATGGATCTGACCGAAGAGATGCTGCGCTGCGTGGCGCAGGAGGTGCTGGGCACCACCTGCGTGGTCAACACCGTGCGCAACGAGGCCGGGGAGGTGCTGGAAACCTTTGAATACGACCTGGGCAAGCCGTTTACCCGCATGAGCGTGTTCGATTCCATTTTGCACTTCAACCCGGAGATCACCGCCGAGGCGTTGGCCGATGCCGCGGCCGCCCGCCAGATCGCCGAGCGGATGGATATCGACGTGAAGGACGGCTGGGGGCTGGGCAAAATCCAGATCGAGATCTTCGAGAAAACCGTCGAGCATCGCCTGCAGCAACCGACCTTCATCACCGCATATCCGACCGAAGTGAGCCCGCTGGCGCGGCGCAACGACAACAATCCGCAGGTGACCGACCGGTTCGAGTTTTTCATCGGCGGGCGGGAGCTGGCCAACGGCTTCTCGGAGCTCAACGACGCCGAAGATCAGGCCGAACGCTTTCGCAAACAGGTGGAAGAGAAAGAGGCCGGCGATGAGGAAGCGATGCACTATGATGCCGACTACATCAACGCGCTGGAGTATGGCCTGCCCCCGACGGCGGGGGAGGGGATCGGTATCGACCGTCTGGTGATGCTGCTGACTGATTCCGCCTCCATTCGGGATGTGCTGCTGTTCCCGGCGATGCGCCCCCGGAGCTGACCGCCCCTCTTTGTCGGAGGAGAGTCACCCCAGGGCCGCGCTTTGGTGGCCCCCGTTACAGGTGCAACTTGCCAGGCCCCAGGGGGCTCTCCCCTCTGGGGCCTGTTTTCGGGAGGATCAATGGCACTGGAGAAGGCACCCGATTGGCAGCGCTGGCTGCAATCCGAGTTCGAGCAGCCCTACATGCAGGCGCTGAAACGGTTTCTGCAGGCGGAGAAAGCGGCCGGCAAGGTGATCTATCCGCGCTCCAGCGACTGGTTCCACGCCCTGGAAGCCACCCCGCTGGAGCGGGTGAAGGTGGTGATCATCGGTCAGGACCCCTACCACCAGCCGGGTCAGGCCCATGGATTGTGCTTTTCGGTCAAACCGGGGGTGCGCATTCCCCCCTCATTGCAAAATATCTACAAGGAGCTGCAGGCGGATCTGGGCATTCCCCCGGCCGGCCATGGCTGTCTGGAACACTGGGCGCAGCAGGGGGTGTTGCTGCTCAACGCGGTGCTGACGGTGGAACAGGGCAACGCCAATGCCCACCGGGGCAAGGGGTGGGAGCGGTTCACCGACCGGGTGATTCAGCTGGTCAACGATCGCTGCGACGCGGTCGTGTTCATGCTCTGGGGAGGTCAGGCACAGAAAAAGGGGGCGAAGATCGACCGCAACCGCCACCGGGTCCTCGAGGCGGCGCACCCCTCCCCCCTCTCGGCCCGGCGTGGGTTTCTGGGCTGTCGGCACTTCAGCCAGGCCAATCGGTGGCTGATCGAGCAGGGGTGCGCGCCGATCGATTGGCAGCTGCCCGAGACGCCCGCTGCCTGAGCGGCGCTAGCGGCTCGTGGCCTGCATGGGCGCGGCGCTGGGCTGTCGGTCGGCGCCCCAGCTGCGCGCGATGTAGTTTTTCACTTCAGTCAGCTCCTGCTCTGTTACCTGTGTTTTGTCACCGCCCTCCAGTGGGTCATGGTGAAAAATGTACAGCCGTGAGGCGAACTGCACGAAGGGGAGCGAAGACTCGCCAAAGCGTTCGCCCCGGTCGGATGTGCTGACCACCACGCCATCGCCCCAATTCTGACCACTGTCGTTGTTGGGGTTGTAGAAATAGACGCGCATGACCTCATCGGGATCGAGGGCAACACGCAGAAGCGTAATCGCGTGCCAGCCGAGAAAGCGCGCGGCGCTGTCGGTAACGGCGATACCGGCCGGCTGCGGGTGGATCAACGGTTGGTTGCCATTGTAGTAGGGGTGGTAGCAGGTGTAGAACGTGCGCAGGAAGTCATCCAGATCGATCAAGGTGCCGGTCGCAACGTCCACGTTGATGCGGAAGCCGCGCCCGGACCACCAGCCGTGAAACTCCGGGTTGACCCAGCGGTGTGGGTCTCCTTCACGCCCGATGCAGCGCCGTCCCATTTCGGCATAGATGAGATCCAGGTGGGGGACTACCAGCAGTGAAACAGGATCAAGATCCATGGGAAGTTCCCGTGCGACACCGCCCAGGCTTTCTCGGGATGAGATCGGCTGCCCTTCAAAGTGCATGATGATCTCATCATCTCGAGCCGCCCAGACCAGCATTTGCAGCAGGTAATCCGGGTCATTATAGGCCCACATCGACAGGGCGCGTGCTGACTGACAGGTCGGGTTGTTGCCCTGCCCGACGCCCAGCGGCAAGCCCAGAATGCACAGCACCCCTTCAACCAGGCGGGATTCGGCCGTCACCCCGCTGCCAAACGCCAGCTCGAGCCGCTGCCGGGACCAGTTAGAGAGCCGCAGCCCCAGCTGGCGCCAGAGCGCAGGCGCCACCGGTGGCTGGTAAAGAATGCCGCGTTCCAGCATTAGCGCCAGTCCGTAGATCCCCTGAGCCGTTTCCGGATAGATCCCCTGACCGATCAAGGCCAGTACCAGCTCCCGGTAGCAGAGGAAGCAATCACGCCCCGTGGACGATAATCCCAACGCTTCGCTGGTCAAATGCTCATCCTGAACCAGAAGGTGGCGTAACAGCACCGCATGGTAGGGCGAGACCAGCCCGGTATCATGCATGGCGCGGGCAAATCCGATGGCCTCGGACTGCAGCGCCTGCCGGTCCATGCTGGCCAGCCGCTCGGCATACACCTCTACGCCGGGGTCTTCCCGACAGGCCTGGGTCACGCCAAACAGGCTGCTGACCAGTCGGTCGGCCCCCTGGCCACTGCCGCCCAGGTCGATATTCGGGTCCTGCTGGCAGATGGCGATCTGGGTCACCATCTGCTTGACCGGTTCTACCTGAATGGGGCGCTGGCGCAGGATCCGCCAGATCTCGTCAATCAGTCGGTCAATGATCCGCTCATAGCCGATGCGTTGCGCCAGATGCTGAAACAGATTGCGCGGAAGCTGAGCCAGTCGCCCCTGTGTCTCCCGCTCAGCCTCGGAGGGTGGCATAAACAGCAAGGCCAGGTTGATCGCCATCACCTGAGTCAGGTAGTTATGCGCCTGCTCGGCTGAAATCAGCGGATGCGGGTAGCCATGGAGCGCGACCGTCAGCAGTCTGAGCTCGCTGACGGCCTCCAGCACCACAAGGGTGGCATCGGCACTGCCCAACGCATGTGGGGTCAGTGAGGGCACCAGGATTTGTGGCGTTGCCCAGTCTGTGCCGGCAAAAAAACCGGCCTCTTCCAGGCGCTGGGCACGAGCCTCAACAGCCGCACACCCCCCCTCTTCCAACAGAACCCGCCGCAACAGGTCGACCAATCGAGGCAGCTTGCCCGGTTTGGCAAACTCTACCGCACTCTGATATTGCTCGATCGCCTGATCCAGGCGCCGCAGCAGCGTGGTCAGCTTGTCGTTCGCACTGTTCTGGTCGCTGTTCACACAGGCCCCTGTCTAAGTTCCCGAAGATTGCCCGACATTATATATAAAAATCCAGCTCTTCCTGTCGCTTGAGTAGTCGACGCATCTCATGGGCGTCGGGCCCGGTAAAATAGATCAGCCCCCAGTGGGTACCAAAGGCGGTCCGTTTGGTGACCGTTTCCTGCAGCGGAGGGGTCAGCTCGTGGAAATCGAAGTAGGGGTGATCTTCGGTCTCTGCCGGAATTTCAAGCCGGCTAACCACGCGCCGACGCGGATAAACCCCGAAACAGCCGGCATATCCGTTGGCATCTTCGATTTCACGCGGGAAAAAGGCCCTCACCTCTGCCGCCGTGGTTTTGGGATCGAACACCAGCATGGTGGCCTGATAGGCATTAAAACCGTAAACCTTTTCCAGCAGCTCGAACACCTTAAAACCGGGAGGACGGTAAGCGACTTCGCCAAAGTACATCTCACCATCACTGGTGACAAAATATTCCGGGTGGATAAGACCAAATTCAATATCGAAGGTTTTGACCAGCTTTTCAATCTGCGCCTTGATCTGTGGGCGGTAGGCTTCAAGCTCGGGGGAGGCGGGAACAAAGACCGAGTAGCCCAGGGTGACATATTCGGAGATGTTGAGAAACACAACCTTGCCATGGTGAACCCATGCCTCCACGGCGAACTCCCACCCATCCAGGTGCGATTCCATCAGTGCAGGAAACTCATCATCCGGGATCGCATCGACCTCATCGGGGGTGCGTATCACTCGGTGACCCAGGCTGCCCGCCTTGTCGAACGCCTTGAAGTGGATCGGGTCGTTGGGGTCACCGTCCAGTTTGAGCAGTGTCTGGTTGACCCGGCGCAGGAAGCGGACCACATCCTCCCTGTCGTGGGCTTCTTCGAAAATGCCAACCCGAATACCGCCCAGCTGGGCGCGCCGCTTCATCAGGGACTTGTCACGCATCAACATGGATTGCCCCAGCAGGCGGGGGTTGTCCAGCAATACCGCATTGATGGCGCCGGCCCATTCGACGGTTTCCTCAAACAGCGGCACGGCGACATCAACCCCCATCGCCTCGAGGGTTTCGGCTATCTCCATGGATCGGTCATTGAGTCGTTCAAAGTTCCAGGCCAGGTAAGGAATGTCATGCTGCTGACAGTACTCCTCGGCCCAGTCCGGTGCGACCACGACATAACGTCGATCGAAGGCCGCCGCCGCTTCAACGGCGTTGAGACTCCAGCCCAGCAGGGCGATATACCCCTTGTCGGGATTGACTTGCATATAGACTCTCCTCATTAGTCTGCAATGAAGCAGACAAAACCAATCACCCCCAGCCTAGCAGTGATAGGAGGAGATTACTGTGCCCATCGGAGAATCGGCGTGACCTTCTGCGCCTGCAATATTGACTCGGGCCAATCGGTTCGCAGCGGCCAAAAGTGTGGCGAGGGTGGAACAGGCGGTGTCGTCGAGGCTGAGGAACTGGGGTGAAAGGTTTGCCGCCGTTCAGACCGGAGTTGCGCGTGATACCAGCCTCGAGGGATAAAACTCCAATGGAGCGGCTCACCGGTGCCGCTCCATTGGGGCGTGGGCATCGTTCAACGGCGCCGGGGCAGCATCGCCTTTATATCGCTATTGAGCGGCAAGCTGAAATCGTGGGAGCCCAGGATGATGTTGTCACTGGTACGCACCAGGCGCACGTTGACATAGACATATTGGCCGCCTATGGCATAGGTGCCAAGCAGTACGGCCTGGGCGTCGTGGGCCTTGACCAGCCTATTGAGCTTGCGCGAGAGCATCAGTTCTCCGGTACCCTCTTTGATAAACAGGCTGTCGCGCATTTTGACCTCGATGACGGGCACGCCCGGGTTTGGCGTCGGGCCGATCACCGCTTGCTCTGGAACAGCGCGGGGTCGAGTTCGTAGGGCAGCGGCAGCAGTTTGAGCAAGGGGCCTTCACGGCCGCCGAGGTGCAGCGGTAGTTGGTCGGCCTGCTCCTTGGCGATGACGGCCAGCAGCCTGTAACCGCCGGGGATGGGGGCCGCTCGCACCACCTGGCCGACTTCGTCCCGCTCCGCAACGGCCACCGGGTCGCCCGGTTGGGGGGCGGCCTTGCAGAAAACCTCCGCCAGATACATCGGCCTTTTGAGCTGGCCGCGGTGCTGCAGCCGGGTCACGATCTCCTGCCCGGTATAGCACCCCTTGGTGAAGCTGACGCCGCCAAGCGCCTGCAGGTTGAGCATCTGCGGAATAAAAGCCTCGGCGGTGGCCGGCGCCAGCTCCGGCACGGCGGCATCGATCTCGAGCAGCTCCCAGGCGTTGCGCTCCGCCGGGCTGGCGCCCTGCTCGACCAGCTCCAGCACCGCTGGCATCAGCCGGGCTTCGAACCAGCACTCCCGCCGCGCGCCCGGGCGTTCGGTCACCAGCAGATGGGTAATGCCAAGGTCGGCACTGAGCTGGTCACCGAGCTTCGCGGCGTCGGGGCCAAACAGGCCGATGCCGACCAGCGCCTCCTCCCGTTTGGCTTCGGCCTTGGAAAAAATGATGTATTTGTTCAGCAAGGCGAGGGCGTCTGCCGCCATGTCGCTGCGAACCCGCAGCCAATAGCCGGCGTCGCCAGCGCGCATCACCTGATAGAGGCTGTGTACCCGCCCCTTGATGGTGCAATGGGCCCCGGGCAGTGCTCCCAGACGGTCGACTTCATCCAGGTCGCAGGTCAGCTGTCCCTGCAGAAAGTCATGCGCCGCGGGGCCCCGCACCGAGATGATGCTGTAGTCGGTCAGGGGGACATAGCGGGTGGTGTGCCGCGGGGCGGGCGCTTTGGTCAGCCTGTCATTTTCCAGTTCAAACCCCGGCTGCCTGAGCCGGTCGACCCAATCTGTGTGCATGGTGTTCTCCGTCGCGAGCTGATCGATGGGTGGCCCGGTGTGTCGGCCACCCCTTTTTGCCGGTATGGTGGAGGCGCTAACAGACCCGCCGCGCCAGTCCCAGCCGCTCACCCATCCGTACCGGGCTGCCCGCCGATAGGCCCTCCAGCCACTGCAGGCTGCCCTTGGGGAAGAGCAGTATGACAGTCGATCCCAGTTTGAATCGGCCCATCTCGGCACCCTGCTCCAGCCGGGGCGGGGTGGCGTCAAAGCGGTCCAGGAGCAGAGGCTGGCGCGGTAGTGGTGCCACCTGGCCGCGCCAGACGGTCTCGATGCCGGCCACGATCATCGCTCCCACCAGCACCATCGCCATGGGGCCCAACGCCGTATCGAAGATCGCCACCAGGCGCTCGTTGCGGGCAAACAGGTTTTCCACGCCCGCGGTCGTGGTGGCGTTGACCGAATAGAGATCGCCCGGAATGTAAACCGTTTCGCGCAGGGTTCCGGTCAGCGGCATGTGTACCCGATGGTAATCCCGCGGCGACAGGTAGAGCGTGGCGAATTCACCGTCGATGAAGGGGGCGGCCCGTTGGCTGTCGCCACCGAGCAGGGTGGTCAGTGCGTAGCCGCGCCCCTTGGCCTGAAAGATGCGGCCATACTGGAGGGTTCCCCGCTGACTGATGGTGCCATCGACCGGTGACAGCACCGCCCCCGGGGTGGTGTCCAGGGGGCGAGCGTCCGCCTTCAAGGCGCGGGTGAAAAAGGCGTTGAAGTGCGGGTAGGCCGCCGGGTCCGGCTGCAGCGCCTCGCTCATGTCTACGTCGTAGTAGCGACGGAAGCCGTCGATGAGCCGGTTCTTGATCCAGGGGGTGCGGCACTCGGCGAGGCGCCCCACCAGACGTGACAGCAGATGTTGGGGCAGAAGATGCTGCAGCAGAACGAACAGGGTCTTTTTCAAGGTGGGGTTCACTCCTTGGTGGATTGCTCGATTGGCAGCTCGGGGCGATTGCCCCACTCAAACCAGGAACCGTCGTAGCAGGATAGCTGCCGCATACCCAGCCATCTACCCGCCAGCCAGGTGAGGCCCGAACGCCGGTGGGTCTGGCAATGGGTGACCACCGGCTGATCGAGGCCGATGCCCGCCTGTTGCAGCAGCCGTTTCAGTTCGGCTTCCGGCTTCAGTCTCGGTACCGGGCCGGGCTGCAGCAGATCGCTCCACTCCAGATGGCGCGCCCCGGGGATATGCCCCCCTCTGAGGGCGTTAACCACTTTTTCCCCGGAAAATTCGGCCGCCGAGCGGGCATCCCAGACGGTGAGCTGCTTCCGCTCCAGCGCCGCCACGATCTGCTCTGCGCTCATGATCAGCTCAGGATGGCTAAAACCGACCTGGCGTTCGGTGGGGGTGGGCGCATGGGCCGACCTTTCCAGCTCGAATCCGGCGGCCTGCCAGGCGGGCAACTGGCCGTTCAACACCGAGGCGTGCAGGTGGCCGATGCAGTTGAGCGTCCACACCAGCCGCCCTGCCCAGGGGCCCATCTGATCATCGTAGGCCACCACCTGGGTTTCAGGGCGGATGCCCAGCTCGGAAAGCAGCCGCGAAAGTTGCGCCTCGGTGGGTATCCGATTGGGAACGGGGCCAGTGCCGCGCAGCAGCCGGGCGGGATCGAGCAAAACGGCACCGGGCAGATGCCCTTGAGCGTAATGCTCCCGGCTGGAAAGATCGATGATCAGCAGATCCGGGTGGTTCAGCTGCGCCTGTAGACTCTGGGGTTCGACCAGCAGCGGTAGTGTCAGCATATTATGGGTACGACCATTCAGATATGGTACGGCTGATCATAACGGAGCGGGCGGCAACTCTCAAAGGGTCAGCTTGTTGCGCACTCTGAGAGGGGGTGCTAATTTCGATGCGCTAACGTCCAAGAGGAATAAAAATAATGATGACGCGACGAAACTTTTTGACCGGTACGACCGGCCTGCTGTGTGGGGCAACGGTTCTGCCGGCCTGGGCGGGGCTGGTTGGTGATCCGCGCACCGATCTGCGCCCTGTGTTGTTGCTCTCGGAGCATCCCGATCCCCGCCTCCCCTTTTCCCCAAGGGAGGTATCGCTCGAGCACCACCCCCTGAGTCTGGAGCGTGCCGCGGCGATTTCCCACCAGGCGGAGGGGCCGTTGTCGGTCGACAACTACTCTGCCCTGGTCGCTCTGGGGACGCCCGCCGCCATTTTCGCTCTTCGCACCCAACTGGGCAGCCGCTGGCGAGTCGTCATGCGCGGCATGCACGGCGCGAAAGCTGCGCGGCTGCATGAGATCCACGCCCCCGCCTCCCTGGCGGGCTCTTTGGCCGGGGCCGTGGGCGCCGCGCGCGATGAGTACGACTTTGCCGGCAACCTGCTGGCTCTCGATCTGGACCCCCGCGAGCTTTTCAAGCAAAAGCGGATTTCGCGGCTGCACCAGGCGCAGTGCTGGGCTGACACGGCCAGGGCCTCTCTGCTCGCCTTGCCGGGGAGGGCTGTCTGATGGAGAGAATACTTCCGCCGCAGGTGAACGGTGAGGCTTTCCGTGGGTTTGTGGCCGAGGCGCAAAAAGCGGTGGGTCGGGATTACGTCTACCTCGATCTCGAATGGGAATTGCCCGCCTACAATGACGAATATGCCACCCTGCCCAAGGCGCTGCATCAGCCCTCCGCCGCCGTCGCCCCGGCGAACGTGGCCCAGGTGCAGGCCGTTGTTCGCGCCGCAGGACGATACGGCATCCCGCTGTGGCCGATCTCCACGGGTAAAAATTTCGCCTATGGCGGCCCTGCCCCCCGGCTGGCCGGTGCGGTGGTGCTGGACCTCAAACGGATGAATCGGATCCTCGAGGTAAATGAAAAACACGCCTACGCCGTGGTGGAGCCCGGCGTGAGCTACATGGATATGTATCGGCATCTGCAAAGCATCGGCTCCAAACTGTGGATCGACCCCGCCGCGCCGGGCTGGGGCGGCATGTTGGGCAATCTGGTGGACCATGGAGCCGGTTACACCCCGTATGGTGATCACCTGCTGATGCAGTGCGGCATGGAGGTGGTGCTCGCTGACGGCACGATCGCCCACACCGCCATGGGTGCCCTGCCCGGCAGCCGCACCACACACCTCTACAAATACGGGTTGGGGCCATGGGCCGACGGGCTTTTTACCCAGTCCAATTTTGGCGTGGTGACCCGGATCGGCATCTGGCTGATGCCGGAGCCGCCGGGCTACACCCCCTTCATGATCACTTACGAGCGCGAGGAGGATCTGTACGAGGTCACCGAGCGGGTTCGTCCGCTCAAGCTCAACAACATCATTCCCAACGCCGCCACCACCGTGGAGATGCTCTGGGAGGCGGCCGTGCAAAAGCAGCGCCGTCACTACCACACCGGCAAGGGGCCCTTGCCGGAGTCGGCGAGAAAGAAACTGCGTGCCGATCTGCAGATCGGGGTGTGGAATTTTTATGGGGCTGTCTATGGCCCGGCGCCGATCATGGAAAACAACCTCGAGATCATCCGTGACTCGCTCACGTCGATCCCGGGGGCGAAAATCTACTTCGACGACGATCGCAAGGGGGATATCGGCTGGGAGTACCGCAGGCAGCTCATGCGCGGCATCCCCAATATGACCGAGTACAACCAGATGAACTGGATCCCCAACGGCGGACACATGGACTTCTCTCCCATCTCCCCCGTCACCGGCGAGGATGCGATGCGCCAGTACAGTCTGATCCGGGATCGTGTCAACCGGGCCGGGTTCGATTACATCGGCGAGATGCTGGTTGGTTGGCGTGACATGCACCACATTTTTGCCCTTGTTTATGATCTGCAGGATGAGGCGGAAAAGCGTCGGGCGAACCAGCTGTTTGGCGAGCTGATCGATGCCGCCGCGGCCGAAGGGTATGGTGAATATCGCACCCACCTCGATTTCATGGACAAAATAGCGGGCACCTATAACTGGAATGACGCCGCCCAACAGCGACAGCGGGAGCGGTTGAAGGATGCCCTCGATCCAAGCGGCATACTGGGGCCTGGCAAGATGGGGATCTGGCCCCAACGGCTGCGGAAGGAGGGAGTCTGATGAAAACATTGCTATCGCTGGCCGTGGGGCTCGGTTTGGGCACCCTTTCATCCACACTGCTCGCCGAGCCCGATGGCCGGGCGCTGTTCGAACAATATTGTACCGTCTGCCATGATCGCGGCATGGAGTATCCGGGTACGGCGCGACTCGCTGATCGCTGGCCGCAACAGCCATCGTTGCTGGATCGAGAGCCGCTGGAGCCGGATTATGTGCGCCGGATTGTCCGCCACGGGCTCAATATGATGCCCCCCTTTAGACCTTCTGAGATCAGTGCCCGCGAGTTGGATGCGCTGGCGCGCTACCTCTCCACTTCCGCCGCGCAAAAAAACAAGATAGAGGACAAAGAAAAATGATGCTACAGACCCAATTGTGGATCGACGGTCAATGGGTGAGCGCTGCCAATAAGAGCACGTTCGTCGACCTTCGACCGGAAGATGATCAGGAGTTTGCGGTGGTGGCCAAGGCCGGCCCTGCCGATGTCGATGCGGCGGTGGCGGCGGCCGATGCCGCCTTCCAAACCTATCGCCAGACCCTCGCCCGGGAACGGGAGGCGTGGCTGATGCGGGCCGCGCAGCTACTGGAAGAGCGGGCCGAGGCCTTTGAAGAGGTGCTGATCGAGGAGATCGGTTCCCCGGTGATGAAGGCTCGGTTCGAGATCCAGTACGCCATCGGCCACCTGCGCGCCGCCGCGGGTATCCCCCGGCGCGTTTGTGGCCAGACCCTCCCCTCGGACGCGCCGGGGCGGGTGGGGCTCAGCATCCGTGAGCCGTTGGGGGTCGTTGCCTGTATCACCCCCTTCAATGTCCCTCTGATCAAGGCGATGAAGCAGTGTACCGGTCCGCTGGCGACCGGCAATACGGTGGTCATGCTGGCCTCGGAGGAGGCGCCGGTGCTGGCCGTCAGGGTGGCGGAGCTGTTTCACCACGCCGGCTTTCCGGCCGGTGCCTTCAATCTGCTGACGGGAATCGGCCATGAGATCGGTGACCGTCTGGTCGAGGCGCCGGCGGTTCGGGCCGTGAACTTCACCGGCTCCACCCGGGTGGGGCGCCACCTCTCCGAGCTGTGCGGTCGCCACTTCAAGCGTTCGTTGTTGGAACTCGGCGGGAAAAACCCCCTGTTGATCCTGGAGGATGCGGATCTGGAGCTGGCGGTGGCGGATGCCGTGAAAAGCATGTTTCTCTATCAGGGGCAGGCCTGCATGGCCGCCAGTCGCATTCTGGTAGCGCGTCCCCTGTATGCTGCTTTCCTCGAGCGCTTTACCGCCGCGGCCGAGTCTTTGAATCTGGGCCCGCTGAGTGACCCCGCCACCGTGATCGGTCCGATTATCTCCGAACGTCAACGGCAGCGGATACGGGAGCATATCGCCGACGCCCGGGCCAAAGGCGCACAGGTTCTGACCGGGGGGGATTGGAGCGGCAACCGCTGCCACCCCACCATCCTCACGGGGGTGAGCGAGAGCATGACCTGCTACCGGGAGGAGACCTTCGGCCCGGTGACGGCGGTGTATCCGGTAGATGATCTCGAACAGGCCCTGCAGTTGGCCAACGATACCTCTTATGGTCTTTCGGCGGCGGTGTATACCCGCAACCTCGACTGGGCGATGCAGGCTTCGCGCCGGCTCCGGGCGGGGATGGTGCATGTAAACGCCCCCACGCTGTACGACGAGCCCCACGTGCCCTTTGGTGGCGTCGGTGATTCCGGCATGGGCCGCGAGGGCACGGTGACCGACATCGACCACTGCACCGAATGGAAGTGGATCACGATCCAGGGGGGTGCCCATGGACAGTGAAAAGAACACGGGGCTCTCAGCCTCGGCAAAGGCTACCGCCGCAGGTCTCGGGTGCCTGCGGGATTTTCTCGACCTGCTGGCGCGGCGTAACCAGATGGTGGTGTGGCATGACCCGGTGAGACCCGAGCCCGACATCCGTAACGTTTCGGTTGCGGCCGGGAACGATGTCGCCAGCGGGCCGGCTGTGTTGCTCGACAATGTGCAGGGTTACCCCGGCCACCGCATCGCCACCAATGTGCTGGGCAGCTTCGCCAACCTGGCACTGTTGCTGGGTCTGCCCAAAAGCGCCAGCGTGCGGGAGATGTTTTTTGAGATGGTGAGCCGATGGGGGTCGGATAAACCCCTGCTCGAGCGGATACCGCGTGAGCAGGCGCCCATCTGCGCGAACCATATCGATCGGGAGATCAATCTGTACGAGCTCCTGCCCCTGTATCGCATCAACGAGATGGATGGGGGGTTCTACATCGCCAAGGCGTGCGTCGTGACCCGCGACCCGTTGGAGCCGGATAATTTCGACAAACAAAATGTCGGCATCTACCGCATCCAAGTGATGGGGCCGGACACGCTGACCATTCTCTCCATCCCCTCCCATGACGCCGGTCGCCAGATGATGGCCGCCGAAGCCCACGGCAAGCCGTTGCGGGCCTCGATCATGATCGGCAACCATCCGGCGATGACCCTGTTTGGCGGCACCCCGGTGGGCTACGACGAATCGGAATTCGCCTATGCCTCACAGGTGTTTGGTTCGCGTCTGCGCCTGACCCAGGCGCTCAATGGGACAGAGATTTTGGCCGACAGCGAGATGGTGATCGAGACCGAGATGGTGCTCAACGAGCGCGAGACCGAAGGGCCCTTTGGCGAGTTCCCCGGCAGTTACAGTGGGGTGCGCAAGGTACCCCTGTTCAAGGTCACCTCGGTGAGCCACCGCCACGATCCGATCTTTGAAAATATCTACATCGGTCGAGGATGGACGGAGCACGACACCCTGATCGGGCTTCCCACCTCGGTGCCGATCTACTCGGCCCTGAAAAAGGATTTTCCCGAGGTACAGGCGGTCAACGCCATGTACCAGCATGGTTTGACCGCCATCATCTCGGTGCGCAACCGGGTGGCGGGTTTTGCCAAGTCGGTGGCGATGCGGGCGTTGGGTACCCCCCACGGCGTCATGTATCTGAAAAACATCATTCTGGTGGATGAGTTTGTCGACCCCTTCAACCTGGAGGAGGTGATCTGGGCGTTGTCCACCCGCACCCGGGCGAATGACATCATGGTGTTGCCCAATATGGCGATGGTGCCGATCGATCCGGCCGCGGAGGTGCCCGGAAAAGGGCATCGGCTGATCATCGATGCAACCAGTTTCATGGCCCCGGATAATCTCGGTGCCGATCCACACCTGGTGAGCCGACCGGCGGGCGCAGAGATCGACGCCCTGCTGCAGCGGCTGAAATCGATGCAGGTGCAAGGAGGAGAAGATGAGTGAGATCTGTCCGCGCTGTGAAACGCGCAGCGCCACCCGGGTCCATTCGGGTCATGAGCAGGGTAAAAAGGTGTGGGAGGTTTGGCACTGTGGTCATTGTGCGTTTACCTGGCGTGACAGTGAGCCCCCCGCGGTCATCGATCCGAGCCAGCGGCCCCGCTGGGCGCAGCTAACCGGCGTTGATCTGGATCGGTTGCGTCAACTGTTCGAACCACAACAATCTCGGGGGAGAAAATAATGGCAGTAGAAAACTTTGCCAAGCGGCTGGAAGCGGCGGGGCTGGCGCTGGAAGCGATAACGGATCGCTCCATCCTGCACCAGGGCGTCGGCGTCGAGGGGCGCCATCCCGAGCAGCGGGTGCGGCCGGCCTCCGTGGAGGAGCTGGCGTTGGTTTTGCCGGCGGCCAAAGCGTCCGGCGTTTCACTTTGGATCGCCTGGAACCAGGCGGGTAACGCCCTCGTGGTGCCTCCGGCCGGCGGCGCCGCTCCGGTATTGCTGGAGCTGTCGCGTCTGAACCGGATCGTCGAGGTGGACGCCGCCTCCGGCTACGCGCTGGTGGAGCCCGGCGTCAGCTACGCGCAACTGGCGGCCCACCTGAAGGAAAACGGCTTGGCGTTGTGGCTCGATGCCGGTGCCGACGCCGACGCCTCCATCACCGGCAGCATCTGGGAGCGCAGCTTCGGCTACACCGCCTATGGCGATCGCATGATGATGCAGTGCGGAATGGAGGTGATGCAGACCGACGGCAGCCTGGTGCGCACCGGCATGGGGGCGATGCCCGGTGAGAACAGCTGGCAGCTGTTCAAATACGGCTTTGGCCCCTACGCCGATGGCATCTTCACCCAGAGCGCCTATGCGGTGACCACCAAAATGGGCTTTTGGGTATCACCGCAACCGCCCGCTTACCGACCGTTCGTCTGGCGCGTCGATGACGACGATCGATTCGTGGCGGCGATGGAGGCGGTGCGCTCCCTGCGGATCAACATGGTGGTGCCCAATACCCTCGTGGCTGTGGATGAGCGCAGTGAGCGGCGGCTTACCGGGGAGGGCGACCCCGGTGGCTGGAATATCTACGGCGCGCTTTATGGACTGGAGAAAAATGTCGACGCGGTGTGGACCATGCTCGAGGGGCTTGCCGGCCAGCTCGGCGGCATCACCATGCAGCCACTCGCGCCCGAGGCGGAGCGCACCGCCCTGATGTCGGGGCGGCCGGCGCCGCGGTATCGAGCCTTTCTCGATGGCGCCAGGGGGCGGATGTTGCGGCTCTGTTTCGCCATGCCGATCGAAGGCGACAGCGCACGGGCGTTCGTGCGCGGCACCCACCAGATCGCGCAGGGAAGCGGCTGCCAGATTGTGATCGAGCAGGGCACCGCGTGGCGCTCTCTGCTGGCCGAGGCGTTCATCCTGTTCGAGCCGGGAGCGGTCGATTCCGCGCTGGAGCTTGGCCGGCGCCTCATCACCCACTGGGCGCAGCAGGGGATCGGTGTGGTCCGCGCCAGTCCCGCCCTGCAACCGGTGGCGCTGCAGCAGTACAGTGACGCGGGCTTTGTCGCGTTGCGCTCGCGACTCGAAGAGGCGCTGGCGTGAGCAGTGAGATCGCCGCCGGATCTGAGCAGCCCCCTCGCCGGCGGCTGGTGGTGGCGGTCACCGGGGCCTCCGGCGCGCTGCTGGGGTTGCGTTTGCTGCAGCTGATGCAGGGGGTGCCGGAGTGGGAGACCCATCTGGTGCTCTCCCCGGCGGCGGCGGTCACGGCGCAACAGGAGCTGGAGGTGGGGCGTGATCGGTTCCAGCAACTGGCCACCTGCGTGTATGGGCACAAGGATATCGGCGCGGCCATCGCCAGTGGGTCGTTTCGCACCGAGGGGATGGTGGTGATCCCCTGCTCCATGAAAACCCTCTCGGGGATCGCCCATGGCAGCAGCGACAATCTGGTGACGCGGGCCGCGGATGTCACGCTCAAGGAGCGCAGGCGGCTGGTGCTGGTGACGCGGGAGGCGCCGCTGAATCTCATCCAGTTGCGCAACATGGTGGCCGTGACCGAGGCCGGGGGGATCATCTTTCCTCCGGCGCCCGCCTTCTACCTTGGCTTGCAGGATCTGGACGCGGTTGTGACCCAGATCGTGGGGCGCGTTCTGGATCAGTTCGGGGTACACCTGCCGGTGGTCGAGCGCTGGCGTGGGCTCAAGCCAGCGGCGCCGGGGGCGCTTTGACTTTGAAATGCTCCACGGCCGCCCGGAGCTTTGGCGGGCGCTCAGGCGCCAAACCGTTGCGGTTCACAACACCGGCGGGGGCCGTTTCGGTGGCGTACCCTCTTTTGAACGCGACCCCCTGCCCGATGGCGGGTTAGAGCCGTTTCAATGCCAGCGTCGCCGCGGCGCAGAGTTGACGGAACTGCTCATATTGGAACGGCGATAGCCGCTGGACCTCGTCGCCGTCATCGGCGTAGATGATCGCCAGCGGTTCTCCCTTGTTGAAAACGGACATCAGCAGGTAGTCGCCGCTGTGTGCCGCTTCCATGAAGGCCTCCGGTAGCATCGCCCGCAGCGTGTTGCGTTTGTCGTCATCGAGCCAGATGCCAGCCGGCTTTTCGGTCAACCGCTTGAACAGGCTGGGAATCTCGCTGTCGATGGTGAGCTGGTTGATCGCCGCCGTGGCGCTGATTCCCAGGGTGCGAGCGCAGTGCAAGCGATGTTTTTTCGGGTCGAGCAGCAGCAGGGCGACGCGAGCGAGTCCCAGCCCTTGGTGGAGCCCCTGCAGCAACGCCTGCAGTATGTGGGCCGGTTTGGTGTGGAGCGGGTAGCCGTGTTGCAGCCGCTGCAGAATCTGTGTGTAGAG
>Ga0114984_1000192_pt1 | contig 24588 bp, 16 predicted proteins | sample Shrwel1BS1Day1_FD_96987 | JGI IMG/M metagenome (GOLD analysis project Ga0114984, IMG submission 96987) | Subsurface microbial communities from deep shales in Ohio, USA - Utica-3 well 1 S-1-Day1 | ecosystem: Environmental > Aquatic > Deep subsurface > Shale gas/oil reservoir > Produced water/Flow...
ATTAACACTTCCGCATCTTTATCGATGTAATTATTAAGAAGTTTGTCAGTAACGGCGGACTGTACATTCAGAAGTTTTTCCAGCCTTTCCGATTTTACTTTGTCATCAACTGTATCATCCAGTTTTTCAGCTTTTGTTCCGGGGCGGGGTGAGTACTTGAAAGCAAAGAGTGATTCATATTCAATCTCTTTAATAGCGCTAATTGTGTCCTCAAAATCTTTTTCCGTTTCCCCGGGGAATCCGACTATAAAATCAGATGAAAGACTTAATCCGGGTATTTCTTCTTTTGCCAGTGAAATTTTCTCGGCATAACTGATATAATCATATTTTCTGTTCATATTGCGCAGGATCCTGTCAGAGCCTGATTGAAGAGGGAGATGTAAAAACTCGCATATCTTATCGATATCCCTCATGGCAAATATAACTTCTCTGGAAAAATCTTTCGGATGCGATGTAACAAATCTCAGCCTTTTTAAACCTTCAATTTTATCTATCATATATAAAAGTTTGGGAAAATTGATGTTTTCGTCAAGGTTTTTTCCGTATGAGTTTACATTTTGCCCGAGGAGTGTTACCTCTTTTACTCCTGAATCTATCAAAAATTTTATCTCATCAATAATTTCTGTTGATTTTCTGCTTACCTCAGAACCTCTCACATAGGGAACAATACAGTAGGAACAGTAATTGTTACACCCCTTCATAATTGTTACATAAGCAGATGGTGAGGCTTCTCGTCTAAATGCCGGTATACTTATATTTTCGCTTTTCATTTCCACATCGGCTACTCGTTCGCCATTCAGAACGGCATCTATAATAACGTCGAGTCTGTTGACAGCTTCTGTTCCTATTACAAAATCCACGTACGGAAAGTCCGAAAGGATGTTTTCGCCTTCCTGCTGAGCAACACACCCGCAAACACCTATTTTAAATTCTGGATTCTTAAGTTTTATTTTTTTCAGTCTGCCGATTTCACTCGATACCTTGTGCTGCGGTTTTTCTCGTACACTGCAGGTGTTAAGCATTGCAAAATCAGCTGTTTCTGGAATTTCGGATGGAATGAAGCCGTAGTTCCTGAAAACGGACAAAATCCTCTGAGAATCGTATTCGTTCATCTGGCAGCCGAATGTTTTTAAATAAACTTTTCCCATTTATAACCCTTAATTGTTATTCTTAAAAAGACTGTTTTTCAGTTTTTGTTCGTTTATTTTTTCAGCAGTTTGTTTGGCTTTTTCCAAGTCACCAGCTAAAATATATGCTTTCGCTTTTATGTAAAGACTTTTGTCGCTGTTATCATTTTTCAGCAAATTTAATACATCGTCCGTGCGTTTTTTCCTGAGCAGAAGTTCAGCCAGCTTATATTTATTCCCGCAGCTTCTGAATCCGGATATTGTTTCGGAATTGTAATATCCCTCTGAAATGATATTACCGCTTTGCTTGCAGAAAAACTCTTTTTCCTTTTCAAAATTATTATTAATAAAATCCTTTGCTTTGCTGCTTTTATTCTGTAAAAGACAGGCAAACTTTGACTGTATATATTCTTTATTCTTTTCAGGATAACATTTGTCAATCCAGCTGCAATTGAAATTCTCTCCCAGCTCTATCCGGCTTTTTACAGCTCTGCAGTAGTTTTCACCACTGATTTTAAATTTCGGCTCATTGTAGACAAAGCTTTCTAAAAAACCTTTATAATCACCTGTTTCAAAGATTCTGTTCAGTGCCAGATTAACAAAACGATCATCTTTGTAATACTTATACGCTTTCCAGAAAATATCGTAACGACCGTTTTTATAAAATAAAAGACCGAGATATTTTATTGTATTTTTATCAAGCTGTTCAAACGAAGTGTTTTTTGCTATCTGATATGCAAGCCCCGGATTATCGGCCAGTTTTATTGTGTATGCAGCTTTGATTTTGTCCGATATATTACTTCCGGATATTCTGGAGACAATTCTATCGTTTACAGGGCACTTTGATTTCAGATATAGTGAAGCAATACTGCCGCCGATGGCATTAATAAGATAATCGGAAGCTTTTGAGCAGTCTGTGTTTAATAATATTTTCATTTTGTCGATTTTCATTTGGGTTAAATCAAAACGCTTATCGTTAATACCTTCTATTTGTTCTAAATATTCATAGGCTTTACCGTAATTATTATTCTGAAGGTTTATTTTGTATAAAATATATTTGGCAAATCGAGCTTTTTCTTCATCTGCTGCATTTTTCAGATAGGTTTGCAGATTTTCTTCAGCTATACTGTCAAAGCCGTCTTTATAAGCATTCAGCCCAATAAGGTAATTTTCCACGCCGGCATAAAGCATACTTGTGAAAAGAAGCAAAAAAGTTATTATTTTAAACATTCTGACAGCACTTCCACCGGATGTTTTATTTTTTTAGAGCTTAAATGCTCCATCTGCATTCTGCAGGTAGGGCAGTCTGTTACGCCGTAATCAGCCTCAGAAGTATTCAGTTTGTTTATCATTGGGGAGGCAATTTCCACACTCAGGGGGTAATTTTTTGCAGAAATCCCCCAGCTTCCGGCTATCCCGCAGCAGTGACTTGCCAAATCTTCCACCTGCATCCCGCTTATTGAGGAGAGCATATCTATTGAGCTGTTGCAGGCTTTCTGAAGTTTGAGATGACAGGGCATATGATATGCTATCTTCTTACTTGTTTCGTTAAGCTGCAATCTTGAGCGGAACTTGTTTATAAAATCACTGATGTGAATAAATTTATCTTTTATCACATCTATCGTATCATCATCAACAAGATAGCTCCATTCCTGTGTGAGACTTAATCCACAGGAGGAGCATGTTACCACTACGTAATCCACATTTTCAAGCAGTTTTCCCCATTTTTCTAGATTGGCTTTTATCTTGTTTTTTGCCTTTCTTACCATCCCTTTCGAAAGCATGGGTAATCCGCAGCAGTGCTGTTCCGGTATTATCGTTTCAACTGCCATTCTTTCCAGAACTTTTACCGCTGCTTCTCCTATTTCAGGTTTAATATAGGATGCGTAACATCCGGCAAAGTAAAGTACTTTAATATCTCCTGCGCCTTCTTTATGAGAAACCCTTTCGTACAATGATTTTGAAGGAAATGTGATGAATTCCCTTTCTGCACTGACACCGGTGAAAATTTCCCCGATTTTTCTTGCAGCTTTCAGTTTCATGGGAAAGCCAATAAATTTTGAGAATTTTCTCGTTGTACGGCCGGCCAGTTCGGCATTGACAATAAGTTTGTTTTCCAGGGAAGAGCCGAATTTCTTTTCATACTGTCCTCTGGCCTCAATGGACATTTTTGGTATGTTAACATTGGAGGGGCATTCACTGTAACAGCTTCCGCAGTTGACACAATGATCGATTACGTGTTGAAAAGCTTTCTCGTACAGACTTTCTTCATCTATTGAAGCGCTGATCAGCATTCTTAGTATATTGGCTTTGGCTTTTGGCGATGCTGCTTCATCTCTTGTGAATTTATAGATGGGGCACATTCTTGTAGCCGTGGTGACAGTGGTGCATTTGGAACATCCGTGACATTTTTCAACTTCATCCACAAATTGCTCCGGCCACATAAGAAGTTTATTTTTCAAGTCTTCGCTTCTGTAGTCCTTTCCGTACCGGAGAAATTTAGAAATTTGATTGTTGTCATGATGTGTTTTTATTTCGGGGTTAAACAGGTTGGATTCATCAAATAAATGTTTTACATCGTGAAACAGTTCATAAATCTCAGGGTACTGCTTTTTAATGTATTGGGTTCTTATTCTGCCGTCTCCGTGTTCTCCTGAAATAGATCCTCCCAGGGAATTAATAAGAGAGAAAAAATCATCAGCTATATTTTTCAGTAAATCGATATCATGGGGGTCTTTCAAATTAAGAAGCGGTCTGGTGTGCATCAGCCCTTTTGCAATATGTCCGTAAACAACAAAGTCCACACTGTTTTTTTTGAGAATAGCATAGACACCTTCAAAGTATTCAACCAGCTTGTCCGTAGGAACGGCTGCATCCTCAATCAGTGCGAGAATTTTTTTCTTTCCCTTTAATTTGTACAAAATAGGCACTGCCGCTTTTCTGATAGCCCAGAATCTGGCTTTATCTTCTTCGGTAATGGCGAGATAGATATTTTCCGTCAATGATTCGTCTCTGAGCATGTCCTGAGCCTGCTGGGAAGTGTTTTCCAATTTATCTTTATCATTGCCGTCAAACTCAATCAGCAGAACGTTGTCTACTCCGTCGGGGATTTTATCCCGAAGTGTCTCATCGTTATCCTTTGCAATTTGAAGGAGGGATTTATCCATTATTTCAATGCCGGAGGGTTTCATGGGGAGAATTTGCTGAACGGCTTTTGATGAGGACACGATATCATCGAAATAAGCAACGATCAGGCTGTTGAAAGCAGGTTTTTTCTTTAGGCGAAACCGCATTTTGGTAACAACTGCCAGCGTGCCTTCCGAACCTGCGATCAGTTTTGAAAGATCAAGTTTGTTGTTGTTTACAAGATCTCTCATGTTGTAACCGGAAACATTGTATTTTACGTTGGGATAGTTGTTATGTATAATACTTTTGTTGTTTTCATATAAAAATGCCAGTTTTCTGAAAGTGTCAGGGAGTTTTTGGATTTCCATTTCTCTGATTTTTGACAGACTATAACCTGATCCGTCACTGAGATAAAAAAAGGCATCTTCAATATAATCGCTTACATTGCCGTATTTTACTGAATGTGCTCCGCTGGCGTTTGTTCCGAACATCCCTCCGAAAGTGGCATATTCCCCGCTGGATGGATCCGGTGGGAAAAATAGGCCGCTTCCTTTTAACTCCTCTTCCAATTCGCCGAAACGATAGCCGGGCTCACATTCAAAATACTGATTTTCGTAATCTATTTTGAGCAGTTTATTCATGTATTTTGAAAAATCCAGAATCAGTCCTTTTCCTATAGCGGAACCGCAAAGCCCGCTTCCTGCTCCACGGGAATGAACTGATAAACCGTAATTATAGGCAAACCCAAGGGCATGTCTGACATCTTCCTCATCTTTGGGATATACAACACATGCGGGCTCAACTTTGTAGATACTGCCGTCTGTGGCCACCATGCTTCTGCGTAATTTGTCAACATGGACATCGCCTTTAATATTTTCCAGCAGCTCATCGAATATATTGTTTGTAAGGTGCGGCATAATAACCTCTTTAGATAGATTTGTTTGAGATTGATATGTAACCCGTTTAAAACCTCTATTTCACTGTTAATAATTTAGCTGATAAAGATCATTTGTAAATAAAATATTTTATTTTTTCTCATTTTAAACAAGTACTAAGTTTAAGTGTTAAGTGTTAAGTACTAAGTACTAAGTACTAAGTATTAAGTATTAAGTAATTTTGAACGTAGAGACCTTTAAAATATTTTATCACCCATCACGCGTCACGCATCACGGTATTAACGCATCACGGCTTTTAACTGAATAATGTCGTCTGTTGAAAAAAGCCTGTATTGTTGTATACTTTAGATAATGAATAATGAAAGGGGGATAATAAATGGCTGAAACATGGAAAACATATGTAGACGGAAGATGGGTTGATACCGGTGAGCAGATTGATGTGATTGACAAATACAGCGGAGAGGTTTTCGCCAAAGTTCCAAAATGTGACAGGGATATGGTTGAAGAAGCAATTTTAAGTGCAAAATCAGCTTTCGCGGATTTTAAAAAATATCCGGCTCATAAAAGGGCGGAAGTGCTTGAAAAAGCTTATCTGAAAATTCTGGACAGACAGGATGAAATAGCTGAAACAATATGCAAAGAAGCGGGAAAAGCATGGAAATATTCACTCAATGAGGTTTTAAGAGGAGCCGAAACGTTCAAATTTGCTGCAGAAGAGGCAAAACGTATACATGGAGAAACAATCCCGCTGGATGCCAGCAAATTCGGTGAAAATCGCAGAGGGTATTATTTCAGAGAGCCTCTGGGAGTTGTAGGGGCAATTACACCGTTTAATTTTCCCCTGAATCTTGTCGGGCATAAAGTGGCCCCGGCAATAGCGGCTGGTAACAGCGTTGTATTAAAACCTGCTTCAACAACACCTGTGACATCTCTTATTCTGGCTGAAATTCTTGAGGACTGCGGACTGCCAAAAGGTGTTTTTAATGTTGTAATCGGTTCCGGCTCTGTGGTGGGGGATATGATAGTAACACATCCGGAGTGTAAAAAAATAAGTTTTACCGGATCACCTGAAGTTGGCGATCAGATTACCAAGAAGGCCGGTATTAAGAAAGTCACACTTGAGCTTGGGAATAATTCTGCCACTGTAATTGATGAAGACGCTGATTTAAAAAAGGCTGCGGCAAGATGTGCAGCCAGTGCTTTTGCAAACTCCGGCCAGGTTTGTATTTCACTGCAAAGAATATATGTCCACAAAAATGTTTTAAAGCAGTTTGAAGAGCTTTTCGTTGAAGAAGTTAATAAGCTTAAATTCGGTAATCCGCTGGAGAAAGATTGTGATGTGGGACCCATGATTGAAGAAAGTGAAGCCGAAAGAGCTGAAACATGGGTTAAAGAGGCTGTAAAAGAAGGAGCGCAGGTTATCGCCGGGGGCAAAAGAGAAGGCCGGATGATGGAACCGACAGTACTGACAAATGTAACTGATGAAATGAAAGTTATGTGTATGGAGGTGTTTGCTCCGGTAGTTTCAATAGTAAGTTTTGACGATTATTATGAAGCTGTCAAACTGGTTGAAAATTCAGATTACGGGCTTCAGACAGGGATTTACACTAATAATATCAAAAAAGCATACTACGCCATAGATAACCTGGATGTTGGCGGTGTTATGATAAATGATACCTCTATATTCAGGGTGGATCATATGCCTTATGGCGGCAACAAAATGAGCGGTATCGGCAGAGAAGGGGTTAAGTTTGCCATTGAAGATATGACCAATATAAAAATGGTAGTATTTAATATAGGCTGACCGATGTGTTTTATCGTATTCAGCTTTAAAGCGCACAATAAATATAAGCTGATTTTCTGTGCCAACAGGGATGAATTTTATAATCGAAAAACGGAAAAACTTCATTGTTGGCGCTCAGATTCGTATAAAAAGGATGAAAGTAACAGAATTCTGGCTGGAAGAGATTTACAGAGCGGCGGGACATGGCTCGGTGTCACAAAATCCGGGCGTTTTGCCGCTCTTACAAATTTCAGGGAAGGTACTGCAAAAGATCCGAAAAAAACATCCCGCGGCCTCATTGTAAAAAATTTTCTACAGGGGAATGATGACCCTGTAAGTTACGCCAAACAACTTGATTTAAAGAAAAATCGGTATGAAGGTTTTAATCTTTTATTCGGCAGCAGTGATGGAATGTATTACTTCAGCAACAGAGCTAACGGTCTCCTGCCGATCTCAGAAGGCATTTATGGCTTAAGCAATGCTACCCTGGATACCCCCTGGCCTAAGATAATCAGGGGAAAAAGACTTTTTAAAGAAATTATTTCATGTGAGGATGTGCAGATTGATAGCCTTTTTGAAATGCTCCGTGATGACAAAAAACCTGAAAAGAGGGAGCTTCCTTTTACCGGTGTCTCTGAGGAGTTTGAAAAAGAGTTATCGCCTATTTTTGTGAGAATGAACGGTTATGGTACCCGCTCATCAAGTGTAATTCTCATAGATTACAATGAAAATGTTGAGTTTTATGAAAAAAATTACGACAGTTCAGGAAAAGAAGTTAATAACTCATATTATACCTTTCAAATCATCTGAATTGCTAAAGTAAAATCTGAAATTATTAATTAAAAATAGTATTCTACATATTATTAATCGTTGTAACAAAAGATTTTCTGTTGACTTTTTCCTAATAATATTAAAAAATAATGCGAAAATTTTTGATATAGTAAAGCGACATATTGTTTTTTATATTATTATCTCATTAAAAAGGAGGAAGGTTTGTATGACAGAAAAAGCAAAGAAACAGATTGAAGAAATTTATCATCAGGTAATTGCCAGGAACCCAGGTGAGAACGAGTTTCACCAGGCGGTAAAAGAAGTTTTGGACTCACTTGGTCCTGTTTTGGTAAAATATCCTCATTATGCAGAGCATAAAATTATTGAACGGATATGCGAGCCTGAAAGACAGATTATTTTCAGGGTCCCCTGGGAAGATGACAGAGGGGAAATTCACATAAACAGAGGCTTCAGGGTGGAATTTAACAGTGCATTGGGGCCTTATAAAGGCGGTCTGAGATTTCATGAATCCGTTTATCTTGGTGTGATTAAATTTCTCGGTTTTGAACAGATTTTTAAGAATGCTCTCACCGGTCTTCCTATCGGCGGTGGAAAAGGCGGATCAGATTTTAACCCTAAAGGTAAATCTGACAGTGAAGTTATGAGATTCTGTCAGAGTTTCATGACAGAGCTTTCCAGGCATATCGGTGAAAAAACAGATGTTCCTGCAGGAGATATCGGTGTGGGCAGCAGAGAAATCGGCTACCTTTTCGGCCAATACAAGCGTATGAGTAATACTTATGAATCAGGCGTTTTAACAGGCAAAGGCTTGGCCTGGGGAGGCTCGAAGGTTAGAAAAGAAGCCACCGGTTACGGCGCTGTTTATTTCGTGGATGAAATGCTAAAAGCCAGAAATGACAGTTTTGAGGGTAAAACATGTGTTGTGTCAGGCTCCGGTAATGTTGCTATTTATACGATTGAAAAAATCCATCAGCTCGGAGGAAAAGTAGTGGCACTGTCTGATTCAGGCGGAGTAATCTATCATGAAAAAGGAATAGATCTCGATCTTGTGAAACAGCTCAAAGAAGTTGAAAGGCGTAGAATAAAGGATTATTGTAATTATCATAAAGATGCTGAATACAAGCCGAACGGAAATGTTTGGGAAGTACCATGTCAGGTTGCCATGCCTTCAGCAACTGAAAACGAGCTGGACGGCAAGGATGCAGAAACCCTTGTTAAAAACGGATGCATAGCTGTGGGCGAGGGAGCCAACATGCCGACAACACCTGAAGGAATTAAAGTTTTTCAGGAAGCCAGGATTGCTTACGGACCCGGAAAAGCTGCTAATGCCGGTGGGGTTGCAACTTCTGCTCTTGAAATGCAGCAAAATGCCAGCAGGGATTCCTGGTCTTTCAGTTATACAGAAGAAAGACTTCACAAAATAATGATTAATATTCATCGTGATTGTCTTGAAGCTGCGCAGGAATTTGGTGCTTCAAATGATTATGTTACAGGGGCAAACATAGCTGGATTTAAAAAGGTTGCTGATGCTATGATTGCGCTGGGATTGATTTAAATCCTAAATTAAACATTGAGTCTGTTTTTTAGTTGATATAATGTTAAGGGGTTGCATTTAAGCAGCCCTTTTTTGCTTTTAAGAAATTGTCCAACAGGAGAGCTCTTTGAGTGATAAATCGCCGGTCAGTTCGGGAATATCCGGCCTTGACACGATATTAAACAATTTGACAAAAGGCGATAATGTTGTTTGGCTTTCCCCATCCATTAAAGATTACAGCAGATTTGTTGCTCCTTTTGTAAAACAGGCTGTTCAAGATAAACGTAAAATAGTGTACTTTCGTTTTGCCTCACATGAAAACCTGATTCCTGAGGAATGCCGTTCATATGTTGACGAGCATAAGCTGGAAGCTGGTGTGGGCTTTGAATCCTTCACCAAAGAGGTTTACTCGGAGGTGGAAAGACATGGTAAGAGTGTATTTTATGTGTTTGATTCACTGTCCGACCTTCTGTATGAATGGGTTACGGATGCTGCAATATCAAATTTTTTCATGGTTATATGCCCGTTTTTATACAAACTTGATACAGTTGCATATTTTGCGATTCTGAAACATTACCATTCTTTTGAAACAATCTCCAAAATCAGGAAGACAGCACAGGTTTTAATAGAGGTATTTAACAGAGAAGGGACCCATTATGTTCACCCGCATAAAGTGTTCGGTAAAAACAGTCCCACTATGTTCCTCCCCCATGAATGCAGGGATGAAGAAAATTTTATCCCCATTGACAACAGTTACCTGGCCACGAAACTTTCTTCCACCCTTTGTGCGGTTAACAGATCAATTCTAAATAGAAGACTTGATTCCTGGGACAGAATTTTTATGGAAGCGGAGAAATTTGAACAGGGAAGTGGGAATCGGAGTGACTCTGAAATCGTTAACAGGATTATAAAAGCACTGATGGGCAGAGACGAAAAGATACTTTCATTGGTTAAGAAACATTTTACTATCAACGACTTGCTGGAAATTAAAAACAGGATGATAGGTACCGGGTTTATCGGGGGGAAAGCTGTTGGTATGCTCCTTGCGCGTAAAATACTTTATAACACCAATCCCGGAAAATGGGAAGAGCAACTGGAACCTCACGATTCATTTTATATCGGATCGGATATTTTTTATACATTTATAATATATAACGGCTGGTGGGATATTTTCATGGAACAAAAAACAGATGAAGGATATTTCAGTGCCGCCAAAAGACTGGAAGAGCTTATTATGCAGGGGGATTTTCCGGAAGATGTGAAGGATGAGTTTCACGAAATGCTTGATCATTTCGGGCAGTATCCTTTTATAATACGCTCCAGCAGTCTTCTTGAAGATGGATTCGGAAATGCTTTTGCCGGAAAATATGAAAGTTTTTTCTGTCCCATCCAGGGGACAAGGGATGAGCGCTTTGAAGATTTTATACATTCCTTAAAAAAGATATATGCCAGTGCGATGAGTGAGGATGCCCTGAGTTACCGTATCGAAAGGGGGCTGAAATATGAAGATGAAGTGATGGCTTTGCTTGTTCAACGGGTTTCGGGCAGCTACCATGGCTACTATTACTATCCCCATGTTGCCGGCGTAGGATTATCTTATAACACTTATGTCTGGAGTAAAGATATAGACCCTGATGCCGGAATGCTGAGGATTGTAATGGGATTGGGTACACGGGCTGTGAATAGAATTGAGGGGGATTATGCACGCATTGTGGCATTAAACAACCCTTCACTTGTTCCCCTTTCGGATAAAGATAATATGTTTAAATATGCCCAGAAAGATCTTGATGTGCTGGATGTCAGAAGCAGCGGCAAGCATATGGTTTCATTTTATATGCTGGACAAGGAAAACATACCTTTTGACTTAAACTGGATTGCCGAAAGGGATTTCGATACAATGAGAAGGCTGGCCGATTCAGGCGGTGAAGTCAAAGATATATGGGTATTAACCTTTAACAAACTCTTAAAAAGTAAGTTTCCGGCAATTATGTCGGATATGATGAATACTGTTGAAGATGAATATGAGTGTCCTGTTGATATAGAATTCACCCTTGGTTTTCTGGACAGCGAATCGTATGTAATCAATCTGGTTCAGTGCAGACCTCTTCAGGCTAATGCATCGGATGCCAAAAATATCAAAGTGAAAAAATCCGCCGGGGATAAAATTCTAATAGAAACGGAAGGAAATTTTATGGGGGGTAATGTCTGTGATTATATCAGAAGAGTCATATATATAGACCCCACCAAATACTCAACATTGAGCACAACGGATAAACATGAGGTAGCCAGAAAAATAGGTGAAATAAACAGACAGATGACCGTCAAGAAAAAATTCTACACTCTTGTTTTGGGTCCCGGAAGATGGGGAACCACCTCACCGGAGCTGGGGATACCAGTGAGTTTTTCAGATATAAACAATATGTACGGACTGGGCGAAATCGAATATGAAGCCGGAGGGCTCATGCCAGAATTATCCTTCGGAACACATTTTTTCCAGGATATTGTCGAATCCAATATATTCTATCTTGCTGTTTTTGCCAGGAAAGACGGTGGTTTTATAGATTCCGAATATTTTAAAGAGACCGACTCTGTTACAAAGGAATTGGTGGATGTTTCAAAGGCAGTGGAAGAGACAATCAGAGTAATAGATTTTCCCAAAAAAACATTATATTTAACGTCAAATATTAAAACCCAAAAGTTGAGACTTTTTATAAAGCACAGTAGCTAATTATGTGGGCTGTTTAATTATATAGGTGCTGGTGCTTATTTATTATTTGTGGATGTGGACACAAAAGCAAAATTCAATGGTAAAAAAACTTTTAACTTTAGTAATCCAGACTGCACTTTTCCGCAGAAGGCTCCACAACTTCAACCCTATTAAAGGTCTTAACCTCTACCTCTACCTTTACCTTTACCTTTACCTTTATAAAACCGGAACCAATTAAATTTTACACACCCGGCAGTTAAACAAGGCGGTTACGTTATTTTCCACTGTTTTTATACTGTCAGATCATTTGACTTTTGCAAGAAATGCTTTTGTTCTTTCATTTTGTGGGTTGTCAAATATCTGTTCAGGAGTTCCTTCCTCTTCGATAACCCCTTTGTCTATAAAAATTACCCTGTCGGCAACCTCTCTTGCAAACCCCATCTCATGGGATACCACAATCATTGTCATCCCTTCATTTGCCAGCTGTTTCATTACTTCCAGAACTTCTCCCACCAGTTCCGGATCAAGTGCGCTGGTAGGTTCGTCAAAAAGCATCACTTTTGGATTTAGCGCCAATGATCTGGCTATTGCCACTCTTTGCATCTGCCCTCCGCTCAGCTGAGCCGGGTAAGCATCGGCTTTATCCGAAAGCCCCACTTTTTTCAAAAGCTCAAGGCCGGTCTCATTAGCCTCTGTCTTGCTGACACCTCTTACTTTTAGAGGACCGAGAGTAACATTTTCCAGTACAGTTTTATGGGGGAAAAGGTTAAACTGCTGAAAAACCATTCCTGTTTCTGCTCTAATTTCATTGATATTAACATTTTTCCCGTTGATATCTTCTCCGTCTATTATTATCTGCCCGGAGGTTATCTCTTCCAGCTTATTAATACATCTTAACAGGGTACTTTTACCGGAGCCGCTTGCACCTATAATGACAACGACTTCTCCCATTTCAATATTCAGATTTATACCCTTTAAAACTTCCAAATCACCGAAATATTTGTGTAAGTCCTTTATTTGAATTATCATCTTAACCCCAATTTGTATTCCAATAAATTAAGCGCTTTGCTTATCACGAAAGTTATACACAGATACAGTATGGCAACGGTTGTCCATACTTCAAAAGCCCTGAAATTTGTTGCAATAATTTCCTGCCCCGTCCTTGTCAACTCACCAACACCGATTACCACAAAAAGTGATGTGTCTTTAAGACTGATAATAAACTGATTTCCCAGAGGGGGTATCATTCTTCTGAAAGCCTGCGGCCATACTACATACAGCATATTCTGCCTTCTTGATAATCCTATTGAGCGACCTGCTTCCGTCTGCCCCTTATCAATCGACTGCACGGAGCCTCTGACAATTTCCGCTATATAGGCGCCGGAGTTTATTGCAATGGCAGAAATAGCCGAAGTCAGGGGATCGATACGTGTCCCGAGAGCCATAGGCAGACCAAAATAAATAAACATTACCTGCACCATTATAGGTGTACCTCTGATAGTTTCAATATATACATTTGCAATATAACGTAATGGTTTGAACTTGAGCAGTTTTAAAAGCCCGAAAATTGCACCAAGAAAGAACCCTACCAGAAGACCGCTTGCGGTAATAATAACGGTTAATTTCAGCCCATCCATAAGTATGGGTAAAGACTCCCATATCACATTTGTTTTAAAATCAAAATCTGTCATCGTTCACCTTGTATTTTTGGATTTAAAAAGAGGCGGAATATCCGCCTCTTTATGTTTTTATTGGGGAGCTTCTCCGAACCATTTTTTGTAAAGTTCAGCATATTGTCCGTTTTCCATAAACTTAAGTATTGAAATATTTACTGCTTCTCTGAGCTTGCTTCCCTGGGTAAGAGCAATACCGTATGACTGTCCTTCATAAAGGGGACCAACGGTTTTCACTTTGCCTTCTCCTGCTGTTCTGGCGAAATACATAACATTGGGAGAATCAAAAAGTACAGCGTCCACTCCGCCGGATATAAGTTCCATATACATACCGTCGGTGTTTGGGAAGAGTTTAAGATTATCTCCCTTTATTCCGTGCCTTCTCAAAAAATCAGCACTGGTGGTAGCAAGTTTTGAGCCTACTTTTTTGCCTTTCAAATCCTCTACAGTTTTAATATCTTCATTATCAGCTCTGACAAGCATTTTCAGCCCGGCATCATAATAAGGATAAGCAAAGTCCACAACTTTTTCTCTTTCAGATTTTATTGTCATGCCTGCAATTGCTACATCAAGGTTCCCTGTCTGAAGACCGGGAATAAGGCCGTTAAAGTCCATAGGCTGCAGTTTGTAATCCCAACCGTTATCTTTTGCTATCATATCCCAAAGCTCAATATCAAAACCGACATATGTGTCACCTTTCTTAAACTCAAAAGGCATAAAACTAGTGTCTGTACCTACAACCAACTGTCTTGCGAAAACACTGCTTACCATTAGTACAGTAAGCATTAAACTGATAGTTAAAATCTTGTAAAACTTATTCATAGCATCCTCCTTTTAGTATTGATTATTTATACATTAAAATATACAGCATTACAACCAAAACTTTTAATCTGAAAACAAGTTAAAGTTATGTTTGTTGACATACAGTTGAACTTTGTTAAATTATTTTCTTAATTATACCATTTTTTACAAGGGGAAGTGTTAATGAAAAGTTTTTCGGAAATAAAGAATATTTTAAGTAGAATCGACAGAAAAGGATATAAAGCCTACAACGACTTAAAGGGTGCTTATAAAGCTGATAATTTTATTTTATTTATTGACAGAGTCCAGGGGGATCCTTTTGCTTCACCTTCTGATATAAGAATAAGTATAAACAGAAGTTATCTGAAATTCCCCGATGAATGTATCGAAAGTGCACCACGGAAAATCGCTTTTGAAGATTATGCAGCGAGAATCATAAGAGATTGTCTGATAAAATACAGCAAAACAGTAAAAGGCTCCGGAAAAAGCGGTGCTCTTTTTATAAACAGCGGCGCACAGGAAGTTGTGGAGCGCTCCTCGGTGATTGCAGACGAGAATTCATTTGAAATACGCATGAGCGTCGGTTTGCCTGCTGCCGGCAGGACTATTTTGGCTAATGAGTGTGAAAAGATATTTTACAGGATTTTGCCGGAAGTTATTGAAACTGTAAAATGGCATAATATGGACAAATCTGAATGCCTGCAATTTGTTAAATGTATTGAAAATCAGGAATATATGAGAAAGCAGCTTGAAAAAAAAGGGCTTGTTGCATTTATTGCTGACGGGAGCATCCTCCCGAGGGCAAGCGGTAACAGTCAGAAACCCATGAAAGAAGCCGTACCTTTTTATTCACCGGAAAGTCTGAGGGTTAAGCTCAGTCTGAAAAATCCCGTCAGTGCAGAGGATGGTGGTCAAATGGGGGAGATTTACGGAATGGGGATTCCAAAAGGTGTAACTACAATTGCAGGAGGGGGGTTTCATGGAAAATCCACTCTTTTGAATGCACTGAAAATGGGTGTTTATCCTCATATCCCCGGAGACGGCAGAGAATGGACGGTTGTTGATAAAACGGGCGTGAGTATTAGGGCTGAGGATGGCAGAAATGTGGCAGGTATAGATATCAGGTCATTTATAAATAACCTTCCAATGGATGTGGATACATCTTTTTTCATTACGAGCAATGCCAGCGGAAGCACCTCCCAGGCTGCAAATATACTTGAGTCAATTGAGGCAGGAAGCAGATTATTACTTATAGATGAAGATACCTCCGCGACAAATTTTATGGTAAGAGACTCTAAAATGCAGGAGCTTGTGGCAAAGGATTTTGAGCCTATTACTCCGTTTGTGGAGCGTGTACGGCAATTATATGATTGCTATGGTGTTTCGACGGTTCTGGTTATGGGGGGTAATGGAGATTATCTGGGAAAATCGGACAATGTTCTTATGATGAGAAATTTTAAATGCTATGAAGTAACAGCAGAAGCTAAAAGTATTTATGAAAAAAATAGGAGATCAAACTCTGAAGTTGAAGAACAAAGACCACAAATTGATTATTCCAGAGAAATTCATCCTGAAACGTTCAACTTTATCAAAGACAGCAGAAAATTTAAAATTAAAACACTCAAAACTGACAGGATTATAATCAACAGAGAAGAGATAGATGTCAGAGATGTGGAACAGTTTGTTGATGACTCTCAGCTTGCCACAATCGGTAAAATACTCAGATATATTTCAGACAGTAAATTAACTGTGGCTTACGAAGAACTGATAAACGATCTGAGGCAAAAACTGGATAAAAACGGTTTTGACTTTCTGGATAAAAAATCATCAGATATGACAAAGCCCAGGTTATTAGAAGTGATGGCGGTGCTCAATCGTCTTAGAACACTTCAACTTTCTCAGAAAAAGAATTAGTCAGCGATTTTGTCAGTGCGGTGTAGTCAGTTGTTTTCCAGCCGTTTTTTTTGTAGAAGTTCAGAGCTTTTTTATTTCTCCCGTCGGCTAACAGGTGTATATTATTGATATTGTTGTTAATGCACCATTTTTCACAATATTCAAGCAGTCTGCCGCCAACTCCTTTATTTCGATAATCGGAATCAACGCATAAGTCTTCTATGTAAGCTGTATATGACGCTTTGGCTGTGGATATGAGGGTCTGTATTGTGCACATTCCTATTATTTCCTTATCCAGTTCGGCAACAAACGCTGCTGCTCTGTTTTCTTTTTCCATCAGAAATAGTAACCCATTGTACTGGGTTTTCCGGTCAAAATCCACCCCTTCCATACGAAAAAGTTCTTTTAAAAGGCAAAGCATTTTATCGATATCTTTTTTGCAGGCTTTTCTTACTTTTATTTCTTCTTTCATTGTCAGTCCTTTAATTATTTTTGGCGTGGAGAATGTAAACTTAATTAGATTAAAAATCAAGCAATAGAATTCTGTTAATCTCACATTTTTTTAGAGTAATGCAAATTTATCAGTGAGATAATGAGGTAGTGAAATGGTTGAGTGGTATTAAGTTTTTAACAGAGAAAAATTAAATCTGATTGTTCATTTTAAGAATATTTTTATAACTTGCCATTACGCGGTTGTAATAAAAACTGGGAAGAGAGTAGTTTCGGGCGAGGTATTTTTTTAAATTTGTGGGACCGAAATTGTAAGCCATTATTGCATATTTCTCATTGCCGTTAAATTTATCCTTCAGATAGGCAAAGTAATTTATTCCAACCCTGATATTCGCAACAGGATCAAACAGTTCATGCCGTTTGTTAAGGTTTAGATCGCTCCTTTTGTCCGATATATAGTAAGCAGTATCCGGAAGAAGCTGCATCAGACCCACAGCACCTTTATAAGAAACAACTTTGATTCTAAAAGAGCTTTCCGTTTTGATCATAGCAAGTATCAGATAAGGGTCTATATGATGCTGTTTGGATTCTTTGGCGATAGTGTATGCCAAATCGTATGTGGAATAATTGCTGACGTTCATCCCAAATTCATCCAAAAGTTGCTGAATGTCAATTACCAGGCTGTAAAAAGAAATTTTCTTTTTGGATTTATTTATATTCGCACTCAGCGTCTTGTATGAATTTTTTAGCTGTGGGATGGTGTTTCCAAAACGTTTAACCTGAGTGGATACATAAAAATGTGCTGAAACACTGGAGATAAAGGTGAATATAAGTATAATGATTAACAGGAATTTAATTTCACTGCCTTTGAAAAAATTCAATATAAACGCCTCCGGGATTATATGTTATTTTGAAAAATAATTAAATTTATTTATTTTTCAAGACTAAACAGGTATTATATTTGACCAGTTCAATTTTTAAAGGAAGTTAAATGTTTAGTTTACCGAAGCTTTATTACGGTTATTTTCTGAAAAGGTATAAAAGATTTTTCGTTGATATCGATTATAAAGGAACAGTTCTGACAGCTCATAATCCCAATACCGGTTCCATGAGAAATCTTTTAAAAGAGGGCAGGGAGGTTGCGTTTTCAAAAAATGATAACCCCAAAAGAAAGTTGAAATATACACTTGAAAGTTTCAGGGTTGATAATTACTGGGTTTATACAAATACTATTAAAGTAAATAAAATCGTGGAGAATGCACTCAGAGATGGAGAGATAACCGAGTTAAACGGTTTCCGGGAAATTATAAGAGAATATACAATATTGAACAGCAAAATTGATTTCAATCTTGATATAAATGGTCAGGAAAATCTTGTTGAGGTAAAAAGTGTGTCTCTTTTTGACGAAACCCATGCCATGTTTCCCGATGCTGTGACTACCAGAGGCCAGCGTCACCTTCGGACATTAAGAGAATCAGTGGAAATGGGTTATAAGGCTTATGTTCTGTACATAATCCAGTCTGACAGAAAAAAATTCCGTTGTGCAGATGAGATTGATTCACGATACTGTGAAATATTTGAAGAGATAAAAAAAGCGGGTGTCAATATACTGCTTTACAGGAATGTCATGGATATCGGGAGAAACGTTTGCTATTTGGAGCGATTAGATTAAGAAGATTAATAAGCCCCCTGGTCTCGTCTTTATAACCTGTTTTGGACTTATAGTCTATTTCATTGAATAAGGCTATCACTTTTGCAAGTTCATTATTAGACCACAGCTTCTTGTTTGATTTGATTTTATTGATTACAAAAGTATGCTCGTTTATGAGCGAGGGATTGATTTTATATAGATATATTTTTTGGATTCTTTTAAACAGCATACTGTACAATATATCCAGATTTTCCCCGGCATCTATGAGTCTGTATAAGCTGGACATGGCACCTTTGTAGTTTTTGTTACAGAATTGGTCGATAAACTGGAAGATGGACTCGTTTCTGGAAGAGCTTATGATATTCAGGATGTCCGTTTCTTTTTCAGGTTTTGTATAATTAAAGTAAATTTCCACTTTTTCCAGTTCATTTTTCACAATTGATAAGTCGTTGTTGCATAGAATATATATTTCTTCGGCTATCTGTTTGCTTAAACGAAACCCTTTTTCATTAAACATCGCTGTAATTTCGTTGATTATACTTGTTTTGTTCTTTTTTGTCTCCTGTATAAGTGTGAAATTTTCTTCTGCTTCCTTAAATTCCTTTTTATTTATGGATTCAAAAAGAAAAACTATTATCGACTCGGATTTTCGGGATTTTTCCATAAGCCAGCAGATGTCTTTGTACTTTTCTGCATTTTTTATAACAACAAGCTTTTCTGAAGAGAAAAGAGGCATAGTAAAAATTACGGTAAAAAATTCTTCCGGGTTCAATTCATCGGCATAAAAAACGCTTTCCTCAGGTTCTTCTAAAGAATCAGTGATTTCTGACAGTTTTTTTTCCTGAAAAATTTTGCTGCCTACGATTACGTACTGTTTACTTTTCAAACTCATTTTTGAAATCCAGGAGTATATCGCTTATTGTGTTACGGAAAGCCTCATTTCTGTTGCGGCGGTTTTCTGAAATACTATTACTTATTGTAAAAGAATTTGTTTTGGAGAAAGTTTTATCGAAAACATTATTTGAGTTTTTATCCAGAACGAGAATGTGAAGCCTGGCTGACAGATCAGATCTGACGGCTTGATTTGTACGTGAGTTTATTGATGCCGAGGTTGTTACACTGTCTAATCTGAAATGAAGTCTGTAATCAGCTTTTTTCTTTTTGGCAAGGGCGCTGTAGCGGGTAAAGAAAATGGTGGCCTCTCTGTCCAGCATACTTCTGTAATTCGCTTCATCAGCATTGTTGACTATAGATGCAATATGATATTTGTAATTTAATCCGCTGTTATTGATTAATCCTGCTATTTTGTAGCCGCAGCCGAAAATCAGCAGAATGGTGATCAGCAGAGTTAATTTTTTCATTATTTAACCACCAGACTTATCAGCTTGTCCGGGACATATATTTCTTTAATAAGATTTTTGCCTTCAAGATGCTTTTGTACTTTGGAGTCAGCCTTGGCGGAATTCAGTGCCTCTTCTTTTTGTGCTCCCACAGGCAGCTCGATGTTAGCTCTGACTTTGCCGTTAATCTGAACTACAATTGTTGTTGTATCTTTTAGCGTTTTAGTTTCATCAAATGACGGCCAGTCCTGATTAGATATAAATGTATTGTTTCCGAGTTTTCCCCATAACTCCTCACATATATGTGGCACAAATGGTGTCAGCATTTTCAGAAGTATTTCCAATGACTGCAGATAGAGTATTTTTTCGGTATCAGTTTTTAGTTTTTTTTCTGCCTGGTAAAGAAAATTCGTCATTTCCATACAAGCAGCCACAGCTGTGTTTAAGTGGAACTTTTCAATGTCGTTTGTTACTTTTTTTATTGTTGAATGCAAATTGTATTCCAGTTCTTTTGACAATTCAGACTCTTTTTGCTCAGTATTTGTATTTTCAACTTTTAAGTCCATATTGTTTATAACAAGTCTGAAAACTCTGTTGATAAATCTGTAACAACCTTCCACGCCCTGTTGGTTCCATTCGAGGTCTCTGTCCGGTGGCGCTGCAAAAAGGCTGAAAAGCCTTGCTGTGTCAGCACCGTATTCTTTTATCAAATTATCCGGGTCCACTACATTCTTTTTGGACTTGCTCATCTTTTCCACACGTCCGATTTCCACATCCGAATCACATATAACACATTTGTCATTTTCCACCTCTTCGGGAAAAAGCCAGCCGTGTATAGGGCATTTGTATGTTTCCTTGCAGACCATCCCTTGTGTAAGCAGATTCTGGAAGGGCTCGTCTACATTAAGAAAACCAAGATCTCTCAATATTTTTGTATAAAATCGTGCATAAAGCAGATGCATTATTGCATGTTCCACACCGCCGATATATTGATCCACGGGCATCCAGTAATTTGCTTCATCCTTATTAAAAGGAGCGGTTTCACACTGAGGAGAGCAGTATCTGAGAAAATACCATGAAGATTCCACAAAAGTGTCCATTGTGTCGGTTTCGCGCTTTGCCGGTGCTGAGCACCTGGGACATTCTGTATTCACAAATTCTTCCGCCGACTCCAAAGGATTGCCTATTCCGGTGAATTCAACATCAAGAGGAAGTTCCACCGGCAAATCCTCATCTTTTACAGGAACAACTCCGCATTTTTCACAGTGTACCACCGGGATTGGTGCTCCCCAGTATCTCTGTCTGGATATCCCCCAGTCTTTCAATCTGTAGTTAACTGTTTTTTCACCGAGATTATTTTCATTAAGATATTCTGTGATTTTTTCTTTTGCCGTTTCCACGTCCAAGCCGTTAAATTTCCCGGAATTAACAAGATATCCGTCTCCTGCGTAAGCTTCTTCCATGTTTTCACCGTTTAGTTCTTTACCTTCCGGCTGGATTACCACGGTTATCGGAAGATTGTATTCCTTGGCAAAATCAAAATCCCTCTGATCATGTGCAGGTACTGCCATAATGGCGCCGGTTCCGTAGTCCATAAGTACATAGTTTGCAATATATATCGGGATCTGTTTATTTGTCATCGGGTTGGTTACATATTTACCTGTAAAAAAACCTTTCTTTTCCTTGTCTTCAGCCATACGGCTGATTTTTTCTTCCTTCAGAATGGAATTAATGAATTTTATCCCTTCTTCCTCTTTTTCCGTTCCGGCTATTAATTGTCTTGTGAGAGGGTGTTCCGGGGCTATCAGCATAAAATTCGCACCGTAAAGGGTGTCCGGTCTTGTTGTAAATACTTCAATAGGCTCATCAAGTTCTTGCAGAGGGAACCTGATAATTGCACCGTGGGATTTGCCTATCCAGTTTCTCTGCATAGTGAGAACTTTTTCCGGCCAACCGTCCATTTTGTATGTGTAATCGAGGAGCTCATCCGCATATTCGGAAATCTTGAAAAACCAACCGTCCAGTTCTTTTATTTCAACATCGTTGCCGCATCTCCAGCACTTTCCGTCTTCAACCTGTTCATTTGCAAGGACGGTGTTGCAGTCTTCACACCAGTTTACATTTGAAGTTTTGTTGTAAACCAGCCCTTTTTCAAACATTTTAATAAATACCAGCTGCTCCCATTTGTAGTATTCAGGGTCGCATGTTGCTATTTCTCTATCCCAGTCATATGAGAGCCCGAGCTTTTTCAGCTGTTCTTTCATGAATTTAATATTGGAATATGTCCATTTTGCAGGATGAATTTTATTTTTAATAGCTGCATTTTCAGCAGGAAGTCCGAATGCATCCCATCCCATAGGGTGGATTACATTGAATCCTTTCATGGTTTTGTATCTGGCCACAACATCGCCAATGGCATAGTTTCGCACATGCCCCATATGGATTTTTCCCGAAGGATAAGGAAACATTTCCAGGCAGTAAAACTTTTCCTTGCTTTCGTCTTTCGATGTTTTATAGCTTTTGTGCTCTTCCCAAAGCTTTTGCCATGTGGATTCAACTTCGGAATGATTGTAGTGCATTAACCGCCTCCTGAATCTATTGTAAAAACCCTTAATTAACACATAAAATTTGAGGTGTCACCCCCTTTTGTAGCTAATTAAGTATAGAAAGTCCAATAATATTTAGGTATAAATATGATTATTAACTCAAGTTTCGCACTTAGTTTCGTCAAAACAGAAAAAACAGGTAGATCACTTCCCGACCACTTAAAGCGTTAAGTCCTCGGTCGAAAGAATACCTACGGTTAACACCAGTCTTTTAGTCCGGTAAATATGTGTAACATTCTATTTATCCTTCCAAGGCAGATGCTATACAAAGACTGTCACCTCGACCAAAGCGGAGGGGTCTCTCAGAAAGTTACAGTGTGAGAGCTTTAAATAATAAAGGAAACGTGCTGATAGTAAATTTCAATGTTGAATGCCAAATCAACAACTATACAAATTAACCAATACACCACTTCTCTATCTACCTTTCTCTCACCCATTCAGGTGGACGTTATAGCTACAGCCCTACTATTTTGCCGAAATGTCTGCGGGTGGAATCCTGAAGCTTGTCTGCCACTTTGAAAGCTTCTTTCAAAAGTTCCTGTTCATTTTTGGGCAGTTTGTAAGGGTCAAGGTAATGATCGGGTTTTTCACCCTGCTCAATGAGTTTAATTTCATTTTTCAGCCTGATGTAAGTGAAGTATTCAAAAGCCGCCTTAATATGATCGACAGTGGCTTTGGTGAATACTCCCTTTTCATAAAGTTTGTCCAGTCTTTCAAGAGTGGTGTTGGCATAGGTACTGTTTTCAAGCATATACATTCTTATACAGTCGACAATGAATATGCTGCCGTTTTCTTTAACGGAAAGTTCACCTTTGTGTTCTTCCTCGCTTGATGTGACAAACCGCCCCAGAAAGCCGAACGGAACTTTGTGCTTGAAATCAAGCTCCATCATTTTATAAAGGAAAAGCTTATTATCGTAAACTTCTTTCAGAATAAATGTTTTAAGGTCGTTCAGTAAATCCGGTGAACCGTAAAGAGGGAAAAAATCAAAAAAGATTGATGAATATCTTACACGCTGAGGTTCGGGCGTTTCTATCCATTTAGCAACCTTATCCTTCCAGTCATTGAGCCGGCCTCTCCATTTGGGATTGCTGAGCATGACATTGCCTTTGCACAAAGGATAACCAAGGTAATCCAGAGCATTGACAAGTTTTTCCGAAAAAGGAATAAAAAAGTTGTCCACTTCTTCACGTTTCTCATCCGGGAAATCTTCGAATATTATTCCGTTGTCCTGATCAGGGCCTAGAAGCATCTCCTTCCTGCCGCCGCTTCCCATTATTATAAAGCAGTATTTTATGTCAGGTGGTTTATAGCCCTGGTTAACCATGTCTTCGTAAACGAGTTCGAAGCATCTCCGGATTATGTTGTGATGTATGTAAGAGATAATTTCCATTGTTTCCACATGGGAGCGGTTTTCCATAAGGAGAACTTTTGCCACGGAGACAATTTCATCACGTATCGGCTTAAGATTCTCAATTTTCACTGCTTCTTTTGCTTTTCCTATGAGAAGAACAGATTTCTGACTTCTGAATTTCATCAAATCCCTTATTGACAGTATCCCTGTCAGCTCCTCATTATCAACTATAGGAAGATGCCTTATTTTGTGCCTGAGCATAAAGGCAGCTGCTTCATACATGTAATCCTCAGAAGACATTACATAAGGATTGGGGGTCATAAATTCGCTTGCCTTCATATCTTTTTGGCAGAATTCGTCATTTCTTGAAAGAATTTTTGTGACCAAATCCCTCTCAGTGACTATCCCCAGTAATTTGCCTGTTGAATCGCAGATGAGAATTGAGCTTATACCTTTTTCAGTCATTATGTTTGCAATTTCACTTGCTGTGGCTTCAGGAGAAGCAGTCAGTGGCTTAGGGGTCATAATATCCCCGATTTTTTTCTGAAAAGGGTAGGCGTCTATCTGTGCCTGGTGGTCAATATCGTGGCTTTTCACCACTTCTTGATATAATTTTCTTATCCGGGAGAGAACGGCTTTGTTGAAAAAGTTACTTACTATGGGATATTTTCTGGATATTTCCAGTATTATATCTTTAGGTATAAGAAGACATTGTGTGTCCTTAGATGTTCTTGCTCCGGCTGAATATCCTTCGTTGGTGAAAATTGGTGTCCAGCCGAAGTATTCTCCGTCACTTCTGTTATCAACGGTGATTTCCACCCCTTCGCTTGTCTCAGAGAATATTTCCACCTGACC
>Ga0114984_1000193_pt1 | contig 24578 bp, 19 predicted proteins | sample Shrwel1BS1Day1_FD_96987 | JGI IMG/M metagenome (GOLD analysis project Ga0114984, IMG submission 96987) | Subsurface microbial communities from deep shales in Ohio, USA - Utica-3 well 1 S-1-Day1 | ecosystem: Environmental > Aquatic > Deep subsurface > Shale gas/oil reservoir > Produced water/Flow...
CAGCAGAACCACCTCCACCGCGGCGATGAGGCAGAGCCCCATGACCACGCCGGCAGAGAGGCGCACCACGGCGGCACAATAGAGAAACACCACCCCCACCAGAAAGCTGTTGATGGTGCTCATAAAGCCATCGTTTATCAGATAGGAGAGCAGCAGCACCGCCGTGTAGAGCAGCGCCGGGTAGAGCAGGGACGCCATGCCACCCGCGCCCCACGCTCTCCTTTGCCAGCGCAGTGCCAGGCAGAGCAGGCTGGCCACCACCATCAGCCCCTTGATCTGGCTATCTCCCAGTGCGGAGAAAAACATCACGTTCAACACATAGGCCAACACGGCGTACACGGCCAGAGTGGCCAGTAGCGCCAGGTCAACCCTGCCGGCGCGGATCGTCGTCAACAAACGCATTCACAACCTCAGGTCGACTTGATCAGCCGGCAGCACATATTTCAGGTCATAGAGCACATGCTCTTTTTTGCCCCACCGGCGCACGGCGGCCGCCCCCAGGCGATGAAACTCGGCGTGCGCCACCGTCAACATGATGCCGTCATACTGCCCGCTTTCCGGCTGCGCCACAGGCCGAATGGCGTACTCCGCCTCGGCCTCATCTGGATCGGCCCAGGGGTCATACACATCCACCCTGGCGCCATACCCCTCCAGCGCCCGGATGATATCGATCACCCGGGTGTTGCGCAGATCGGGGCAGTTCTCCTTGAAGGTCAGCCCCAGAATCAGGATACGTCCATCCGCCACGTGGATGCGCCGGCGCAGCATCGCCTTGACCAGCTCATCGGCCACATAGGCGCCCATGTTGCTGTTGATCCGGCGGCCCGCCAGAATCACATCGGGGATATAGCCCGCCGCCTGCGCCTTGTAGGTCAGGTAGTAGGGGTCGATGCCGATACAGTGCCCACCCACAAGCCCGGGGCGGAACGGCAGGAAGTTCCACTTGGTGCCGGCGGCCTGCAGCACCTCTTCGGTGTCGATGCCGAGCCGGTTGAAGATGATCGCCAGCTCATTGACCAGCGCGATATTCAGATCCCGCTGGGTGTTCTCGATCACCTTGGCCGCCTCGGCCACGCGGATGCTGCTGGTTTTGTGGGTGCCCGCGGTGATGATCCCGGCGTAGAGCCGATCCACCAGCTCGGCCACCTCCGGGGTGGAGCCGGAGGTCACTTTTTTGATGGTGGCAAGCCGGTTCACCTTGTCCCCCGGGTTGATCCGCTCCGGGCTGTAACCGGCAAAAAAATCCCGGTTGAGCACCAGGCCCGAGACCTGTTCGATCACCGGAATGCACTCCTCCTCGGTGGCACCGGGGTAGACCGTCGATTCATAGATGACGATGTCGCCTGGGCCGATCACCTCCCCCACCGTTCTGGAGGCGCTGAGCAGCGGCGTCAAATCCGGCTGTTTCTGCCCGTTGATGGGGGTCGGCACGGTGACGATATAGACGTTGCAACCGCGCAGATCTTCCGGGTCGTCGCTGAAGCGAAGCTGCTCGGCGGCGGCCAGCGCCTCCGTCGAGACCTCCCGGGTCTGATCCACCCCCGAGCGCAGCGCCGTGATCCGCCGTCGATCGATATCGAACCCCACCACCGGCCACCGCAGGCCAAACTCCACCGCCAGCGGCAGCCCCACATAGCCAAGGCCGATGATGCCCAGACGCACCTGATCCAGTGAGATCAGTTTCATATCCATCCTCTTTCGAGCAGCGCCGCCGCGCAGCGCTCCGCCTCATTGAACGCGGTTGCGGTCGCGCCCAGCCCGGTCAGCGACCAGTCCGGTGCGTACGCCACCCGCCCCTGCGCCGCCAGCTGCTTGAGCCCGCGCCGCATCCGGTTGTTTGCCCCCGCCCCCACCGGCAGGACGCCAACCCGACAACCCGCCGTCAGGGCCTCATACACCATGGAGACGCTGTCCTCCGTCACCCAGCACACCTCGGTTTGTGCCAACTGCCGGGGCAGCCAGTCGGGGCCGGTGGTGGCGGCGGCGACGAAGCGATCGGTAAACCGCTCGGCCAGAGCTCGCTCGGTGGCGGCGGGGGTGCGGCGCGAAGAGCTGATCCGCCACGCCCGGGGTGCCCGGCTCAACAGCGCATCCACCTGGGCCAGCACGCGGGCCTCATCCCAGCCATAATGCCTTGACGGCCCACCGATCAGGATCATGCCGGAACCGGCCCGCTTGCTGCCGGGCCGCATTCGGTTGAGCGCCCCCTGGGTGGCGATGACGTTGGCCCGTTTGGGTGGCCGGTCGTGCTCCGGCACCAGGCAAAGATCGAAGCAGCTCAGCGGCAGCGACGGTTTCATCAGCACAATGGCGGGGGCACGGTAGAGTTTGCCCAGCGCCAGCAGGGTCAGGTGGGTGGCGTGCCCGGCGGCGATCAGCAGATCCGGGGGCGGTTCCGTTGGCGCCGGCGCGGCGCCCAGCCAGAGCCGCACCGCCTCCAGCCACCCCAGCGGCCCGCGCTCACTGATCCGCACCGGCCGCTGGCGGGCGATCGCTTCAGCCAACCCCAGCGACTGGTTACGATGCCCGGGCTTGCCATCGCTGATCATCAGAATCTGTTTCACATCCACCCGCGTTGCCTGCTCCCGTCACCGCCCCCTGGCCATGAGCGCCCGATGATACCACTGCAGCGGGAGGGCAACGAAGGGTGCCAGACGATTTATCCGCCGGGCGATTCCATTTTTTTGCAAAATGGCTACAATCTATGGCCTGCTTTGGCCTGAATTTCCCGGATCGCTCATCTCCACTGGCCTCCCCGCCAGGCGTCGATCCCGACCCAGCTCGTTAGGAAGGTGATATGTCTGCTTTTGGTTCCGTTTTCATGCCTGAAATGGTGATCTCCTGGTTTGACGGCACACGCTGGAGTGATGCCGAGGTGGTGTCGAGCGACACTATTCAGCTCCACCCCGGCGCCCACGTCCTGCATTACGCCAGCAGCTGTTTCGAGGGGCTGAAAGCGTTTCGCCACCAGGATGGTTCGGTCAAAATCTTTCGCCTGGACCGCAACGTCGCCCGCCTGCGGCAAAGCTCCAACATTCTGGCGCTACCCGAGTTTGCGCCGGAAAAACTGGAGCGGATGATCGTCGACATCGTCAGCCACTTCGCCGCGCAGGTGCCGGAGCCGCCGGGCTCGATGTATATCCGCCCGACCCATATCGGCACCGAGCCGGCCATCGGCAAGGCCGCCGTGCCGTCGCTCACCTCCTGCCTCTACGTGCTGCTCTCACCGGTGGGGGATTACTTCACCGGTGGCGACAAGGCCCTGCGGCTGCTGCTGGAAGATGAGGGGATGCGCTGCCCGCCCCACATGGGGGTGGTCAAAAGTGGTGGCAACTATGCCAGCGCCCTGCAACCGATCATGCAGGCGCGGGCGGAGTACCAGGCGGATCAGGTGCTGTTCTGCCCCGGCGGCGATGTGCAGGAGACCGGTGCGGCCAATTTCCTGCTGATCGATGGCAATGAGATCATCACCAAGGCGCTGGACTCCACCTTCCTCCACGGCGTGACCCGGGACTCGATCCTGACGCTGGCCCGCGACATGGGCATGACCGTCTCCGAGCGTCCGCTCAGCGTCGAAGAGTTGCTCGAGCGCAGCGCCCACCCGGAATGCGAGGCGGCCCTCTCCGGCACCGCCGCCGTGCTCACCGCGGTGGGTACGCTGATCTACAAGGGCAGGGAATATACCGTCGGTAACGGCGGGATCGGCGCGACCACGCTGCGCCTGCGCCGCGCCCTGAACGATATCCAGTGGGGCAAGGCGGAGGATACCCACGGCTGGCTGACCAGCATTTAAGCCAGCCCCGCGCCGGCAAGCGAGCCGTAGCACCCCACCGCCGCCGGGCCCCGGGGCCCGGCCGACACCCCCATCGGGGGCTGTTTCACTCCTCCAGCAACCGCCGCCAGAGCGCCGCCACCCCTGCGCGGTAGTCGCGCAGCGCCTCCTCGCCCAGCACGCTGGAGCGATCCTGCAAGCTCTGGCGGTGACCCGCCGCACGGTAGGCCTTGTAGGCCTCGCGTAGCAGTTCCACCTCGTCGGAGGCCAACAGCCCCTCCGCCTCGATGCTGGCCAGAATGCGGATGTTGTCGGTCCAGCGCAGCAGGGCCGGCAGCTCGGCCGCATAGCGCAACACCAGGTATTGCACCAGGAACTCGATGTCGACGATGCCGCCACGGTCCTGTTTCAGATCGAACTGCGCCGTTTTGTCGTGCTCCCCCGGCTTGCTGCCCAGATGGCTGCGCATCTTCTCCCGCATCTCGACCACGGCCGCCTTGAGTTTGGCCTCATCCCGCGGCTGCCCCAGCACCTCGCGGCGCACGGCCCGGAAACGCTCGCCCAGGGCGGGGCTGCCGGCCACCACCCGCGCCCGCACCAGCGCCTGATGCTCCCAGGTCCAGGCTTCCTTCAGCTGGTACTCCCGAAAGGCGTGCAGCGAGCTCACCAGCAGGCCGGAGTTACCGGAGGGGCGCAGGCGCATATCCACTTCATAGAGAATCCCGGAGGGGGTGAAGGTATTGAGAATGTGGATGATCCGCTGTCCCAGCCGGTTGAAAAAGACGCTGTTGGTGATCGGCTTTTCGCCATCGGTCTCCAGATTGTTGTCCGCGTTATGCAGAAACACCAGATCCAGATCGGAGCCGTAGGAGAGCTCGATCCCGCCTACCTTGCCGTAACCGACGATGATGAAGTCGGGATCGCAGGGCACACCGGGGCGTTTGTAGGGTACGCCATGCTTCCCGGTGAGGTTGCGCCAGGCGATCTCCAGCACCGCCTCGAGCACCGCCTCCGCCAGCCAGGTGAGGTAGTCACTGACCCGCATCAACGGCAACACCCCGGTGATGTCGGAGGCCGCCACCCGCAGCATGTGGGCGTGTTTGAAGTAGCGCAGCGTCTCCATCAGCTGCTCGATGTCATCCTCGGGAATGCGCAGCAACTGCTGTTGCAGCTCGGTGCGCAGGGCGTTCAGATCGGGCGGAGAGTAGAGCGTGCTCGGGTCGATCAACTCATCCAGCAACCCCGGCTGCTTCGATAGCTGCTCGGCAAACCAGCCGCTGGCGGAGCAGAGCTGGACCAGCTGATTCAGCGCCCCCGGATTCTCGTTCAACAGCACCAGATAGGCGGAGCGGCGCAATATCGCCTGTATCAGCCGCAGCACCCGTTCCAGCGTGGTTTCGGGGTTGGCGCACTGGCCCGCACGCTCCAGCAACGCCGGCAATACCGCCTCCAACCGCTCCAGCGCCACCGTCTGCAACAGCTGTACCGTGCGCAACCCCTTGAGCTCCTGCACCGCCTTCAATGCCCGCTCCGGGGCCTGGTAGCCCTGCCCGGCGAGAAAATCCAGCGCACTGGCGTCATCCATCACCCCCTGCCAGAGCGCCAGCCAGTCGGCGCGCAGATCATCGGGCTGGGCCGGCTCCTCCTCGGTCGGCGCCACCACATCGGCAAAATGGCGCGATACATTGGATCGATAATGTTGCAGCGCCCGCGCCAGCTCATCCCAGCTGGCAAACCCCTGGGCAAAGGCCAACCGCTCCCGGCCCACCTCATCCTGCGGCAGCTCCTGGGTCTGTTGGTCGGCGATCGCCTGAATGCCGTGCTCCACATTGCGCAGAAAGGTGTAGGCCTCGATCAGTTCGGTCACGGCGGACGCGGGCATCCCCACCTTTTCCGGCAGCAGCGGCAGAATGTCGAGCAGCGCGCGCTGGCGCAGCTCGGGGTCGCGACCGCCGCGAATCAACTGGAACGCCTGGGCGATGAACTCCACTTCACGGATACCGCCGGCTCCCAGCTTTACATTGTTGCTCAAACCTTTGCGCCGCACCTCCCGGTTGATCATCGTCTTCATGTCGCGCAGGGATTCAAACGCGCTGAAGTCGATATACTTGCGGTAGACGAACGGTCGCAGTAGCTCGATCAGCTCCTCTCCGGCGGCCCGATCACCGGCCACCACCCGCGCCTTGATCAGGGCGTACCGCTCCCACTCCCGCCCCTGATCCTGGTAGTAGTTCTCCATGGCTGCGAAGCTGCACGCCAGCGGGCCGGCGGAGCCGAAGGGGCGCAGCCGCATGTCGACCCGGAACACGAACCCATCGAGGGTCTGGTTATCCAGTGCCTGGATCAGCTTCTGCCCCAGGCGGATGAAGAACTCCTGGTTGTCCAGACGCTTGCGTTGGCCATCGGTTTCCCCGCCGGAGGGGAAGGTAAAGATCAGATCGATATCGGATGAGAGGTTCAACTCATGGGCGCCCAGCTTGCCCATGCCGAGCACCACCATCCGCTGGGGGTGGCGCTGCCCGTTGGCGTCCGGCCGCGAGTGCGGCACCCCCCAGCGTTGACAGGCCCACGGATAGAGCCATGCCAGGGTACGATCGATGCAGGCATCCGCCAGCCAGGAGAGCTCCCGGGTGGTGCGGCGCATCTCACTGCACCGGTTGAGATCCCGCCAGATCAGGCGGATCATCTCGCGGTTGCGGAACAGGCGCAGCTGGCGCTGCAGCGTCTTTTCGTCGTCGATCGGGGCCAGCAGCGCCTGCAGCCGCTTGGCATACTCGCCTTCGTCATAGGGCCGTTCCAGCTCACCGGCGGCGAGCAGCTCCGCCAGCCACTCCGGGTGGCGCTGCAACTGCTCGGCAACGAAATCACTGCCGATCAGCGTGCGCCGCAACTGCGCCGCCAGCCAGTCCGGCGGAGCGTGCAATTCAGCGAGGGCCGGCTCGATGCGGGCCAGGTTCTCCTCGAGCAGCGGTCGCAGTGTTTGCGGTACATCCTGCAGCACCTGTTGATCGATCCCCATTCATGCTCCCCCTGTGTGATCCATTGCGTGCTCTCTGCACTGGCTGAACAGCCGATAGCCGCGCTGCGCCTTGCTGATCGCCCCGGGCCGCAGCTCCACCTGCTCACCCAGCCGCTGCGCCAGCGCGAACAGGGGCTCGGTGGGGCCGGACTTGAGCTCCAGCTCCAGCTCGCTGATCGGGTCTGTCAGCCGGCGGCCATCGGGGCAGTTGCACACCACCTCGCCATGATCCAGCGCCACCTCGATCTCGGCGCCCTGGAATCTCAGCCACCAGAGGCGGCGCTCGAACTCGGTGGTGAATAGCGCCATCAGCGCCAGCTGCTCCGGCGGGGGCAGCTCGGCGGGCCAAACCTCCGCTGCCAGCAGGGCGGGATCGAGCCGTTCACCCTCCAGCTCCCACTCCCACTCACCCCGCCGGTGTAACCCCGCGCTGCTCTGCCCTTGGGTCTTCAGGGTCTGGATGAAGCGCTCCCCCTGCCGGCGCACCCTGAGCGCCACCCGGGCTTCGGCCAGCTCCAGTGTCGGCGTGTCGTAATAGGTGCTGAGCAGCGGCACCGGCGGCTGACCGTCGGCGGCGCTCAGCAGGGGATGCCGGCTCAGCCGTTCCAGCGCCGCCGGCGCGAGCAGCAGCTTGAGTTCTGTTTCTGTCGCCATCGTGTTGATCCCTCCTCGATCTGCCCCCAGTGTACCCAATCCAGTGCTCCGGTCAGTATCAGATTCGCATAAAGTTACCGCAGAGATGTGACAGCACCACCTCTCCCTGCGCCCCCCCGTGTCCGGGAATGCAGCGGGAGTGGCGGCGCGCCAGAGGGGATGGCGTCCGCGTCATCCGCCGGCGTGATCGGCCCGGGCGGCATGGACCCCCGCCGGCAAAGGTAGCAAAATGGGGCTCGCCGTTGGAACAGCAGGAGCCTGATGTGAGCGCCGTAACGTCCGAATATGTCAACTGGTTTCGCCACTGTGCCCCCTATATCAATGCCCACCGGGGCAAGACCTTCGTGCTGATGTTGGGGGGGGAGGCGATCGAGGATGCCAACTTTGCCAACACCGTGCATGATATCGCTCTGCTCAACAGCCTCGGGGTGCACCTGGTCCTGGTGCATGGCGCCCGCCCCCAGGCGGAACAGCGCTTGCAGGCGCGCGGGCTGGAGACACGGCTGCACCACGACCTGCGCGTGACCACGCCGGAGATTTTGCAGTGCGTGATCGAGGCGGTGGGCAGCCTGCGAGCCGAGATCGAGGCCAAACTGTCGATGGGGCTGGCCAATACACCGATGCATGGCGCGCGGATCCGGGTCTGCGGGGGCAACTTCGTCACCGCCCGCCCCGTGGGCGTGCTGGATGGGGTCGACATGGGACACACCGGCGAGCTGCGCCGGATCGACCACGAGGGGATACGCCGCCTGCTGGATCTGAACCAGATCGTGCTGCTCTCCAATCTGGGCTACTCCCCCACCGGCGAGGTGTTCAACCTGGCGGTGGAAGAGGTCGCCACCCGGGCCGCCATCGCCCTCGAGGCAGACAAGCTGATTCTGTTCGGCTCCCGATCCGGCATTCGCGATAGCCAGGGGCAGCTGCGCAGCGAACTGCTGGCCGCCACCGCCGCGCGCCTGGTGCAGCAATACCTGGCCAGGCTGGATGACCCGGAACAGCCCTACAGTGAAACCGCCTGCCTGCTGGAGGCGGCCGCCACCGCCTGTCAGCAGGGGGTGCCCCGCTGCCATCTGATCAGTTACCACGACGACGGCGCACTGCTGGCGGAGCTGTTCACCCGCGATGGCCAGGGCACCATGGTGGTGCGCCACTCCTACGAGCAGGTGCGCCCGGCCACCATCGAGGATGTGGGGGGCATTCTGGAACTGATCGCCCCGCTGGAGGAGAAGGGGGTGCTGGTGCGCCGCTCCCGCGAGCGGCTGGAGGCGGAGATCGAGCGCTTCACCGTGATCGAACGCGATGGCGCCATCATCGGCTGCGCCGCGCTCTACCCCTTCCCGGATGAGGCGATCGGCGAGCTGGCCTGTGTTGCCATCAACGCCGCCTATCAGGGGGGACGGCGGGGCGATCAGCTACTGGAAGCGATCGAGGATCAGGCCCGGGCGCAGGGACTGAAGCGGCTGTTCGTACTCACCACCCGCACGGCGCACTGGTTTCTCGAGCGGGGCTTTGGCCCGGCATCGCTGGAGGATCTGCCGGGCGAGAAAAAAGCGCTCTACAACTTCCAGCGCAACTCCAAGGTGTTCTTCAAGCAGCTGGACTGATCGGCCCGGCCGGCAGCTCGACCCGGAAGCAGGCGCCCCCCAGCGCCGAGCCACTAACCTCCAGCGCACCGTCATAGCTGCTGACGATATCCAGCGCCACCGCCAAGCCGATCCCCTGCCCGGGGGTTTGGCTGTCGAGGCGGGCGCCGCGGTGCAGGATCACCTGCCGTTGCGCCGGCGCCACGCCTGCGCCGTTGTCACTGAGGGTGATCACCAGCCGCTCCCCCTCCAGCTGCGCGCTCACCGCCACCTTGCCGTTGCCATACTTGAAGGCGTTGTCCAGCAGATTCCCCAGCAGCTCCATCAGATCACGCTCGTCGCCGGCAAAACCGGCTTCCGGTTGCAGCGCCAGGCTGACCTCGGTCGGCTTTGCGGCGTACACCTTCTCCATCACCCGCACCAGCCTCTCCACCAGCGGGGCCACCGCCACCGCCGGGGCCAGCCCCCGTCCGCCACTCTTGACCGCCCGGGAGAGCTGATACTGCACGATCTGCTGCATCCGCTGGGTTTGCTCCTCCACCAGCCGGCGGTAGCTGTGCAGATCGGTACAGTCGTCGGCGGCGCCGCGGATCACCGCCAGGGGGGTTTTCAGACTGTGGGCGAGATCGGCCAGGGTGTTGCGGTAGCGCTCCCGCTGGCGCCGTTCGAACTCGATCAGCCGATTCAAACTTTGGGTGACCCCCTGCACCTCCTCGGGATAGCGCCCATCCAGATGGTCCGCCATGCCCGCCTCGATCCGTTGCAGGTCGGCCGCCAGCAGATCCAGCGGGCGCAACCCCCAGCGCATGATGAAATACTGCGCCAACAGCGCCACCAGCCCGACGCCGCTGAGCCAGCCCAACAGTTGCAGACTGAACGCTTTCATCTCGGAGACCACATGGCCGTCGCTGCGCAGGACCGACACCAGAAAACGGATATCGCCCCCCTCCGCTTCCCACACCACCGGATACTGGAACAGATAGAGCCCCTGCCGGGGGAGGTGGCGAAACTGCGCCTGCCCCGGCTGCAGCAATCCGTTGGGCAGCTGTTGCACCGTCTCCGGGGCGAGCCCCAGGCTGGAGCGGGAGCGCCACAACAGGCGGCCGTCAGCGGCATGAATAAAGCCATAGACCCCCGAACCATCACGCTCGAAGCCCGGCTCGAGCAGCGCGTTGGGCAGTTTGAGCTGACCGCCATCCACCTCGATCGCGCCCAGCAGAAGATAGACGTGCAGCCGTGCCTGAGAGGCCTCGGCGCTTTCGAGGCTGCCGTGAAAGGCTTTCAACAGCGCCACCCCCGCCACGACGATCACCAGCGGCAGGATCAGCGCCGACGCCCGCAACAAGCGGGCCCGCAGGGACAGGGGAACGACGCTCTGCGAGTTCACGCGGCGGGCCCGGCTCCCAGGGCGAAGCGGTAACCCAATCCGCGCACGGTGGTGATCGGTTGCAGGGTCTGGTCCGGGTCCAGCTTCTGGCGCAGGCGGCGGATAAATACCTCCAGCACGTTGCTGTCGCGGTCATGGTCCTGATGGTAGAGGTGTTCGGTCAGCTCCGCTTTGGAGATGGTCTTGCCGGCGTTGAGCATCAGGTATTCGAGGGTTCGGTATTCGTAGCTGGTCAGCCTCACCTCCTCCGCGTGCAAGCGCACCACGCGGGCGGTCGTATCCAGCTCCAGCGGGCCGAAGCGCAGCACCGGGCTGGCGTGGCCGGAGGCGCGCCGCACCAGGGCGTTCAGCCGCGCCAGAACCTCCTCGGAATAGAAAGGCTTGGCCACATAATCGTCGGCGCCGGCCTCCAGCCCTTCCACCTTGTCCTGCCAGTCGCCCCGCGCCGTCAACACCAGCACCGGCAGGGTGCACCCCTCCCGTCGCCACTGCCGGATCAGATCCAGCCCCGACATCTCCGGCAGGCCGATATCGACCACGGCGACGTCGTACTCCTGCGCCTGACCCAGCCCCAGCGCCTCGCGGCCACTGCCGGTCTGCTCGATGGTGTAGCCCCGCTGCTGCAAAAAGTTGCACAGCTGCCGCCTCAGGTCGGCATCATCTTCCACGATCAGGGCCTTCATCAGTCGGTCATCTCCATTCCCGCTTCATCCTCTTCAGGTAACAACATTTTCCCGCTGGCCGCATCCACCAGCACCTCACGGATATATCCCCGTTGCAGCAGACGGATGGTGTAGATGGGTCGGCCATTGCACTCGATCAGCTCGGCCTTGATCACCTCGCCTCCCAACGCATCCCGCACCCGCTCCGACGCCTGCAGCAGGTTGAGCGGCGGCTGCCGGGGGGGCGCGGAATCCTCCAACGGCTGCGCCGCCAGCGGGGTTGCGCTCCAAAGCACCAGCAGGAGCAACCGGAGCGCCAGCCGGGCGCCGGAGGCGAAGCAAAAAAGAGGGTGCTCGCTTGGCATGTTCGCCACCTCATGCGACCGTTCATGGTCGATATGCGGTCGCGGCCGAGCCACGACCGGAATTACCTTCAATGGATACATGGGTCAACGCCCTGCCTGCAACGCAGGTAAGGATCAGTCCTGCTTGCGACAGGTACGGATGCCCAGCAGGCTATAGAGCGGGCAGATCCCGGCGATCGCGGTGGCGATGATCGGCACCCCGAGCAGCCCCCACCAGGTTTTGGGGCCAAAGAAGATCAGCACGATCAGCACCAGACCGATGAGAACCCGCAGCAGTTGATCCCATACCCCGATATTGCGTTCCATAGTCACTCTCCTCGATGTTCTTTCCGCCTTGACGGGTGCGAACCCAAGCGCCGCCTCCCCTGTTTCTGACCGCAACGGTCAGCGGTAACCACCCCGATGACCAGCGGCAAGCGCCAGACCCAGCGCCCGCCCCCCGCAAGCCGCATCGGCCGGCGGTAGCGACCAGACCGAGCATAGAGCGGCGGGCGCTCCGATTCAACCACCACCCAGCTCCCGCTGCGGCGCGCTGAACGGCAAATCAAACGCGTCGGCCACCCCGGCACAGGTAACCCGACCGGAGTGGATGTTGAGCCCGTGGATGAATCCCGGAATCTCCTGCAGGGCGCGGCGCCACCCGTGTCGCGCCAGCGCCTCGATGTAGGGCAGAGTGGCGTTGGTCAGGGCCAGCGTGGCCGTGCGGGCCACCGCCCCCGGCATGTTGGCGACACAGTAGTGGATGATCCCCTCCACCTCGAACAGCGGATCGGCGTGGGTGGTCGGGTGGCTACTCTCGAAGCAGCCGCCCTGATCGATCGCCACATCCACCAGTACGGTGCCCGGTTTCATCAACCCCAGCATCTCCCGGGTCACCAGTTTAGGCGCCGCCGCGCCGGGCAGCAGCACGGCACCGATCACCAGATCGGCCCCGGCCAGCTGCTGTTCGATATTTTCACGGGTGGAGTAGAGGGTGGTCAGTTCGCCATGAAAACGCTCCTCCAACTGCCGCAGTCGGGGGATGGACTTGTCCAATAGCGTGACCCGTGCCCCCATCCCCAGGGCGATGCGGGCGGCATTTTCTCCCACCACGCCGCCGCCGATGATCACCACCCGCCCCGGGCTCACCCCCGGCACGCCACCAAGCAGCACGCCACGCCCGCCCTGCGCTTTCTCCAGACAGTGGGCTCCGGCCTGCACCGCCATGCGCCCGGCCACCTCGCTCATCGGCGCCAGTAGAGGCAGGCCACCCTGTTGATCCTGCACCGTTTCATAGCCGATGGCGGTGCAGCCACTGGCCAACAGCGCATCGGTCAACGGGCGATTGGCGGCAAGATGCAGGTAGGTGAAAAGCACCTGATCGGCGCTGAGCCAGCCACACTCCTCCAGCTGAGGCTCCTTCACCTTGACGATCAGATCCGCCCAGGTAAAAACAGCCCGCGGGTCACCCACGATCGCGGCGCCGGCCTGCTCGTAGTCCGCATCACTGAACCCGACGGCGGCCCCGGCATTCTGTTCAACCTGAACCTGATGGCCCTGTTGCACCAGCTCACGCACCCCCATTGGCGTCATGCCCACCCGGTACTCATGGTTCTTGATCTCTTTCGGTACACCCACGCGCATGCTGATCTCTCCTGTGTGGATAGCGTTCCGCCCATCAGTCTAGCGGAAAAGACTCCGCTTTTGCCCCCACCTCGGCCAGCCTCTTTTATCTGCTATAATCGAGCGCATTTGCACTGCTGAATTTCGAGGAAAGCCCCATGCCCGAGTACCGTTCCAAGACCTCCACCGCCGGTCGCAACATGGCGGGCGCCCGCGCCCTGTGGCGCGCCACCGGCATGAAAGATGAAGATTTCCACAAGCCGATCGTCGCCGTCGCCAACTCCTTCACTCAGTTCGTGCCCGGTCATGTACATCTGAAGGACATGGGCCAGTTGGTGGCCCGCGAGATCGAAAAGGCCGGCGGCGTGGCCAAGGAGTTCAACACCATCGCCGTGGATGATGGTATCGCCATGGGGCACGATGGGATGCTCTACTCGCTGCCGAGCCGGGATCTCATCGCCGACTCGGTGGAGTATATGGTCAACGCCCACTGCGCCGACGCGCTGGTGTGCATCTCCAACTGCGACAAGATCACCCCGGGGATGTTGATGGCCGCCATGCGGCTCAACATCCCGGTCATCTTCGTCTCCGGCGGCCCCATGGAGGCTGGCAAAACCAAGTTGTCCGAGCACAAGCTGGATCTGGTGGACGCCATGGTGCTGGCGGCCAGCCCCGACGCCTCCGATGAGGAAGTGGATGCGGTCGAGCGCTCCGCCTGCCCCACCTGCGGCTCCTGCTCCGGCATGTTCACCGCCAACTCCATGAACTGCCTCACCGAAGCGCTGGGCCTCTCCCTGCCGGGCAACGGCACCCTGCTGGCGACCCACGCCGACCGTAAACAACTGTTCCAGCGCGCCGGACGCCTGATCGTCGAGCTGGCGAAAAAGTATTATGAGGGCAACGACGAGCGCATCCTGCCCCGCGCCGTGGGGCTTGAGGCGTTCGAAAACGCAATGACGCTGGATATCGCCATGGGCGGTTCCACCAACACCATTCTTCACCTGCTGGCGATCGCCCAGGAGGCGGAGATCGACTTCACCATGAAGGATATCGACCGTCTCTCCCGCACGGTGCCCCAGCTATGCAAAGTGGCCCCCAACACCCAGAAGTACCATATCGAGGATGTACACCGCGCCGGCGGCATCATGGCGATCCTGGGCGAGCTGGAGCGCGCCGGCAAGCTGCACACCGACCTGCCCACAGTACACAGCAACACCATGCAGGAAGCGCTGGAGCGGTGGGATATCATGCGCAACCCCAGCGCCGAAGTGATCGAATTCTACCAGGCCGGGCCCGCCGGCATCCCGACCCAGCAGGCGTTCAGCCAGGCAACGCGCTGGCCCACCCTGGATGGCGATCGCGAGCAGGGCTGCATCCGCAGCCTCGACCACGCCTACTCCAGGGAGGGGGGGCTGGCCGTCCTGTATGGCAACATCGCCCTGGATGGCTGCGTGGTGAAAAGCGCCGGCGTCGATGAGTCGATTCTGGTATTCGAGGGCAGTGCCAACGTGATGGAATCGCAGGAGGAGGCGGTCAGGAAGATCCTCAACGATGAGGTGCAAGCCGGTGACGTGGTGGTGATCCGCTACGAAGGCCCCAAGGGCGGCCCGGGGATGCAGGAGATGCTCTACCCCACCTCCTACCTCAAATCCAAGGGGCTGGGCAAGGCGTGCGCGCTGCTCACCGATGGCCGCTTTTCCGGCGGCACCTCCGGTCTCTCCATCGGCCACGCCTCCCCGGAGGCCGCCGCCGGGGGCGCCATCGGTCTGGTGAGAAGCGGCGATCGCATCCGCATCGACATCCCCAACCGCACCATCGACGTATTGGTGTCCGATGAGACGCTGGCCGCCCGCCGCGCCGAACAGGACACACTGGGCTGGAAACCGGCCCAGCCACGACCGCGCAAGGTTTCCACGGCGCTGAAAGCCTACGCCCTGCTGGCCACCTCCGCCGACAAAGGTGCCGTGCGTGACCCGAGCCTGCTCGACTGAGCACGACGGCAGCGCCGCCCGGCGAGCGCCGCTGCCGGGCAGCGCCCTGTACCGGAACGGCGCCGTTGTCCTATACTGGGCTGGCGTTACCTACTACCCACTATAACTACAACGACTTTGAGTTGACGTTACCGGCGTCAACGGCATATCAGGACTGCAGATGGAACACTTCAACCGCACCCCCCGGCTGGACAACCCGGACCGTGACGCCCTGCGGCGCGAGATACTGAACTACTTCCATGCCACCTTTGATCGCTACGAGCAGCTGTTCGAGGTGTTGAGCGGCGAGGAAGCCTTCACCGTCAAGCCGATCCCCCTGCGCCACCCACTGATCTTCTACTACGGCCACACCGCCACCTTTTTCATCAACAAGTTGCTGCTGAGCGGCCTGCTGGAGCGGCGGATCAACCCCCACTTCGAGTCGATCTTCGCCGTCGGCGTGGATGAGATGAGCTGGGATGATCTGAACGACGACCACTACCACTGGCCCAGCGTCGCCGAGGTGCAGTCCTACCGTGATCAGGTGCGCCAGGCGCTGGATCGGATCATCCGCACCGCCCCCTTGACCACCCCGATCGACTGGGAACACCCCTGGTGGGCCATCATGATGGGGATCGAGCATGAGCGTATCCATCTGGAAACCTCGTCGGTGCTGATCCGCCAGCATGACCTGCGCTACCTGCGGCCCCACCCGGCCTGGCCGGCCTGCCAGGAAACAAACCCCGCTCCCGCCAATCAGTTGATCGAGATCCCCGCCGGCAAGGTGGTTCTGGGCAAGTCGCGCCAGGACCCCTACTACGGCTGGGACAACGAATATGGCCGGCGAGAGGTCACACTGGAGCCGTTCCAGGCGGCGCGGATGCTCACCTCCAATCAGGAGTTTCTCGCTTTCGTCGAGGCGGGCGGCTACGGCGAGCACCGCTGGTGGAGTGAGGAGGGCTGGAACTGGCGCACCTTTACCGCCGCCCGCCACCCAACCTTCTGGGTCGACGCGGATGGGGGCTGGCAGTTGCGCCTCATGTGCGAGCAGGTGGCGATGCCCTGGGATTGGCCGGTGGAGGTCAACTACCACGAAGCGGAGGCGTTCTGCCGCTGGAAAGCACAGCAGAGCGGTGCCCCGATCCGCCTGCCCAGCGAAGACGAGTGGTATCGTCTCTACGACCTGGCCGGCGTAAGCGAGCCACAAGAGGGCCAAGTGGTCAACGCCAACCTACACCTGGACCATTTCGCCTCCTCCTGCCCGGTGAACCGCTTTGCCCAGGGCGATCTCTATGATGTCAGCGGCAATGTATGGCAGTGGACGCAAACGCCGATCTACCCCTTCGAGGGGTTCGCGGTGCATCCCTACTACGATGACTTCACCGCTCCGACCTTCGACGACCAGCACAACCTGATCAAGGGGGGTAGCTGGATCGCCTGCGGCAACGAAAGCCTGCGCAGCGCGCGCTACGCTTTCCGGCGCCATTTCTTCCAGCACGCCGGCTTCCGTTATGTGGCCGGCCCACCCCCCAAGGCGGTGCCCTCCTCCCGCTATGAGAGCGATGCGCTGGCGTCCCAATATGCCGAGTTTCACTACGGTGAGCGCTATTTCGACGTCGCCAACTTCCCGCAGCAACTGGCCCGGCTGGCCATCGAGCTGGCCGGAGCGGCACGCCGTGGCAAGGCGCTGGATCTGGGCTGCGCCACCGGCCGGGCCAGCTTCGAGCTGGCGCGCCATTTTGCCCAGGTGGATGGGGTCGATTTTTCCGCTCGGCTGATCAACCTGGGCGTGCAACTGCAACAGCAGGGCCGACTGCGCTATACATTGACCGACGAAGGTGATCTGGTCAGCTACCACACCCGCGACCTGGCCTCGATGGGGCTGGCGGAGGTGGCCGACCGGGTGAGCTTCCTGCAGGGGGACGCCTGCAACCTGAAGCCGATTCTGACCGGCTATGATCTGATCCTGGCGGCCAACCTGATCGACCGCCTCTACAGCCCGCGGCAGTTTTTGCACCAGGTGCATGAACGGCTCAACCCGTCGGGCATTCTGATCATCGCCTCCCCCTACACCTGGCTGGAGGAACACACCCCAAAAGAGGAGTGGCTGGGCGGCTTCAAGCGGGACGGGGAGAGCGTCACCACGCTGGATGGGCTGCATGAGGTGCTGGATGCCCACTTCGAGCTGATCCGCGGCCCGGAGGAGATCCCCTTCGTGATCCGTGAAACCCGGCGCAAGTTCCAGCACAGCCTGTCGGAGGTGACCTGCTGGCGGTTGAAGGGCTGAGCAGGGCGCGGGGGGCTGACGGCCTCCCGCCGACAGCCAAACCGACCTTCTCAGTCTCAGGATAACCCCCATGTTGCACCGCCTCTGGCTCGGTTTCTTTCTGATTGCCTTCGCCGCGGCCCTCTGGCAGTGGCTGGCGATGGGGGACTCGGCTGTCTTTCAACGCCTGATTCAGAGCAGCTTCGAGATGGCACAACTGGCCGTGGAGCTCGCCATCGGTCTGATCGGCACCCTGGCCTTCTGGCTGGGGATGATGAAACTGGCTGAAGCCTCCGGGCTGCTCGATCGCATCGCCCGCCTGCTGGGGCCGCTGTTCACCCGGCTGATGCCGGAGGTGCCCCCCCACCACCCGGCCATCGGCTCCATGACCATGAACCTGTCGGCCAACTTTCTGGGGCTGGACAACGCCGCCACCCCGCTGGGGCTGAAGGCGATGCAGGATCTGCAGAGCCTGAACCCGGACAAGGAGGTCGCCAGCAACGCCCAGATCCTGTTTCTGGTGCTCAACACCTCGTCGATCACCCTGTTTCCGATCACCATTTTCCTCTATCGCGCCCAGCAGGGCGCCAGCGACCCGACCGCCGTATTCATTCCGATTTTGCTCGCCACCAGCTGCTCCACCCTGGTGGGAGTGCTGGTGACCTGCTGGATTCAGCGCATCAACCTGCTCCAGCGCACACTGCTGCTCTGGTTCGGAGCCTGTGCGGCCCTGCTGCTCGCCTTCGTGGGCTATTTCGCCACCCTCGGCGCCGAGGAGCTGCAGCGCCAGTCCTCCCTTGTTGGCAACCTGCTGCTGTTCAGCGTCATCATCCTGTTTCTACTGCTGGCACAGCGGCGCGGGGTCAATGTCTATGAAACCTTCATCGAGGGCGCCAAGCAGGGGTTCGACACCGCCATCATGATCATCCCCTACCTGCTGGCGATGTTGGTGGCGGTCGGGGTATTGCGTGCCGGTGGTGCCCTGGAGGGATTTATCTGGCTGCTGCGCGAGGGGATCGCCCTGCTCGGAGTGGATACCCGCTTTGTCGATGCGCTGCCCACGGCGCTGATGAAACCCCTGTCGGGCTCCGGGGCGCGCGCCATGATGCTGGAAACGATGAACAGCCACGGCGTCGACTCCTTCGCCGCCCGGGTGGCGTCCATCGTGCAGGGCTCCACCGAAACCACCTTCTATGTATTGGCGGTCTATTTCGGCGCCGTGGGCATCCGGCGCACCCGCCACGCCGTGCTCTGCGGCCTGAGCGCCGATCTGGCGGGGATCACCGCCGCCATCGTCTGCGGCTACTGGTTTTTTGCTTGACCGGCACCGGGCCAACCCGGCCTCACTCCTGCTCTGGCAGGCTGCGGATATGACCCTGGCGGTCGATGGCAACCTGCACACATTCGGCGCAGGTCACCTTGCGCAGCTCCCTGCCATCGGGACAGCGCCCCCACACCTCCACCTGAATCCGCAAGGAGCTGTTGCCCCGCTCCACCACGCGGGTATAAAAGCTCAGCACCGTTCCACACATCACCGGGGACATGAAGCTCATGCGTCCAACGGACACCGTGGCGATACGCCCTTTCGCCTCCTGCCCGGCACGAATCTCACTGGCGAGCACCAACTGTGCGGCAACCCAGCCGCCATAGACATCGCCGAACATGTTCACCGCTTCCTGCCCGGCAGGCCGCTGCAGGGTCAGCTCCCCGGCGGGCGTCAGCACACCGGCATCGTCACTGCAACTCATCGATCGCTCCTTTTATTGTTGCGTTTGTGGATCTTGCGCTCTTTGTTGCAGTGCACATAATAATGAATCCTCGCGCAAACCACACTAGCTCAGCGGGCGAAAATTATTCCCCTTCTCTGCCAGGTTTCACAAATCGGTCATCTTTTCCCCCTATAGTCGCCCGTATCAAAAACCGAACAGTTCAGAGAGGGTAACTCAATGAAATTGCGCACCAAAGCTCTTGCACTCGCCATGACCGCCGCGGCCGGTATCGGCATGGCGGCTCCGGCCTCCGCCCGCGATACCATCAGCATTGTGGGCTCTTCCACCGTGTACCCGTTTGCCACCGTGGTTGCCGAACGGTTCGGCAGCAAAACCGAGTACAACACTCCGAAACTGGAATCCACCGGCACCGGCGGCGGCATGAAGTTGTTTTGTCAGGGGGTGGGCGTTCAGCACCCGGACATCACCAACGCCTCACGCCGGATGAAAACCTCCGAGTTCGATCTGTGCCAGAAAAACGGCGTTACCGAGATCACTGAATTTCGTATCGGCTCCGACGGCATCGTCATCGCCAGCTCCAAAGATGCCGAAAACCTGAACCTGACGCTGAAACAGCTCTTTCTTGCCCTCGGCTCGAAAGTGCCGGTCAATGGCAAGTGGGTTTCCAACCCGAACAAGAGATGGAGCGACATCGACCCGGGCCTGCCCAACAAACCGATCCGGGTGATGGGCCCACCGCCCACTTCGGGCACCCGCGACTCGTTCAACGAGCTGGCCCTGGCCGCCGGATGTGATCAGCTGCCGGAAACCAAACAGTTGAGCGAAGATGATCACAAGGCGATCTGTGAAAGTATCCGCGAAGATGGCGCCTTCATCGAGGCGGGTGAGAACGACAACCTGATCGTGCAGAAGCTGATCGGCGATCCCAACATGTACGGCGTCTTCGGCTACAGCTTCCTGGAAGAAAATGGTGACCGTTTGCAGGCGGCCTCCCTCGATGGCGTGCAGCCCACTGCTGAAGATATCGCCAACGACAACTACCCGGTTGCGCGTTCCCTGTACTTCTACGTCAAAAAAGCGCACATCGGCGTGGTACCGGGCATCCCTGAATACGTGAACGAGTTCATCAGCATCGCTGCGCTGGGCCCGAACGGCTACCTCAAGGATGTGGGTCTGATCGTACCCCCGCGTGATCAGCTGTCAGAGCTGATGGACAAGGCCGAGAACATGCCAAACCTGACCCTCGACGATCTCAAGTAATCGGCAGGACGCATAGGGCAAAACTCGGGGTGCGGTCCTGATGCAGGGGCGCACCCTTTTGCACGTCTGGACGCTATTCTCGCGCTTTAACCAACGAAAAATCGCAGACAGGAACACACATGCAACCGGCAAACCTGCTTCTTTTCACGCTGGCATTCGCTGCGATCGCCTACTGGCTGGGGCAAACCCGCTCGCGAGCGCTGGCCAAACCCCTGGGGGGGATTCGCCACCTCAAGTCACTACCGTTCTATTATGGTGCCAGGGCTGCGCTCTGGAGCGCCCTTCCGGCCCTGATCGTTCTCGCTCTGTGGGCCGCGTTTCAGGGCAAGGTGATCCAGACGCTGGTGATCAGCGAGCTACCACCGGAGATGATCCCGGACAGCCCGGGCAAGGCCAGCCTGCTGCTGAGTCAGATCAGCAATGTGGCCAGTGGCGCCCTGCCGCGCAATTTCGTCGACCCCGCCATCCTCGACGCCGCCGACCGTCTGGTGCAGTTGCGCCAGCAAAGCCGGTTGTACATGACGGCGCTGGTGATCAGCATAACGGTGTTGACCGGGTTCCTGGCCTGGCTGCGCATCAACCCGAAACTCAACGCTCGGGTACAGGTGGAGTCCATTCTGAAGTGGCTCTTCTTCTCCTGCGCCGGTGTGGCGGTAATGACCACGGCCGGCATCGTTTTCTCGGTCGCCATCGAAACCGTGCGCTTTTTCCAGCAGATCTCCTTTTTCGATTTTGTTTTCGGCACCCACTGGAGCCCGCAAACCGCCCTGCGCGCAGACCAGGTGGCCGCGGAGGGATCGTTCGGCATGATTCCCCTGTTTACCGGCACCCTGCTGATCTCCGGCATCGCCATGCTGGTGGCCGTTCCGGTGGGGCTGATGTCGGCCATCTACCTCTCCGAGTACGCCAACTCCAAGGTGCGCGGGGTGGTCAAGCCGTTGCTGGAGATACTGGCCGGTATTCCGACCGTGGTCTACGGCTTCTTCGCCGCCCTGACCGTGGCGCCGTTCATCAGCAACCTGGCCGCCTCATTCGGGATCGAGGCTTCCTCGCAGAGCGCTCTGGCCGCCGGCTCGGTGATGGGGATCATGATCATCCCGTTCGTATCCTCCCTGTCGGACGACGTCATCAACGCCGTGCCTCAGTCCCTGCGTGACGGCTCGCTGGCGTTGGGCGCAACCCAGTCGGAAACCATGAAGCGGGTCATCTTTCCAGCGGCGCTGCCCGGCATTATGGGCGGTATTTTGCTGGCGGTGTCCCGCGCCATCGGGGAAACCATGATCGTGGTGATGGCCGCGGGCCTGGCGGCCAACCTGACCGCCAACCCGCTGGAAGCCGTGACCACCGTCACCGTACAGATCGTTACCCTGCTGACCGGCGACCAGGAGTTTGACAGCGCCAAAACGCTGGCGGCCTTCGCCCTGGGTGCCATGTTGTTCCTGGTCACGCTGGTTCTCAACATCATCGCCCTGCATATCGTAAGCAAATATCGAGAGCAATATGACTGAGCATCATCCACAAGCGGAGATCGTCCGCAAGTCATTGAAAAAGCGCTACCGCAAGGAGATGCGTTTCCGTGCCTACGGCATCGTGGCGATCCTGATCGCCCTGTCGGCGCTGCTGGCCCTGTTTACCGACATCGTGGGCAAGGGGTCCAGCGGCTTTCTGAAGACCAGCCTGAATCTGGAGGTGGAGCTCGATAGCCAGTTGCTGAATCTGGATGACCCCACCGACCCGCGCCAGGTAAAAATGGCCGACTTCGTCGAGCCACTGATTCAGGCGCTGATAAGAGAGCTCCCGGGGGTCACCAATGTGCAGCATGAGGCGGTCCGCAAGTTGATCAACCCCTATGCGTCGACGGAGCTGCGTGACGCGCTCGTGCAACATCCCGAGTGGCTCAACACCACCCGGAAGATGAGCTTCCTCGCCCATAGTGATGTGGATGTCTACTCCAAACATGCCGATAACAAGGCCTACTCGATCAAACTCTCCCAGCAGCAGCGGAACTGGGTCGACACCCTGAAGGAGAAGGGGGTGATCGAAACCTCCTTCAACGATGTTTTCTTCAAAGGGGGAGACTCGCGCGACCCGGCCAAGGCGGGCATTTTGGGCGCGGTGGTCGGCTCGCTGCTGACCATGTTCGTCACTCTGGTGCTGTCATTCCCGATCGGCGTGGCCGCGGCCATCTACCTGGAGGAGTTCGCGCCCAAAAACCGCTTGACCGATTTTATCGAGGTCAACATCAACAATCTGGCGGCAGTGCCTTCTATCATCTTCGGTCTGCTGGGGCTGGCGGTGTTCATCAACCTGTTCGGTATGCCCCGCTCGGTGCCGGTGGTGGGTGGTTTGGTACTCACTCTGATGACGCTGCCCACCATCATTATCTCCAGCCGGGCGGCGATCAAGAGCGTACCCCCCTCGATCCGCGAGGCGGCGGAGGGGGTTGGCGCTTCGAAGATGCAGGTGGTGCTGCACCATGTCCTGCCGCTGGCGATGCCGGGGATGCTGACCGGTTCCATCATCGGCATGGCTCAGGCGCTGGGTGAAACCGCTCCTCTGCTGTTGATCGGGATGGTCGCCTTCATCGTCGACGTACCCACGGGCTTCTTCGATTCGGCCACCGTACTGCCGGTACAGGTGTTCCTGTGGTCGGGCAGCCCTGAACTCGCCTTTATCGAACGAGCATCGGCCGCCATCATGGTGCTGCTGAGCTTCCTGATCGGAATGAACGCATTGGCCATCTGGCAGCGCAAACGTCTCGAGCGCCGGTGGTAAGGAGAACAGATATGAACATGACTGCAACGCTGGGTGGAAACACGGCAATGACCAAGATGAGCACCTCCGACGCGACCGAAGCCAAAGCCTTCAACAGCAACTCGGCTGCCACCATCGAAGAGGGAAAAACGGTTGGCAAGCCCTATGTCAAGGATCCAAAATTCAAGCTGCGCAATGTGGAGGTGTTCTACGGCCAAGAGCGGGCGATCAAGAACGTGAGCCTGGATATCGGCAAAAACCAGGTGATCGCCTTCATCGGCCCGTCCGGCTGTGGCAAGTCCACTTTCCTGCGCTGCCTGAACCGGATGAACGACAGCATCGACAACTGCAAGGTGAAGGGCGCCCTGCAGCTGGATGATCAGGATCTTTACGATCCGCGGCAGGATGTGGTCGAGCTGCGCGCCCGCGTGGGCATGGTGTTCCAGAAACCCAACCCCTTCCCCAAATCGATCTACGACAATGTCGCCTATGGGCCACGCATCCACGGACTGGCCAACCGCAAGTCGGATCTGGACGATATCGTTGAGAACAGCCTGCGCAAGGCTGGCCTGTGGGATGAAGCCAAGGACCGCTTGGATGCCACCGCCACCGGCATGTCCGGCGGTCAGCAGCAACGGCTGTGCATCGCCCGCGCCATTGCGGTCAACCCGGAGGTGGTGCTGATGGATGAGCCCTGCTCGGCACTGGACCCGATTGCCACCGCGAAGGTGGAAGAGCTGATCTCGGAGCTGTCCGAAAGCTATACCATCGTCATCGTGACCCACTCCATGCAGCAGGCCTCCCGCGTGTCAGACCGCACCGCCTACTTCCACCTCGGCCATCTGGTGGAGGTAAACGATACGGTGAAGGTGTTTACCGCCCCGGAACACCCCATGACCGAGGCCTATATCACCGGTCGCTTCGGCTGATCCGACGGTGGTTTCGGGGGTCGGGTGCCCGCCATCGGATAGGGGTGCCCGCTCCTGAACCGATGATACACAGTTGGTCCGGGATGCACCCAGTGAAGCACACCAGACTCGCGCTGTCGTTGGGGCTGCTGTTGCTGGCGACGAGCGCTTCGGCACGGGCGCCGGCCACCGCGGCCGGCGCGGTGCCCCCCTATCAGCGGGTTGCCGGTATCGTTGGCTCTCTCTCCACTGTCGGCTCCGCTACCATGGCCAACCTGATGTTGCTCTGGTCGCAAGCGTTCAACCGCTTTTATCCGCAGGTGAACATTCAGATACAGCCGCCCGGTTCGGCGTCGGCTCCACTGGCTCTGATCGAAGGGAGCGTCCGCCTCGTGCCGATGGGTCGCCCCATGGGGGAGCAGGAGCGGCGCGTATTCCAGCAGCGCCACGGCTACCCGCCGACGGCGATCCCGGTCGCGCTGGATGCGCTGGCGATTTTCGTGCACCGGGACAATCCGGTGGCGGGCGTGAACCTGGAGCAACTGGATGCGCTCTTTTCCGCCACCCGGCGCTGTGGGGGGAACACACGGCTCGATCATTGGCGCCAGCTGGGGGTGGCGGAAAAGAGCGCATCCAGTTGCTCCAG
>Ga0114984_1000194_pt1 | contig 24568 bp, 20 predicted proteins | sample Shrwel1BS1Day1_FD_96987 | JGI IMG/M metagenome (GOLD analysis project Ga0114984, IMG submission 96987) | Subsurface microbial communities from deep shales in Ohio, USA - Utica-3 well 1 S-1-Day1 | ecosystem: Environmental > Aquatic > Deep subsurface > Shale gas/oil reservoir > Produced water/Flow...
GCTTTGCGGTCCGTAGGGTGCGCCGCGCGCACCAATTGGGGGGATGTGACGGGATGGTGAGATTGGCTCGCGTCGATCTTGGCGCTGGATAGGGAGCGATGTTCCCCTAAGGGCTGGTGCGCACGGCGCACCCTACGGTCATGCGTACGGCTGGGCGGACGAGGCCTGCCGGGTCGTCGTTCTGGCCGCCGCCGACAGCGCAGGGCGGACCGAGCACTGCTAGAGTGCGGCCATTACAAGAATCGATGTTTGAGAGGGATGGCGATGAAAATTCTGGTCACCGGCGCGAGTGGCTTCATCGGTGGGCGTTTCGCCCGTTTCGCGCTCGAGCAGGGGCTGGCGGTGCGGGTCAACGGTCGGCGTGCCGAGGGCGTGCAGCATCTGATCAAACGCGGCGCCGAGTTCGTTCAGGGCGACCTTGGCGATGCCGAGCTGACCCGGGCGCTGTGTCAGGATGTCGAGGCCGTGGTGCATTGCGCCGGCGCGGTCGGCGTGTGGGGCGACTATGCGCATTTCCACCAGGCCAATGTGACGGTCACCGAGAACGTCGTCGATGCCTGCCTCAAGCAGAAGGTGCGGCGCCTCGTGCATCTGTCCTCGCCATCGATCTACTTCGATGGCAAATCCCATGTCGATCTTCGTGAGGAGCAGGTGCCCAAGCGCTTCTCCGATCACTACGGCAAGACCAAGTACCTGGCCGAGCAGCAGGTGTTCGCCGCGCAGGAGTTCGGCCTGGAGGTACTCGCCCTGCGCCCGCGTTTCGTCACCGGTGCCGGCGACACCAGCATCTTCCCGCGGCTGATCGCCATGCAGCGCAAGGGCCGCCTGGCGATCATCGGCAACGGCCTGAACAAGGTCGACTTCACCAGCGTGCACAACCTCAACGATGCGCTGTTCAGCGCGTTACTGGCCGCCGGCCCGGCGCTGGGGCAGGTGTACAACATCAGCAACGGCGCTCCGGTGCCGCTGTGGGATGTGGTCAATTACGTGCTGCGTCGTCTGCAGTTGCCGTCGGTGACGCGGCATGTGCCGTTCCCGCTGGCCTATGCCGCGGCGACGCTCAACGAAGGCGTGTGCCGCCTGTTGCCCGGGCGACCCGAACCCAGCCTGTTTCGCCTGGGAGTGGCGGTGATGGCCAGGGATTTTTCCCTGAACATCGACCGCGCCCGCGAATACCTCGGCTATGAACCCAGGGCCAGTCTGTGGGATGCGCTGGACGAGTTCTGCACCTGGTGGCAGGCGCAGATGGGGCATCAGGCGTAGATGCGCTGACCGCGATAGATGCGTACCGAGCCGGTTGCGCTGACGACCGGCAGCTCCACGTCAGCCAACGGCGTGGCGGCGCGCTGGGGGTGATCGGAAAGTTCGGCCAGACGCTGGCCCAGGCGGCGGGTTTCTTCATCGGCGGACTTCAGGCTGCCCTCGAGCATGGCGCCGACGGCATCGGGCTGGCTCAGGCGAATGTCCACGGCCTGTTCTTCGCGCAGGCGGCGCCGCAGCGCCTTCATGCAGTCCAGTACTTCTTTGTTCAGTTCCATCGCGACTTCCCCCGGTTGGTTGAAGGGTCTCGGACTTTGGCATTCCTCTCCCGCCGTGACCTGGCCAGCCGCTTCCCATCGGCCGTCACACGCATCTCCTGCCTGGTGCTGTGCAGAACTTTCAGGCCGCCTGCTGGCTTGTGAGCGACACGCTATCGCTGCGTTCACGACAGGATGAAAAGCAAAGTGCGTACCAGTTCAACTTTTGCGGAACTGCTGGGCCGGCGGCGAGTCGATGGCCCTGTCGCGCCCTTCGTCGGTGCGCCGCGCACCTGCTTGGCGCGACGCTGATGCCATGGTGGCGAATCGGTATACTGCGCGGCATTTCCGTTTCTTCGTTTCAACCATAGGTCCGACCATGCGCAATGACGCCAACGACGAGCTCGACAACCTGCCCAGCCTGACCCCGGAGCGCCGCGAATATGTCGCCGAGCCACGCGAGGAACCGGCGCCGCGCAGCAGCCGCGCCGGCAAGGCACCGGTGGCTAAAGGTGCCAGCACCGGGCCGTTGTGGGCCCTGGTCGGGGCGCTGAGCTTTGCCCTGGCCGGCCTGGGCTGGTGGAGCCTGCAACAGATCGGGCTGATGGAGCAGCGCCTGGTGGCGACCCAGGAAAGCTTCGCGCGCATCAGCGAGGAGGCCGCCGGACGTATTCAGGATATTTCCGGCAAGGTGGTGGCGACCGAATCCAGCGTCACCAGCGGCAGCGAAGCGCTCAAGCTGCAGGTCAAGCAGTTGGAAAATCGCCTGGCCGAGCTGAGCCAGCAGCAACAGCAGAGTGCCACGGCGCAGGCGGCGCTGGACAAGCGCATCGAGCAGCTGGGCACCGAGCTCAAGAGTGGCCTGGGCGCCAGCGCCGATTTCGACAAGCGTCTGCAGGCGCTTTCCACCGAGCAGGCGGCGCTGAAGGCTGCGCAGGGCGACGCCAAGGCGACCCAGGCTGAGCTGGCCAAGCTCGATGGCCGCATCAAGGCGCTCGGTGGCGATATCGATGCGCTGAAGAAGCAGGGCAACCCGGCCCAGGCCATCCGCAACCTGGAGCAGGACCTGCTGGTGCTGCGCAGCGAGCTGGACAACCGCCCGGCCGCCAGCGCAGGCCCCAGCACCGCCGAGTTCGATGCGTTCCGCGCGCAGATGACGCGCAACATCAACACCCTGCAAAGCCAGGTGGTGAATCTGCAGCAGCAGATCAACCAGCGCTGAGGCATCAAGGTTAAAAGCACAAGACCCGCAATGCGGGTCTTGTGCGTTAGGGCCTGGGCGTAGGGTGCGCCGCGCGCACCAACGGTCGCAACGAGCAGTCTCGGTGCGCGCAACGCACCCCAGGTAAGACGCGTTACAGGCGCGGATAGTCGATATAGCCGACCGGGCCGGAACCATAGAAGGTTTCCGGATGCGGCTCGTTCAGCGCTGCGTCCTGCTGCAGGCGCTCCGGCAGGTCCGGGTTGGCGATGAAGGGGATGCCGAAGGCCACCGCATCGGCCTTGCCTTCGGCCAGCCAGGCGTTGGCCTGCTCCTTGGTGAAGCGCTCGTTGGCGATGAACACACCGCCGAACTCCTTCTTCAGTTGCGGCGTCAGGCTGTCGTTACCTTCCTTCTCGCGGGCGCAGATGAAGGCGATGCCGCGCTTGCCCAGCTCGCGGGCGACGTAGCCGAAGGTTTCGGCGCGGTTGGCGTCGCCCATGTCGTGCGCATCGGCGCGCGGTGCCAGGTGCACGCCGACGCGGCCGGCCCCCCACACGGAGATGGCGGCATCAGTCACTTCCAGCAGCAGGCGAGCACGGTTTTCGACGCTGCCGCCGTAGCGGTCGGTGCGCTGGTTGGTGCTGCTCTGCAGGAACTGGTCGAGCAGGTAGCCGTTGGCGCCGTGGATTTCCACGCCGTCGAAACCGGCGGCCTTGGCGTTCTCGGCGCCTTGACGGTAGGCCTCGACGATATCGGCGATTTCCTCGGTTTCCAGCGCGCGCGGGGTGACGAATTCCTTGATCGGACGCACCAGGCTGACGTGGCCGGCCGGCTGGATCGCGCTCGGTGCAACCGGCAGTTCACCGTTCAGGTAGATGGGGTCGGAGATGCGGCCGACATGCCACAACTGCAGAACGATCTTGCCGCCGTTGGCGTGTACCGCCTGGGTGACGTTGTGCCAGCCACGGACCTGCTCGTCGGACCAGATGCCGGGAGTGTTCGGGTAACCCACGCCCATCGGCGTGACCGCGGTGGCTTCGCTGATGATCAGGCCAGCCGAGGCGCGCTGCACGTAGTACTCGGCCATCAGGGCGTTGGGCACGCGACCTTCATCGGCGCGGCAGCGGGTCAGCGGCGCCATGATGATGCGGTTGTTCAGTTGCAGGTCGCCGATCTGGATGGGGTCGAACAGTGTGGGCATGGGATATCTCCGAAGGAATGGTCGAATCAGAGTTGCTGGCTTAGGCGCTCGACGAAGGCCTGGATCAGCTCGTCGTTGCGTTTGAAGAAGTGCCATTGGCCGACCTTGCGGCTGGTCACCAGACCGGCGCGTTGCAGGGTGGTCAGATGGGCGGAAACGGTGGATTGCGAAAGCCCGGTACGCAGGAAGATCTTGCCGGCGCACACGCCGATCTCCAGCGGGTGATCCTGTTCGGCGAAGTGGCGCTCGGGCTCCTTCAGCCAGTCGAGGATGTCGCGGCGTACCGGGTGGGCGAGGGCCCTGATGATGGCGTCGAGGTCGACATCCAGGGCTTGATCGTTGCGTATCGTCATGTGGCGAACCTTATATCGTCTCTGAGCGATATACCGATCGTTTGTTCCGATAGTCTCCATCAACGGCTTCGATTGTCCCGCCTGCGGGGTTAAGCTCGTGTGATGAACTACCTGGCCCATCTGCATCTCGGCGGCGACGCGCCGGCACAGCTGCTCGGCAGCCTCTATGGCGATTTCGTCAAAGGCCCTCTCGACGGGCGTTGGCCGGCGCCCATCGAGGCGGCCATCCGCCTGCATCGACGCATCGACGCCTTCACCGACAGCCATCCGTTGCAGGCACGCGCACGGGCGCGCTTTCCCGTCGAACGGCGGCGCATGGCCGGCATGTTGCTGGACCTGTTCTTCGACCATTGCCTGGCGCGTGATTGGCCGCTCTATGCGGCGCAGCCGCTGGAGCATTTCACCGGTCGTGTGTACCGCGTGCTGGCGGCCGAAGCGGAGTTGCCCGGGCGCCTGGCGCTGATGGCGCCGCGCATGGCCGCACAGGACTGGCTGGGCAGCTACCGCGAGTTCGCGGTGCTGGAGCAGGTGATCGCCGGCATGCAGCGGCGCCTGTCCAGACCGCAGTTGCTCGACGGTAGCCTGAGCGAACTGGAGCGCCTGTACGAACCGCTGAGCGAGGACTTCCGCGCCTTCTATCCGCAGCTGATGGCCTTTGCCGAGGCCGAGTTGGGCGCATCGTAATAGCGGCGGTAGCGGCGGTGCGCACGGCGCACCCTACGTGTCTGCTCGGCATGCTCCGTAGGGTGCGCCGTGCGCACCGGGGTTTCGCCAATGCCACGGTCGCCGCTGAAGCGCCTCCCACGGGTTTGGCGTTCTTCTGCGGTGGGTGAGGTGCAAGCCCCTCTCACCGCGTCGCAATAGCGGCGGTGCGCGTGGCGCACCCTACGTGTCTTGCTCGGCATGCTCCGTAGGGTGCGCCGTGCGCACCGGGGGTTCGCCACTGCCACGGTCGCCGCTGAAGCGCCTCCCACAGGGTTTGGCGTTCTTCTGCGGTGGGTGAGGTGCAAGCCCCTCTAACCGCGTCGCAATAGCGGCGGTGCGCATGGCGCACCCTACGTGTCTGGCCCGGCATGCTCCGTAGGGTGCGCCGTGCGCACCAGGTATTTCGCCGCCGTGACAACTATCGCAAAGCCCCTCTCACAGCGGCTCATACCGCCTGCGGATGCAGGCGATAGCGCCGCACCACCCACTTCTCCAGCTCTGCCAGGCAAAACAGCGCTAGCCCCGCCAACAACACGCGCAGCCACTGCTCCGGGCTCATGTCCACCGAGCCGAACAACTGCTGCAGTGGCGGCGCGTAGGTGAACAGCGCCTGTAGCACCAGGCACAGGGCAATGGTCACCAGCACCGCACGATTGCCCAGCAGCGCCTCGCGGCTGAGCACCGAGCCGAACAGGCTGCGGCAGTTGAGCAGGTAGAAGATCTCGCACATCACCACGGCGTTGACCGCCACGGTCCGCGCACTGCCCAGGTCGCTGCCGAGTTGCAGTTCCCAGAGGAACAGGGCGATGCCGGCGCCGGCGATCAGCACCGAGACCATCGCGATGCGCCAGACGAAGAAGGCCGACAGCAGGGGCTCGCTCGGCGCCCGCGGTGCGCGGTTCATCAGCCCGCGCTCGCTGGGCTCGAAGGCCAGCGCCAGGCCCAGGGTGCTGGAGGTGACCATGTTGATCCACAGCACCTGCGCCGGGGTCAGTGGCAGCAGCACCTGGAACAGGATGGCGAAGATCACGATCAATGCCTGCCCGCCGTTGGTGGGCAGCGCGAAAAGAATGAATTTCTTCAGGTTGTCGTAGATCGCCCGACCTTCGCGTACGGCGCCGGCGATGGTGGCGAAATTATCATCGGCCAGCACCACTTCCGCCGCTTCCTTGGCCGCCTCGGTGCCCTTCAGGCCCATGGCCACACCGACGTCGGCGCGTTTTAGCGCGGGCGCATCGTTGACCCCGTCGCCGGTCATCGCCACCACCTCGCCGCTGTCCTGCATGGCCTGCACCAGGCGCAGCTTATGCTCGGGACTGGCGCGGGCGAACACCTCGACGCCGGGCAGCACCTCGCGCAGGCGGCGCTCGTCAAGCAGCTCCAGCTCGGCGCCGGTCAGCGCCGGCAGGCCGACGCCGATGCCCAGTTGTGCACCGATGGCGCGGGCGGTTTCGGCATGATCGCCGGTGATCATCTTCACGCGGATGCCGGCGCGCTGGCATTCGGCGACGGCGGCGATGGCTTCTTCACGAGGCGGGTCGATGATGCCGACCAGGGCCAGCAGGGTCAGCCCAGCTTCCACGTCGGCAAAATTCAGCGTGCGCTGTTCTGCCGCCGCTGGTTTGCTGGCCAGGGCCAGCAGGCGCAGGCCACGGGCAGCCAGGTCGGTAGCCTGGCGCCGCCAGTAATCGGCGTCCATAGGCGCACTGTCGCCGCCTGCGCTGCGCTGGCTGACGCACATCTCCAGCACGCGTTCGGGGGCGCCCTTGAGGTAGATCAGGCCATGGCCGGCGTGGTCATGGTGCAGGGTCGCCATGAAACGATGCTCGGACTCGAACGGAATCGCATCGCTGCGCGGCAGCTGCGCCTGCAGGGCTTGCATATCGAGGCCACTCTTCAGGGCCAGGGTGAGCAAGGCGCCTTCGGTCGGATCACCATGCAGCAGCCAGTGGCCTGCCTCGTCCTGTTGCAGGCAGGCGTCGTTGCACAGCTGCGCGGCGCGGGCGATCTCCAGCAGTTCGGCATCGGGTTCGCGCAGCTGACCATTGTCGTGGAAGGCACCTTCCGGGGCGTAGCCGACGCCCGAGACATCGAGAACACGGCTGGCGCTGACCACGCGCTGCACGGTCATCTCGTTGCGGGTCAGGGTACCGGTCTTGTCCGAGCAGATCACCGTCACCGAGCCCAAGGTCTCCACCGCGGGCAGGCGCCGGACGATGGCGCTGTGGCCGGCCATGCGCTGCACGCCGAGGGCGAGGATCACCGTCATGATCGCCGGCAGCCCTTCGGGGATGGCCGCTGCGGTCAGGGCCACCACCATCATGAACATGTCGCCGGGGTTCTGACCGTTCCACAGGATGCCGAGAATGAAGGTGGCGAAGGCCAGGATCAGGATGATCACCGCCAGCCAGCGACTGAACTGCTCGATCTGCCGCAGCAGCGGCGTGGACAGGGCCTGCACCTGCTGCAGCATGGCGCCGATGCGCCCCAGTTCGGTGGCGGCGCCGGTGGCCACCACCACGCCGGTGGCCTGGCCGCTGCTGACCAGGGTGCCGGAATAGGCCATGCAGCGGCGGTCGCCCAGCACTGCGTCGAGGTTGCAGTGGGCTGTGGATTTTTCCACCGGCACCGATTCGCCGGTCAGCGCCGCTTCTTCCACCAGCAGGTTCTTCACGTCGAGCAGACGCAGATCGGCCGGCACCTTGTCGCCGGATACCAGCAGCACGATGTCGCCGGGCACCAGGCGTTCGGCATCGATCTCGTGGCGCTCGCCACCGCGCAGCACCATGGCATGGGGCGAGAGCAGGTTGCGGATGGCATCGAGTGCATTTTCCGCCTTGCCCTCCTGAATGAAGCCGATGATCACGTTGATCAGCACGGCGGCGAGGATCACCGAGGTGTCGATCCAATGGCCGAGCAGGGCGGTGATCAGGGCAGCCACCAGCATCAGGTAGAGCAGCACGTTGTGGAACTGATACAGCAGACGCAGCAGCGGCCCACGGCGTTGCGGCGGCGGCAGGCGATTGGCGCCGTGATGCTGCAGGCGCCGTTCGGCTTCGTCCCGATCCAGGCCTCTGGCGCTGCTGTGCTGCGCGTGTAGCGCTTGCTGTGCAGTCAAAGCGTGCCAGGCGTGGTCACTATGTTCAGAGGGGGCATTGCCCATGGGCGCGTCTCCTTCGGTGGGCCGGGCTGCGCTTGCAGGTCGCCATGCGGCGGTGCAAGCGGCAGTCCTGACCACCCTAGTCCGCTTTAGCGCGCCGGACCTGACCTGCATCAAGGAGTGCGGTGGCGGCAGGCGCTTGAATGTAACGCGGTGTTAAAGGCATGGAGGAAACGAGATGATCAAGATTCTGGTAGCGACCGACCTGTCCGAGCGTTCGGCGCACGCGGTGCAGCGCGCCGTGCAACTGATCCGTCGCCAGGGCGGCGGCGAGTGGAGCCTGCTGCATGTGATCGATGACGATGCGCCGGCCGCGCACGTGCAGCGCCAGGTGCAGCAGGCCGAGAGCCTGTTGCAGTCGCAGGCCGAGCGCCTCGGGGAGCAGGCCGGCAGCGTTCCGCGGGTGATCGTGGCCACCGGCGAGGCGGCCACGCTGATCGTCGAAGGGGCTCGGGGCATGGGGGCCGACCTGCTGGTGGTGGGCGCGCATCGCAAGTCGGCGCTGCGCGATTTCTTCGTCGGCACCACGCTCGAACGCGTCGTGCGCAGCAGCCATCTGCCGGTGCTGCGGGTCAATGGCCCGGTCACCCATGAGTACCGACAGGCGCTGGTGGCGATGGATCTGTCGCGCACCTCGCAACAGGCCCTCAAGCGCGCGCGTGATCTGGGCCTGACGAGCCTGGACAAGCTGTCTGTCGCCAGCGCGGTCGAACCGGTGGCGGCGGGTGTGGTGATGGAGGCGGGCATCAGCGCCGAGGTGCTGGAGAATCAGCGTGAGCTGCTGCGCCAGCAACTGGTCGAACGCCTGGATGCACTCGGCGTGACGCTGAGCCACGAGCGCCTGCTGGTGCAGGTCGGATCGCCCGAAGGGGTGGTCGGCGAGGCCCTGAGTCAATCGGGGGCCGACCTGCTGGTGCTTGGCACCCATGCCCGCGAAGGCGTCTCGCGCTTCTTCCTCGGCAGTGTGGCCAGCCGCCTGCTGGGCACGCTCGACTGCGATGCGTTGATCGTGCCGCCGGCCGGCTGAGCGGCTACGCCCTGTAGCCTGGATGAAATCCCGGGAGCCCTTGCAAAAGCCCCCCGGATTGCATCCGGGCTACGCGGTGGATCAGGCGGCTTCGGCTTCGGTCGGCAGCATGACCGGCGTGTCCAGTTGCAAGGCGCAGGCGATTGCGGCCTGGCTGTGCCGAGCCAGTTCGTTGCGGCTGCGTGATTCGCTGGCAATCGGCTCGAGCAGGCGGATCTCCACCTCGCAGGCCGAGCTGGACAGCAGGCGCAGCAGGTGCGAGAGCATGTCGTCGTCGCCCACGAAAGGCGCCACCGGGCAGGGCTGACCATCGCGCAGATAACGAATCGCTACCGGCTGCACGGCCACGCCGCTGTCGATAGCGCTCGCCAGCAAACGGCCGTGGAAGGTGCGCAGGGCCAGGCCATCGGTGGTGGTACCTTCCGGGAAGATCAGCAGGTTGCGCCCCTGCTGCAGGTGACGGGTGAGCTGCTGGCCGACCTGGCTGCTGTCGCCCGAGCCGCGCCGAATGAACAGCGTACCGGCCTTGTGCGCCAGCCAGCCGGCCACCGGCCAGGCGCGCACCTCGGCCTTGGACAGAAAGGACAGCGGCTGCAGGGCGCCAAGCAGCGGGATGTCGGTCCAGGACACGTGATTGGCGACCCACAGCATCGGCTGCGTCGGCAGCTCGCCTTCGACGCGCACGCGAAACGGCAGGGCGCCGCCCAGGCGCGCCAGGAACCAGCGCGTCAGGCGCTGGCGCAGGGGCATCAGATCATGCCGCACCACGCGTTCACAGAGGCTGACGATGCCGGCCAGCAGGGTACCGAAGGCGATTACCAGGGCCAGGTGCAGCAGGCGCAGGGCCAGGCGCAGTCGGGTCATGCAGGACTCCATATGAAAAAAGCCGGCCTCTGTCTACAGGGCCGGCGCGGGGGATGCAAGTGCCGCTGTCAGACTGCGGCCTTGAAGTGCCGGGCGTAACGCGGGCACAGCTCGTCGCGCTTGAGCAGGATGAACACGTCGGCCACCTGGAAGTCCTTGTCCCAGCAGGGTTCGCCGCAGATCTTCGCGCCCAGGCGCATGTAGGCCTTGAGCAGCGGCGGCATTTCGGCGATGACGTTGCCCGGTACGTCCAGCGGCGGCAGCGGGTGCCTGGGTTCGGCGCGCAGGTGCTCGGTGCACAGGTAGCGTTCGCGCAGGCGCTGCATGATGGCTTGGGCCTGGATGCCGCCGTCCTGCATGGAAATGCTGGCGCAGCCCATCAGGTAGCGGTAGCCGCCCTCGTTGAGGACCTCGGCCAGTTCGCCCCAGAGCACGGCGATGGTGGCGCCGTTGCGGTAGGCGGCATCGACGCAGGTGCGGCCGATCTCCAGCACCGGGCCTTCGAGGCCGGCCAGACCGTGCAGGGCGAATTCCTCTTCGCTGTAGTAGCGACCGAGACCGGCGGCAGCCTGGTGGTCGAGCAGGCGAGTGGTGGCCACCAGTTGGCCGCTTTCCAGGTCGCGCACGCCGATATGGCGGCAGTGAATGTCGTAGTCGTCCATGTCCAGACCCAGTTCGGCACCATTGAGCTTGGCGTCGAATTCCGCGCTGAATACGCGGTAGCGCAAGGCCTGAGCTTCACGCAGGGCGGCGGGGCCTTGCAGGCGTTCGGCCTGCAGACGGCGAGCGTTTTGAGTCATGCCAGATCCTCCGTGTGCCGGCTGAATGCTTGCAGCCGGTCGATCTTGTTGGGCAAGCTCAGGCTAGGTTCGCGCGGTGTCACCACCGTGACGTTTTTTTGATGCTTATATGACGGCGCTTCGGGCGCTGCCCGAGGAGGACTGCGATGCCCTGGTCGAGCCTGTTTCAGCCCATCGAGCGCCTGACTGCCGAAGCGGGTCTGGAGGACTGGTATGCACGCCTGCTGGCGCGCCTGGGCGGCACCCCGCAACCCTTCGAACTGGCGCTGGTGGGTGGCCTGCAGGCGGCCACGCCGGGGCTGGCCTTTCTCGCCGGCTACCAGGCGGCGCTGCGCATGCTGTGGCCGGCGGCGCCCTGGACGGCCGGCGCGCTGTGTGTGACGGAAAATCGCAGCACCCGCCCGGCCGACATGAGCACGCGCATCCATGGCCTGTACATCAGTGGCCGCAAGGATTTCGTCACCGCCGCCGAATGCGCCGACTGGCTGCTGGTGGCGGCGCGCGAGGAGCAGGCCGACGAGGCGCCGCGCCTGGCCCTGGGCGTGGTGCGCCAGGGCGCGCCGGGCGTGCGCATCGAGCCGCTGCCGGCACTGCCGTTGATGCCGGATATCGGTCACGCCCGCCTGCACCTGGAGCAGGCGCAGAGCGAGCGCCTGGCCGGTGACGGCTGGGACGACTACGTCAAACCCTTCCGCACCCTGGAGGACGTGCACGTGCTCGCTGCGGTCTGTGCCTGGCAGTTCGGGGTGGGCCGCGAATGCGCCTGGCCGGACGCTCTGCTGTTGCGCCTAGAGGCGCTATTGGCCGCTTGCGCGGAAGTGTCGCGGCAGGCGCCCAATGCGCCGACCACGCACCTGCTGCTGGCCGGCCTGTTCGCTCAGCAGCAGGCACTGAGCGGCGAGCTGCAGGCGGCCTTCGCCGCCGGCCCGGCGCACTGGGCCGAGCTGTGGCAGCGCGACCAGGGCCTGCTGCGCATCGCCGAGGCAGCGCGCGCCAAGCGCCTGGAGAAAGCGCGGCAGATTGTCGCCGCACGTTGATCCACATCAGTACCGCTTGGCGGCGGTGCGCCTAAGGTTGCCTCGCGATTTATCTACGAGGTTTCCATGCGCCGCGAGCCCATCGTGCTGTTCGATAACGGCAGCCACCAATGCCTGATGTTCGATGACCTGGTCAGCGGCGAGGGCGTGCAGTCCAACCAGTTCCTGATCACCGACAACGAGCAGTACCTGCTGCTCGATCCGGGTGGCGACCTGACCTATACGCCGCTGTCGCTGGAGCTGTCCAAGCACATCCCGGTGCAGGACCTGACCTACATCTTCGCCTCGCACCAGGACCCGGACATCATCGCCTCGCTGGACAAGTGGCTGCTGCACACCCGCGCGCGGGTGATCTGCTCCAAGCTGTGGGCGCGCTTTCTGCCGCACCTGACGGCCAACTACCTGGCGCTGAGCCGCGGCATCAACACCTATGACCGCATCATCGCGCTGCCCGACCGCGGCCAGAGCATCCCGCTGGGCAAGTGCACGCTCAAGGCGGTGCCGGCGCACTTCCTGCACTCGGTGGGCAACTTCCAGGTCTACGACCCGGTGAGCAAGATCCTCTTCTCCGGCGACATGGGCGCCTCGATGGTCGATGACGCCTCGCCGGTGCGCGACTTCGTCAATCACGTGCCGAACATGGAGGGCTTCCACCGCCGCTACATGGCCGGCAACAAGGCCTGTCGCTTGTGGGCGGCGATGGTGCGCGAGATGGACGTGGCGATGATCGTGCCGCAGCACGGCCGGCCCTTCGTTGGCCCGGAGATGATCAGCGCCTTCCTCTACTGGATCGAGAACCTCGAGTGCGGTCTCGACCTGATGGGCCCCGACGATTACCGTCTGCCGAACTAGGGCTGCGCGCATACCGGCGCAGCATCGCCCTACGCGGCGCCGTAACCACCGCTAGGGTGCGCCGTGCGCACCATTGAACGAGGGCGCGGTGCTCCCCTGTTCTGCCGCTTCAAGCCGTCATCCACTCCATGCTAGGGTGCGCCTCGATTTCCCCTCGAGGTCACCCATGAGCATCCTTTCCCTTCGCCGTATGAGCCTGCTGCTCGGCCTCAGCCTGCTGGCCGGCCTCGCCCGGGCCGAGAGCTGGCCGCAACCCGATTGGCAGAGCCAGCCTGCGCCAACGTCCGCCGCCGTCGTTGACCTGGAGGCCTATGCCTTTGCGCCGCGCGACGAGGTGCAGCGCAGCGGTGTGCGCAGCGATGCGCTGCTGGTTGTGCGTGACGGCCAGATCGTCTACGAGCGCTACGCGGCACCGACCACGGCGCAAACCGCGCACCTGACCTGGTCGATGGCCAAGAGCCTGCTCGCCACCACCCTGGGTGTGGCCTACGGCGAGGGGCGCTTCAAGCTCGATGCGCCGGTGGCCAAGTACTATCCGGCAATGGCCGAGCACCCGCAGATCAAGATCGGCCACCTGCTCAATTGGGCCTCGGGCCTGGCCTGGGAGGAAGACTACGAATACGCGCCGCTGAAATCCTCGGTGGTGGCCATGCTCTATACCCGCGGCCGCGGCGACATGGCGGCCTTCACCGCCGCGCATGCGGCCGATGCCGCGCCCGGCACGCGCTTTCGTTACTCCAGCGGCGACAGCAACGTGCTGGCCGCGGCCCTGCGCGGCATGGTCGGCGAGCAGGCCTACGCCGACTATCCCTGGACAGCGCTGTTCGAGCCGCTGGGCATCCACAGCGCGGTGTGGGAGCGCGACGGCGCCGGTACCTTCGTCGGCTCTTCCTACGCCTACCTGAGCGCACGCGATCTGGCCCGCGTGGGCCTGCTGATGCAGCGTGGCGGGCGCTGGGGCGAGCGCCAGCTGCTGCCCGAGGCCTGGGTGGCGTTCGTCAGTACCCCCTTTGCCGGCTACCAGCCGCAACTGGCCAAGCCGGGCGATGCCGTGCCGGGCGGGCATTGGTGGCTCAACGCCGAATTGCCGGGCACTACGCGCCCCTGGCCGGACGCGCCGGCCTCGACCATTGCCGCGCTGGGGCACTGGGGCCAGGGCCTGTACGTGCTGCCCGAGGACAAGCTGGTGGTGGTGCGCTATGCCGATGACCGCGACGCCAGCTTCAACCACAACGAGTTGCTCAAGCGTGTGCGTGCGGCCTTCGCCGAAGAGGTGCAGCCATGATCCGTCGCCATCCGATTCTCAGCGTGCTGGCGCTGCTGTTGCTCCTGCTGCTGGCCTGGGCCTGGCCCAATCGCGCCCATCTGGCGGCGTTTCCCGACATCATCGGCGCCTACACGGCCAAGGAGTACTGCTCCTGCCGTTACGTCAGCGGCAATCCCGCGGCCTATTGCGAAGGCTATGTGAAGCAGTACGTGCCGATCAGCAGCCTGCTCGATGACGAAGGCGCCAAACGTGTCACCGCCAGCGGGTTGGGGCGCACGCACAGCGCGGTCTGGCTGGGCGAACGCCAGGGCTGCCAGTTGTTGCCGAACGACTAAGCCGTAGCCCGGATGCAATCCGGGGCAGGGTGGCAATTCCCGGATTACATCCGGGCTACGCGTGGAAGAGGTGCCGGGCTTTGCAACGCGGGCCATGGCGACTATCGTTGCCGCCTGGTCACGCCGTTTTCGAGTTCTCATGCACCGTTCGTTTCTCGCCCTGCTGCTGGCTGCCGCCTTGCCCGTTCACGCCGACTGGTACCTGGACAACGAGTCCTCGCGCTTGTCGTTCATCTCCACTCACTCCGGCAGCCAGTCGGAGGTGCATCGCTTTCTCACCCTGCACGGACAGATCGCCGCCGACGGCCGCGCCCGCCTGCGGGTCGATCTGGACTCGCTGAGCACCGGCATCCCGCTGCGCGACGAGCGCCTGCGCAGCATGCTATTCGACACCGCGCGCCTGCCCGAGGCGCGCATCAGTGCCAGGGTCGACCTGCCGCAACTCACCGACCTGGCGCCCGGTGCGCAGCTGGAACTGCGCCTGCCGCTGCAGCTGACGCTCAACGAACACAGCCGCGAGCTGCACAGCGAACTGCTGGTCACCCGTCTCGACGAGCGCCGCTTTCAGGTGGTGACCCTGGCGCCGCTGGTGCTGCAGGCCGAAGACTTCGCCCTGGCCAGCGGCATCGAGGCGCTGCGCAAGGTTGCCGAGCTGCCGGCGATCAGCCTGTCGGTACCGGTGGGCGCCGTGCTGATCTTCACGGCGCGCTGAGCGTGCACACGCGCGGTCGCATCTTTCCCTGGCGGGGTGGCAATCGCTTCGAGTTGCTGCTGGACGGCCCGGCGTTCTTCCCGCGCATGCTGGCGGCCGTCGAGCAGGCCCGGCAGCAGGTGGAAATCGAGCTGTACCTGATCGAGGATGGCCGCTGCAGCGAGCGCCTGGTCGAGGCCCTGTGCCGGGCGGCCGAGCGTGGCGTGGCGGTGCGCGGCCTGTTCGATGCCTACGGCGCGGCGGGCCTGGGCGGCGCGCTGCGCGAGCGCATGCAGGGCGCGGGGGTGCAGCTGCGCTGGTACAACCCGGTGCGCTGGCGGCGCGGCCTGCGCAACTTTCACCGTGATCACCGCAAGCTGCTGCTGGTGGACCAGCGCGTCGCCTATGTCGGTGGCACCGGCTCCACCGACGAGTTCTGGCTGCCGGACGAAGCCCTCAGCTCCTGGCACGAAGCCATGGTGGAGATCGAGGGGCCGCTGGTGGGCGACTGGCAGCAGCTGTTCGAACAGTTGTGGCGCTCCCGATTTTCCTGGCGGCCGAGCCATCAGCCGGTCCCGCTGAGCCTGCCGGAATGCCCACCGGCAGGGCGCGGCCTGGGACGTGTGGCCTACGCCGATGCCGCGCAGCATCGCGACATCCTGCTCTCGCTGCTGCGCGCGCTGCGTGGCGCCAAGCAGCGCGTGTGGCTGGCCACGCCATACTTCCTGCCGACCTGGAAAATCCGCCGTGCCCTGCGCCGTGCTGCCGGTCGCGGTGTCGAGGTGCGCCTGCTGCTGGCCGGACGCAACACCGACCATCCGCCGGTGCGCTTCGCCGGGCAGCGCTACTACCCCAGGTTGCTCAAGGCCGGCGTGCGCATCTTCGAGTACCAGCCGCGCTTCCTGCACCTGAAGATGGTGCTGGTGGACGACTGGGTCAGCGTCGGCTCGTGCAACTTCGACCACTGGAACCTGCGCTTCAACCTCGATGCCAATGTCGAGGCGCTCGACCCCGACTTCGCCCAGGCGGTGTCGGCCAGCTTCATCGAGGACTTCGGCAACAGCCGCGAAATCACCCTCGACGCCTGGCGCCAGCGCCCCTGGTGGCGCCGCGCGCAGCAGCGCCTGTGGGGCTGGCTGGACCGGCTGGCGGTGAACCTGCTCGATCGCTGGCGCTGAAACCCGCACGCGCCGGAGAAAGTTCCCATCCCTCTGATACCCCGTCATTCAGCACGCTGAGTGTCGCGGCCTGCTGCCCGCGCCAGGGCGCCATTCATCCTTTCGGGCTACAGGTGAAATCCCTCCTTGGTGCGCTTATCCGGCCATCGGTCGCTGCGTAGGGTGCAGTTGGCCTGCTGCCTTGTTCCGCGTGGCGCGCGAACGCGGCAGACAGGCTCGACAGCTGCACCCCCACTCAGGAGACCCGTATGACAAGAACAACAGGGCCCGGACTATTCCAGCCGCATACCTTGGCCTTGGCCATCGCCCTTGGCATCAGCGCTCCGGCGCATGCCGTGAACTTCAACATCGGCGAGATCGAGGGCCAGTTCGACAGCTCGCTGTCGATCGGTGCCAGTTGGTCGATGCGCAGTCCGGATCGCGATCTGATCGGCCCCAACAATGGCGGCCAGGGCCAGGCGCAGACCGGCGACGATGGGCGCTTGAATTTCAAGAAGGGCGAGACCTTCTCGAAGATCTTCAAGGGCATCCACGATCTGGAGCTGAAGTACGGCGACACCGGCGCCTTCGTGCGCGGCAAGTACTGGTACGACTTCGAGCTCAAGGACGAGAGCCGCCTGTTCAAGGACATCAGCGATCACAACCGCAAGGAGGGCGCGAAGTCCTCGGGGGCGGAAATCCTCGATGCCTTCCTCTATCACAACTACGCCCTCGGCGATCTGCCGGGTACGGTGCGGGTCGGCAAGCAGGTGGTGAGCTGGGGCGAGAGCACCTTCATCGGCAACAGCATCAACGCCATCAACCCCATCGACGTCGCCGCCTTCCGCCGCCCCGGTGCGGAGATCAAGGAAGGCCTGATTCCGGTGAACATGCTCTACCTGTCGCAGAGCCTTACCGACCGCCTGAGCATGGAGGCCTTCTACCAGCTGGAGTGGGACCAGACCATCCTCGACAACTGCGGCACCTTTTTCTCCACCGCCGATGTGGCCGCCGACGGCTGCGACAGCGGCTACCACATCGGCTCGCCGGCCATCGCGCCGCTGCAGCCGGTTGCCGCCGCGTTCGGCCAGGGCTTTCGCGTCGACAGCGAAGGGGTGATCCTGCCGCGCGCCGGCGACCGCGATGCACGCGACAGCGGCCAGTGGGGCCTGGCCCTGCGCTGGCTGGGGGACGAGACCGAGTACGGCGCCTACTTCATCAACTACCACAGCCGCACACCCATCGTCAGCACGCAGAACGCCGGGCAGGCGACCGTGAATGCGCTGCCTGGAATCATCGGCACCGCCAACGGCATCGTGCCGGGCAGCGGCGCCGGTCTGGCGCAGAGCGTGATGCTCGGCAACGGTCGCTACTACCTGGAATACCCCGAGGACATCCGTCTCTACGGCCTGAGCTTCTCCACCACGCTACCCACCGGCACCGCCTGGGCCGGCGAGATCAGCTACCGGCCGAACCTGCCGCTGCAGATCAACACCACCGACATGACCCTGAGCCTGCTCAACCCGATCACCAATGGAACCGCTGCTCCAGTGGTGGCCGGACCGGGCCAGGACAACGTCGGCTACCGGCGCAAGGAAGTCACCCAGGTGCAGACCACCTTCACCCACTTCTTCGATCAGGTGATGGGCGCCGGACGCTTCACCCTGGTGGGCGAAATCGGCATGGCCCATGTCGGTGGACTGGAGAGCCGTGAAGACCTGCGCTACGGCCGCGATTCGCTATTCGGTGCCTACGGCTTCCGTGGCGACACCCACGGCTTCGTCACCAGCACTTCCTGGGGCTACCGGGTGCGCGGCATCTGGGAATACAGCAACGTGTTCGCCGGGGTGAACCTGCGACCGAACGTCTCCTGGTCCCACGACGTCGACGGCTACGGCCCCAACGGGCTGTTCAACGAAGGCGCCAAGGCGGTGAGCTTCGGGGTCGATGCCGACTACCGCAATACCTACACCGCCAGCCTGTCGTACACCGACTTCTTCGGCGGCAAGTACAACACCGCGGTCGACCGCGACTTCCTGGCGCTCAGCTTCGGCGTGAGCTTCTAGGCCATCAGGATCAGTTGAGGAATGCAGATGAATACAACCCTGAAGATGCTCGGCGCACTGTCCCTGAGCCTGCTGGCCGGCGGCGCGCTGGCCGCGGTCAGCGAGCAGGAGGCGGCCAAGCTCGGCACCAGTCTGACCCCGTTGGGCGGCGAGATGGCTGGCAATGCGGCCGGCACCATCCCCGCCTGGACCGGCGGCCTGGCCACCAATGCCGGGCAGGTCGATGCCCGTGGTTTTCTCAGCGACCCCTTCGCCAGCGAGCAGCCGCTGTTCACCATCACCGCGCAGAACCTGGAGCAGTACCGCGACCAACTGTCGGCCGGGCAGCTGGCAATGTTCGCCCGCTACCCGGAAAGCTATCGCCTGCCGGTGTACCCGACCCATCGCAGCACCGTGGTGCCGGATGCGATCAACGCCGCGGCCAGGACCAGTGCGGTGAAGACCGGCCTGCGCGATGGCGGTAACGGCCTGACTGGCTTCACCGACAGCCGCTACTACGCCTTCCCGATCCCGCAGAACGGCCTGGAAGTGGTGTGGAACCACATCACCCGTTACCGCGGCGGCAACCTCAGGCGCACCATCGTGCAGGCCTCGCCGCAGACCAACGGCGCCTACACCCTGGTCAACTTCGAGGACGAGGTGGCCTTCCCGGACAACATCCCGGATATCGATCCGGGCAAGGCGGAGAACGCGCTGCTGTTCTTCAAGCAGCGGGTCACCGCGCCGTCGCGCCTGGCCGGTAACGTGCTGCTGGTGCACGACTCGCTCGACCAGGTGGCCGAGCCGCGCATGGCCTGGCTGTACAACGCCGGCCAGCGCCGGGTACGACGCGCGCCGCAGGTGGCCTATGACGGCCCGGGCACGGCGTCGGACGGCCTGCGCACCTCGGACAACTTCGACATGTTCAACGGCGCGCCGGATCGCTACGACTGGAAGCTGGTGGGCAAGCGCGAGCTGTTCATCCCCTACAACAACTACCGCCTGGCCTCGCCGCAGGTGAAGTACAGCGACATCCTCAAGGCCGGGCATATCAACCAGGACCTGACCCGCTACGAGCTGCACCGCGTCTGGGAGGTGGAGGCGACGCTGAAGGCCGGCGAGCGCAACATCTACGCCAAGCGGCGCTTCTATGTCGACGAGGACTCCTGGCAGATCGCCCTGTCCGAGCACTACGACGGCCGCGGCCAGCTGTGGCGCGTCGGCGAGGCGATGCTGATGCAGCACTACGCGCAGAAGATTCCGGTCTACGCCCTGGAAGCGCTGTACGACGTCATCGCCGGTCGCTATGTCGCCGTCGGCATGGCCAACGAGGAGAAGATGTCGATCCAGTACGGCACCCAGGCCTCGGCCAAGGACTTCACCCCGGCTGCCCTGCGCAACGCTGGCGTGCGCTGATCACCAAGCAACTCGAAGCAAGCCGGTGTCGCCTCGTGCGCCGCCGGCTTTTTTTTGCGCGCCTCTCTCACGTGAATCTCGCGCCATAAGCGTCAAGGGGTGGTCGCGCGAGGTGAGCGGGGTACCATCATCGGGTGGTTCAACAATGACAAGCAGAGAGAACCGCTGCCATGCCGACCCTCGCCATCGCCCGCCCGAGTGCGGCGCAGGTGCAACCTGCCGATCTACCGCGGCTGCCGCCGTGCGTCGTTTCCCGTCCCGCCCTGCTGCAGCGTCTGCTCGCCAGCGAATCGCGCCTGCGCTTGCTGTGCGCGCCCGCCGGTACCGGCAAGAGCGTGCTGCTCGGCCAGTGTGCACGCCAGACGCCGGCCGCCGTCGAGCGGCTGTGGCTCGATCTGGCCGGGCGCAGCCTGACGCCGGCGCAGCTGTACCGGCGCCTGGCGACTGCCTTGCAACTGCCGAACGATGAGGCCAACGAGGCTGGGCTCATCGAGCGGCTGCACGAGCGTGCGGGGCGTTTGTGGATATTCATCGACGACTACCCGCGACCGGTAGACGACGAGCTCGATGCCTGCCTCGACCGGCTCTTCGCCGCGGCGCCGGCGCACGTCACCTGGTGGGTCGCCAGCCGCCGTACGCCGGCCTGGAACCTGCCGCGCCTGCTGCTGCAGGGTGATCTGCTGGAGCTCGAGGGCGAGGAGCTGGCGCTGGACGAAGCGGGGCTGAGCGAGTTGCTGGCAGCGCTGCAGGTGAATCTGGCCGATGACCTTCGCCAGGCGCTGCTGCACAGCAGCGAAGGCTGGCTGGCGGCGATCCGTCTGCTGCTGCTCGATGCCGGCGAGGATGCGCTGCGTCAGCGTCTGCAGGATGGCTGCCCGCTGCTGCGCGACTACGTGCAGCGCGAGGTGCTGGCCGATCTGGACGAGGAACTGCGCAGCGATCTGCATGCGCTGGCCCTGCTGCCACGATTTGCCCTGTCGCTCTGCGAGCACCTGCTGGAAGGCCGCGGCGCCGAGCTGCTGAGCGAGCTGCAGCGGCGCCAGCTGTTCGTGCGCAGCCTCGACAGCAGCGGAACCTGGTTCTGTCTGTGGCGACCGCTGGCCGGGGTGCTGCGGCGCCTGCCGGGTGCGCCGGCGCCGGCACCGATTCATGTACGTGCCTGCCAGTGGTTCGCGCAGCACGGCGACATTCGCGAGGCGGTCGAGCATGCCTTGCAGGCGGGGCAGGTCGAGGTCGCCGTCAACTACCTGCAGCGCTTCGACCAGGAGCAGTTGCTGCAGGGGCACTCGGTGGCGCAACTGCTGCAGTGGCGCGAGGAACTGCCGCAGTGGCTGTTCGCCAGTTCACCGCGGCTGATCGTGCTGCAGGCCTGGGCGCTGATCATCTGCGCCCGATTCGACGAAGCCAGCGCCTGCATCAAGGGGCTGGCGCATTTCATGCCGCAGCCCGATGCGCGCCGCCAGCGCAAGCTGATCGCGCACTGGCAGGCATTGACCGGAGTGCTGGCGCGCCAGTGCGGTCGTCGCGATGCCCGGCTGCACTGTCAGGAAGCGCTGCAGACGCTGGACGAGGGCAGTTGGTCGCAGCGCGTGCTCTGCTACCAGGCGCTGGCCCAGCAGCACATGGCCGAACATGCCCTGGACCAGGCCAAGCAGGCGCTGGATCAGGGCCTGCGCCTGGCGCGATTGCACGGCAGCCTGATCTTCGAGGCCCTGCTCAATACCGATCACTGCCTGCTGCTGCAGATGCGCGGCGAGGCCGGGCGTGCCGCCGAGCTGGCCGAGCAGTCGCTGGCATTGTTGCGCGAGCGCTTCAACCACAGCCCGGTGGTTGCCCGTCTGCTGCTGGTAAGGGCCAGCCTGCTGGCGCGCCAGGGCCTGGACGAGGCAGCGCAGCAGGCCTATCGCCTGGGGCTGCAGGAAGCCGAACACTGCGAGGATGCCTACATCATCTCCGGCTATCTGGGCCTGCTGGAACTGGCCGAGAGCCGTGGCGACCTCGACGAGGCGCACCAGTGGCTGCAGAAGGCCGAGCGGGTGATGCAGTGGTCGCACGTGCCGGAGGTGCGTTACCGCTGCGTGCTGCAGCTACAGGCCGGGCGCCTGCTGCTGCGTCAGGGGCAGACCGGGCGCGCGCGTGAACTGTTTGCCCAGACCCTGCAGCAGTTGCAGCAGCGCCAGCAGCTGGCACCTTCGGAGTTCTACGACCTGTTGCCGCGCTTGCGCCATTGCCTGGCGATCAGCGACCTGCTGCTCGGCCATCAGGCGGCGGCCGAGCACGCCTTGCGTCTGTTGCTGGATGAAAGCCAGCTCGCCGGGCATCGCAGCCTGGCCTGTGAATGCCGCTTCAGCCTGGCCGAAGCGTTGCTGGCGCAGGGCCAGACAGAGCAGGCCGACGGGCTGTTGCAGCAGGCGCTCGGCGAGGCCAGGCAACTGCGCTTGTTGCGGCCGCTGCAGGAGTTGCAGCAGCGCCAGGCGCAGTGGCTGGAACGCCTGTTGCCGGGGGAGGTCGGGCAGAACCTGCATCAGCGCCTGTTCGAACCGGCGCCGGCGCTGGACGAGCCGGCCAGCGCCGGCACCGCGCTGCTCAGCTCGCGTGAGCTGGCGGTGCTGCAGCTGATCGCTCAGGGCTGTTCCAATCAGGAGATCGCCGATCGCCTGTTCATCTCCCTGCACACGGTCAAGACCCATGCGCGGCGGATCAACGTCAAGCTCGGCGTGCAGCGGCGCACCCAGGCGGTGGCGATGGCCAAGGCGCAGGGGCTGATGGGGGATTGAGCGTGTGATGTCCGGATGGGCCGGTCCCCGCTCTTTCAGGGGCGAGCTCTATGGGCCGCCGCTGGTGGGCTGAAGCCCACCCTACGCAGGGGGTAGCCTCAGTCTGTAGGGTGGGCTTTAGCCCACCAGGGTTGGTCCGCGTGGGCCGAAGCAGATCGCTCCGGCCCACCCTACAAGGCTTCGCTGCTCGCTCAGCCGAGCAGATAGAACGCGCCGCAGATCACCACGCCCGAGTACAGCAGCATGATCAGGCAGTAGCCCATGATGTCGCGCGCGCCGAGGCCGACGATGCCCAGCAGCGGCAGCGCCCAGAACGGCTGGATCATGTTGGTCCAGGCGTCGCCCCAGGCAATCGCCATGGCGGTGACGGTAGGCGAGACGCCCAGAGCCTGGGCAGCCGGCAGCATGATCGGGCCCTGTACGGCCCACTGGCCGCCACCGGAGGGCACGAACACGTTGACCACACCGGCGCTGAGGAAGGCCAGCAGCGGGAAGGTGTCGGCCGACGACCAGGAAATGAAGGCCTCGGTGATTTGCCGGCCGAGGGAGATGCCGTCGGCGTTGGCGCCCATCATCATGCCCATGATCCCGGCGTAGAAGGGGAACAGCAGGACGATGCCGCCGATGCCGCGCACGCTCTCGTCCACCGCGCGCATGTAGCGCTCCGGGGTGCCATGCATCAGCAGGCCGCTGAACAGGAAGATGGCGATGACGACGTCCAGGCCGAGCACGAAGCCCTTGCTGGCGAAGTGGTTGAACAGGTAGATGCCGGCCATGGCCACCAGCGCCAGACCCAGGATGCGGCTGTCGTCCAGGCGTTGCGCCGGGGTGTCACGGGCCGGCAGCTCGGCCTGCGATTCCACCAGCTTGGCCGGGTCGGCCACCTTGGCCCCCTGACGCGGATGCATGGCGCGGTTGAGCAGCGGCAGGCCGATTACCAGAAGCGCGACGATGGTCAGGTTCAGCGGGCTGAACAGGGTCTGGGTGATGCTCACCGGTTCGGTCAGTACACCGGCGGTGATACGTGCCAGATCGGGGCCGCCTGTGGCCATGGACAGCGGCACCGAACCGGCCAGGCCGCCGTGCCAGACCAGAAAGCCCGAGTAGGCCGAGGCTACCAGCAACGGGTAGTCGACGCCTGCGACCTTGCGCGCCAGGGCGCGGGCGAACACTGCGCCGATCACCAGGCCGAAGCCCCAGTTGACCCAGCAGCCCACCAGCGCCACCAGGGTGACCATGATGATCGCCTGGCCCGGCGTGCGCGCGATCGCGGCCAGGCGGTCGAGCTGGCGGTTGATGATCGGCGCGCTGGCCAGGGCGTGGCCGGTGACGAAGATCAGCGCCATCTGCATGGCGAAGCCGAGCAGTGTCCAGAAGCCGCCGCTCCAGTGCTGGACCATGGCCGGCAGCGACTGCCCGGTGGCGGTCATGCCGGCGATCAGCACGCCCAGGGTGAGCAGGGTGGAAAAGACGAAGGGCGAGGGCAGGTACTTCTGTACCAGGCCCACGCTCATGCGGGTGAGTGTGTTGAACATCGAAGGTGCCTCTTTCTTATGTTTGTGTAAGGGCTTTGACCAGGCAATTGGAGGTTGGCTAAGCCTGGGTGTTGCAGTGGATATGACAAAGCCCGGCACGAGGCCGAGCTGTTTGCGTAGCCCGGATGCAATCCGGGAGGTCCATGGTTTTTCTCCCCGGATTGCATCCGGGCTACAGAGCCGTAGGGTGGATGTCGCTCTTTACATCCACCGCTCTGGTGGATCGATGAAGCGCGATCCACCCTACGGGTCAACGCTCGATAGCCAGCGCCACACCCTGACCGCCACCGATGCACAGGGTGGCCAGGCCTTTCTTGGCGTCGCGGCGGATCATCTCGTGCAGCAGGGTCACCAGCACGCGGCAGCCCGAGGCGCCGATGGGATGGCCGAGGGCGATGGCGCCACCATTGACGTTGACCTTGTCGGCATCCCAGCCCAGCTCCTGGCCAACCGACAATGCCTGCGCAGCAAAAGCCTCGTTGGCTTCGATCAGGTCCAGATCGGCCAGGCTCCAGCCGGCCTTGTCCAGGCAGCGGCGGGTGGCGGACACCGGGGCGATGCCCATGATCGCCGGGTCGACGCCGGCATTGGCGTAGCCGGCAATCTTCGCCAGCACCGGCAGGCC
>Ga0114984_1000196_pt1 | contig 24404 bp, 21 predicted proteins | sample Shrwel1BS1Day1_FD_96987 | JGI IMG/M metagenome (GOLD analysis project Ga0114984, IMG submission 96987) | Subsurface microbial communities from deep shales in Ohio, USA - Utica-3 well 1 S-1-Day1 | ecosystem: Environmental > Aquatic > Deep subsurface > Shale gas/oil reservoir > Produced water/Flow...
CGAGGACTACTTCGCGCTGGGCTATGTGCCCGATCCGCGCTGCATCTACCGCCAGGCCCACAAGCTGCCGCCGGCGCACACGCTCACGTGGCGACGCGGCCAGGTCGGGCTGCCCACGCCGCAGTCCTATTGGGACGTGCACTTCACGCTCGACAACCCCATCTCGTTGGCCGATGCCGAGGCCGAGTTGCGCGAGCGCGTTCGTGAGTCGGTGCGCCTGCGCATGATTGCGGATGTGCCGTTGGGTGCTTTTTTGTCGGGCGGGGTCGATTCCAGCGCGGTGGTGGCCACCATGGCGGGCTTGTCGAAGCTGCCGGTGCGCACCTGCGCCATCGGTTTTGACGACCCTCAGTTCAACGAGTCGGCCTTTGCCCAGATGGTGGCCGACCGCTACCACACCGACCACCGGCTGGAGATCGTCCAGAGCGACGACTTCGACCTGATCGACACCCTGGCGCGCCTGTACGACGAGCCCTTTGCCGACAGCTCTGCCTTGCCCACCTACCGCGTGTGCCAGATGGCTCGCAAGCACGTGACCGTGGCCCTCTCGGGCGACGGGGGCGACGAGAGCCTGGGTGGCTATCGGCGCTATCGCATGCACCTGGGCGAGGAGCGGGCACGCCAGTCTTTGCCGCTGGGCGTGCGCCAATCGGTGTTCGGTCCGCTGGGGCGGTGGTACCCGAAGGCCGACTGGGCACCCCGTCCGCTGCGGGCCAAGACCACGTTCCAGGCGCTGGCCATGGACTCGGCCGAGGCGTATCAGCACAGCATGTCGCGCTTGCGCACCGAGCAGCGTCGCGCGCTGTTCAGCGAGTCGTTTCAACAGAGTCTGGGCGGCTATCAGACGGTGGACCTGTTCCGTCAGCACGCGGCCCAGGCGAACACCGACGACCCGCTGGCCCTCATCCAGTACCTGGACTACAAGACCTGGCTGGTGGGCGACATCAACACCAAGGTGGACCGCGCGGGCATGGCGCATTCACTGGAAGTGCGCGAGCCCTTGATGGACCATGAGCTGATCGAATGGCTGGCCACCTTGCCCAGTTCGCTCAAGATCCAGGGCGGGGAGGGCAAGTACGTCTTCAAGAAGGCCTTCGAACCCTTGCTGCCGCACGACGTGCTGTACCGACCGAAGATGGGGTTCTCGGTGCCCCTGGCGCGTTGGCTGCGTGGACCGCTGGCGCAGCGCATGAACGAGTCGGTGCTGAGCGATCGCATGCTCGACAGCGGCTACTTCCAGCGTGACGCGCTGGAGCGCATGGTGCAAGGGCACCTGAAAGGCCAGGCGGACCACTCGGACGCGCTGTGGGCCTTGATCATGTTTGATGCGTTCTTGCGCGTCAGCCAAGAAACAGCATAAAGGTGCCTCATTGAAGATCTTGTATCACCATCGGACTGCGTCAAAGGATGGCCAGGCCGTTCATATTGAGGAAATGATCGAGGCGTTACGGCAGCTCGGTCATGACGTGCGCGTGGTCTCGCCTGTCGATGAGACAACTCAAACACAGGGGCAAATGGGCTCCGACATGGGCTGGGTACATCAGCTGAAGGCCATGCTGCCGAAGGCAATGTATGAGCTCATGGAACTGGCTTACAGCTGGCTGGCGTACCGAAAGTTGGTGGCGGCGGCAAAGGATTTTCAACCTGATGTCATTTACGAGCGCTACAACCTTTTTTTGTTGTCTGGTGTGATGGCGCGCAGACGCCTGCATGTACCGCTTCTGCTGGAAGTCAATGCGCCGTTGGTGTACGAGCGCTCGCGCCACAGCGGTGGACTGTCGCTGTTGTCTCTTGCCAAATGGGCAGAACGCAAGGTTTGGCGGGAAGCCGACAGGGTTCTACCGGTGACGCATGTGCTTGCTCAACACATCAAAGCGCAAGGGGTCCAGAACGAGAGAATCTGCGTGATTCCCAACGGCATCAATGAACAGCACTTTGTGCAAGCGCCACAGGTTGATGAGGCGAAGAAATCCCTCGGTTTGAGTGGGCGCCTGGTGCTGGGTTTCACCGGTTTCGTCCGAGACTGGCATGGCGTTGATCGGATCATTGACTGGATGGCCACTCCAGAGGCCCCAGCCAATGCGCACCTGCTGGTTGTCGGCGATGGCCCCGTCAGGGAGTCATTGGAATGCCAGGCCCAACGTTTGGGTCTCGACGATCGCGTGACGTTCACGGGCGTGATCGATCGTGTGAAGGTGCCTGCGCATGTGGCAGCTTTTGATGTGGCTTTACAGCCTGCGGTGACTGCTTACGCTTCACCGCTCAAACTGATGGAATATTTGGCCTTGGGTAAGGCGATTTTGGCGCCGGCAGTGCCCAATTTAGAGGAAATTCTGGTGCACAAGCAGAACGCGTTTCTCTTCAAGGATGAGCCTGGCCAGATCGAACTCGCGCTAACGCAACTGTGTGCCGATGGCTCACTGAGAAGCAAGTTGGGGCAAGGCGCCAAAGACACCATTGCGCAGCAGAATCTGACCTGGCTCGGCAACGCTGAGAAAGTCGTTCGATTGGCGCAAGCGTGCAGGCAGCAGTTGCTGCCTCAACCTGGAACGACATGAAAATTCTTCTCTTCTCGTCTCTGTATCCCAGTTCGGTTCGCCCGGTTCACGGCGTGTTCGTGGAAACGCGTCTGCGTGAGTTGTTGAAGACTGGTGAGGTCGAGGCGAAGGTGGTCGCGCCTGTGCCCTGGTTTCCTTCCAAGTCACCTCGTTTTGGAGAGTATGCGCAATACGCTTCAACTCCTTTGCAGGAGGTGTGGAACGGCATCGACGTTCATCATCCCCGTTACTTGCTTCTGCCCAAGATCGGCATGAACATGGCGCCCGACACGATGGCAAGCGGGGCCATGGCGACGATCCGCGAGATCATCGAGTCAGGATTCGACTTTGATCTGATCGATGCGCACTACTTTTACCCCGACGGTGTCGCGGCGATGCTCTTGTCGAAATGGCTCGGCAAGCCCTTCGTTGTGACCGCGCGTGGAACAGATCTCAACCTGATACCAGCTTACGCCAAGCCTCGTAAGCTCATCTTGGAAACGGCGGCAGCGGCCAGTGCGTCGATCGGTGTGTGCAAAGCCTTGATGGATACGTTGGGATATCTGGGCGCTGATCGACACAAGTTGCACACACTCCGAAATGGCGTTGAGCTTGAGAAGTTCACACCTGAAGATGTGCTTCAGGCGCGCCAGCGACTTGGCTTGCATCCATCGGGACGCTATCTGCTGTCAGTCGGACACCTGATCGAGCGCAAGGGACATCACATCGCGATCGATGCCATGCCGCATCTCCCGGATGTGAAGCTGCTGATTGTGGGCGGGGGCAGTGATCTGACTGCCTTGCAGGACCGTGCCCGAACGCTGGGTGTGGCGGACCGAGTGCAGTTTGCCGGTGTGGTGCCGCATGACGAGCTGAAGTGGTGGTACAGCGCCGCAGACGCTATGGCCTTGTGCTCCAGTCGCGAAGGTTGGGCCAATGTGTTGCTGGAGTCCATGGCTTGCGGCACACCTGTTCTGGCCACCAGTATTTGGGGGACACCTGAGGTGGTCAGTGCCCCGGAGGCTGGTCGACTGATGCGAGAGCGCACCGGTGAGTCACTCGTGCAGGCATGGAAAGACTTGATGCAATCAAAGCCAGCGCGCTCAGCCACTCGGGCGCACGCCGAGCGATTTGATTGGAACGCGACAACACAGGGGCAGTTAGACCTGTTCAGACAGATTCTGAACCGATGAGGGGTGTGGGCATGACTGACCATGTGGATTCAGTGCGTCGCTGGACGCCAATGTTCGTCATGCTCACAGCGCTGGTGACGCTGATAGCGGTTCACCTGCGCATTCGCGCCATTGGATTGGAGGGCTTGTGGATGGATGAGGTGTTCAGCGCCTCGTTCGCCAACTTGTCCTGGTCTGATCTGGTCGTGGCGGTCACTCGGTTTGATGTTCACCCACCGTTTTATTACCTGCAACTCAGCGCGTGGCGCTTGGTTTCGGCTGAAGACAGTTGGTTGCTGCTCAACTCGGTGTTGTGGAGTGTGTTGACTCTCGGGCTGGTCTTTCATGGGACACGCCGCGATGCGGGTAACACGGCTGCGGTGCTGGCGATGATGCTGGTCGCGGTGTCAGGCAGCGAAGTGATGTACGCCACCGAGTTACGGATGTACGCCATGGTCACCGCCTTGGCACTGACGGGATGGCTCCTGGCTGACCGGTGGGCGAGCGAAGACAGTCGTTCAAACACCGTGATGCTGGTGGCGCTCATTCTGTTGCTCGCAGGTTCGCACGGTGCGGCGTTTGTACCGGCCTCGGCGGTAATTCTGTATGCGCTGCTGAAGTCTTATGTCCGACATGGCACGGTTCGTTGGTGGTCCGCTTTATGGCTGACGGGCGCATCCGCACTCGTCTTCATCCCTTTCCTGCTCAATTCCAGCGTGCGTTCGCTCTCTCATCTCAGTGCACCTGGATTGGCTGACGTGGTGCAAACAGTGAGCGGTTGGCTCCTGGGCTATGGTGCCTTGGCCATGAGCTTTCAAGCAAGGGCGGTGGCATGTTGCGTGGTGATCGGTGCCATGCTCATGGTGATGTTGAAGGGTCCTGTCAAAGCTCGACTGGTGATGGGGTGCTTCGTCATCTGGCCACTCTTGATCGTGGCTGCGCTGTCACACCTTGTCAGACCGATCTGGATTGATCGCACCTTGTCCTTTGCTGCGCCATTTTTGATGATGGCTTCGGTGCTGTGTCTGGCCTCGCTTCAGCAATCATGGCGCCGTCGTTTTGGCCATGTGATGGCGTGTTTGCTTTGTGCCTGCCTGATGGTCGTGGCATGGATGCAAACCCAGTTGCCACGCAAGATGCAATACAAGGAGGCGGCAGAGTTCGTGCGGCAGCACAATTCAAATGCTGCGGCGATTTATGTCCCTGTGAATGTCGCCTTTTGGGCCACTGCAAGGTACTTTCACCAGGCAGACTGGGGAAGTTTGCTCAAACTGCAGGACCCCAGCAGGCCTGATCGATCCGAGATCTGGCCCAAGGTCTATGAAAAACTGGGACCGGTCTGGGTGAGTAAGCTGGGTTTGACACCAGAGGGAAGGGTGCTCCACACGGCGCGTGGTGATCTCTGGATCGGACTGAGTCAAGTGCCGGCTTCTGTTTCGCGCCAAGGTATGTGGATTGTTGGCACCTCTCATCAAGAGGCGGCGGAGGTGTGCGGCGACGGTGTCTCAGTATTTGGCCGCAGGTTCACGGGCGTGTCGGTATGGCGATGCGCACAGCCGCTGGAGTCGCTGCGTTGAACCCGATGACCAAGACACCTGTTCATGTGCTCCATGTCGTGTATCGCTTCGCTGCGGGTGGTCTGGAGAACGTCATTGTTCAACTGATCAATGAATTGCCGGAGGGCGGTTTTCGTCACACCGTGTTGGCGTTGACCACAATTGACGAGGCGTTTGCCACGCGTATCAAAAGGCAGGATGTCCAGCTTATTTCACTGAACAAGGGGCCGGGGCAACCGTTCAATTTGTATCCGAGGGTCTATCGCATCCTGCGTCAGTTGAAGCCAGATGTGTTCCATACCTGCAATCTTGCAGCCTTGGAATTCGCGCCAGTTGCCTTTGCGGCAGGAGTTCCCTTGCGTGTTCACGCGGAGCATGGTTGGGACATTTCTGACCCTGACGGCAGTAACCGCAGTTACCAGATCTTGCGACGCCTCTATCGACCTTTTGTGCATCGCTTTGTGGTGGTCTCCAACCAGTTGCGAGACTATTTGCTGCAGCAGGTCCGCGTTCCTGCGTCGAAGGTGTCCTTGATCCCCAACGGTGTGGATCTGCGTACTTTCAGGCCGATCGAGCATGTTGATGAGGCGTCTGTTCCTGATGGATGGCCATTTGATCGAGCTCAGCACTGGGTGGTGGGAACGGTTGGGCGCCAGGAGCCGATCAAGAACCAGATGCTGTTGGCGCGAGCGGTTGTACGCTTGCTTCAAGAGCGTCCTGGCGCTTTTCCGCGTTTGCGCGTGGTCATGGTGGGGGCGGGGCCTTTGCATGCCGACATCCAACGCGTGTTTGATGATGCAGGCGAGAGTGGGCGCTTGTGGATGCCTGGGGTTCGATCCGACATCGCCTCGATATTGCGCCACCTTGATTGCTTTGTCTTGCCGTCGTTGGCCGAGGGAACCTCATGCACCTTGCAGGAGGCCATGGCGACTGCGCTGCCGATCATCGCCACGCGTGTGGGGGGCAATTCATCTCTGTTGCAAGATGGCCGCCTCGGTACCCTTGTTCCTGCGGATGACGTCTCCGCCATGGCCGAGGCGATTGGCGAAGAATATGGTGTTTCGATGCCAAATACAGCAGCTAACGAGTTCGTGCGGCAGACCTACGACCTGCAAAACGTTCTGAACCGCTATTGCCTGCTGTTTACAAAGGGATGAGATGGAAGCATTGTTGTTGACCCTGGATATCGCTGCAATGGTCTGGTTGTGCTGGTTGGTTCGGAAATCCGCTGTCAGCAAGGTGGGTGTGTCCTTTGGTTGGTTTGGCTACAGGGGTTCACCTGCAACCGAATCGGCAAAGGGCGTCAACAAAGGGACCAAAGGACCTGACCGTGCGTGATTTGATGGTGATGTTCGGGGTCTTGATTCTGATCCCGTTGGCGTTCAGTAATGCCTTCGTTGCTTACATTCTGTGGGGTTGGTCTGCACTGATTGCGGTGGACAGTTATCTCTATGGTTTCATGCAGGGCATGCGCTTGAACATGGCGTTCGGCTTGATCGCCTTGCTCATGATTCTCATGAGACGGGATACTTTGAGAGGCAGTTCACTCAAAGAAAGTCCAGCATTTATTTTGATGGTGCTGTTCCTCCTGCAGGCCACCATCAGTGCATCGTTTGCGTACCCAGGTAATTCCAAGAATTGGGACCTTTACGACAAGATCATCAAAAGCTTCTTGTTCGCGCTGGCCATGCCCTTGGTGGTTGTGGGCCGAAACCGTATTCACGTCTTTATGCTCACCCTATGCCTGGGACTTGGGTTCCACGGGCTCATTGACGGTTTGAAGTTCATGTCAAGCGGCGGTGGTCACAATGTGCACGGCTTGATCAAGTTTGGTGACAACAACCACTACGCCGTCATGATGGTGATGGTCATCCCGCTGTTCCTGTATCTGGGTAAGCACATGGCGTATCGCCACGTGCGCTGGGGGATGTACTTTTGTGCGCTTCTGACCATTGCGGCTGTGATCGGTACGCACTCACGCGGCGGGTTGATTTCTCTTATTGCCATTGGTGGGTGGCTGGTATTCACGTCGCGTCAGAAGTTCGGAGGCCTGTTGCTCTTCTTGTGTGGCGGCATCCTTGTCTTGATGATGGCGCCTGAGGCGTGGTTCAGTCGAATGGACACCATCGGCGACGCTCAGCAGGATAGTTCCTTCATGGCGCGCGTGGAGGCATGGCAGGTCAGCAGTGCCATCGCCATGCAAAATCCCTTCACTGGCGGCGGACTACACGCGGTTCAGGTCCAATCCGTCTGGGCCATGTTCAGGGGGCAGACAGGTTTGTTGTCATTTGTCGATTTCGGACCGCCATCTGAAATCTTCCGCGCCGCTCACAGTATCTACTTCGAGGTTCTTGGCGATATGGGCTTCACAGGCTTGCTGCTGTTTCTGGCAATTTTGTTCGTCGGAATGCGCAATGGCAGACGTACCGAAGCATTGTTGACAACGCGCAAGGCAGAGTATGAGTGGGCGATTGACCTGTCTCGTACCTTGAGCGCTGTGATTTTTGGATATGCGGTCGGGGGGGCATCCGTGAGTTTGGCTTACTCTGAGTTCATCTACGTCATCGTGATGCTCACTGAGGTGCTCAAGCGTGAGGTCCGTGAGTCACTGGTTCAGAAAAGCCGTGTGCCTGTGGAGGGGCGATATGTTCCTGCTGGATAAAGGGCTTCACTGGATTGCCAAGGGCAAGTTGTCGATCTTCTTGTTTCACAAGGTGCCAGCGCTTGCCGATGCGCTGCAACCAGGAGACATGGATCAGCAAACCTTTCGGCGCACCGTTGCATTCATCCGAAAACACTTTCACGTCTATCCACTTGCGGAGGCAGCAAGATTGCTCACCGAGGGGCGCTTGCCGGATCGCTGTGCGGCGATCACTTTCGATGATGGCTACCAGGATTGGCGGCAGGGGGCGGCGTCGATACTTCAGGAACTCAATGTTCCCGCCACCTTCTTTATCACCACAGGTCAGTTTGATGGCCGACCCATGTGGCACGAGCGGCTTGCGCATGTGGTCAACGAGTGTGGAGAGGGCGAGCTAGACACCCGGTTTTGTCGCCTGCCACCATTGCCCACGGCCACGCTCGCTGACAAAGTGAAGGCAGTGAAAGCACTGGAGTTTCATTTCAAGTACATCCCGCCAGTCTTGCGTGACATCTACCTCGCCCAGTTGGAGGACTCAGTCGGTGCCAGCGCTGCGGACGTCACTCGCATGCCCGTTGACGACGTTGTTCGCATTGCACAAATGGGGTTCGAGATTGGGGCGCACACACACGATCACCCGATTCTGTCGATGTGTGACGCACAGCGGGCCGCACGCGAGATTGGAGAGGCCAAAGAGAGACTGGAGTGCATTCTTGGCTCAAACGTGATCGGATTTGCTTATCCAAACGGACGCCCTAGCGTGGACTTCACTACCTGCCACATTGACATGGTGAAATCAGCAGGCTATCGCTATGCCGTCACCACGCAGTGGGGTGCGGTGCGCCAAGACACCTCGCCATTCCAGATGCCACGCTTCACCCCCTGGGGGCCGTCCCATCAACACATGGCGCTCCAGGTTTTTCGCAATATCTTCAAGGAAGCGGACAGCCTGCCGGAAGCCAGGGGGCTGACGTGATGTCAAACAGGCTGAAAAGTTGGATCCGGCAGTTCGCTTATGACCTGGGTCTGATGGGGGCGCTGCACCGACTGCGGAACCGACGGACACTGACAGTGTTCATGTTCCATCGTGTCTTGCCCAGAGACTCAGTGGCTTACCGCCATGCCGAGAAGGAGTTCACATTCAGCCTGGATGGTTTCGAGCGTGCACTGGACTTCATTGCGAAGCACTACCAGGTGGTTGATCATGACGCGGTCAAAGCAGCCGTCGATGGGCAGGGCCGACTTCCATCTCGGGCGGCGTTGATCACCTTTGATGATGGCTGGCGGGACACACTGCTCTATGCGCGCGAGCCATTGGCCCGCAGGGGCATGAAGGCGGTCCTCTTTCTCGCAACTGAGGTCCCGACCCTGAAGTCAGCGCGGTGGTGGCAGGATCAGGTGGTGCAGGCTCGATGTGATGAGAAGGGGTGGCACCGCTTGCTCGACAAGGTTAACTTGCCAGCGCCCCCGTTGTCGCAAGCTCAGTTGTCAATCGCGATCACGGTGGCGCTGTCCAGGCTGACAGACGACGAGCGGCACCGCTCACTGGATGACGTCGCACGGGTCGAGCCAATGCCAAGGCAGATGTTGTTTGAAGACGAATTGCCACAATTGGCGCCCGTGATCGCATTGGCGGGGCATGGTCATACACACGCGCCTCTGAGTGCGCATCCCGACGCGTTGTCCGAACTGGTTGCGAGTCATCAGCATTTGCAGCATTGGGGCGGGGACAGTTGGTCCATGTCGTTTCCACACGGGGCATACGATGAGCGATGTCTGGCACTGGCCCGTGAGGCTGGATTCACAGTCTGCTTTACCAGCGATCCTGTGCTGATGCGTACAGGCTCTGCGCTGAGCCTGAGCAGCAAGATTGGACGAATTCATTTGCCCGAGAACCAGTGGACCTGTGAAAGAGGCCGACTGTCTCACCCCAAACTTGCGACCTACCTATTCTTGCGCGAGCACGCTTCATGAGCCGCTACCGGTTGGGACGGAACCTCTTCGTCAAACAGATCACAGAGCTCACACCCGATGAGATGCAGGCGTGGGATCAACTCGTCTCCACCGAAGCCGATTTGCGACGTGCTTTCATGAGTCGCGCGTATGTCGCAGCGGTCGCAGAGACAGGCGCAGACGTATGTGTGCTGGTGGGTCACGAGGAGGGCCGGGCGGTCTTCTTTCTGCCCCTGCAACGACAACATGGCTTGGCAGGCAAGATGGGGTGCCACGAGCCGGTGGGGGGCGTCATGACCGATTACTTCGGTGTGGTGGCCACTGCGCAGGTCCGTCTGGATGTCTCGGCGGTGCTGGCGGCCACACGTGGGCGCGTCAGCTTGTGCACCTACACCCATCTTGATGAATCACAGGCGCGATTTGGCCTGACAGCAGACGAGCACCGCATAGGACTCCAAACCGATTTGGGAGTGGAGCCTGACAAGTTCTGGTCACGTTTGCGCGAACTTGACAAGAAGCTCGTCACCGATACCGAACGCCGTGAGCGCAAGCTGCGAACCGATTGTGGCGACATCGTATTCGAGTGGCAGACAACACAGCCTGAGACAGACTTGGCATGGTTGATTGAATGTAAAAAGCAGCAATACAGCCGCACAGGACGCGAGTTGGCGCCCTTGTTCGAGCAGCACAATGTGGACTTGCTATACCGCTTGCTCAAGAGTCAAGGTGACATGTGCTCTGGTGTGCTGTCGGTTCTGCGCTCACCGCATGGCGTGATTGCTGCACATTTTGGCCTGCGTTGTCAGGGTGTCCTGCATGTGTGGTTTCCGGTGTTTGACCGTGCCTACGCACATGCATCTCCGGGTCGGATATTGTTCAAGCACATGTTTGCTGCTGCCCCCCAACAACAGGTGCAGATGTTCGACAGGGGGGAGGGCGACACCCCGGCGAAGCGAGACTTCGCCAATACCGAGCACAGATTCGGTCGTGGTGTGTGGCGTGCCCGTGGATGGCGAGGTGAGTTGGGCTTGTTGGCGCAGCGACTCGCGTGGCGATTCAAGCTGTGACCCGCCCAATCAGGCCTCCCTGACGCCCAGCACCTTCCGAATGGGCGTCAGGCAGGCGTAGAGAAACGAGCGCGCAGGCAAGACGCCCCCGCGCATGGCGGCCAGAAAAGACCGACGAGCAACCTGCCCTGACCCACGCCAAAAATGGTTGTAGGCATGGGTGAACTCGCACTCCGCAATGCGCTTGCTGTAAGTGTCCACAGACAGGGTGCTGCCGTCGGGGTTGTTGAGGCCCCACCTGGCGACTGCAGTCCTCAGCATCTGCACCTGGTGGTTGTCATCATCGAGCTTGCGCATGGCACTGCTGCCGTGGATGCGATAGAGGGCCACAGCACCGTCAAGGGAGTGCATTTCATAGATGCGCGAAATCTTCAGCCAGAACAGATAGTCCTCACCAATTCGCATGGATTCATCGAAGCCGCCCAGCATTTGATAGACCTCACGCCGGATCATGGCGGTGTTCATGCCGACCAGGAGTCCAGTCAGAAGGCGTGTGTAAAGCCACCCAGATCGCTCAGGCTCGGCGTCGGTCAGTGCACGGCATGGCTCAAGCAACTGCGCCGCTGGTTCAAACTTGCCAGCCTCATTGGCCTCCCAGCGCTTGAACCTGCCGAAAACGCAGCCCACATCAGGGTGCGATTCAAAGTAGCGTACCTGTGCTGTGATCTTGCCGGGAAACCAGATGTCATCGGCATCCAAAAACGCGATGTATTCACCCGACGCATGCGCCATGCCGGCATTGCGCGCATGTGAAACCCCGCGCCCTTCAAGCCGAATCACCTTGATACGGGCATCAAGTTGGCTCAGGGTTTGATAGTCAAAATCGGTTGAACCATCATCAATGACAATGATCTCAAGGGCCCGGTAGTCTTGCTTGATCACGCTGTCCAGGCATTCACCAATGAACTCCTTGCCATTGCGAACGGGGATGATAACGGAGACGCTCATTGTGAAACTTGAAAAAAGCGGTTGATAATATATTATTGTCTAATATTTTTATGATTAAATGCGGCGGACACTTGAGTGCCAATTTTGATCCCTGGTTTCTCTATGTAAGTGTATAGAAGATGGGATGCGACAAAAGTTCCAACATAGGATGCGGCGAGTAGTGCGTGGATGCTTGTCCTCTCTTGTGGAATATCTAAATAATTAAGTCCGACGTAGACGAAAACGGTGAAAATGGGGATGTGTATAAGATATGTCGAGTAGGAATATTTGCCTATCGTGGAGATGATTGTGTTCAATGTAATTAATCTGGTGATTTTGTTCAGAATTTCATCTGCTTTCTTTCCGATCTGCAGTGATCCTTGTTCATACAAAACAAAAATACTCCATATAAGCCAAATAATCGCTTCAAGTTTGTAGAAGGCAAAAAATACAACACCGAGAAAAACAAGTGCTGCAAACTGTTTCCAGTTTAAAGAGTTGACGCGATCGAGAAGTAGTCTGCTCGCAATCCCAATGGCAAAGAAGTGTATGGAAAGAAATAGCGCCGAGGGGTATTGGTATTGGTTGCCAAGACCGGACTTGGTTAGGTAGGCGATTAGTGCTGATGCGAGCAGTGCCATTGCAATATAGTGCAATCTTCTGAAAAGCAGCGGAATAATGAGTGGTGCAAGAAGATAAAATTGCCATTCCAGAGATAAACTCCAAGCGGGGGCAAGTATCGATGATGATGAAAATTTAAGCATCGACTCTGGAATCAACCCGTGTAGCAATGTGGCGTGCAATGCAAGGTGCGTCGTTAAGTTGGTGTCTGTCGTTGCTAGCCTTTCGGATCGCATTGCTATATCTTCAGCGAAAGGTAGTTGGATGAAAGTAAATCTATACGCATCTGTCGTCGTCAAGGCAAAGGTAATGCACGCCAGATAAACTGGCCAAAGGCGGAATACTCTTCGAATGATATAAGGTATGTAAGCCTCATCTTTTTTCATTAGCAAATGCGTGACGACAAAGCCACTGACAATGATGAAGGCATTGACTGCAACATCTCCTCGTCGTATTAGGTTTGATATCTGACCTGGTAACCACTCTGGGGTTCCTGCGATGATGAAGCTGTGACCGATGACCACCCACCATGCAAGCCAACCCCGCAGTCCTTCAATGCTGTGGAAAGTTTTTATCATGCTTTATTGCCAATCATGCCGGGATATGCCGCAGAACTAAGTTTTGTGAAGTTTGATTCAGACAACATGCTTACATAAGGTAAGTTTGACTGGATGATCTGTTTATTCACAAGACGTTTGTCAATTAGATTGATAATTCGTTCATTGATGGTCCCTATTAATTCCTCTTTGGTGCACAGACTGTCCGTGATGCTGAGTCCAAATTTGCGAAGCAGACCTTCAAATTTATCCTGATAGTCAATGCACAAAACTGGCGTACTGGAGCCAAGCGCAGCAATGGCAAGATGCATCCGCCCAGTTACCAAGGCATCGAGTTTACTCGCCAGACCCTTGATGGCTCTGGGGTCCTTCAATTCAGCGTACAAGACCTGCTCAGGCGTTTTTTCCTGGAGGCATTCCTTTAGCGCGGTCAGAAGTTCAATGTCACCACTGGAGGGCTTGAGGTCGTGCGGAACCAGAATGTAATTGATACGACTCCCGCAATATGCCTTCATGGGCAACTCTGTGGCAATGGTGTTGATGAGAGATGTGTGGCCACTCCCTTGACCCAGATCGGGCAGGGCGTGTCGGTTGATGTTGATGCCGACAACGAGTTCGCCCCGCGCCTTGCGTGACTCTATCCACTCCGTGATTTCTGGTGGTGGGGAGATGGGTTCCAAAAGAAAGGCAATGTCGGCGGTCAGTGTGGCGTCGCGACCAATATTCTTGATGAAGCGTTCAAGCGATGCATCGTCCCGCAAATTGATCGAAACATTGTGGTGAAGGCTTTTGAGTGCGCGAATCGCAGATGGATTCGGTTTCTTGTTGAAACTGAATCCTAAGATTGTAACGGAAATATTCATGCGTGCCGCATGATCTGCATATGTGAGCAGACGACATGTGTAGCCAGGATCGTACTTTCCGTCTAAAACGTCGGCGCCAATGACATATAGCTCGACTGCATTCTGGCATAAATGTGCGAATCTGCTGGTTCCGACGGCGCGGTCAAATGCCGCCACAATCTTGACCGTGCCCAGACCCGGAATGCTGATCTCATCCTCCCGGAGTCCAAGAAGGTAGATGTCGCTGAGCTTGTATTTTTTTAATAACTGTGACAGCGCTGAAATGAGTAGTGCAGCATCGCCAAGCGATCCAAGGGCGGAGTTGGGGTCCGCCAGAATGATCAACGCCGTTTTGGCACTGTCTTGCCGCGATCTCGTGTTCGTGGTGAGAATTCTGCGTGCGCTCAGTGGGATGCCGTCTGTGAGCAGGGTTCGCCAGTACGTTCTGTTCTGGTTGATGTACGAATGGATTTCGTTAAACATATTCTCTCCCAATTTTTCTCAAGCGGACCGTCGATTCAACACATCATCTAATCGACTCGCGAAGGCATCAAAACTTAGGTGTGTGGCTATCTTCTCGCTTCCATTGCGCGTGATTCTCTGTAATTCACGCTCATTTCGAAGCAGATGGAGGCACCGTGCAGCCATGTCGGCAGGCGAATCAGCCACCATGATGTCCTCATCTTCAACCAGAAGATCAGACCACGCAGTGTACGAGTAACGACTGGCCACGACCGCTCTTTTGTATGCGTATGCCTCTGGCAGCTTGATGTTGGATCCCCCGCCAGAAAGCAGGGGTACCACACAGAAGGTGGCTTTTTCATATTCTGCGCGAAGGTCGCTCACGAAACCCATGACGTGGCAACCACTTGCATCATTGAGTTGCTGGCGAAGCAAATCGGGGCATTTGCCAACAATTCTCAATATCGCATGCGGATGCTGTTGGTGAATCAGCGGCCAAACATGTCTGACAAAGTGTGTGATGCCTTCTGCGTTGGGTTGCCACCCCAGGAAACCCACAAATAAAATAACTGCGGCTTCAGTGCTGTGGGTCTCCATGTTGATGGAGTTGTCAATCAGGGGAATATTGGGAAGTATTGACGAGTTGGGTAGATCGAAGTGGTCAGCATCTTGTTGGGAAACAAAGAGGTAGTGGTGCTGACGGTTGTGGCGCTTGTTGACGTATCTGTCAGTGATGAACTTGTTGATCGGGTTGACGATCGTGTGCAGGAGTGGCGCTCGTTGGCCTGGGTTTTGCCGGTAAATCGGATCATCGAAGTCGATGACGAGATGCTTTGCTCCTGACAAGTCGATCTTGGTCGCTGGAGTGATGTAGCGGCAGACAACTGAATCGTACTGCGTGATGTCAATATGATCTTTGAGTGACGACGTGAGCGCAGGTGATCTGAGAAGAGTCTTTGTGTTGCCAAGTGGGCTTCTGCTCTTGTAGGGGATGCGATAAATGAAACCCGCCCCGAGGTCAGGTGGCAGTCTCGTCGTGTTGAAATCTTTGATGGAGGCGTCGAAAAGGACCACGTCAAGGCTTGCCGCACGCGCTAATCCACGCGCAAGGAGGTTGGTTCTTTGTCCGGCCCCGTAATTCGTGCACAGGGGGTCATGAAAACTGACGAGGAGAACTCTTTTCATGATTTGATACGAGCGTCAAGACTGGTGGACTGACGGCTGATCTTATCTAATATCTCATATTTTTTCTGGATGGTGTCCCGGGTGTATTTTCCAAGGATGATGCCCGGTTGGCCATCAAGGAAGCCTTTATACAGAATATGCCATCGAAACCATATCAGCCATGGGTAAGCATTCCGTTTTGCCCAGCTTGATTTGACGCCCTTGTGATGCAGGTCTTGGGCCGAAAGTTTTGCGTAAACAGGCAACTTTGCGTAGAGGTCTTGAAGACTGTCGCAACTGTGGTGATGTATCGATTCGTTGATGACAGATATTGTTGCGCCGCGGGTGTCAACTTGTTCGTGAATGATGCGGCTGTTACGGTGGCTGATTTTTTTTCTGTTGAATAGCCTGACGATGAATTCTGGGGTTCTGACGGGATAAAAGTTTCGTACTGGGTGGTTAATGAAAAACCAATCTCTCTTGATGGCATAGCCGTCAACGTTGGCCTCATCTCCTGATTTGAATGAGGCACCTTTCAGTGACTGGATTTTTTTCTGTAACGCCGGGGACGCAATCTCATCAGAGTCCAGTGCCAGGACCCAATCGTGCGTGCATTGCTCTTCGGCAAAGGTGCGTTGATCACGAAAATTATCGAATGGTCGGTGCAATATTTTGCAGTGGAAGTTTTGAGCAATTTTGATTGTGCTGTCAGTGCTGCCCGAGTCGACAATCAAAATCTCGTCGGCCACCATTTGAACAGAGTGCAGCACCTCTGCAAGTCGTCGTTCACTGTTCTTGGTGAGTATGTAGCATGAGAGGAGTGCACTCTTCATGATTGAAAGCTTGGCAGGTTGTGAGCATTTCTCAATTCGTCTGCATTTCTCTGATACTCGGAGTGGGGTTTGAGTTTGACAAAATGAGCGAACGAAGGAGAGTGCTTCACCTTCTTCGCAGGCCAAAAACGTCCGGCGATTCTGAAATCGTCATGCTTCAGGATGCTGCTTTCTCTTTTCAATGCGCTAAATTGGGCTTTTGATGAGTTGACTGTGGTGATCATGATGCTGCCCTCAGATGGTGTATAACTGATCGGGTCTATGTGTAGCACCCCCATCGCTGCGCCGATGAATGGCTCATCTGCAAGTTGCAGCTTGTTTCGATGGTAGGTTCCTAGCATCTTCTGGTGCTCCGAAACCAACTGGTGTGTGGTGTTGAAGAACTGATCGCTGCTTGCGCCTTTTCGAAAATAGAAAACACCGGAGTTCATTTTGACCATGTACGGAATCCCAAGGGCGATGATCACATCTTGTATGTTGAAGTCATACCAGTGGCCGCTTGTAAGCTTTCCGCCCGCGATGTTGAAACCGTTGCTCTTGAATTTTTGCCAGTGCCGATCCATGTCGCTTTTGACGAGGAGACAGTCAGCATCGACAAACATCGTCTCATCGAATGGGCTCAGTTCATGAACACGCAGCTTGTTCAGGCATCCGTGAAAGCCATTTTTCGGACTGAGGTACGCGACGTGATCGACCAGTTTGTCATACTCTGGTGGTAGTTTGCTTCCCTCATCTATGACCAAACAAACCTCACGCTTTGGATCATTGTGTTTCAATGACAGCAGCAGGTTGATCGCCATTTCCAAATACTGACGTGGTCCTGTTGCTAATGTGATGTATCCCTGACTCATGTTGTGTTTCCCACTTTATTTTTTACGAGGAAAGATTTTGTCAATTACCGTTGACTCAAGTCCCTCAGGGCGTCCTGCGATGCGCCACGTGATGAGGCTCCAAGCAACGTAAAACAGCGTCCCCATCATGACGGAGGTGACGAAGGACAGGTGAAGGTTGGTGGTCCATGTCGGCATCTGGGTCACCAAGACGGCCATCAGTGCCGCACCGGTGAATGGGCGCAGCAAATGTGGCGCCATTTTCGGTATGGAGAGTTGGCAGTAGTGAGATGTAGCGGCGAGCATCATGGCCAAATTGAGAACACTTGCGAGTAGGCGAGCCCAGGCGAGAGCGATCAGGCCGTGTGAGGGGGTCATCCAGAGTGCTAACGCGGCGAACACCCCGAATTCAAGCCACACCAAATGACTTTGTACGCGTGTGTGCGCACGCAGCGTTAACAGGGTTTTAAGTGGGCTAGACAATGTTTGCAAGACTGTGACGATGCCGTATAGGCCAACGAAGATGGCTGCACCATGCCATTTTTCACCAAGTAGAATATGCGTGATCTGAGGCGCTGTTGCCAGGGTGCCGAAGCCCAGTGGCCAGATCAGTGTCCCTAGTGCGCTCAACGTCTTGGCGATGGCCAGGTTGGTGCGTTTGATGTCTGACTGGATGGTGGAGAGCACTGGCAATAAAGCCTTGAGCACCGCAGGTCCCACTTCTGCCACGGGTAGCGAGCCAAGGTCTGCTCCCACGTTGTAGTTGCCATACTCTGCCGTGGTGCCGATTCGTGCAGCAGCCAGCTCATCGCCCTTTCGCAACACAAATCCACCAACGTTTGCAACCATGAGCCATTTGGTCAGTGACCAGATCTCTCCAATCTTTGAGACATTGATCCGGTGTCGCAATGGATGCCATGCGTAGGTCAGGCCAAGCGGTACCAGGTAGCCTGTTGCAATACCGATGACCAGGGCTCGGTAGTCCTTCAGCCAAAATCCGAAGAGCATGGTCATGAGCACGCTAGCGAACTTGCTGCAAATGTCGATCTTGAAGCTCAACGTGTAGTCAAATGACTTTGCCGTGATGACGGGTGACAGGCTGTTTATGCCAGCGATGATGGTGCACCCAGCCATGACCCACAAGATGTGTGTGACGCGCGGTTCTTCGAGCAACGGGGCAGCAGCGATGGAGGCAAGCATGATCAGCAGTCCCGTGGCAGCAGACTGTATGACTTTCAAGGTCCATGCGGAGTCGATGTCATCTTTGGTGAGATGCTCTTTGCGCATGAGCGCCGTGACGGCACCGAACTCCAGCATGGTCTGCACCAAGCCGACCACCAGCATGGCCATGGCGACAAGCCCATAGTCCTCTGGCATGAGGAGGCGCGCCATGACGATGGTGTTGACGAAGCCCAATAACTTGACTGCCGTGCGGGTGCCGACGGTCCACGCGGCCCCGCGTATGAGGTTCTTTTTGGGAGAGTGACTGCTCATTGAATGCACCCAGAACTTGTTGGGTGTGCACAAAATCAATTGATGGTTGGGGTGATCAATGCTGCACCGTCACGTGCCCGGATCATGCCGTCGTGCTGGTTGTCTAGCAGGATGGCAGAGGATGTTGGAAAGCGTATGTCAATGCCGTAAGTGTTGATCAGGGTGTTGCGCTCGATGCGCGTCTGGTTGGCTTTGTTGATGTAAATACCAAAGTCATTGCAATGCGCGATGACGTTGCTCGTAATGGTGCCGTGAGAATGCTCGGTGACACAGCGGCCGTCACGACACGAGGCCGGATCTGTACCTCCACCTCCGAAGGATGCAGCAACACGTTGCCCCGGCTGTGAAATATGTTGAGATGTGCAGATGATGAGGTTGCGAGCGATCACCCCATGTTGCCCGCTTCCCTTCATGAAGACGCCATAAGAAATTTGATTGCCGTCCGCTTTTACAAAATCGCTGATGTGGTTGTCGAGGACATGCCAATCATTTGCCGCCACGATGTCAATGGGAGTGACAGGATGCCCAGTGCGCCGGGGGGCCGTGTTGGTCAGCGTATTGAACTGAACCAATCCTTGATCTGGCCAGTGGCGTGACAGGCCGTTGACTTTGATGTGGGCGTTGAAATTTTCGATATGGTTATTGCGAATGACGGTGCCGGTGGCCTTACCCACAACGTGAAAGGCATGCTCACAGTTGCTGTGAATCGGACATGTGCCTCGGATCAGAAGGTTTTCGAACGTCCAGTAGGGGGACTGAACGACAAAGCCCTCCGCTGCGGTGGACTCGATCACAACCGTGCCAGGGCGTGCAGCCCGCAAGGTGACGGGTTGTCCGGGCGCGCCCCCCTGATTGAGCCTGATGCTGCGCAGCATGCGATAGTGACCAGGAAGCAATTCAAAGGTGTCCCCAGGGCGCGCCGCACGCAGACGAGTGGCCAGATCATCGGAGGGCGTGATGAGGTGGGGTAAGGTCTGGATGACGGGCTGGGCAGCTGAGACCGTCAGCACCGTTGCCGCGGGTTGTCCGTTGTGCGCGTAGAGCTGTGGTGGCAGTGACGCTGGCTGCTGGCCCTGATGGCTTGGCTCCGGGACCTTGCTGACTGGACGCTCGATCTGTGGGCGCAACCAAGCGGCCAGGGGCTTGGTTATGACTTCCAATTTTGGGTGCCCTTCCGCGCGACGCTCTGCATATCGAAGCAACTCCCCCGGGGCGCGCTGTGCGGTGTTGTACGCGACAATGGCTGCCACAACGCACACCAATGCAGCAATGCACAGCGCCAGCACCCACTTGGCATGCGGTTTGGAGAGACGGTGTGTTGTCATGGCGCTTGTGTCGGATCGAGGCAAGGTAAGGTGTCGGGCATCGTAAGATACGTTACTACATAGAGCCGGATACACCATGGTTTTGATGCACGACGGGGCATGAATGAACAGCACACCTTCTTCGGGCGACATTTTTCAATCGCCGGCCTGGTTTGAGTTGCTGTTGAAGTGCGGGTTCGAGCGTAAACCCTATTGGGTCGGTAATCTGCCGATCCCCCCCATAGGCGGGGGCACAGCAGGATACATGCCATTGATGCGCATGACGCCGACCTCCGCAATACGGGGCATAAGCAACTACTACACCCCACTATTTGGCCCAGTTTGGTCAGGCCATGGCGCGATCGAGGATTCAGCGTTACGCGCTTTCGCGAAAGCTTTTCTTGAACTGCCCGGCTCTGATGTGCTGATGCTCCAGCCTCTTGCAGCTGATGCTCCCTTTGTCCGGGCGCTGGAACGCGGGTTGATTGCGCATGGTTATCGCTTGGATCGTTATTTCTGCTTCGGAAACTGGTACGAAAGCATCGGGCATCGGTCGTTTGTTGATTATTGGATGCAACGCCCATCCCGATTGCGCCACACCGTTGAACGCGCCCGTCGCCGCCTTGATCAATCGCACACATGGCGCACGGAAGTGGTGGAAAGCCACGGCGATTCTCTTGAGCAAGCTGTTGATGCTTTTTGTGCCGTTTATTCGCGCAGCTGGAAAGCGCCAGAGCCTTGCCCAGAATTCATGCCTGGGCTCATTCGCATGGCGGCAGGTATAGGGGCATTGCGCTTGGGGCAGTTGTGGCTGGATGGAGAAGTCGTGGCTAGCCAAGTATGGTTGGTGCACGATGGTAAGGCCAGTATTTACAAGCTGGCATATGTTCCAGGGTACGAGAAGCTTTCCTTGGGTTCTGTTCTGACCGCTGCCTTGATGCATCATGTGATTGATCGCGACAAAGTGGCCGAGGTGGATTATTTGATGGGTGACGATGCCTATAAGCAAGATTGGATGACGTCACGCAGGGAACGAGTTGGTTTAGTGGCTTTTCATCCAACCCGCATCCGTGGCCTGTGCGCTTGGGTGCAGCATCATGCGCGAAGGTTTTTCAGGCGGCATGTGCTCCGATAAGCAGGAAGTCGCCACATTTGTGATGGTTTTCGTGCGGCCCTGATTGGCTGTGCTTGATCAATGAGTGCTGGCTGCATTCATTGATTTTAAAGCTTGAATGATATCTTCCTGATAGGACTTCACCTGTGAGAATCTTGGTGTGTTTTCGAAATTTATTCTTGAGGTTGGGGTGATTTCTCCCCCTCTGTAAAGGATCAAATGCTTCCCTTTTTCTGTGTTGTTTTCTGATATTGTTGTGTTTAACCTGATAATTCTGGCCAATTCCTCTTGGTAGCGAAAGAACTGCCTTAAATGCGTGTCTTCAACGGATTCTTCGTCAACCTGACTTGTCGTTAGTGTTTCATCGATCAGGCGGTTTACCCTGGCGCGAAATTCTATTGCTTCGTCGAGGCTTGCAAGCCATGTATTCTCTGTGTTGGATAATATATGAAGAAAGTACAGTGTTCGCGCTTTGTTGTATGTGATGAATCCCGGCCACATCATATCTTCTTCGGATATTTTTAGTGCCTTATCGAACTGATTGCATGCCGACCGCAGGTGCATCTCGATTTCTTCAAGAATCGATGGATCGATGGTTTGCGCATGTTTTTTTACCAAAGCCAGTCCCTTGATGGAGAGAGTGTCAATATTTCCGATGCTTAGGGCTTTCCTGAGAAGATGCATGCCCTTTTTGTTGTGGTACAGGCCAAGGTAGTTGTGATATACCGTTCTGGTTACTGGGTTTTTGAGTATTGGTCCGCGTACGTGAAGTAGGTCGGCATGAATATTGAAATTGCCATCTGCAACCAGATCTTGGTATCTTATGACTGCCTTGAATAGTTTGATTGTTTCGGTTATTTGTATTGAGCTCCCTTTGTTTATTGAGTGAAGTATTTCGCATCTTTTTTCCGTTTGCTTTAGTATTTTTTTGATGTGAGTTTTGTATGAATCCTTTTCTGCGTCTGAGGCGTTAAAGACCGCTGGGAGTAGCACGATGAGGTCGATCATGTGCTGCAATGTGTCCGCGAGCATTGCTGCGGTGCTGGATTCATTCTTCAGCTTTTTTTCGATTGATTTGAATAGCTCTGCATATAGATCCCTTGATTCTTTTGATTTGAATGTTGTTATCAGTTCAGGAAGGGATGTGACGTAGTTCTCGTTGTCCAGGATGTTGCCTTCCATCTTGTTAATGTTGTTGACGCTGTCTATTGATGTATATGTTCTGACGGCTATAAAAAGCGCCAGTGCCGAGATGCAGAAGCCTGTTATCGAAACAGTAAAGTTGAGTAGGTCTGCTCCCTCTTTAATGTGATAAGCCCATGCTGCAAGCGCGGCTGAAAGAGTAACCAAGAAGAGGAAAACGGCGTGGAGAATCTTTGATTTCTTCATTGCTGCGAAGCTTGGAACTTTGTGGTGATGGATGTATTTATTTTGTGTTCGTTCTGATGGTTGTCTTGGCAGTGAGAATTATTTCAAACCGACTGCGCATTTAACCCACGTCACGACTTTTTGTTGTAGTGCCTCGCTGGCCTCCAGCGTCGCACACGTGTGGTCAGCGTTCGGCAAGCTCACCAGCGTCAACCCTGGGTGCTGCAGGCAGCCTGCCCAGTTGGCGTCTTGCCGAGCGGCTTGCATGAACTCCTGCCCGGTGATGTCGTCTTCACTGATCACCAGCAAAATGCGCCCGTTGAATTCACGCCAGGCCTTGGCCATGCGCTCTTGAAAGCTGGCGGGTGCGGCGGGGCTGTTTTGCTGAGCCATGCGCAAGTTACCCAGCAATTCACTGACGGCCTTGAGGCCCACGCCACCCCGCAGCAGTTTTTGCCAGAAGGCTTTGTCTTGCAGTCGGCGCAGGTAGTAGTGCTGCACATGGGTGCGCGCCAAGCTGGCTTCTGATCGAACCCAGGGGTTCACCAAGGCCAGGCCCGCAATGCGCGCGTCGCGGGTGTGTTCGCAGTACAGCAGTGCGGCGCTGGCACCATCGCACAGGCCCCACAACACAATGCCTTGCAGTGCTGTGGCGTGCTGGGTGAGTGCACCGATGGCGCCGGTGAGTTGCGGGTGCAGTTGCTCAAAGCTGTGAACCGTGCCCGTGGCATCGCCCAGCCCCGCCAGATCAAACCGCAGGGAAGCCACGCCGGCAGTTGCAAGATGCCGTGCCAGTTGCACCGTTTGGCGGTGGCTGCCCGCCCGGTACTGAAAACCACCCGACACAAACACCACGCCGAGGTGGGCAGGTTGCATGCCGTGTGCAGGCGCGCACACCACGCCCCATGCTGTGCCCTGCGGGCTGTCGATGCGGATGGGCGTTTCCTGATAGGTGGCGTGCGACATGGCGGCCTTGTTATGCCATGCCGGCCAGACTGGCTTGTGCCAGGGCGGGGGCATCGGTGTCACCAAACTGTTGCCAGAACGGCGCGCAGGCAAGCGCATGCGTGGTCACGGTCCAGCCCGCGTTTTGCCAGATCCGCGCATGGCGTGTCACGGCCGGCGGCAAATCGTCGGGTTCAGATGCCGTCAACTCCATCCACAACAGCCGAGCGTCAGCACCCACGGCCGGCGCGCCAGTCTGCAGCGTGGCGGCGGTGAGGCTTTGCGCCAGGGCTGGAGTGATGGGGTAGCCCGCCACATGCACGGTCTGCCCTTGTTTGAGTTGGTCGCTGGGCGACAACGCTTTGCCCGACGGGCCTTGGCCCAACCACGCCTTGGCTGCATCCAGTCGCAGCCACTGCTGCAACACCTGTTGCCCACTGACCACCGGCTGCCACCACAGCACATGGCATGGGGCATCCATGTTTGGGAGCATGTCGGCCGACATCAAGGTCCCACTGCGCACGCCCCACAGCCACAAGGGTGCCGCTTCGGTGGGCTCGCCCGCGCGTCGGTGCAACTCGGCCAAGGCCTCTTGGGCATTGTTTCGCCAGGTGGCCCAGGTGGCGTCGCCAAAATCGCCTTCGCTGTCGCCACAGCCGTACATGTCGAACTGCAGTACGGCGAAGCCCGCTTCGGCCAGCGCCCGCGCGAACTGCGCGCTGATGCGTCGGCAGGTGTTGAGCTCTTCGGCAAAAGGATGCAGGTGCAGCACTTGCCCGCGCTGCACGGGCCCTTGAGGGGCGTGGTACAGGCAAAAGAGCGATCCGTTGCGTGTGGGCAGGAAGAAGGCGTGCGGCAGGTCGGCCATGTTCAGGGTGGGCTCACATAAGCCTGAACCAGGCGGCACAAACTGCCGACGGTGGCAAAGGTGTCGGCATTCAGATCGGCCTCGTCAAATGTGACGCCAAAATGATTTTCCAATCCGGTGATCAGGGCCACGGCCGCCATGGAGTCCAA
>Ga0114984_1000197_pt1 | contig 24403 bp, 20 predicted proteins | sample Shrwel1BS1Day1_FD_96987 | JGI IMG/M metagenome (GOLD analysis project Ga0114984, IMG submission 96987) | Subsurface microbial communities from deep shales in Ohio, USA - Utica-3 well 1 S-1-Day1 | ecosystem: Environmental > Aquatic > Deep subsurface > Shale gas/oil reservoir > Produced water/Flow...
AGTTCATGGACTTGGATCGAGAGCTGATCAAGGACAAGGTGGTGATTGACACCAAGGGCGTGTGGCGTTGATGGCCGAGCAGGCACAGCGACCAGCGCTGCTGGTGTACTCAAGCCTGTTTCCCAGCCCTGCGCAGCCGAGTGCAGGTGTCTTCGTGCGTGAACGAATGTTCAGGGTGGCGGCGCACCTGCCGATTGTGGTGGTCGCACCGACACCTTGGTTTCCATTGCAGTCGCTCTTGCGTCTGATCAGGCCTCATTTCCGCCCCGTGCCGCCGCGGTATCTGCAGCAACAAGGCGTGGACGTTTGGTATCCCCGCTACCTCTCGTTTCCAGGCATTTTCAAGCAGTGGGATGGCTGGTTCATGGCGATGAGCACCTACGCCACCGTGAGACGATTGAAGCGGGCGGGGCGTGTGGATGTCATTGATGCACATTTCGCATACCCGGACGGCTACGCGGCAACTCTCTTGGGTCGGTGGTTGAAGCTGCCGGTTGCCGTCACACTGCGAGGCACCGAACTTCGTCATGCACGGACGCCAGCTTTGGCGGGTGCGTTGAAAAAGGCCGTCCAGCGAGCAGATCAGATCATCGCCGTCTCCTCCGAGTTACAGCATCTGGCTTTGTCCTTGGGGGCAGATGCCGCAAATACGGAGGTGGTTGGCAATGGTGTCGACATCAGCAAATTTCGACCTTGTCCCAAAGAACTGGCGCGGTCGAGATTGGGCATTGAAGCCGATGCGCGCGTGTTGATCTCAGTGGGGGGGCTGGTGGAGCGCAAGGGGTTTCACCGTGTGATCCCCTTGCTGCCCGATTTGCTGAAGGTTCAGCCCAATTTGCTTTACCTGATTGTTGGCGGTGCCAGCGCGGAAGGCAACAACCGTGCGGAATTGGAGAAGATGGTCGCGGAACTGAATTTGGTCCAGCACGTTCGTTTTCTGGGGCCGAGGCCACATGAAGATTTGGCCGAGGTTCTCAGTGCTGCCGATGTTTTCGTGCTCGCCACCAGGGCGGAAGGTTGGGCCAATGTGTTTCTGGAGGCAATGGCTTGCGGATTGCCAGTGATCACCACAGATGTAGGGGGCAATCGTGAAGTGGTCTGCCGACCAGAACTGGGCGAAGTGGTGCCATTTGGTGATGCGAAGGCTTTGAGTCGTGCGTTGGCATCTGCGTTGCAGACCCAATGGCGATCCGACGAGATCCGGCGGTATGCCGAGGAGAATGCTTGGCCCTGCCGTGTTGCGGTGCTGTTGGAGAAGTTCCGGCGCATGTACACGAACCAGCACGGAGAGCATTGATCATGGAATCCTTGCTGTTTGCGCTGGACGTGCTCTTGCTGGCCTATTGCTGCTGGGTGATCGTGAGGTTCAACAAAAAGCAAGACAGGACACCGGCTGACTTGGGCTTGTTTGCTTACGAAGAAGACAAAGAAAAGGGCAAAAAGTGAGAGACCTTTTCATGTTTGTCATCACGCTGGGGTTGGTGCCCATGGCGTTCATGGACGGATTCATTGCGTTCCTGCTGTGGATTTTCACGACGGTGATGTCGCCTGGGAACTACCTGTACGGGTTCATGCTGGACTTCAGGTACGTGTTTGTTTTCGCAGGGATTGCCACGCTGCTGCTGGTTCTGGGACGGGTCAAAGACCGCGGGAAATTTCAATGGAATGCCAGCACGGTTTTGCTGCTCTGTTTCGTTGTGCACGGCATGCTCTCTGCTGCCTTTGCGCTACAACCCAACCCGCTGCTTGAAATTCGTGTGGAGACATTCTGGAAAGGGATGGCGCTCGCATTGATGGCGCCGTTCTTTCTCAGCTCACGTTGGCGCATCCATCTGACTGTGGTGGTGCTGGCCTTGGGTTTGGGGCTGCACGCGGTGGTTGATGGGCTGAAAGTGATTGCGTCGGGCGGCGCTCACAATGTTGTGGGAGTGCCGAACTCCAGCCTCACGGACAACAATCTGTACGCACTGGGTATGGCCATGTTGGTGCCACTCTTGATGTACTTGTATCGCTACAGTGCAGTGAAGTATGCCAAGTGGGCCGCTGCTGTCGGCGTACTGCTGACCATCATGACCATCATCGGGACCAATTCCCGAGGGGGCTTCCTGGCACTCGCTGTGGTGGGACTCTGGTACTGGATCATCAGCCCTCGCAAGATCGTGTCTCTGCTGCTCGTTGCAGTCCTGGCGTTCGGTGTCATGCAAGCGGCGCCGGAGCGTTGGTTCGATCGCATCGAGTCGATCCAGACAGCCAGCGAAGATGACTCGTTCATGAACCGCGTGGCCGCGTGGCGCGTGAGCCTGGCCATTGCCAACGATCACCCGGTGCTGGGTGGAGGGTTCAATGCCGTGCAGAACTTTTGGATTTGGGACGAGTACAAGGATCGCCCCAGCCCCTTCACGATTGACATGAGCAGGTACACACCCAAAGCGGCACACAGTGTTTATTTTCAGGTGTTGGGTGACCTGGGCTATGTCGGCTTGATGCTCTTCCTGGCGTTGCTGGCCTCGGCGTTTCATGCACGTCGGCGCGTCAAGGCCATCGTGACGAAGACTGGCCGAGGTTGGTGGGCACTCGATCTGAGCAATGCCGGATGCCTTGCCTTGGTCGCCTTCATGGCTGCCGGCGGTGGCGTCAGTCTGGCTTATTTTGAGTTGGTTTATTTCTTGATCGTGATGCTGTCGGTGTTGCCTGGCGTTTTGCGCGCTGAATCTGAAGGTCCGCGCTCCATGCTGTTAGACCGGTCAAAGGTAGCGGCATGATGCGATACAGAAAAGAGATTGATGGCCTGCGTGCGCTAGCTGTCATCCCGGTGGTTTTCTTCCATGCAGGATTCGGCCTGTTTGCCGGCGGCTATGTAGGGGTGGACGTGTTCTTCGTGATCAGCGGGTACCTGATCACAGGTATCGTGATGCATGAGGTTGATCGAGGTGCTTTCTCGATAGCCGACTTCTACGAGCGACGTATACGGAGGATTCTGCCCGCACTTTTTCTGGTGGTTCTGGTTTGTGTTCCGACAGCGTTTTTGTTGTTGCTTCCCGCCGAACTCAAGGAGTTCAGTCAGAGCTTGATCGCTGTGGCCATGTTTTCGTCGAACGTGCTGTTTTGGGCTCAAAGCGGCTACTTCGAAGGGGCTGCAGAACTGAAGCCCCTGTTGCATACATGGAGCTTGTCGGTTGAGGAGCAGTTCTACCTGTTTTTTCCGTTGCTGCTTGTTCTGACGTGGCGCTGGGGCCGCAAGTGGGTGGTTGCCCTGTTGTCGATCGTTGCGATGGCGAGCTTGTTGCTTGCCGAGTGGGGCGCGTTGAACAAGCCGATCGCCGCATTTTTCCTCTTGCCTACTCGTGCATGGGAGTTGTTGCTGGGGTCATTGGTGGCTTTCTATCTCGCGCGTGATTCACGGCATCACTTTACGCTCAGCCAATGTAATTTGCTCTCCTCGGCGGGCTTGGCGCTGGTGATGTACGCCATCTTTGGCTTTGATGGACAAACCACATTTCCCGGCCTGCACGCGCTGGTGCCCACCCTGGGCGCTGCGTTGATGATCATTGGCGCCAAGCCTGAAACCTGGGTGGGGCAAGTCTTGTGTCGACCGTTGATGGTCACCGTCGGATTGATCAGTTACAGCACGTACTTGTGGCATCAGCCATTGTTCGCGTTCGCGCGTCACCTCGGTGTGGAGCGATCGTCCATCTTGACCCTTGGCGGTCTCGCAGCACTCTCATTGGTGCTGGGGTACTTCAGTTGGCGATACGTGGAGACGCCGATCAGACGGAACCGGGCCATTTCCAGGCGGTCGATTTTCCTGATGGCAGGTGCAGGGTCTTTGACGATGTTGCTGCTTGGTCTGTTGGGGCATGTGTTCAATGGCTTTGTCGATCGACTCAAGCCTGAGGATCGTTATCTTGCTGCCATTTCACCTGCTGCTCAAGGTGAGTATGTTCGCAAGCGCTTTGATGCACTTCAGCACGCGCCGTTCTCCGAGCAAGACAAACGCATCAAGGTGCTTGTCATTGGCGATAGCTTTGCGAAGGATCTGGTGAACGCCATTCACGAGGGGCCGCTTGCACAGCGCATTCAAGTTTCAACGCATCAGATCTCGGTGGGGTGCGGCAACTTGTACCTGTCCCGTAGTATCGAGGCACTGATCACGAATCCACAGCCCGTGCTTTGTCGCCAAGATGCTTGGTATAGCAAACCGCGTGTCCAGGAACTGATCCGTCAAAGTGATCATGTGTGGATTGCGTCGGCTTGGCAAACGTGGGATGCGTCCCTGCTGCCCGAGAGTCTTGCCAATTTGAAACGTGATTTCGGAGACAAGTTCCTGGTTTTTGGCACCAAGAACTTCGGTGTGATCGACTTCAAGACATTCCTGGCGACGCCTGTGCCACAGCGCTATCTCAAACGGAACAAGATTTCGATCAGCAGTTTGGCCATCAATCGACAACTGGCGCAGGCCGTCGGGCCGAATCACTTTGTAGACTTGTCAGAACTGATGTGCGGGCGTGCTGGCGATTGCCTGGTGTTCAGGCCGGACGGCCGTCTGTTGTCATACGACGGAGGACATTTGACCCTTGAGGGGGCACAACATCTGGCTGTACGCCTCCCTGATGCCCCAGCCGTTCGTCAAGTGCTGGTGCCTTGAAGCAGAGTTGGAGCGCAGCATCTTCCTCACAAGTCACAACACCCGGATACGCTTGGCGATTTTCTTCAGGGCGCGCTTGAGTGTCCATTCAGCGTTGAGATGGTCTTGAATTTCGATCAGTTTGCCCTGTTGGATTTGAAAATTCCGTCCAACGTTCATCAGCAGGCCAGCCATGGCATCCCCAGACCGGAAGTACTTGTTCCGCACAATAGCCGTACAGAGCTCGTGCTGCATGGTACTTTGAACGGTTTGCGCTAAAGGACCCGCCTGAATGCTTCTGAAGTGATAGTTGGCCAAATACGCGTAAACGGAGCCGATATCAAATTTCGTCAAGAAACGAATATTGAAATCCCAGTCTTCCAGTACGGGGAGATTTGAGTCATAACCGGTGATGGCGCCCAGGCAGGAGCGGCGATATACAAACGATATCGTGGTGAACTGATTCTTGGTCAGAATGTCGGCAATGTGCGTCGCACTCTGGCTGTGATGGAGTGAATGCTTGGAAATGAGCTCAATTCGCTCCCCTCTGATGTATTCGTCCACGCGATTAGTTGAACATACGACCCCGCCGAATCGATGTTTCACATCATTGTCCAAATAGGTGCACATGATGTTGTAAAAATCAGGCTCTACTGTGTCATCGTCATCGTGTAGATGGATATATTCAGATTGTGAGTGCTTGATGCCTGCATTAGCTGCCTCCGCAACGCCAAGGTTCTGCGTCAAATGCACGACCGAGCAATCAAGTCCCCGAGTTCGTGCGTACGAAGCAACCTCATCCACTGGGCCTGTCTGTCCGCCATCGTTAACGATCACCCAGCTCAGGTCCTGAAACTTTTGAGCGATGAGGTCGTCTGCGCATCTACGCAAAAAGACAGGCCGATCTTTTGTTCTGGTGATGACAGCAATTTTCTTCATGAGCCCAACACCTCAAATGGGTTTCATGAAGATTATCAATTAAGACTACATGTTGTTACAGTGGTAATTTCGGTCTCACAGGCGATTTTCGTGTGGCATTTCATGCCCACCCTCTGGATGAGGGGGTATGTTTGCCTGATAATGATTTGGTCAAATGTGGTTGGCTTTTGGGTTTGAGGGATTCAGGCGGACCATGCGTTTCAAGCGGCTGTGCACGTCGACTGGTGGGTCATGTTGATGTACAGAGCCTCAGACGACATCACAACACCATTTAACTCGCTCTTGAAAAACTCGATGTAGCCATCCAAGGTGCCCAAAAACTGGTCAAGATCGTGAGCGTTGCGCACGTAGGGTGTATGACCTGGCTGCAATGATGGGCTGTGATACGTCAAACCCACATAGCGTTCGCCGCCTCGAATCAAGCATCGCGTGGCACGTTTCAATTCATCGAGTGTGTAGCCTTCTGGTGTGATCTTTACACGTTCGAGCATGCCTGTTTTCGAGGCAATACCCGGCAGGCGCATTCGTCGTGCGGGTCGGGTCATCAGCAGTTTGTGCAGCCAGGGGCCTTGGTGGTGAAGCCAGCCTCCATACGCAGCCGTGGCGGGTTGCTCCATCATGCGACGGCCGTTGGCGCTGAACCAGTACATTGACGGACCATGCGAAGCGAAGTTGGGACCGCCGTCGGCAGTCATGTCTGTGTAAGGCACAACGCTGGCATCGATCGCATAGCCCAACTGGGCAATGATCTCTGCGGTATTCGGTCCCACGCCATACCTACCCGCTTTGAACACCTTTGGCGCCCGGCCAAAGTTGACAGTGATGGCTTCCGTCAATTGACGCAGCTTTTCGAACTCCAGTTCTCGCGGCAGATTGCCAGCGTAGGAATTGAACGCATTCACGTCTTCTTCGTGTGGTGGAGAAACCCATGGGTGAAGATGGGTGCCAATGTTGCAACGACCCTCATCTAGCAATGGCTTGAGTACCGCGATTGACGATGGGGTTGTCGCCACGGGCCAGTCTATGACGTACGTGGGCACGACACCGTGTTTGTCAAACACACGTTCGTGCGCCAAGGGTTGTGCGGCGATCGCCTTCACACTCACATTGCGTCGATCGAATGGCTGCGACCAGTCGAACTCCTCCTCGGTATCAACGACGATGGTCAGTATCGGGCGTGTGAACTCAGGGAGGTGTATGGGAGCGTGGGCCTGGAGATTCAGCATGTGGATCCACCGGCACCGTGTTGAGCCTGATGCGCCTTTTCAAGCAATGCCGGCAGGCAAGCGTCAATGCGGTGATAGGTTTGCAGGAATGTGCGGAGGTCTTTGCCATCGGGGTCTGGGATCTGTCGGTCGGGCATGGATCCTAAGTCCCCCAGGTATACCAACCGCGGCGCGAGGTCTGGATAACGCTCGGTCACCGCTTGTTGATTGATGTCATCGAAAATCACGATCCAGTCTTGCTGCCGGAGCAGTGGCTCAAAGGCGTGCTTGGATAGGTGTGTGCTCAGGTCCACACCGTGCTGATGTGCCGCTTGTTGGGCCACCAACGGTGCCGGGCGAGGGTTGCGGGGGAGCATTCCCGCAGAGTCAATGTCCACATTCATCGCTGCTTGTGCAATCAGTTGACGCGCTTTTTTCTCTGCATATGAACTGCGACAGATGTTGCCTTGACACAGAAAGAGCACGCGAGGAATACGATCACTGGGCAGTGAGGGGAGGGCGTGTGGGCGCCTCTGACGTGAGCATTTCAGCTTATCCAGCAACGTCGTGAACAACTGCTGAAACTCGACGCGCGCGGGCCCCACGTCGTCCCATACCCAGGTGTCATGCCGCTCTCGATTGACCAGGACTCGAAGCAATCCGCTTGTCCAGCGTAGCGCGTGTCCGATCCTGGCTACAGGACGCGCTCGCAAGGCGCGGTTCGCCATCCGGAACTGCCAGAGGTCGGACATGAAGTTGCGTGCGTAGCGCGGTACGGGGTAAGGGGCCGCTGGGGTGCGTTGGCCCAGTACCAGCAACTGATAGAGGCGGTACGGGAAGTCAACACCCCATGCGACTGGCAGGGGAAGAGAGCCCCAGGGGCGCGCATTGACTTCCAGCAGGTGCCATTGACCTGAGTGTTGATCGACCTTGAACTCGAACATGGCCAGCCCCGTGTATTCAACGGCAGAAACCATGCGTTGAACAGCAGCCAGCCGCTGCGGGTCAAGCGGCATGCTTTTGCGATAAAAGCTGCTGCCCGACACTTCGTGCGCCCTCTGATGCTCGAATGCCTGTAGCACCTCGCCGTGATCGCACAGCACCGAAACACCCACACCAACTCCGGGAACGAGATGCTCGAAAAACACTTCCTCGTCCGCAGGTTGATACTGCCGCAGCCATTGCGTCAACTCCGCTGCACTCTTCACAATCTTGACCTGTGTGCGGACGTACAGGTCTGGCCAGTTGTAGGACTTGCGGTACTTCGCCACCAGAGGATAGTCTGGTGGCAGTGGGGCAAGCCTCTTGTAAAGATGTGCTTGCGCTACCGGGACCTTGCACTGAGTTGCCAAGTCACGCGTTTGAATTTTGTCAAAAAAGGCTGCGAGGGCGCGTTCATCCGGAATAGCCAGTCGAGTGGCCTGAGGGAGTTCGTGTTGGTGTCGAATCAGAGGCAGCAGGCTGCGCTCCTCGCAAGGCAACACGAGTGCGAACTGCTCGGTCTCCAGCAGCGCTCGTACGGCTTGCAGCCACTCATGGCCCTCGCCTAAGTAATAAGGCAGGATGTGAACTTGCTTGATGTAGCGTGACGCCAAAGCCGGTGAGGTCCAAGTGTTCGGCGCGACATGAACCTCCAGGCCCTGTCGCCCCAGAGAGCGCACACATGCCAGGAAACTTCGCGTGTCATCGCCAATGACCAAGACCTTCTTTGCTGCGTGCGCCATGCAATTACCGGGACGGGGAGAGAACGGACATCAGAGACTTGACCTGAAGCCAGACGCAATAGAGCGCCCATTTCCAGGTGAACTTGGCACCCAACGCTTGCAATGCCAGAAGCCTTGCGCTGGTGTGACGCCCATTTTGACTGCAATGCTCGGACAGGTGACGCAGCAGGTCTCCTTCGTGCTTCAGGCTCAGGCTGACAATGTAAGGGTTGGATACTGACATGGCAATGTGACGGCTCACCATCGCGGCCATCAACCACCGATCAGTGGGGGGGATGGTCATTGACACATTGTTCTGCTTGCTGCGGTCGGGGGCGTGGTGCTGAGCGGTCACAGGGGGGCTGTAGGCCACCAGTCTGGCACGATCGACACATCGCCAGAAGAGGTCACGGTCCTCTTCATAGTTGACACTTTCCCAGAATCCCCCAGCCTGCAGTAACAGTGTGCGACGAAGCAGCAGCATATTGAGGTGTGCAAAGCCTCCGGACCGACACAACTGTTCCACCGTGATCTGGTGGCATCCGTTGGTGAGCGTGGGCGCCTCTGGAAGGTGCGCAGAGAGCCCGGGCAACCAGTCCTCCCGCACGGCCCCATCCGAATACACGGCGCGCTGATTGCTGATGTAAAGATCCAGATCAGGGTGTGCCGCAAACGCCGAAACGGCACGACGCAGATGATCTGCGTCAATCCAAAGATCGTCGTCATCACAAAAGGCAACGAGTTCGCCTTGCGCACACTGGATGGCTTGATTGCGTGAGGCTGAAGGGCCTTGTCCCCGCTGCCCATCTTGCCCTTGCAGAACCAGGCGAAAGCGCTCGTCCAGTTCGCGCCATAAGTCACCGTAACGTGCACGGGCGCTTGCCGATGATCCGTCGTCCAGCACGATCACGTCCAAGGCTTGATGGGTTTGTGCCTTCAACGCCAGCAAGGTTGCACGGAGCAACTCCGGCCGATTACGGGTGGCCACAACAACTGAGACGAGCATAGTCCTCCTCAACGCCTCGTGTTCCAGGCACGACCCAGCGGCCGCAGCGCACGGATCCAAAGAGGGACAGTGCGGTCGAGAACTGGCGGTCCGCCGCGACCGCTCAATCCATCTGCTAACCCCAGCATGCAGGCATTTGCCTTCTCAGGTTGCCCTTGCGCAAATAGCTTCTCGGCCATCACCAGAGAGCGATCGACGTAGCGCAATCTCAGACCTCGTCGATATCCAGAGGGCACATGCTTTAGTGCAAAGAAGATCGCATTGCGCGTCATCAGGTAGAAGAAGTAAGGGGGGCGCTGGTACATGTCTCCGTCAAAGCAAGCATGTTCGACGACAGCGTTCAAGACGATTCGTGTCCGCCATCCGCGCGCGATGAGTCGGGCGCCCAGATCGTCGTCTTCGTAGTAAGCGAACATGCGCTCATCCAGGCAGCCGATATCACGCAGGGTCTTGACTTTCAGCATCAATGCAGTTCCCACAGCCCAAACGCTGTCAGCATGCTCTGCCAAGAAGCGTGGCGCTTCGGCCAATGATTCTGGGCGCAGCGTGTCGATCTGCCGCCATTCGTGGACTGCACCGCAAAAGTCGACGATAGCGCGATTGCCCAGTCTTGCGATCAGGGGCGAGGCTGCACCACAGCCTGGGTCGGCATCCATCTCACGAATGAGTTCGGCGATCGCTTGAGGGTCTACAACGGTATCGTTGTTCAACAGAAAGATGTAGTCATAGGCATGCGCCAGCGCATGCCGCATGTTGAGGTTCTGGCCGCCGGTGAAGCCGGTGTTCAGGGGATTCACCACGAGTTCCACGTTGTCAGGCAGTCCCGCCTTCAACATGGCGACTTGTGCCGTCCCGGACCCGTTGTCCACCACACGGATGTCGCACTGCATCGAGGCAGGAAGGTCGGAGCGCAGCACCGATTGCACGCATGTGATCGTCTTGTCGGCGCCATTCCAGTTCAGGATGCTGATCAGTACTTTGTTCATGCGAGCGCCAACAACGTGTGGACGATAAATTGCTGGTGGGGGAGCAGAGTGCGATGTGGCTGGAACGGTCCACCTCTTCCGGTCAGGCCATCCCATATGCCCTGCTTGATGGCAGTCTGTACGGAGGGGGGGGGCTGCAGGCGGTGTAACTGGTCGTGCGCCAGTTTGGCGTTCCAGCGAATCACGCGAGCCAACTGGGCCATTCCCACGTGCTTTCGCCACATCAGGATGGCATTTCGCTGTGTGTAGTAGTAGTAATGAGGCTTGCGTGGATGTGGAGGGGACTCATGTTGAATGCTGGCCTCCCATACCACTTGATTCTTCAGTTTGTGCTGAATGCATCGCAAGGAGTAATCGGTGTCCTCTGAGTAGGCAAAGAGCTTGTCATCGAGCAGGCCAACGGTCTCGATGGTGCTGCGTTTCAACAGCAGTGCAGTGCCCCACAAGATGACCTTGTGGGGTTCAGCTTCTTGCATGCGCATGGCCTGCTGCAGGTCAGGGTACTCGACCACGCCAGTTCCGGTGGCGTTGAGCAAGCTGAGCGCATGTTGAACCGAATGAGGTGCTGCTTTGTCTCTGATCACCGGACTGACAGCGCCGATCTCGGGGGTGGTCTCCAAGGCCTCCAACAGGCGCGGCAGGCAGCCAGGCTCGACCCAAGTATCGTTGTTCAGCAGCCAGACATAATCAAATCCGTGCTGCATGGCGTGCTGTATCACCAGATTGTGTCCGCCAGCAAAACCCAGGTTCACCTCAGACTTCATCAAGGTGATGCCGTGCAAGTGTGACAAGACCTGAACTGAGTCATCGACTGATCCGTTGTCCAGCACGATGATCGAGGCGTCCATATTGTCCAGTCCGCCCAGAGATTGGATGCACGCCAGCGTCTCTTGGGCGTTGTTCCAATTCAGGATGCTGACGCAGATTCGTTTGCGATGCGGGTTCACCATACCTTGCGAATGATCCTCTTGAGCAGGCCGGCCGACATGAACCCTAGCTGCGCGGGGTTCAGGTGGCCATGTCGTCGTAGCCATTTCAGATTGGCCATCGTGTAGGCAGCGTTGTCCTTGATTTTGTAGAGGTTGGCACCCGGCGGCAGACCATAGCGAATCTCCCCGTCATACCGATGCAAATGGTGATGGGGCACAAGGTAGTCACGCCACTGGTCGGAGTTGATGTGTCCCCAGTTGTGGGAGTGCTGGTCGTTTTGCCTGCGAATGTCGATGCGCTTCTGGGTTTGCTGATCAGATCTGAATTGGAAGTGATGGATCAAAAATTGCTGCGATGCCGAGTTCAAGCCACCGACCCTTTGCTTGACTGCATCGGCTGTGAGCGTGGTGTCTGGCGCATAGCGGAACACGCGCGGCTCACCATAGTTGACCAGGTAATGGCAACGTTGCTCAATCGCCGGTTTGGCAGGGTCGAATGTGTAGCTTGCGTCGGCGTCGGTGAGGTAGAACTGAGCTGATTTGCACTCGACGAAGCTGGCCCCTTCACCCTCCGCCATGGTCAGGATCGGTAGGAGCGGTTCTACATAAACCTCATCGGCATCCAGAATGGCAAACCAGTCACCCTCTTGCATCAGGTGGCGATGTCGATAGACCGTTTCAAACTTCAGGTTGTCGCTGAACGCGGTGGGAAGCGCATTCACGCTGAGCGTGGCACTGGCGTAACGCTGGGCAATCTGGGCTGTTTCGTCAGTTGAGCCATTGTCAAAAACGAAGATGTGCGTGAAGCCACCGAAGCGAATCAGAGACTCCAAGGTTTGCCCAATGATGTCCGCTTCGTTTTTCACCAGCATGAAGCCATAGATGTTCATGCTGCTCGCCCTCGGGCTATCACGCGCGTGATCGTTGTCAGAATCATGGGCTCGATGCCGTCGGGCTTCCGGGCAAGAACCCAGGTACCCAACAGCCAGCTGGTGTAGAAAACACCCCCCACCAGCACCTTCATGGCCAACTCGATCCCGGCCACATCGCTGATGTGGAACGAGGTCAGCAGGGCATACATCAGGATGCTGCCTGTCAGTGGCCTGACGTAAGTGGCAAGCGAGAGCTTCGCGGGTAACCGCATGTGCTTCTGCGTGGCAAAAATCACCAGCATGGCATGTACCAAGCCGCTGAGCAGTCTGGCCATCATCAGGCCAATCAGCTTGTACGCAGGAGTCAGAGCCAGTGCCAGCAATGAAAACACCAGGAATTCGAACCAGACGATCTTGCTCTGAACCTTGACATGGCCGGCGACATTCATCAGCGTGTTGAGAGGGCCGGTGAGGTACTGGACCACGCCGATCATGGCAAAACCTGCGACAAAGGGCGCGGCTTCGAGCCATTGCGACCCCAATAGCACACGTGTGGCCTCAAGGCTGACTGCAGCCAAACCAAATCCCATGGGAATGGTGATGGCATTCACGGTAGACAGGGTGCGCAAGGTGGCACTCTTCGCACGTTCCCAGTCAGACTGCATTGAAGCGAGAATTGGAAACAAGGGGCGAGTGAGTGTGGGGCCAAGTTCGCCCGTCGGAAGTTGTCCGATGTCCGCCCCGACGGTGAACAGACCATACTCGCGCGTGTCCCCAATCTTGCCTGCAATGATCTGGTCGGTGCGCTTGAGCACAAAGTTTCCGATCCCGGTGATCAGCAGCCACTTCGATATCTGCCAGATCTCGGGAATGCGAGACAGGCACCAGTTGGGACGATATGCGTGCAAGCGGTAGCTCAGAACGAACTCGCACACATAGCCAGCCAAGATGCCGCAGACCAGCGCGCGGTAGTCCCGAAAATACAAGGCTGTGGCCAAGGTGAACACGACGGACGTGATTTTGGTGAAAACAGCAGAGCGGTATTCAACCCCGAACTGCAGATCACGGTAAGCCAGCGCCATACCGATGTTGGAAAATCCCATGAAGGCCATGCCACCAGCCACGATCCAAAGCACGTTCTGTACGCGTGGTTCCGTGAAGTAGTGCGCCGCGAATGGAGCAAGCACAGCCAGCACGATGGCCATGACGATGCCCTGAATGGCGCGCAAGGTCCAGGCCGAGTTGATCTGATCTGTGTCCGGGTTGCCGATTCTGACGAGGGCCTGATTGGATCCCGCGTTCAAAAAAGCATCCACCAATCCGACGACCAGAAAGGCCAGGGCGACCACACCATAATCTTGGGGTGCTAGAAAGCGCGCCAAAATGAATGTGCTGAGCAGGCCAATGCCCTTAACAGACCAGCGCATGCCAAGAGCCCACAAAGCACCTTGAACCAGCGATGCCTTTGGATCCTCGACAGGTGCTGGCGCATTGGCCGTCATGTGGCTGCCCTCTTTCGAGGCGAGGCCCACTGTGTGATCTGCCAAGTGACGAGCCTCAGCGGGTGGGGCAATTTCACGATCTTCTTTTTTACTTCGAACTTGGCGCCTGCCAGGTGCAGGTGTGGCTGGGTGAGTGCTTGTTTTGCATGTGCGAAGTCACCTGCGGCGAATGCCGCATTGAACGCCAAGCCGCTATGGCGCTCAATTTCCTGAAGAATTTCACCCTCGTAGCGACTGGCTGGGGGATGTTGCTCAAGGCAGTGTTTCAACACCTTGGCGGCCCCTAGATGCAGACGCACGGCACTGTCAGACTGGCTGCCCGTGTGGTAGCGAACACGCACCAGTGGACGCCGATACAAGGCGACATGACCGTTGGCAATGGCTCTCAGGTTGAACTCCCAATCTTCAGTGACGACCCGCCGGAAGGAAGGGTCAAATCCTCCGATTCTCTGGTAGAACGCGGTCTTGACCGTCATGCCGGTGACCCACATACAGGGGTATCGAATGGACTTGATGTACAGATCGGGGACGTTGACGTAGAAGCCTTGATTTATTTCGGCACCATCAAAGTAGCCCGGAGGGGCCGCGAAAAACTTGTCTGGGTACCAAGGGCGCGCGTCGAATGTTGAAAAGTTCGTATAGGTGACGTCAGTGTCCGGGTGCGAGGCAAGCCACGTCGACATGACCTCGACGTACTCGGGGTCGAGAAGATCATCAGAATCACAGAAAGCCACGCGATCTGCCATTGCAGCGTCCACCCCGACGTTGCGTGCCTTTTGTACGCCCTGGTTCTCGGTACGGATGTAGCGTATGCGATCACCAAACTGCGCGACGGCTTGAGCGGTGTCATCCGTTGAGCCGTCGTCGACCACAATGATCTCGCGGAAGGGGACCGTCTGGGCCAAGGCACTGCGCAAGGTCTGCGGCAGCAGTGCCCCTCGGTTGTATGCGGGAATGATGAGGCTGAACATGTCAACGACCAGAGAAGGGCGGGGGCTGCCGTTTGAGCCAGTCATTGCGAATGATGAGCAGCTTCCCATTTTGAGTCAGTTCGGGCTTGCCCCATTCAATCAGCCACGACACTTCGGTGCCGATTCTCTCTTGTAGGAACTGGCGAACCTGATCCTCGGTCATGGCAAAACCTGTGCCGCGCTCAAGCCTTACGCGCACTTGGTTAGCATCTGTCTGTATGAATTGATAGCTGGACAGTCCTTCGATCCAACGCATGACCAAGGTCAGGCCAGGCATGGGAACCTTCCTTCCACTGGGGAAGTGCAAGACATCGCCAGTTCGGCCGTCTACCGGGCCGATGCGGGGCCAGCGAACCCCCGATGGGGCGGTGTCAAAGCTGTGCCAATGAACCCGATCGCCAGTTTCGTAGCGGATGAAGGGCATGGCCTGGTTGGAGAAAAGGGTGGCGATCGCCCGCCCCGTCTGCTTCAGCGCCCGAATCTGGCGGTTGTCATCGTCCAGAATTTCGAGAATACCCCGGTGAAACGACAGATGCAGTCCGTCCTGCTCCGGGCCTTCGCAGGCATGCAGTCCGCCATCGTTGAGGCCATATTGGTCCAACACCTTCACCTTCAGTACGTTCTGAATGCGCTGCCTCACTTCTGGCAGCATCACTTCTGCAGTACAGATGACCCCTTGAAGAGCGGTTGGTCTGGTACCCAGGTGCTCCAAGTACTCGCACAACTCCTTGATGGAGTTGGGGTAGCCATAAATCAGGCGTATCTTGTGAAAGTGTGGCGTCTGGGTGAGCGCACGAGTGCGCTCCAGGCTCAGGTTGGACCCGCTGGTGACCCATCTGTTCATCACCTTGTCTGCGAGCGTGCGTTTGTCTCCCAATCCAATGCCGACGGACTCTCCGCCTACGATGAGAAACGGATCACCGATGCGATAACCCGCCCAAGACCAGCCCATGTACATATGGGCCCAGGCCAGTTGTTCATCGCGGTAGGTCATCCGGAAAATGATGGGACGCCCTGTGCTGCCCCCCGTGCGGGCCTCGGTGCTTTTGACCCTCGGGTCGGTTGTCACCAGGGTGCTCAGGTGCTCACGCACATGATCTTTGGTGAGAATGGGAAGCATCTGGAGATCGTCGATGGTTTGAATGGCTCGGGGGTCGTCGATCGCACCGCGCCAGTGATCTCGATAAAACGGGATGTGCCGCCAGCAGTAACCAACGATTTCTCTGAGGTGCTGCTCTTGGAAAGCGCGAATCTGCTCAGGGCTCCAGCTGATTCTTGACTGCATCAGTCGAAAGAGCGCAATCCGCTGCGGCACGGACGCCGTGATCAGGAATCGATGAAGGAGTTGGTTCATGGTTGTGGTGGTATCGCTGGCACCGAGGCATTGCAAGCGCGGGCATCACCAAAGGCGCCCGGCAATGAGCGGGCGGCGCGTGGGAGCCCGCAGAAATCATCACGGACCAGCGGGTGCGTGGGGATTGCCTCTGGCATGTGACGCCAGGTGAAATCAAGTCGGAAAGGGTCTTGCATGTGCTCTGGCACATCGCGTTGAAGATTGACGGTGCTGATCAGAGTCCCACCACGACGTGCATTGATGGCACCATCGACAACGTTGCCATAGACCTCTGCGTCTGAGGGAATGCCTCGCACACCGATCCCGTAAGTGTTGATCACCGTGTTGTGGGCAATCACGGATCGGATCGCCCGGTTGTTGTCTACACCGAAATCATTGCAGTTCATGATGACGTTGTTGATGACGATTCCAGCTTTGTGTTCGTATATGCACTCTTTGTCCGGGCAAAAAGGCTTCTCCGTCAACCCGCCGCCAAGGGAGATGCCAACGCGCGAGCCGAAGTGAGAAATGTCACCATCTGTGGAGCAGACCAGTATGTTGCGTTCAATGCGGCCACCTTCACCTCCACCTTTCATGAACACGCCATACGAAGCATTCTTGCCCCAGTGTTTGACGAAGTGGCTGACGTGATTGTCTGAAACGATCCATCGGCTGGCACCCACCAAGTCAAAAGGCGTCAAGGCACCGTGTCCGTATGCCTTGTCGTTGGTCAGTGTGTTGAATTGCAGTAAGCCGTTGTCGGGAAACTGTCCGCGTTCACCGTTCACTTTGATGTGCGCGGCGAAGTTGCGAATGAGGTTGTTGCGAATGACCACATTGCGTCCACCGCCTACAACGTGAAATGCATGCTCACATGGCGTGTCTCTCTCGCCGCAATGCCCCTCAATCGTCAGGTTTTCGTAGATCCAATAAGCGCGATCTTGATGGATCGTCCCCGAATTGATCTCGATGGTCACAGTCCCTGGGGTCTCGGCTCGTACGATGATGGGCTGTGACGCCGTTCCGTCGCTCTTGGGTTGAAGCCAGCCGCTCAGCATGTAGCGGCCCGGCATCAGGAGAATCACATCACCAGCGCGCGCGCGCGCCGCGGCAGCCTTAAGCTCAGTCGCATCGTGCACGGCATGTGTTGCGCCCAGCATCGGTGACGCAGGTATCGCATCCGCTTGACGGCGCAGGTTGAGCACTTCAAGCGGCTTGGGCTGTCCGGCTTCATCGTAGGTTTGGGGGGGCAACACGAAACCTTGCTGCCCCTTGCCCATGGTGTCAATCAGAGATCGAGGTGTGACGACAGGTCGTTCGATCCGACGCTGTGCAGCATGCAGAACCGGATGGGCGATCTGCTCCAGAGTCGGATGCCCTTCCAGGCGCTCAAGCGCGTATCGGATGAGTTCGCCAGCGGTGCGATAGTTGATCTCTTCCCAGACGGAATAGCCTGTTTTGGATTCGCGCGCAAGGATGAGCACGCCACCCACCAAGAGGAGCACGGCCATGAGAAGAGCCATACCAGCTCTTGGGACTCGCCTGTGCTGATTTGTGGGGGTCGACATGGGTCTTCAGTTGAGCGTTCCCGCTTGTTTCATGTGGCTGGCTATTTGTTGAAGGGTGGGTATGAGCAGTTGGCTTCCGCGTTCACTGAGGTGGTTTGAGTCTAGATAGACAGGAAGCCCGTCGATCATGCCTTTGCATTCTCCATTCGGGCAGAACGTGTCAGTGGCGTCGAGAAGCACGACGTTACATTTTTCCTTGGCTGCTTCTTGAGCTTGCCAAACCCATTCGTTTCGCCTCTTGTAATCCGCGATCGGCGTATGAATGCCTGTTGGGGTGCCAAACATGATGCGGCGTATGGCAGTTTGGGGGACGTGAACAGGCATTTCCGGGATGGGCCTAAGCATGAAGACTTGCCGATGGCGGGCCAACTCGCACGCGGTCTGTGTGAGGGCCGTTGCCATTTCACGAATCGATTCTGCCGTGGCCTGCTGGGTGGGCTCACTGATGTAACCAACGGGAACGTTCTGATGGCGCCCGGATTCGTTCAACCCGACGGCTTGGATGGCGTATCGACCGACCAACAGAGCGGGGTACTGCGGTGGTTGGTTTGACAACATGTCTTGAACCCAGCGGTTATGGGCCTCACAGTTGTAGTCAACGTCCCGTTTCAAATTGGCATATTTGTTTGATTTGAGTCCCTTGATCAGCGGGCAGCCCACATAACTGATCGGAATCCATGTCAGATTTGGCAACGCTCGGGTTGCCGCGGGCATCATGGGCAAGACGTGAGAGTCGCCAATCACCAGAATTTTTGTGATTGAATGCCCAAACTCACACATCGGCGACGCCACGCCAGATGTTCCTTCGCACTCCTTGGCACGATGAGGAGTTTTTTGCTGCTCTGCCATGATGGCTTGCGCCTCAATTGGGAGTCGCGAGGGGAAACCTTGTGCTCGCCATACCATAAAGCCCATCGCGCTGACACATATCGTTGCTGCCGAGACGGCTGTCAGCGTGATCTTGACGTTTTGTGCAGTCAGAACTCTCCTGCTTGGTCGTTCCACAAAGCGATAAGACAGCATCGCGATGACGACAGCGACAAACAGCCCGGATGGGATGGCCCAAGGGGATTGGCGCCACTCCAAGGTGACCAAGACGACGTATACGGGCCAATGCCACAGATACAAGGAATATGAGCGTTCGCCGACCCATTGAACCCAGCGGTGGTGAGTGAGAGCGGTGGGGTAACCTCCGGCGATCACGAGCATGGTGCCAGTCACAGGCGCCAGCGTCCCCCAATGCGGCCATGGTGTTTCTGGCGTAAACAGTAAAACGGAACTGGCAATCAAGGTTAAACCTGTGAGGGACAGCGTCTTCCTGAATTTTTCAGGTACATGGCTGTGGCTCGTGGAGGATAATATTCCTCCAGCCAATAACTCCCATGCCCGCGTGTGCAGCAGGTAGAAAGATGCAGTGCCATCACGCGGGGTCAAGAGCAATGCAGCAAGCAGTGATGTCAATAAAATCACTGTCAAGGTCCATTGCTGTGTTGAAGTGCCTCTCTTTATTTTCCAGGCAGTCCATAAAATGATGGGCAGAATAAGATAAAACTGCCATTCAACCGAAAGAGACCAGGTGTGAAGGAGCCACTTCTCGTGGGATGTGGAGTCGAAGTATCCTGCGCTGAGCCAATACTCGATATTGGAAATGAAGAGCAGGCTGTAAACCGCATGGCTGGCCAGGGATTTGTAATCTGATGGAGGTAAGGCGAGCCATCCCAGAAGGAGTAGCGTGACGCACAGTGCCAACAATGCGGGAATAATGCGGCGAGCCCGTGCCGACCAGAAATCGAGAAATTTGAATGAACCCTCTTCCAGTTCTCGTTGGACAATCCCTGTCATCAGGAAACCGGAGATGACAAAAAATACATCTACCCCAGCAAAGCCGCCAGCAAAGCCCGGTATCTCAAAGTGGTAAAGCAGGACAGCAATGACAGCCCAGGCGCGCAGTCCATTGATGTCTAGCCTGAAGCCGGTTGTTGGGTACATGCAGATGCCTGAAAATGGACTCATCCCCGATGGGTTGGAGAGGCATTTTCGCTCAACATATTGGGGTTTTCGATTGATCCCCCCCCTCTGGTGGGGGTGCTGACGCCACTGTCGGTGCTTGGGTTGAATGGCTGTGGCGGAACTCTGCTGCACAATCTGACCATTCACACGGCGAGCCTCACAAGTGTTCGATACCTCAGCTTGGTTTGAGAATTTGCAGCAATACGGATTGTCGGAGCTGCCTGTTAGGGTTCACGTCATGGAACTCTTCCGGGCGGATGATGAGAGCGTGATAGGTTGGCTCCATCTGATGCAGTCGGAAGTTGGCGGGCCGTTGCAGGGGCTGAGTAATCACTACAGCAGTCTTTTTGGCCCGGTCTGGTCAGAGGGGCGAGGCAAGGAGGTTGATTGGCGCGAGTTGGTTGCCCGCATCAAGCATTTGCCAGGTGCCAGCGTGGTCCGGTTGCAACCATTGGCGGCTGACGGGGGCTTCATCCAGGGCATGGAAGGCGGTTTGCGTGCGTGTGGCTACTGCGTCGACCGTTTTTTTTGCTTTGGGAACTGGTATCACCCCGTCGCTGCTGGTGGCTTTGACCGGTACTGGCTGCAACGTCCAGCGTCGTTGCGCAACACCGTGGAGCGAGCCCGGCGCAGGTTGAATCGCTCGCATGTATGGCGCATTGACGTTCTGAGCGAGTCGTCCCCGGCCCTGGAGGAGGGGATTGCTGCATACCAGCGCGTTTATGCACACAGTTGGAAAGCACCCGAGCCCAATGCTGCATTCATGCCGGCTCTGATTCGCATGTTGGCCAGGCAGGGAACTTTGCGCTTGGGAATGCTTTGGTTGGATGGCGAAGTGGTAGCAGCTCAGGTCTGGATCGTCCAGGATCGCAAGGCCAACATTTTCAAGTTGGCTTATCGGACCGGTTGCGAAAGTCTTTCGGTTGGCTCTGTTCTGACCGCAGCGCTGATGCAGCATGTGATCGATGTGGACCTTGTTCAGGAGGTGGATTACCTGACCGGTGATGATTTGTACAAAAAGGACTGGATGTCACATCGACGCGAGCGAGTCGGCTTGATTGCGTTCGATAGAAGGCGTTTGCGGGGATGTCTGGCGTGGGTCAGGCACAGTGCAGGCAAGGTATATCGCCGCTACATGCCTAAAAAGACAGATGCTCGAGTATCAGTGCCTGAATCGACTCAGTAGCCATTGCTGAGTCAACTGAACCAACAACTCATGCCCGCCTGGGGTGGAGCAGGTGTGGTCTGCACCTGGCATGATGTGCTGTTGCACGTTGGGCATTTGCAAACAGCCATGCCACGCTTTGTCAGTTCTGGCGTGATCCATGAACTCTTGTCCCGTCAGATCTTTCTCACTGATCAGAAGCAGGATGGGTACTGACAATGCATGCCAGCTTTGCGCCATTTGTTCGTGAAAACTGTGTGTGGCTTGTCGTTGGCGGAAGCTGGCTCGCAGGTTGCCAAGCAGTTGTTCAATTGCCTTCGGTCCAATGCCGCCGCCGAACAGTTTGCGCCAGAATGACCACTCCGTCAGACGATGTCCGTAATAGTGCTTGATGTGGGTGCGCGCCAGACCACTGTCCGATCGGACCCACGGGTTGACCAGACACAAGCCAGCGATGCGTGGATCGGGGCGGTCGGCGCATTGCAGTAGTGCGGCGGATGCGCCGTCGCACAAGCCCCAAAGTACCACTTTCTTTACCTTTGGGGTCTGTCGTATCAAGGCTGCTAACGCCGCATCAACTTGTGGCCGCAGGTGCTCGAAATTGTGAATGCTTCCCGTTGCATCCCCCAGCCCGGCAAGATCGAATCGGATCGTTGGAAAACCAGCGAGAGACAGTTGTCGAGAAAGTGAAACAGATTGTCGGTGTGCCCCCGAGCGGTACTGCAGGCCGCCGGTGATGATGACCACGCCGGTTTCAAAGGAGGCGCTTTGAGGTTCGGCAACAATTCCCCAAGCGGATGACTCCGTTGTCAGGATTTTGACGGCTGTTTCGACGCAAGTAGACATGATGGATGGGCCGCACTCATGCGAGAGCAGCCAAGCTTGCCTCAATCAGGTCTGAGGCATCCGCATCGCTGAACTGCTGCCAGAAAGCCGGGCAGGTGACGCTTCGTGCGAGTGTTTGCCATCCCCGCGTTTCCCACAGCTGCATCTGCTTGCTGATGCCAGGGGACGGTGAAGCGCCGGACGCTGCGAGCTCCATGCAAACAAGCTTGTTGGGCGCCGTCTGGTGCGGGCGGGCGGGCGTGAGTTGCACGTCGTTCAACTCCTTGGCAAGGGCCGGGGTGATGGAATAGCCCCCAACATGGACATTTTGGCCACGCTTGAGTTGCTCGCTCAACGTCGGTGCAGTTTCGTGGCGTTCCTTGCCCTTGTTCAGCCATTCTTTTGCAGCATCCAGCCGTAACCACTGCTGCAGCACCTGCTGCCCACTCACGACCGGCTGCCACCATAGCATCTGAAACGGCGTCTCGGTCTCCCTCAGCATGTCGGCTGCGAGCAGGGCGCCGCTGCGAACCCCCCAAAGCCATAGCGGGAGTTGCTTCATGTTGTCATGATGTTCGCCCGCGCGTCGGTTCAATTCACTCAAGGCGTCGTGGGCATTGTGGAGCCATGTTTGCCATGTTGCTTCACCAAAATCACCTTGGCTGTCGCCGCACCCGTGCATGTCGAACTGCAGCACTGCGTAACCTGCTGCGGCCAGCGCGCGCGCAAACTGCGCGCTGATTCGGCGGCATGTATTGAGCTCCTCTGCAAACGGGTGAAGGTGCAGCACGCGCCCGCGCGTCACAGGTCCTTGAGCGGCGTGATACAGGCAAAACAAGGACCCGCCGCGCACGGGCAAGAAGAACGCGTCAGGCAGCCTATCGGTCATGGTCAGGCCGTGCCTACGTAGGTTTGCACCAGTCGACACAAACTGCCTACCGACGCAAAGGTGTCGGCGTTCAGATCGGCTTCATCAAATGTCACACCAAAATGATTTTCCAACCCGGTAATCAGGGCCACTGCCGCCATGGAATCCAGTTCAGGCAAACTCCCCAATAAGGGGGTATTGACATCAAAGTTCAATGCTTGCCCCTGCAGGTGCAATGCATCATCCAACACCTTGAGTACATGTTTCATGAGATCCATGCGTGTATTCTAGAGTTTCTGCCGTAACATGAAATCATGACTTTGGCGCCCGATTTCAGGGGGGGGCTACCTCCGGTTTTACTCCATGATTTACCCGCGCGCTCGGCAGCGTGCTGGCCGGAGCGGCCTGCGCTGGCTGCCGGGGATACTTCGTGGAGTCATGCGACATTGAATGCTCGCATTCAAGCATGGGCGCAGCATCTTCTGAGCTTGGGGCTGCGTGCTGGGCAGCGTGTCGCTGTGATGGCAGATAAGCAGCCCGAAGCGGTTGCGGCGATGTTCGCGGTGAGCCGGGCGGGGGGCGTGTTGGTCCCCATCAACCCTTTGCTCAAATCTGCCCAAGTTCAGCACATTTTGCGAGACTGTGGCGTGGTGGTATTGATGGTGCCAGCAGCGCGGCAAGCAAACTGGGCGCCGCTGCAGGCAACATGCCCCAGTCTTCGACACTTGGTGCCCTTGGGGGCAGATGCAGATGTGGTGACAACGGCTTTGGGCGCGGTGGCCGCGACCGCTTCGCATCGAGCGCTCGAAACCGATCTGGCCGCCATCTTCTACACCTCGGGTAGCACAGGTTTGCCAAAAGGGGTGATGCTCTCGCACCGTAATCTGATTGCGGGGGCCGGGAGTGTGGTCACCTACCTGGAAAATCACGCTGGCGATGTGTTGCTGGCTGCGCTGCCTTTGTCGTTCGATGCTGGTTTCAGTCAACTCACGACAGCCTTTCTGGTCGGCGCAAAGGTCGTGCTGCTCAACTACCTCCTGCCCATGGATGTGGTCCGTGCCATGGCGCAGCACCGCATCACGGGTTTGACGGCGGTGCCGCCCTTGTATGCGCAGTTGGTGGCCGTCACATGGCCGCCCGAGGCGACGCAACACTTGCGCTATTGGGCAAATACCGGTGGCCGCTTGCCCGCAACGGTGTTGGCGGCCATGCAGGCACGCGCCCCTGCCGCGCGGCCTTACCTCATGTTTGGTTTGACCGAGGCTTTCCGCGCCACTTACTTGCCGCCGCATGAGGTCAGTCGTCGACCCGATTCCATCGGCAAGGCCATTCCCAATGCCGAGGTGCTGGTGTTGCGAGAGGATGGAAGCCCTTGCGAAGACGGTGAGCCTGGCGAACTTGTGCAGTACGGCCCTCTGGTGGCGTTGGGATACTGGGAGCGGCCAGAAGCGACGGCAGAGCGCTTCAGACCATTGCCGAAAGCCGCGACCGCAGCCAGACCGGACGGTGCGGTGCCCGAGCGAGCCTTGTTCTCTGGTGATACCGTGCGTCGGGACGCGGAGGGTTTTCTGTACTTCGTGGGCCGCAGAGACGAGATGATCAAGACTTCGGGCTACCGTGTGAGCCCGACCGAGGTGGAGGAGGTCGCGATGGCCCACGATGGCATTCGCGAGGCTGTGGCCGTGCCGGTTCCGCACGAGACACTGGGTAGCGTGATCCGCCTGGTGGTGCATGGTGATGAAGTGCGCATGTCCGACAGTGATGCGGTGCGCAGTGCGTCGCTGCTGAATCATTTCAGACAAGCCGTGCCCGCTTACATGGTGCCTACCGAGGTCGTGTGGGTCGCTTCGCCCCTGCCGCGTAACCCGAATGGCAAGTTTGACCGTCAGTGCTGGAG
>Ga0114984_1000198_pt1 | contig 24399 bp, 25 predicted proteins | sample Shrwel1BS1Day1_FD_96987 | JGI IMG/M metagenome (GOLD analysis project Ga0114984, IMG submission 96987) | Subsurface microbial communities from deep shales in Ohio, USA - Utica-3 well 1 S-1-Day1 | ecosystem: Environmental > Aquatic > Deep subsurface > Shale gas/oil reservoir > Produced water/Flow...
CACCACGATCAGCAGCAGGATAAACAGGCCGGGCATCAGGATGCTGACAGCGCGCTCAAGACCGGAGCGAACGCCCCGGGCAACCACCACCATGACCAGTGCCATGAATACGGTGTGCCACAACAGCAGAGTACCCGGATCGCTCAGCAGGCCGGAGAAGATCGCGCCGATGGCTTCCGCCGACTGGCCGGCGAGCTGGCCGCTGGCAGCGGTGCCGACATAGGAGACCGCCCAGCCGCCAATCACCGAGTAGAATGACAGGATCAGGAAGCCCGCAAGGACACCCACGGCGCCCACCAGTTTCCAGGCCGGATGGAGCTTGTCGCGCTGGGCAATCAGGTGCAGGCTGTTGACCGGGCTCTTGCCACCACGCCGGCCGATCATTACCTCGGCCATCATGATGGGAATACCCACCACGGCAATACACGCCAGGTACATGATCACGAACGCGCCACCGCCGTTCTCGCCGGTGATGTAGGGGAACTTCCATATATTACCGAGCCCCACGGCGGAACCGGTTGCCGCCAGGATGAAGGCGAGCCTCGATGACCAGAGCCCGCGCTTGGCGTTGGAACCCTCAAGAGCCTCCGAATAGGTGGCTGATCCTGATGAAGTGACAGACATGACTATCTCCTGTGGTACTTGTTTTTGTGTCAGGGCGAAAAAGGAGAGCCGCAGAAGACTGCGGCCCCCAAGGGGGATGGCACCGGTGTCAGGTCAACCGGTGCGAGCCAACCGCGAAGGCGCCAGCCCGGCACCCGCGGTATGTTTGCGGAACCGCTCTTCGGCCAGTTCGTTGGCGATCTCCCCGGTGGGAAGGCCGGAACGGTCGGAACGGTTGAAGATTTCGGTCAGGGTGTCTCCGATAGTGTCCACGTGGGCGCGGACTTTCTCGGGGGTGGCGCCGGTGCGCTCGTAGAATACGTCGATGATTCCGCCGGCGTTGATGGCGAAATCCGGCGCATATAGGATGCCGCGCTCTTTGAGCATCGCGTCGTGTTCGGGACGGTCCAGAAGGTTGTTGGCGGCCCCGGCAACGACGCCGGCCCGGATTTCGGGAATGCTGCGGTCATTCAGAACGGCGCCCATGGCACAGGGGGCTACCACGTCCACAGGCAGGAACAGAATGTCTTCGGCGGTGGCCGGCTTCGCGCCCAACTGCTCCACCGCACGGCGCATGTTGTCCTCATGGATGTCGTAGACCCAGAGCTCGGCGCCGGCCTCCTTCAGGTGCCCGGCCAGGCGAAAACCGACGTTGCCGATGCCCTGGATGGCGACCTTCAGGCCGTTGAGATCGTTTCGTCCCAGCTTATGGCGCACCGCGGCCTTGAGGCCGATAAAGGTGCCGTAGGCCGTAGCCGGGGAGGGGTCACCGTTGCTGGGGTTGCCGTCAAACCCGGTGCGGGTGGCAAGACCGGCCACATGGCGGGTGTGGCGCCCCATTACTTTCAGGTCGGGTACGCTGGTGCCGGAGTCCTCAGCGGCGATGTACTGGCCACCCAGGCTCTCAAGGTGCCGACCCATGGCTTCCAGCAGGGCCTCAGTCTTGTGCCTGCGGGGATCGCCGATGATCACCGATTTGCCGCCGCCCAGGTCCAGGTTGGCCAGGGCCGACTTGTAGGTCATGCCACGGGACAGTCGCAGAACGTCGCGAAGCGCTTCTTCGTCGGTGGCATAGGGGAACATGCGACAACCACCAAGGGCGGGGCCCCGGGAGGTGTTATGGATAGCGATGATGGATTTGAGTCCGGTTTCCGGGTCACAGAAAAAGGACAGGTGTTCGTGGTTATCGAACTCCGGATGGGTAAACACGTTCATGGTGAAATCCTCTCCCACCTGGCCGGATCGCGGCGGTAGGTCTGTCTTGTTCTTGTCATTCCGGCTTGTGACCGGAAGTTTGATTTCATGTGCCCATGCCCGATGGATTGTGTCGGGCGTGCCCTTGTGAGGCTGGACAGAAAACAAGCTAGCCTTGATTTACGTTAACGTCAACGTTTAATTTGGTGGGATGTTAGAGCCTGTTTGGCGGGTTATCTGAGTTTCTCATGCAACTATTTGAGCACCGGAAAATTTTCAGGAGGGGTTGTGGTTTCTACCTATACGAATAATCAGGTTTCCGGCTTAGCTTTCTTCGATGCCTAACCATTCATATCCTTATCAGCTCCAGTCCAGTAAGGTCCGCGCGGAATTCGTTCGCCTTTTCCCCATCTCGTTGTTCGTGGTGGCATTCGGCACTGCCTTCGGCCTGGCGGCCGTCCAGTCGGGACTGGCGCCTCTGGAAGCCATCCTGATGAGCACGACGGTGTTCGCCGGCGCCTCCCAGTTTGCTGCGCTCGAATTGTGGGGCGCGGAAGTGCCGGTTCTGCCCCTGATTGCCGTTGTCTTCGCCATCAACTCCCGCCACCTGCTGATGGGAGCATCACTCTACCCGATGCTCAAAGACCTGCCGCCCGGCAAACGCTACGGCCTGCTGCTATTGCTGACCGACGCCAACTGGGCGGTCTCGGCCCAGGAATACCAGAGTGGCCGCCGTAATCTGGAGGTCATCCTCGGTGGCGGACTGGTACTCTGGTTGGCGTGGATTTTCGGTACCTGGTTGGGCGTCTATTTCGGTGGGCTGTTGCAGAACCCCAAGAACCTGGGGCTGGATATGGTGCTCGGATGTTTTCTGCTGTCAATGGCGTTGGGGGGCAAGAAGTCGCCCCGGGTACTGGTGTCCTGGGGCGTGGCTGCAGTGGCGTCACTGGCGGCCTGGAAATGGCTGCCTCCGAACACCCACGTGGTTACCGGAGCCCTGGCTGGTGGCCTGATTGGATATTTCTGGCTTGAAAAGAAACCCACCGCACAGGCGTCACGGGAGGCGGATCAGTCATGACGATTACCACAACGGAAATGGGCGTGGTGTTGCTGATTGCCATCATGACGGTCGTCACACTGGTGACCCGCTTTGGTGGCGTCTTTGCCATGTCCTTCGTGCGTATCAGCCCTCGCATCGAGAGCTTCATCAACACCATGGCAAGCTCGGTGCTCATTGCGATCATCGTACCCATGGCGTTCAGCGGCGATGCCGGGGCGATCGCTGCGCTCTCGGTGACCGCCGTCACCATGCTGTTACTCCAGAAGCCCCTGCCCGCCATCGCTGCCGGTATCGCTTCCGCTGCCCTGGTCCGCTACCTTTTCTGATTTTTCGGCCGCCATGGGATTCGGGTTCCTCAGGGCCAGCTCGCCGATCCCCGGCAGCTTGATGCCGAGGGCCAGGGGTTAATGCCCAGGGACAGGCCGAGCACATTCAGCTCTACTCCCTCGCGAACACCGGCCAGCACGCCGAAATAGCCGCCCAGGGAGAACTGGTAGCCGGCCCCGCCGGGGACTTCCGCCACAACACCATCGCCCAAATAGTCCTTGCCAATGGCATGGTTGGGCAACGCGACTTCCAGCCCCGGCACCTGCCGGATCACCCAGGCCGTGAAGGTATTGCTGTTCGGCCCGGGCCAGGCGTCATATTCAGTAGGGTAGGGATACTCCTCGACGGCCCGGTAAATCTGTGGAATCAGCTCGGCGGCCTCATCGCCCCGGATATCGGCATAGAGTTCCGGCTCCGCCCCGTACCACCGGCGATCGGGTATGGATGGGCGTGAGTTCACTACGTACCGACGCCAGCCGGTAACTTCATGAACCCGGTACTGGCTGGCACCGGCTTCCTTGGTGGCGATCCAGGTGTGCACGGCAAAATACCCACGCCAGCTCCAGGCACGGGCACCGTAGACCTGGACTATAGCCCCTTGGTACTGCTTGGGCTTCGGGGCGATCCCGGTGCTGTCCCGGCTGGCGGTCTGCCAGCTTTCCGCACCCTGGAGCGTGCCGCTCGCCGCCATCAGCATCGGTCCTGCCAGCAAGGTGAGCAGGCTGGCGAAAATCCAGGCGGCACTGTGTTTCAATCTTCTCATACGGGTCATTCTCCGGCCGTCATTTGCTGGCCTCGGGCTTGTCTTCTAATCTCAAAGTACAACGTTTGTGTACTGGGAGATAGCCAATGTCCGATCACCATGTCTACAAAAAAGTGGAAATAGTCGGCTCCTCGAAGAAAAGTATCGAGGATGCGATCGAGAATGCCTTGGCCGAATGTGGCAAGAGTGTCCGCAACATGGAGTGGTTCGAGGTGACAGAAACCCGCGGCCACATCGTGGACGGCAAGGTTGGCCATTACCAGGTGGCGCTGAAGGTCGGCTTCCGGATTGCCGGGAGCTGATCCTCTTCTGAATCGTGCCCACACTCTGGTGAGCGCGGTAGGAGGTGAGTGATATGACCACTGAAAACACAGCCCTGTTGTTGGTGGATATCCAGAATGACTTCTGTGAAGGCGGGTCACTGGCCGTAGAGGGCGCCAGTAACATCCTCCCGGTGGTGAACCGGATGATCTCGGAGGCGGAACAGGGCCGCCTGCTGATCATCGCCAGCCGGGACTGGCACACGGTGGATCACTGCAGTTTCCAGGACCGCGGCGGGCCCTGGCCGCCGCACTGCATCCAGGATACCCGGGGCGCGGCCTTCCATCCTGACATGGCGTTGCCGGACACTGCGGTTCGGGTCAGCAAGGGCACGGGGTTTGATACCGATGCCTATTCCGCTTTTGACGGAACCCAGCTGCAGAGCTTCCTCAGGCGTCAAGATATATCCACGCTACGCATCGCCGGCCTGGCTCTGGATGTGTGCGTCCGGGCAACGGTGCTGGATGCGCTGAAACACGGCTTTCAGGTGGAGCTGGTGAGCGACGGCTGCAGGGCCGTGGATCAACAGAAGGCGCCGGAGGTGCTGGACGAACTGCGGGCTGCCGGCGCGACCATTTCATGACACCAGGAGGCTATTCTTTGATTCGGGAACAGGATCTGCCCCTGCTGGTTGATCTTTACGAGCTGGCTATGGTCCAGGCCTACTGGTCCGAAGGCATGCAGGAACGGGCCGTGTTCAGTCTGTTTTTCCGCGACATGCCCGAGCACCGCAATTTTGTACTCGCCTGTGGCCAGCGCAATATTTGCGAGGTGCTGGAAAACCTCCGGTTCACCGATGAGCACATCTCACGGCTAAGACAATTGAACCGGTTCCAGGAGGAATTTCTGGAATGGCTGAGAGGCTTCCGTTTCAGTGGCACCGTGCGTGCAGTGCCCGAGGGTACACCGGTGTTCCCCCAGGAACCGCTGCTTGAAATCGAAGCCCCCATCGCCGAGGCGCAGCTGCTGGAAAGCCTGGTGATGAACTACGTACACCTGGAGTCCGTGCTGGCCTCCAAGGCAGTGCGGGTGGCGCTGGCAGCCCGGGGCCGCTCGGTGGCGGACTTCGGGTTGCGACGGATGCATGGTGTGGATGCCGGGCACCGGAGTGCCCGCGCCTATCGCCTGGCGGGGCTGTCTGCGACCAGCAATGTCCTGGCAGGGCTGGATTTCGGCCTGGAAGTGACCGGGACCATGGCCCACAGCTTCGTACAGGCCTATCCCCGGGAACTGGAGGCCTTCAAGGTCTACGCTAAGCTCTACCCGGGTACAACATTGCTGGTGGATACCTACGACAGCCGGCGGGCGGTCCGGCGCATTGTGGCGTGGCTGAAGAGTGATCCCGATGCCCGGGTCGGGGCGATTCGCCTGGACTCCGGGGACCTGGGCGCCGAAGCGAAGGACTGCCGTAAAATCCTGGATGACGCCGGCTATCAGGACATCAAGATTGTTGCCAGCGGTGGCCTGGATGAGTACGGCATCGCCCGGTTACTGGCAGAGGGCGCGCCCATTGACGCCTTCGGTGTTGGCACTTCCATTGGCGTTGCAGTGGATTCGCCCTCACTGGAGCTGGCTTACAAACTCACGCAATACGCCGGGGAACCGAAGATGAAAAGTTCTTCGGGCAAGGTGTCCTACCCCGGCGCCAAACAGGTGTTCCGACAGTTCGACAGCAGTGGTCGGGTCAGCGGAGACATTGTGGCCCTGAGTCATGAACAGCACGACGGCGAGCCGCTGCTGGACGTGGTGATGGAGAATGGCCGGGCAGTGGCAGGCGCGGTTCCGCCCCTCGACGAACAGGTCCGGCAAGCGGATGCCCGGTTGAAAGCCCTTCCGGAACGCCTCCTCGGAATCGAGCCGGCAGAACCGCTCAGGGTGACCATCAGCGAGGAACTCAAGACGCTCCAGGCCGAGACACTCGCCCGGGTTTCAGTCTAGGTTTCAGGCCCCCGACGGTTATCCGTTATTCAGGGTTCGTTTGCGGATGACCTGGACCAACTGGGTCATCAATTCACGCGCCTCGTGGTCGTGCAGGGCGCTGCATTTATCCCGCATCACCCGGCGATCATGGTCAGAGGGATGGCCCCCGGCGTCCTTCAGGTCATCCAGGTATTGGCATGCGGTCAGGTGGGCCTTGATTTCCACATCGATCAGCTGGGTAATCAGGTGCTCGGCGGTATCGCAGCAGAAGGGGCGGTTGTTGTTGAGCCGCGCCCGGGCATCCAGGGCAGCGTTGCGGGCATCCAGCCGTAGCTCGCCTGGCGGGTCGCCGGCTTCCACGGCCCGGAGGAAGGCGCCAACACGGTCATAAAGGTGCCAGATCTGTGGCCAGAGCCGATCATAAGCCGCTTTTTCGGTGCGGTAGCGTGCGTCGCTGTTCTGTCCTTCGGGGTTTTCTGTCAGTACCGGGGGCTCGCTGTCGAACCCGGTCACTCTCATTTCATCCACTTCCCGCCAGAGGGTCGAGGTTTTCTCTTCCAGTAGTTCCACCCTGTCCTGGTAGGCATTCCGGATCCGGCCCGCCTGGAATGCAGCGATAACGGCAATCACAAGGGCGGCCAGGGCGATAATCATCAGACTGCTTGGCGAAAGGAGAATGTCAGGCAGGAGCTCACGAATCATGGCAGTGCATCCCGTTCAGGCCCGAAAGTTGATCTGGTTCACACCAGTATAGAAGTTAATTGCCATCCTGTTGGCGATAGGGGAGGAGAGTGAGCGCCTCCCGGTAATAGGCCTTCACCTGGGCTGCTTCGTCTTCGGTAAATTCCTGGATCGCCTCCCGAAAACCGGGATGGGCGATGCCGTGCCAGGAGTGGGTGATGGTTGGCTCGAACCCCCGCACCAGCTTGTGCTCGCCCTGGGCACCGGCGTCAAAACGCTCGAGCCCGAGTTCTATGGCCAGTTCGATGCCCTGGTAGTAGCAGGTTTCGAAATGCAGGTGGTTGTATTCCTCCAGGCAGCCCCAGTAGCGGCCGTACAGGGTGTCCGCACCACTGAGGAACAGCGCGCCGGCGATCATCTGGCCATCCCGCACCGCCATGATGATGTGCAGGTGTTCCGGCAGGCGCTCACGCAGCAGGGTGAAGAAGGTTTTGTTCAGGTACGGGCGCTGGCCTCGTTTGAGGTAGGTGGCCTGGTAAAACACATAGAAGGCGGACAGCACATGGTCGGGAATATCGGTTCCTGAAAATCGTTCGAAGCAGATGCCCTGTTCGGCCACCTGGCGCCGTTCCTTGCGGATGGATTTGCGTTTGCGGGAGGTGAGTTGGGCCAGGAAGTCGTCAAACCCGGAATAGTCCCGGTTATGCCAGTGAAACTGGCAGCCGATCCGGTGCAGCTGGTCCGGCTGGCTGAGCAACGCCTGATCCCGCTCATCGGGAAACAGCAGGTGCCAGGAGTGGGCCCCGAGTTGACCGATCAGCCCGTCCAGTAATTCTGCCATGGTGCCGCCGGACAGGTTGGCCCTGAGGCTGTCCTCGAGCAGCAGGCGGGGCCCCCGGGAAGGGGTGAAGGGCACGGCAATCAGTAATTTCGGGTAGTACTCAAGGCCATAACGCTGATAGGCATCCGCCCACGCCCAGTCAAATACATACTCACCCATGGAATGGCTCTTGAGGTAAGCGGGTGCAACGCCAACAACGGCATTGCCTTGCCGGAAAATCAGGTGGCACGGTTGCCAGCCGGTTTCTGTGGTGGTGCAACCGGATTCCTCCAGGCTCTGGAAAAATTCATAACGCAGGAACGGATTGGTGTGACCTGCCAGGCGTTGCCAGTCTTCCTGAGGAATATCGGTGATGCTTGTGCAGGTCTGCAGGGTCAGGGGTTCGGTCATGGCTCGGATACATTGTTGATGCGTACCCGATACCATACGCCAGAACCCACCGGCTGATCACTCCTGTTCGGCGGTGCCGCAATCTGTAAAGGTTTTGCAAAGGAGTTTGTGCCAGATCAGCGTTGTTTAATGGCCGTGTTAGACTTTTTTCAGTTTCGTGAGAGGTGCCAAGATGCAGGACAGGGTGTTGCTGGTTGAAGACGATGAGGAGCTGAGGGAGCTTCTCGCCCGTTATCTGGCCAATCAGCGCTTTACCGTGCGCGAGGCTGCAAATGGCCGCGACGGCTTGGCCCTGGCCCTCGGTCAGGATTGTGACATCGTGGTACTGGACATCATGCTGCCGGATATCAGCGGGCTGGATGTGTTGCGGGAGCTGCGTGCCCAGACCCACCTCCCGGTGGTATTGCTCACCGCCCGGGGGGATGAGACCGATCGCATTGTCGGCTTCGAGGTCGGCGCCGACGACTACATTCCCAAGCCCTGCAACCCGACGGAGCTGGTGGCCCGGCTACAGGCCCTGCTCAGGCGCATCGCCTGGGACCAGAAGGCCGAGGTCAACGACAACCGGGAATATGGCGACCTGAGGGTGGAGCCCGCCCACCGTCGAATCTATCAGAACGACCAGCCTCTGGATCTGACGGCGACCGAGTACGAAGTGCTTCAGGTCCTGCTGGCTCATGCCGGCAGTGTCGTGCGCAAGACCGATCTCATGCAGTGGGCCCTCGGGCGTCGGCTTGAGGCCTATGACCGGACCCTCGACATGCATATCAGCAACCTTCGCAAGAAACTGGGCAATGACGATCCACCCCGGATCGAAACCGTGCGCGGGCTTGGCTACAGCTATCGGGTGCCCGTGTGAAGAAGCCCAAGACCTTTCCGCTGTTCTGGCGGATCTTCCTGTCCATCTGGCTGGCCATGGCGGTGACCGTCGTTGCCAGCAATCTCGCCACCCGCTTCCTGCTGGATCGCGAGCGCCAGGCCATTGAACGCCAGGTGGGCCTGCGGGACTTGGGCATGGAAGCCATCGACGTCCGGGAGCGGGAAGGCCGGGGCGATGCCTGGCGTTTCCTGCGAGGCCAGGGTGAGCGACTGGATCTGCACCTGATCCTGATCGAGCGGGATGAGACCGACGACCGCCTGCCCGAACCTATCCGGGAACGAATGCGGTCGAGCTGGAACCCCCAGAAGCCGGCAGTGATCGATGTGTCCGACGACTACCGGCTGGTGGCCTGGCCCAGGCTTAGCGGGGAGGGCTGGCTGGATCCGGGGTTCTTCAAGTTTATCGAGTTCGCCCTGGCGGCGGTGTTGATTACCCTGGCCTGCTGGTGGATCGCCCGCCTGGTATCCCGCCCGCTCAAGCACATGGAAACCACGGCGCAGGCCATTGCCGCGGGCAAGAATTCCCTCCGGGTGAATGCAGACATTGCCGGTCGCCGTGATGAGGTGGGCCAGCTGGCAACCGCCTTCAATGCCATGACCGATCAGTTGTGTAACCTGCTGGATCGCCAGACCCAGCTGCTCCGGGATATCTCCCACGACCTTCGCACGCCCCTGGCACGGCAGCGGGTGGCCATTGAGTTGGCCAGTGAGAGCGGTGCGGATGCGCCCCTGATGGCCAGCATCCTGCGCCAGAACGAGCGCCTGGAGTCCATGACCGGGCAGATCCTGACCCTGTACCGGATCACCGAGCAGGGTGAGGAGATTAACCGGTTGCCGGTGGAGCCGTTGCCGTTGCTGAACCGGGTTTTCGAGGACGCGTCAGACTACGCTAAACACCAGGGGGTGGAATGCAGACTCGTCGCCGCTCCCGATGTCGCCCGTACCCGGGTGCTCGGAGACGAGGGCTTGTTGCAGAGGGCGGTAGACAACATTCTGCAGAATGCACTGGACCATACTCCCGGTGGCAGATCCGTTCACGTAGCACTGAAAACGTCAGCAAAACAACTGCTTCTGGAAATTCGGGATGAGGGCCCGGGGGTGCCGGAGGAAATGCTGGGTCAGCTGTTCGAACCATTTTTCAGGGCTGACAAGTCCCGGGGTGGCAAGGGCTGGGGCCTGGGTCTGGCCATTGCCCGGGATATCATTGCCGCTCACGATGGTACCATCACCGCCGGCAATAGCGACGAGGGCGGCCTCTCGGTGACGATTCGTCTTCCTGTCAAGGCAGCCGGCAAAGGATGAAACAGGACTCCCCATGAGCAAAGATTACCCAGTCCCTGCAGGATACCTCGAACGGGAAACAGAAGTTAAGAAAAGCCGGTTCATAGCCCGTGTTGCCCCGGTCAGTTCCCGGGAAGAGGTCCATCAGTGGCTGGAGCAGGCTCATAGGGATCACCCGGATGCCCGGCACATCTGCTGGGCTTACCAGATCGGGCGCCCTGGGTCGGCGGCGGAAGCGGCCATGAATGACGACGGTGAGCCCTCCGGAACAGCCGGCAAGCCCATCCTGAACGTGATACAGCACAAGGATATGGGGGATGTACTGGTGATGGTGATCCGCTATTTCGGCGGCATCAAGCTTGGTGCCGGCGGTCTGGTGCGGGCCTATGCCGGGGCGGCGGAGAGCGTGTTGTCAGCGGTCGACCGGGTTGTCCAGCAGCCGGTAACGCCGGCCCGGGTCACTATGTCCTTTGCCGACGAGCAGCCGCTTCGACATTGGTGCGAGGTGCATGGTGCCAGTGTCGATGGCATCGATTATGGAACCTCCGTTCTGGCCAGGCTGTCTGTGCCCATGGACAAGCTGGAGGAGTTTACGCAGTTCTGCAACGCCCAGAAGCTGGATTACGTTCTGGAAACCTGAGGATCGAAACGGCATCGGCGTGCGTGTAGCAGGCGTATACTTAACTCAGTCACACTCCATACGAGCTGTGTAAGGAGCCAATCATGATGCGTTTTCTGACAATAGCGTTCACCGGGCTGCTGCTGGCCGGTTGCGCCGCCAATGTGGTCACCGATTACGATGATGCGGTGGTTTTCGGCAATTATTCCAGCTGGGCCTTTGCACCGAGTGCGGGCAATTCCTCCTTTGTCTCACTGGATGGCAACCGGGTCCGCCAGGCGGTTGAGCGGGAGCTGAACCGGAAGGCCATGCGCCAGGTGGCCGAAGCCGAGGCCGATTTACTGGTCAACTGGCAGATTGTCGAGGAGGAGCGCCTGGAACAGAGCGGTGTCGGCCTGGGATTTGGCTTTGGCACCGGTCATTTCGGCTGGGCGCTGGCGGCTCCGCCCCCCGTGCGTGAAATCCAGGAAGGCAAGCTGGTCATCGAGCTGGTGGATAACGAAACAGACCAGGTAGTCTGGCGCGCGGCCAGCCGTCGTTATCTCCGGGAGAGCCAGTCACCGGAAACCCGCAGCGAGCTGATCGATGAGGTGGTGTCCGAGATGTTTTCGAAGTACCCTCCGGGCCTTGAGTAAACGGAGGAATCTCTCGGAGGCACCATGAAGAATCGGTCTGGCGGTCTGGTCTATTCCACGGAGCAGGGCAAGATGTGCCCGGTATGCCGCAACCCCGTTGATCAGTGCACTTGCGGCAAGTCTGAGCGGCCGGCAGGGGATGGCGTTGTCCGGGTCAGCCGTGAAACCAAGGGCCGCAAGGGCAAGGGCGTGACGCTGATCACCGGTATTCCACTGGATGAAAAGGAGCTCAAGGCCTATGCCAAGGTTCTGAAAGCCAAATGCGGCACCGGTGGCACGGTCAAGGATGGCGTAGTGGAAATCCAGGGCGATCAACGGGATCTGCTGGTGCCCTTGCTTCAACAGAAGGGCTGGACCGTCAAGAAAGCCGGTGGATGATCGTCTGATACGCAATCCGCGTCGGCTCACGTTACAATAGTGCCGTGAGACAGCATTTCCCCGATTTCTGACCAATACACGAGATCCCTCAGCCCCGGACTGCGGAGCTGGGGGATTTCTATGACCGGAGGCAAGCATGCATATACTGGTTCTGGGCGCAGGTGTAATAGGCACAACCACCGCCTGGTTTCTGCAAAAGCAGGGACATCAGGTCACGGTGGTGGACCGGCAGAGTGGCGCCGGCCTGGAAACCAGTTACGCCAATGGCGGCCAGATTTCAGTTTCCCATGCCGAACCCTGGGCCAATCCGTCCGCACCGCTGAAGGTCCTGAAGTGGCTGTTCCAGTCGGATGCACCGTTGCTGTTCCGGCCCCGCCTGGATCCCGCCCAGTGGCGGTGGGCGCTGGCTTTCCTGGCTGAGTGTACTTCCGCCAAAGCGGCCCATAACATCCGCCAGATGGTCAACCTGGGTACTTACAGCCGCAGTCAGCTCCAGGCCTTGCGGGCGGAGCTGGGCCTGGACTACGACCAGCTGGAAAAAGGCATCCTCCACTTTTACACCAACCCTGAGGAGTTCGATGGCGCCCTGGAGCCCACCCGCATCATGCAGGATCTGGGCTGTGATCGTCAGATCATCGATGCCAACCGGGCGGTGGAACTGGAGCCGGCGCTGGCGCCGATCAAGGATCGTATTGCCGGTGCGACCTATACTTCGGAGGACGAGTCCGGAGACGCGCGGAAATTCACCCAGGCGTTGGCCAAACGTTGCGAAGAGGCCGGCGTCGAGTTCCGCTATGGCACCGATATTCTCGGTTTTGACCAGGCCGGTGACCGGATTCTGGGTGTCCAGACCCTGAGGGAAGGGCACCATGAAACCCTGCGTGCCGACAGCTATGTGCTGTGCCTGGGTAGTTTCAGTGCCATTCTCGCCCGGCAGCTGGGTATCACACTGGATATCTACCCCGCCAAGGGATATTCCATCACGGTGCCGGTCAAGAACGAGGAGGCGGCATTCAAGGTCAGTCTGACCGATGACGAATACAAACTGGTTTACTCCCGTCTGGGCGACCGCCTCCGGGTCGCCGGCACCGCCGAACTCAGTGGTTACAGCCGCAAGCTGAACCTCACCCGCTGCCGCGCCATCGTGCGGCGCACCGCCGAAGTCATGCCGGAGGCGGGCGACTGGGACCGCGCGGAGTTCTGGACCGGCCTGCGCCCGGCCACCCCTTCCAACGTGCCCTATATCGGCAAGAGCCACTTCGCCAACCTGTACCTCAATACCGGCCACGGCACCCTTGGCTGGACCCACTCCTGCGGCTCGGCCGCGGCCCTGGCGGATATCGTTGGGGGCAAAAAGCCCGAAGTGGATTTCACCTTCGCGGGGATGTGAAAACGGGGTCAGAAGAAAGCGTTCTTCAGACCCCAATCTCGCCCAGAGCTTCCGCCTTCCCCAGGGGTCTGATGAAAGCCTTCATCTGACCCCGAGTTTGCCTTGATGTCGAGCCTAAAAAGGGGTCAGAAGAAAGCTTTCTTCTGACCCCAACTTAGACCCCATCTCCTCCCTTCTGGCCCGAAATGCCGGGCAACTGTCACCAACTGGCAATAAACTCCTCCCAATCTGTGACCTCCTCACAACATCCGGCCGGTCTGGTTCCGGCCCAGTCAAACAACAACGGAGAGCAGAATGGACAGGCAACGTCGTGCGGTCGTCAAAGGGCTCGCTGCTACGTCTTTCACTGCGCTGACTGCCTGTGGCGGCAGCGGCTCAAATTCCTCGCCCTCAACCGGTGACTCTGATCCCGGAGTGGTTAGCGGTGATTCCGCCATGGTTCCCCGGGTGGCTTTCAACCATGGTGTTGCTTCGGGGGATCCTCTGTCGGATCGCGTTATTCTCTGGACCCGTGTCACGCCTACGGATGCATTGCCCCGAACCGTTGAAAGCGTGCCGGTGCAGGTGACCGTAGCCCGGGACCGGGACATGCGGGAGCCGGTTGGCCAGATCAATACCTCCACCGGCCCGGACCGGGACTTCTGTGTCAAGGTGGATGTGACCGGGCTCCGGCCGGATACCTGGTACTACTACCAGTTCTCCGTGGGCAGCGCGAAATCGGTGGTCGGACGCACCAGGACCTTCCCGGACACCAGGATGCCGGCGGAGCGTGCCCGGTTTGCCGTGGTGTCCTGCTCAAACCACGCCTACGGCCTGTTCTCCGTGTATAAGGCGGTCAGCGAACAGGCGGATCTGGATTTCATCCTGCATCTCGGTGATTACATCTACGAATACGGTCCCGGTGAGTACGGTGATTTCCCGGGGCGGGATCCACTGCCTGCCCATGAAATCATCGAGCTGTCCGATTACCGTCAGCGTCATGCCCAGTACAAGACCGATGCCAAGCTCCAGGCGGTGCATCAGCAGTTTCCCATGATCTGTATCTGGGATGACCACGAGTCGGCCAATGACAGTTACCGTGACGGTGCAGAGAACCACGACGAGGCTACCGAGGGTGGCTGGAGTGAGCGCCGGGCAGCGGCAGTACAGGCCTATTTCGAATGGCTACCCATACGGGAAATCGGTACCGAACGCGGACGGGTCTGGCGGAAATTCCAGTTCGGCAAACTGATCGACCTGTTCATGCTCGACACCCGTCTCGAGGGTCGGGATATGCAGGTTTCATCGCCGGCGGATCCGGGCCGTTTTGATGATCAACGACGGATCATGAGCGAAGAGCAGATGAGCTGGCTCACCCGGGGGCTGTCCGATTCCACCGCCACCTGGCGGATGATCGGTCAGCAGGTGATGTTTGCCGAGCTGAACATTGTCCGCACCCTGGACGCAGCCCGTACTCTGGGCATGGAAGATACCTCCGCCTTCAACGGTCAGCTGCTGTCCCTGAACATGGACCAGTGGGACGGGTATGTGGCGGACCGGGAGAATATTCTCCAGACCCTGGCCGGAGAGAGTATCGGCAACACGGTGATCTTTACCGGTGATATCCATACCTCCTGGGCCAACGAGGTCTACGCGGACTCCGGCAACCTGTTGGAGAACAGTCTGACCGCGCCCCTGGCGGCAGAGTTCGTGACGCCGTCAGTCACCTCTCCGGGGTTCCCTGAGGAAATAGCCGGAGTCGCGGAGGCCGCGGTTCAGCTGGCCAACCCGCATATGAAGTATGTCGAACTCAAGTCTCCGGGTTTCATTCTTGTCGATGTGACCATGGCGCGTACCCAGGCGGAATTCCTTTACGTGCAAAGCATTTCAAGCGTCGACAGCCTTGGAGCGATCAATCCCGAGATGACCAAGGTGGTCGGTGTCGATAGCGGCAGTAGCCGGATCTACGAGGATCGGGCGAGATCCGAGCCCCGGGCGGTTCGTACCGCGCTGTTTCATCCGCCAGTGCGCCAGGTTGTGAGTTAAGGAGGCCAATCGATGACCCAATCACTGATCCCGGAGGGAAACCGCTGGAAACGACGCGATGTTCTGCGGACCTTGTTCTTTACCGCCGGTGCGGTGGGCTCCGCCACCTGGCTGACCGGCTGCGGCGGATCAGGCTCCGGTAGTGCCATTCCTCCAGTTGTAGCCGATGACACGCCCGAGACCGGCGACCTCCCTGAAACGGTGGAAAAGCTGGTGGGCCGGTTCGCGGATATCGGGCCGTTGCGCGCCCCGGACGTTCACGGGGTCCGTACCCCGGAGGGCTTTACCACCCGCGTTGTTGCGATCAATGGGGAGCTGCCTCAGCCACAGGGCATGGCGGTCAGTGGCCCACAGACCGGTGGCATCGGGAATCGCCCCTGGCATATTTTTCCGGATGGTGCCGGTGTGGTGCCCAGGGACAACGGTGGCTGGATCTACATCAGTAACAGTGAGGTTCCCGGCGTTGGCAGCATCGGGTTTACCTATCCGGAACTGGCCGGGCTTACCAATATCGTCGAGGAGTTCACCCCGGGACTGGCCCAGGTGGGGACACTGGTGTTTGATCCTGATGGCACCATTGTTGACTCCTACACCATTCTCAGTGGCACCACCTTCAACTGCGCCGGTTGTGTGACACCCTGGAAAACCTGGCTTTCCTGCGAGGAATTCCCCAACGGCCAGGTCTGGGAGTGTGATCCCTACCAGTCCGGCGAAGGATTGGCCAGGCCAACCCTTGGCTTTTTCTCCCATGAGGCCATCGCCATCGATCCGGGCGAACGCCTGCTGTACCTGACCGAGGATATGCCGGATGGACGTTTCTACCGGTGGGTTCCTGATCCCTCCGACTGGCCCGAGGGCAGTGACCGGGCTGCGTTGCAGTCCGGCCGGTTGCAGGTTCTGGCTGTAGGCGGCGATGGCGTCGAGGCGGCGCTGCATTCGCCCCAGCCGATCGAATGGCTGGATGTTCAGAACCCCCATGAGCCGCAGCATGAAAACCGGTTGGCGGATTCAACTGTTTTTGACGGCGGCGAGGGTGTCTGGTTCTTCAACGGTATCGTCTACTTTGCCACCAAGGGCGACGACCGGATCTGGGCAGTGGACACTCTGGCCCAGACCATCGAGGTTGTCTATGACCGCGCCACCGCCGTGGCTCCGAATGACATTCTCTCCGGTGTGGACAACCTGTTTGTGACCGATCAGGGGGACATTCTGGTGGCGGAAGATGGCGGTGATATGCAGGTGGTGGTGATTCTGCCGGACCGCACCCTGAAGCCATTACTCCAGATTGTCGGGCAGGATGCCTCCGAGATTGCCGGCATTGCGTTCTCGCCGGACGGGCGGAGGATGTACTTTACGTCGGATCGTGGGGGCAGGGATGGATTTGGTGGGTTTACCAATGGGTTGGGGATGGTTTACGAGCTGATTCTGCCTGAGGGGGTGTGAGTGAAAACGGGGTCAGAAGAAGGCTTTCTTCTGACCCCAAGTTCAACCCCCAGGGGTCTGATGAAAACCTTCATCTGACCCCGAGTTCACGTTTATCCCCGCAGTTACTTCAACTGATCCCTGATCAGCTTCTTGTTGATCTTGCCAACACTGGTCTTGGGAATGTCATCCACAAAGTCCATCTGCCCGGGAATGGCCCATTTGTTGATGTCGCCACTGTCGACAAACTGCTGCAGGTGCTTCTGGATATCCTCCTGGTTGGCGCTTTCACCCGGCTTGAGGGTGACCAGCGCATAGGGGCGCTCGCCCCATTTCTCGTCGGGCACACCGACCACAGCGGCGCCGGCGACGGCCGGGTGCTGGCTGATCAGGTTTTCCAGGTCCAGGGAGGACAGCCATTCGCCACCGGTCTTGATCACATCCTTGATGCGGTCCTTGATGGTCAGGGTGTTGTCCGGCTCCATGCTGGCGACGTCACCGGTATGCAGCCAGCCCCCTTGCCAGAGTTCCTCGCCTTTCTCCGGTTCCTTGAAATAGCTCTGGGTCAGCCAGGGCGCACGGGTAACCACTTCGCCCTTGGCTTCGCCATCATGGGGAACCGGCTTGCCATCCGGATCAACGATCTCGATCTCCACCATGGGCACGGCGATACCGGTCTTGACCCGCTTGGCGGTCTGCTGCTCCAGCGGCAGTTCCAGATCTTCTGGCTTGAGATGGGTGGCACTCAGCAGTGGGCAGGTTTCGGACATGCCGTAACCGGTATACATGCGGATCCCCAGCTTGGCACCCCCGTCGCACAGGCCTTTGGTCAGGGCGCTACCGCCGATCAGGACATGCCAGTTGCTCAGATCCGCGGTCTTGATGGATTCGGTGGCCATCATCATCTGCATGATGGTGGGCACACAGTGCGAGAAGGTAACCTTGTGCTCCTTGAGCAGGTCCACCAGCAGTTCCGGCTCATAACGGCCCGGGTAGACCTGTTTGATGCCCATCATGGTGGCAGCATAGGGCACACCCCAGGCATGCACGTGGAACATGGGGGTGACCGGCATGTACACGGAGCTGGAGCGCAGTAACGGCATCTCATCGTAGGCCGCCAGGGAACCGGTCATTGCCAGGGTATGCAGAACCAGCTGCCGATGGCTGAAATAAACACCCTTCGGGTTGCCGGTAGTGCCGGTGGTGTAGAAAGTAGTGGCAACGCTGTTCTCGTCGAAATCCGGGAAATCGAACTCGGTTCCCGCCTGGCTCAGCAGAGCCTCGTATTCACCGGCGGTGTCCAGGCTGGTGTCGGCGGCAGAGTCTGAGTCGGTCAGCTGGATGTAGGTCTTGACTGTTTCGATCTCGCCCTTCACGCCCTCGAGAATCGGCAGGAAGTCGTCGTGTACCAGCACCACGTCGTCCTCGGCGTGGTTCATGGTGTAGACGATCTGTTCCGGGGAGAGGCGCACGTTGATGGTGTGCAGGACGGCGCCAATCATCGGGATGGCAAAGAAACACTCAAGGTAACGGGGAGTATCCCAGTCCATGACCGCCACGGTGTCACCGGGCTTCACGCCAGCGTCGGTCAGGGCATTGGCCAGCCGGTGAATGCGCTCCACCAGAGTGGTGTAAGTGTACTTGCTGCGGTTGGCGTAATGGATTTCCTGGTCCGGGTTATAACGGGGACCCGAGAGCAGGAGCTGTTTGATAAGCAGCGGGTACTGATAGGCGTTCTTGGCCGGAGACAGGATTCGGGTCTGTGCCATCTTGTGTTCCTCTTTCTCTGCTTGTGCTTGTTATTACGATGAGAAAGATAAATCTGACACAGTTTGGGAAAAACAGGAACCGCTGGAAGTGAAAAAATTGCAGAACGTACGCGTCAATTTTGGTGCAACGGGTACGCTCTGCGAATCTGGGTGTTACTGATAGGTGCAAAGATAGGCGGTGTCGATATCGGCTTTCGCCTTGAAGCTGGCCTGGCCGGCAACGTCAAAGCTCTCGCCCGCGCCGTAGGTCATCCACTCTTCCATGCCGGGGAGCAGCACGGTCAGCGCGCCGCTGATGACCGTCATGGTTTCCTTTTTGGTGGTACCGAACTCGTACTCACCGGGGCTGATCACGCCTACCGTCGCCGGCAGGGTGGCCGTCTGGAAGGCAATGGACTTGGCTTTGCCGTCGAAATACTCGTTTACTTTAAGCATACGCTGGCCTCCTGAAATGGATTGGGCCGACTACTATACGGCAAAACGTTACAACTCCAATGACATTTTTGAGAACGTACTGGAGGTGAAGATGGGGTCAGAAGAAGGCTTTCTTCAGACCCCGGTTTTCGCCCAGCCCAGGGAGGGTGGCTTCATGCTCTGGGGTCTGATGAAAGCCTTCATCTGACCCCGTTTTCAATCACTGCTCCCAGGGCTTCCCCTCGGTACCATCCATGGTCCCCACCCCGATATGCATCGCCGCCTTGGCCAGGATGTTGGCACTCACCGGCGCAGTCATGAACAGGAACACGGTAATCAGCACCTCGGAAATTCCGATGCCGTCCCCCCGTGCGGTGAAATAGATCACCGAGCTGAGCATGATGGCGCCCACGCCCAGGGTGGTGGCCTTGGTGGGGCCGTGCAGCCGGGTGAAAAAATCCGGCAGGCGGGCCAGGCCGATGGCGCCGATCAGGGTAAAGACGCCCCCGAGCAGGAGCAGGAAAGCAATGGCGTATTCGGCAAACGGATTCATAAGGCTCTCCTATTCGATCACGCTGCCGCGCTTGAGGTACTTGGCCATGGCGACGGTACCGACGAAGCCCATGACCGCGATCAGCAGGGCCGACTCGAGGTACATGCGGGTGCCCAGGGTAATGCCCAGGAGAATGATCAGCGCGATCGCATTGATGTAAAGGGTATCCAGCGCCAATACTCGGTCGGGCGCATCCGGCCCCTTGATCAGGCGATACACGTTCAGCAGGGCAGCCAGGGTAACCATGGCGATGGTGATGTAGAGGGCAATGGTGATCATTTGAACATCTCCAGCAGAGGCTGTTCATAGCGTTTTCGGATGGTGTTGATCACTTCCTGTTCATCCTCGGTGTCCAGGGCATGAATCAGCAACAGGCGCTGGTCGTCACTGACGTCGGCGCTGACCGTACCGGGCGTCAGGGAAATGGTGCTGGCGAGAATGGAAATGGCCAGGGGATGCTCCAGTTCCAGCGGGTAGCAGACGAACGCCGGGCGCGGCTTGCGCGGACTGATGATCAGTGCCGCAACCCCGAAGCTGGCAATGACAATGTCCTTGAGCACCCGGACCAGATACTTTGGCATCAGCCAGAACCGCATGAATGCAGGTGGTTCCGGCCAGAATCCCTGGGTCAGTTGCGGGATCCCCCATGCCAGGATCAAGCCGAGCACGAGGCTACCGCCGCTGATGCCGTCACTCAGGAATTGCCAGGTGACAAACAGGATCAGGCTGAGCCAGGGCTGGGGAAAACTCAGTCGGTCAAGCATCAGTTCTCCTCCCCGACCATCGGAATCTGCAGGATTTCCAGGTAGGCCGCACGGTTCTGCAGCTGGGCTGCTGTCGCGTCGGTGTATTCGTTGATCGGGCCCGCGAAGGCAACGATCACCAGGCTCAGGCCAACCAGGGCGCCGGTAGCCGCCCGCAGGTTACCCCCTAGCGGTTTTGGCTCCTCGATATGGCCGTCAACGGTTCGCCAGAAGACAATGCTGCCGGCACGGCTGTAGGCGATTATGGTAAAGAAGCTGCCAATGATCAGCACTGACCAGAGCCACGCCATTTCAGGCCCGGAGGTAACGGAGTTGAGGATCAGTAGCTTGCCAAAGAAGCCACTCAGTGGCGGCAAGCCCGCGGCCGCCACTGCACCGATCAGGAACAGCACGCTGATCAGCGTGCGGTGACGCATGCGCGGCGCTGTCACAATCTTGTCCAGGGCACTGCCGCGCTGACTGGCCACCAGCTCCGCCACCAGGAACAGCCCGGCGACGGTCCAGGTGGTGCTGAGCAGATAGAACAGTGCTGCCGAGATAGCCTCCTCGGAACCCAGCGCGATGGGGGCCAGCAGCGTTCCGACCGAGATGATGACCTGCCAGGCCACGAGAGTCTTCAGGCTCTGGGCGCCCAGGGCACCGACCACACCCATGATCAGGGTGATCAGCGCCAACGGGAACAGCCAGTCCATGCCCAGGTTGGCCAGCGCTCCGGCGTCGTCGCCGAATATCAGCAGGTAAACCCGCAGGATTGCGTAGATGCCAACCTTGGTCATCACCGCAAACAGAGCGGCCACCGGTGCAGTGGCACGGGCGTAGGCTCTGGGCAGCCAGAAACTCAGGGGCAGGAGGGCGGCTTTGAGGGCGAACACCACCAGCAGCATCATGCCGCCGGCCTTGACCAGCTCCAGTTCCTCGCCGGAGAGCAGCAGCACCCGGATGGCCAGGTCAGCCATGTTGAGTGTGCCGGTAACGCTGTAGATCATGCCGACACTGATCAGGAAGACGGCCGAGCCCACCAGGTTGAGCACCACGTAATGCAGGCCCGGAACCGTCCGCGCGGTACCGCCACCATGCATCAGCAGGCCATAGGAGGCGATCAGCAACACCTCGAAGGCCACGAACAGGTTGAACAGATCGCCGGTCATGAACGCGATGTTCAGCCCCATCAGCTGAAACAGGAACAGGCCATGGAACTGACGGTTGCCCTCATCGGCGCCACCGATGGAGAACAGGTGGGCAAACAGGGCCAGGACGGCGGTCATCACCAGCATCATTGCCGCCAGTCGGTCCAGAACCAGAACAATACCGAACGGCGGTTGCCAGTTACCGAACGCATACAGCCGGTAGCTGCCGTCATTGGCCATCACCAGAAGCACGATGGTGGAAACCAGCAGGAGTACGGTGGTGCCAAGCGCCAGGGTGCGCCGCAGGCTGATCGGGGCGTAACCCATGAACGCCTGCAGGACGCCCCCGAGCAGGGGAATCAGAATCGGAGCGATAAGCCAGTGGTTCATTGACTGCGTTCCTCCTCGCTTTTCTGCTCCGGTTTTTCTGGTCGTTCGCCCTGACGGCCGTCCACATGGTCGTCCTCGTTATCCGCAAGATTTCTCAGGGACAACACAACCACAAAGGCGGTCATGGCAAAGCCGATCACGATGGCGGTGAGTACCAGCGCCTGGGGCAGGGGATCGGAGTAGCTTTCCGTGCTGCCCAGGATAGGCTGGCCACCCGTCGTCAGCCGTCCGCTGGAGAACAGGAAAAGATTGACGCCATAGGAAATGAGCGTCAGCCCCACCACCACCGGGAATGTCCGGGCCCGCAGTAACAGGTATACGCCCGAGGAGGTCAGGGCGCCGATGACAAGCGCGAAGACAAGCTCCATTACACACCCTCCTTCTTGGGCTTGATGGCGGAGTGGGGTGACAGCCGGCCAATGCTGACAAGGGCCAGCAGTGTGGCGCCGATAACCGTCAGGTAGACGCCGAGGTCAAACACCAGAGCCGAGGCCACCTCGAACTTGCCCACCACCGGCCAGGTGATGTACCCGAAGGTAGAGGTCAGGAACGGATAGCCGAAGGCCAGGCTGCCGGCACCGGCAATGATCGCGAACAACAGACCAAGGCCGATCACGTTGTGGTACTTGATTCCGATCCGCTCCTGGGTCCAGACCATACCGCTGGCAATGTACTGGAGGATCAGGGCCACGGAGGTGATCAGGCCAGCGATAAAACCACCACCCGGAAGGTTGTGGCCGCGCAGGAAGATGAACGCCGAAATCATCAGTGCCAGCGGCAGCATCGGCCGGGCAATCTGCTTGAGCATCATCGGATGGGCATCCCGGGTCCAGGGGTGGCCCATACCATCGCCCGGAGGCGGCGTCAGGGCGGTATTCTTGAGCATGGCGTAGATCCCCAGGGCGGCAATCGCCAGCACCGTGATCTCGCCCAGGGTATCGAAGCCCCGGAAGTCCACCAGGATGACATTCACCACGTTGGTGCCGCCCCCGCCGGTTTTACTGTTCTCCAGGAAGAAGTCGGAAATCGAAGTGAAGGGCTGGGTCAGCATGGCCAGGGTAACGAGGGTCATACCAATGCCGGCAATGAGGGCGATGAAGGCGTCGCGGGTGCGCTGCCCCCGAGTGCTTTCCAGCGGCGTCCAGGATGGCATGTAGAACAGGGCCAGCATCAGCAGCACGATGGTGACCACCTCCACGGACAACTGCGTCATGGCCAGGTCCGGGGCCGAGAACCGGGCGAAGGCGAGTGCCACGATCAGCCCCACCACGCTGAGCAGCACCAGGGCGTAGAAACGCTCCCGGTGCAGGAAGGCGGTCAGCAGCGCGCACACGATCAATACTCCCGCCGCGATCGCGGTGGGAGGGTCAAGGGGGCTCAGCCCCAGCTCGCCGACGAAGATGCCCACATTCATCAGGGGCGCTGCGGCCACGGCAATGACGCTCAGTACGAGCAACAGGGCGTAGCGTTGCAGGGAGCCGTTCTCGATACGGGCGGTCAGATCATGGGAGAAGGTTGCAAGCCGTGACACCACCGCTTCGAACACGGCTTTCTCATCAATTTCCTTGAACCGGGCATGGAAATCGAAGAAGCGCTGGCGCTGGGTATACATCAGCAGACCACCGAAGAAGGCGACAAAACTCATCAGCAGCGGCAGGTTCAGGCCGTGAATCACGGCGAGTTTGTAGTCCGGCACCTCGCCACCGAGGGTGGCAGAGGCCGCAGAGTAGAGTAAGGGGCCCACTGAAATTGCCGGGAACATGCCCACCATGACACAGGCAAACACCAGGATTTCCACCGGGATCTTCATGTAGCGGGGTGGCTCATGGGGTGGATACACCGGCAGGTCCACCGGCTTGCCATTGAAGAATACGTCGTGAATGAAACGCGCCGAATAGGCCACCGCGAAGATGCCGGCCAGGGTCGCCACGATCGGCGGCAACCAGGCCCAGAGCCCGGGCAGGTTCAGTTCCAGGGACTCGGCAAAGAACATCTCCTTGCTCAGGAAGCCGTTCAGCAGCGGTACGCCCGCCATTGACGATGCCGCCACCATGGCCAGAGTGGCGGTGTGGGGCATGTAGCGCCAGAGCCCGTTGATCCTGCGCATGTCCCGGGTGCCGGTTTCATGGTCGATGATACCGGCTGCCATGAACAGCGAGGCCTTGAAGGTGGCGTGGTTTATCACGTGGAAGACCGCGGCCACGGCTGCCAGCTGGGTGCCCATGCCGAACAGCAGGGTGATCAGGCCCAGATGACTGACCGTGGAATAGGCCAGCAAACCCTTGAGATCGTGCTTGAACATGGCGATATACGCGCCGATCAGCAGGGTCGCCATCCCGGTGAAGCTCACCATGTAGAACCACTGTTCAGTACCCGCGAGCGCCGGATACAACCGGGCCAACAGGAATACACCGGCCTTTACCATGGTGGCCGAGTGCAGGTAGGCGGAAACCGGCGTCGGCGCCTGCATGGCGTGGGGCAGCCAGAAGTGGAACGGGAACTGGGCCGACTTGGTGAAGGCGCCAAGCAGCACTAGCGTCAGCGCCACCGGATACATGGCGTGGGCCTTGATCTGGTCGCCGGCAGCAAGAACGTCGTCGAGCTCGAAGCTGCCGACGATGTTGCCTATGATCAGGATGCCGGCCAGCAGCGC
>Ga0114984_1000199_pt1 | contig 24383 bp, 22 predicted proteins | sample Shrwel1BS1Day1_FD_96987 | JGI IMG/M metagenome (GOLD analysis project Ga0114984, IMG submission 96987) | Subsurface microbial communities from deep shales in Ohio, USA - Utica-3 well 1 S-1-Day1 | ecosystem: Environmental > Aquatic > Deep subsurface > Shale gas/oil reservoir > Produced water/Flow...
AAGCGAGACTTGGCATGGACCAAGCAGGACCTGGTTGACCTGTTTCACCGAATGATTCCTGATTTCGGCCATAAAGAAACCGGCAAATATCTCGACAGCAAAATGTGAGGCAGCTTTGAGCGACCAACTGATTCAGTTTGTCAGAGACTATTTCGGAACCAGCGAGTTTATCCCGCTTCACGCTCCGGTATTTCCCGGCCGCGAGAAGGAATACGTGGCCGACACCATCGAGTCTACCTTTGTCTCCAGCGTTGGCGCCTATGTGGACCGGTTCGAGCAGGATATGGCCAATTACACCGGCTCGCCCAAGGCGGTTGCCACGGTCAATGGCACGGCCGCCCTGCACATTTCGTTGAAACTTGCAGGCGTAGAGGCGAGTGACCTGGTGATTACCCAGCCGCTCACCTTTGTGGCCACCTGTAATGCCATCGCCTACTGCAATGCCGAACCCGTTTTTATCGATATAGACCGGGACACCCTGGGGCTGTCCGCCAAGGCGCTCGAAGCCTGGCTGGACGAGCATGCAAAGCTGGACTCCGAAGGCGTTTGCCGCACCCGCGCAGACAACAAAGTGGTTCGGGCCTGTGTGCCCATGCACACCTTCGGCCATCCTGCGGACCTGGACGGGCTGGTGTCGGTCACCCGCCGCTGGAATATTGCGCTGGTGGAAGACGCTGCCGAATCGCTGGGCAGCTATTACAAGGGTAAACACACTGGTACTTTCGGCGCGCTGGGCACGCTCAGCTTCAATGGCAATAAAATTATGACCACCGGTGGCGGGGGTATGATTCTGGCCGGCGAAGCGTTGGCCACTCGTGCCAAGCACCTGACCACCACCGCCAAGAAGCCTCACCCTTTTGAGTACATTCACGATGAGCTGGGTTACAACTACCGGTTACCCAACCTGAATGCGGCACTGGGCTGTGCCCAGCTGGAGCAGCTGGAAACCTTCATCGAGGCCAAACGGGCATTAGCGGCCGCCTACGAAGGGTTCTTCTCAGGCACAGACCTGGAGTTCGTGAAGGAGCCTGCAGACTGCCGCTCGAATTATTGGCTTAACGCGGTTATCTGTGAGGACAAAGCCCACAGAGACGAGTTGCTTGAAACCACTAACCAGCAAGGGGTGATGACGCGGCCCATCTGGGCGCTGATGAACCATCTGACTATGTATCAGAGTTGTCGCCGTGGTGATCTGAGTAATTCGGAGTGGCTGGAAGCTCGGGTGGTGAACTTGCCTAGCAGCGTCGTGACTAAGTGACCGTAATGAACCGGATAGGCGTTTTCGGAACATCAGGCATGGCGAGGGAAGCCGGCGATATTGCTTGGGCACTCGGTCTTGAGCCTATTTATATTGCCCGTGATGAGGCCGAATCAAGGGCCTGGTGTTTTTCAGCAAAGGTGATTGTGGAGCAGGATGTCGACCAATACACAGACATGCCGTTTGTGATTGGGATTGGTGAAAACAACATCCGCAGAGCGGTTGCTGAACGCTTTAAAGACTCACTCTTGTTCACCAACCTGGTTCACCCAAGCGCCACCTTTGGGTGCGGTCAGCGGGATGTGCTTGAATATTGCAAAGGCACGATTGTGGCTGCCGGCGCGCGCTTTACCAGCGGCATCGCTGTGGGGGATTTCTGTATCTTCAATCAGAACACCACGGTTGCCCACGATTGCATTGTGGAGAGCTATGTTCACGTGGCCCCAGGCGCAAATCTTTCCGGCAATGTCCATTTGAAACAAGGCTGTTGGGTAGGTGCGGGTGCTGTGATTAATCAGGGCAGCAATAAAGAAAAACGTGTGGTTGGCGAAAATACCATGGTGGGCTCCGGAGCGGTGGTGATTAATGATTGCGAAGCCCATGCCGTGTATGCCGGTGTCCCTGCAAAGAGGATCAAATGAAGACGCTTATTATTGCTGAGGCAGGTGTAAACCATAATGGTGACATGTCGCTGGCCAAAGAACTGATTGCGGCTGCAGCCGAAGCTGGCGCAGACCTGGTGAAGTTTCAGACGTTTATTGCTGCAAACATTATCTCCCGAAGCGCGCCCAAGGCCGAGTATCAGAAAGGTGCCACCGACCCGCAGGAGTCGCAGCAGGAGATGGTTCGCAAGCTTGAGCTGACACGGGAGAACCATCTGGAGTTGATTGCTGAATGCCAAAAGCAGGGAATCGGTTTTTTCTCAACAGCCTTTGATAAAGACAGCATCGATTTGCTTGAAGAATTGGGCGGTGCTGATGTCGTTAAAGTACCTTCCGGCGAGTTAACCAACCTCCCATATCTGCGCTACCTGACCCGCCACGGAAAGCACGTGCTGCTATCAACCGGCATGGCAGATTTGGGCGAGATCGAAGCCGCGATTAATGTCGTGGAACAGGCGGGAACCCCCAGAGACAGAATCACCGTATTGCATTGCACCACCGAATACCCTACACCCATGGAAGACGTAAATCTTCGCGCTATGGCCAACATCGGTAAGGCATTCGGTGTAGCTGTGGGTTACTCAGACCATACGCCAGGCATTGAAGTGCCCATAGCTGCGGTTGCTTTGGGTGCAACAGTGATTGAAAAACACTTTACCCTCGACCGCAACCTGCCAGGACCGGATCACCAGGCCAGTCTGGAGCCCCATGAACTGAAAGCCATGGTGGAAGGTATTCGGAATATCGAAAAGGCATTAGGGGACGGCATCAAGCGCCCGAGCCCCAGTGAACTCAAGAACAAGCCCATCGCCCGAAAATCGCTGGTGGCCGCCCGCCCTATAAAGGCTGGCGAGCCGTTCAGTGAGGAAAATATGATGGCCAAACGCCCGGGTACTGGCATCTCGCCGATGCAATGGGATGAAGTGATTGGTCGCAGAGCACCTCGTGATTTCAGTGAAGACGAGTTGATCGAACTATGACTCGCAAGGTGTGTGTGGTTACCGGAACCAGGGCCGAGTTTGGACTGTTGCGCTGGCTGATGGGGGAAGTTCTAAGCCATCCGAAGCTGGAGCTCCAGGTGATCGCGACAGGCATGCATTTGTCGCCTGAATTCGGGTCTACCTATCGTGAAATAGAAGAAGCAGGCTTTGAAATAGACGCCCGGGTGGAAATGCTCCTGAGCTCAGACACCAACACAGCTGTGACAAAATCTATGGGTCTCGGGGTGATCGGGTTTGCTGATGCCTACGAGCGCTTGGCACCGGATATCGTGGTGGTGCTAGGGGACCGCTTCGAGATATTCGCCGCGACGTCTGCCGCAATGATTGCAGGTGTTCCGGTGGCACATCTGCACGGTGGAGAAACGACCGAAGGGGCTTTTGATGAAGCCATTCGCCATTCCATTACGAAGATGTCTCACCTTCACTTTGTGGCCGCAGAAGAATACCGTCGACGCGTGGTTCAGCTCGGAGAGCACCCGGAAAGGGTATTCAATTTTGGCGGTATGGGAATTGATGCCATAAAACGTATCAAGCTGCTCAGCCGAGAAGAGTTGGAGAATTCGCTGGAGCTCCGCTTCAGTGAAAAGAACCTTCTGGTGACTTTCCACCCTGTAACGTTAGAGGGGGATACCAGCTCTGCTTATCAGATGGCTGAATTATTGGCTGCATTGGAGGGCCTTAGCGATACCACTCTAATCTTTACTATGCCGAATGCCGATACCGGCAGCCGAGAGCTAAGTTCTATGGTGAAAGAGTTCGTGCAAAAGCACCCTAATGCCAAGGTGTATACGTCACTTGGCCAGATCAGATATTTATCCTGCCTAGCACAAATAGACGCGGTAGTTGGAAATTCTTCTAGTGGCTTAGCAGAGGCACCGTCCTTTAAAATTGGCACCGTGAATATTGGTGATAGACAAAAGGGAAGGCTGAGGGCTAGCTCCGTAATTGATTGCGAGCCGAATCATAAAGCTATTCAAGCCGCATTCGAGAAGCTCTACTCAGCCGATTTTCAGGCCAGTCTTGCCTTAGCATCCAACCCCTACGGTAACGGCGGTGCCAGTAAAGAGATAGCCAAAGTCCTTGCTGAGTACCCGCTGGAAAGTATTCGCAAGAAAGCGTTTTACAATCTGTCAGCTAATGACTTCTCTTGAACCTCGGAGTAATCCATGAAGCCGTGGCGTAAAGCCCTAGTAAACAGCGACGTTACATTGGAGCAGGCCATCGATGTTCTCGATAAGGCCGCCTTGCGCATTGCGCTTGTAGTCGATTCAAGCGATAAGTTGCTGGGCACGCTGACAGATGGTGATGTGCGCAGAGCATTGCTGAAACACATGCCGTTGGAAACGCCGGTTAGCCAGGTTATGAATACTCAGCCCAAGACCGCAGAGCAGTCCTGGACTGAGAGCCGAATACTGGCGGTTATGGAGCAGTATGAGCTGTTGCAACTTCCCCTGGTTGACAAAAACAGACGTATTATGGGGCTGGCGAGCCTGCACGACATATTGAACAAACATCGCCACGAGAATCCGGTTTTCCTGATGGCGGGCGGATTCGGCACTCGTCTTCGGCCGCTGACCAACAACTGTCCTAAGCCCATGCTTAAGGTGGGCGACAAGCCTATCCTTGAGCAAATCCTGCTTAACTTTGTGGAAGCGGGTTTTCATCGTTTCTATATCTCAACTCACTACATGCCAGAAGTGATCCGTGATTATTTTGGTGATGGTGAGAAATGGGGCGTTAGTATCCAGTACGTCCACGAGGAGGAGCCGCTAGGCACCGGTGGAGCGTTGGGCCTACTGCCCCACGATGATATAGATTTGCCATTATTCGTGATGAATGGCGACTTGCTAACTTCTTTGAACCTTCATAGTTTCCTTGAATTCCACGAGACTCATAATGGTGTAGCAACCATGTGCGTGCGGGAGTATGAGCACCAGGTGCCTTACGGAGTTATCACCAGCGACGGGACCCGAATTAAATCCATGGTGGAAAAGCCCGTTCACAGGTTCTTCGTGAATGCAGGTATTTATCTACTTGATCCTACGCTCGTGAAAAGTGTGGAACCCGGTACCCGTATTGATATGCCGACATTGTTGGAAAAGCAGATAGAAGGCGGTAAAGCCGTCAATATGTTTCCGATTCATGAGTACTGGTTGGATATTGGGCGGATAGACGATTTCCATAGGGCTCAAACTGAAGTGACGGGTCTTATAAATGGCTGAGCCCAGCGAAAGGCTTATGGTTATTCCCGCGCGAGGGGGCAGCAAGCGTTTACCCCGCAAGAATGTTCTTCCACTCGCGGGAAAGCCGCTAATATGTTGGACGATTGAGGCAGCGCTACAAACTCGGCTGAATGCTCGCATTATGGTCACCAGCGATGATGAAGAGATACTTTGTATTGCAAGGCGTTATGCCAGTGAAGGGGTGATTGCGCATAGACGCCCCGAAGAGTTAGCCACCGACCACGCTACCACCGCGGATGTCCTGCAAGATGCGGTTAATGCAGACCAGAAAGCCGGCAAATTCGCGAACACCCTCATTCTTCTTCAGCCCACTTCCCCACTCAGATCGGCTGAAGACATTCGTACTGCTTTAGAGAAATATGAGAGCTGTCAGAGTGGTGAGACGGTAGTAAGCGTATCTGAGGTGGACCATCCAACGTCTTGGGTTGGCATAATCAATGCGGACGGTTACTTGAGCGGATTAGAGTTAACCGGTATGCGCTCGCAAGATTACCGAAAAGAGTTTCGTTTGAATGGCGCAGTATATGTAGCCTCTACTAATACCTTGCGGGAAAGAGGGCATTTGTTCACTGATCGCGTGATAGCTAGTGTGATGCCGAGATCGAGATCAATCGATATCGATGAGGCCATAGATTTCACTATAAGTGAGTGCTTGATAGTAAATAAAAATACTCTAATCGAACAATAATAGAAGTTTTGCAGGCGATAAACCCACTCTTGACGAAGCGTTTTTAAATGCTGATAAAGAATTCGTTACTGTATGTGCTAGTCAATGCGCTGAACTCGTTAATACCCTTTGTATTGCTTCCAGTTCTTACTAGATACTTAACTTCAGAGCAATATGGTGAATTAGCTATGTTCACCACATGGACGTCGCTTGTAACTGTATTTTGTGGATTGAATATAAATGCGTCGGCTAATAGAAAATATTTTGAGTTAAAGGAGGATCAAGAGGAATTATCTAAGTACGTTTTTAACTGCCTAATAGTATTATTGCTCGGTTCGTCCATTGTCTTCTCTATTACATATAGTTTATCTGGTCTAATATCGGATCTGATAAACGTCAGTGAGAAGTTCTTGTTGGCGGGAGTCATTGTTGCCTCATTTAATGTTTTGGTTCATGTAAGGCTAGGGCAATGGCAGGTGCGTGAAAAACCAGTTCAGTTTGGTGTGTTTCTAATACTTTTCAGTTCAACTAACCTTCTGCTATCTATATTTTTTGTTGTTTTCTTAAATATGCAGGCGGATGGAAGAGTGCTTGGTATTTTCCTTTCAACGTCAATTTTTCTTTTTATTGCTTTGGCGTTTTTATGGCGCGATCGATTGCTTTCATTAGACCTTTGTTTCTTTTACATCAAAGACTCTATCAAGTTTGGTGCGCCACTCATACCCCACACTATTGGTGTATTTATGTTGCTAAGTGTCGATCGGGCCGTTATAAGCTATAAACTCGGTGCGGAAAGCGCTGGTATATACATGGTTGCCGTTCAGTTTTCTCTAGCTGTTTCAATTATTCTTGATTCTATTAACAAAGCATTTTGTCCGTGGCTTTTTAATATTCTAGATGATGGTGGAGTAAGTAAAAAAAAGAGCGTAGTAAAGGCTACTTATATATTGTACGTTATGTTTCTCGCGGGGGTTGTTGTTGGCTTTTTGGTTAGTGAGTTAATAGTTGAACTGATCGTGGGAGAGGGGTTTTTGAATGCAGCTAAATTGGTGCCGTTTTTAATCCTTGGCCAGGCCCTTAGAGGTATGTACCTCTTGGTGACGAACTATATTTTTTATGCGAAAAGAACGGGGACAATTTCATTAATAACTATTATTTCCGGCAGTATAAACGCTATTCTTTTATTTTTTTTAATAGACCATTATGGAATTTTTGGTGCCCCATACAGTTTTATCATTTCCATGAGCATCCAGTGGCTGGCAACGTGGTATTTTGCAATTAAATATGTGAAGATGCCTTGGCTAAGATTTGGATAAAAAATAGTTATAGTGTTACGAGGTTATGCTGAATGCGAATCGCCCTAACGATTCTTAAAAGGATCAAGACTTTTTTTCTCACTAAGTTATGTCTTTTTTTGGCGCGTATCAATGGCTCAAATGTTTATGTGAACGGGTATTCAAAGTTTACAAAAAATACGATTTTGGGGAAGAATGTTCATTTTAATGGGATTGACATCTCGGGAAAAGGTAAGGTTGTTATTGGAGATAATTTTCACTCGGGGTCAGAGTGTTTGATTATAACGAGTGTTCATAACTATGAAGGCACTAAAATACCGTATGATGAAACGTCAATTGATAAGGATGTACATATAGGGGACAACGTTTGGATCGGAAAAAGGGTTGTCGTGCTTGGTGGTGTTAATATCGGAGAAGGGGCTATTGTTCAGGCTGGGAGTTGTGTTGTAAATGACATTCCACCGCTTGCTATCGCGGGCGGTCACCCTGCCAAAGTATTCAAGTTCAGAAATTCTGATCACTATTTTGAGAAAAAGAGTAAAAATCTATATTTTTGACGGTGTTAAATCGCTTTTTCCGAAAGGAAGCTCCAACTTGCTTGTATACTTGATTTTTATTGTTTTTTTCCTTGTTATTTGCAGGGCGCCATTATTTCTTTTTATGGTGCTTTTCTTTTCAGCTTCCATATTTTCGGGCATTTTAACCAACATACCGGTCGATTTTTTTGACGTTGAAACAAATGTCAACGCTCTAGTCTCTTGTCTAGTCATTTTTTTGTTGTTTGTTGGCTTTAATTCAAAGCCTTCTGTTTCGCTAGAGCGCGCCCATGAAAAATATGTAAACTCAAGCCACATAACCTTATTGATCGTTTTGGCGTGCTTTGCGGTTCTTGTGAATTTCTTTGTGTTTTTAAATAGTTTCTTTCATATCTTGACGATTGGAATGGCGGTTGGCGAATTCAAGAATAGCGGTTATGGTGAAGACTTTGTTTTCAATGCTGTCCCTCCCTTTGTTCGATCATTCAGCTTCGTTGTTAGCCCGTTAAGTTATTTTTGTCTAGCAGCTCATTTTTATTTTTTGATCATCTCAAATAGAAAAATGTCCGCTTTAGCTTTTTTCGGGTCGTTGAATATTGTTTTGTTGCCGTTAATTTATTTCGCTAGAGGCGGATTAGTCGTATATGTAATTTTGTATTTTTCAATTCTTATTTATGTATTTAAGTATCTCGATTCTCGTGCTCAGAAAAAAATAAAACACCGCGTAGCTTTGGGAATAAGCCCTTTAATAGTAATATTTTTTCTTATATCCATAAATAGATTTGAAGACTATCCATTTTTCAGGGATGGATCGCTCATATCAAACCCTGTTTTGTATTCTATTTTCGATTATCTCTCTCAGTGGATGGCTAACGGCAATAGCTTGCTAAATAGCTTTGATTCAACCAAAATCATGTATGGTAGTAACTTTACTTATCTTCCTGGAAAGTTTCTTTCTCCTTTTGGTGTGGACTTTCCTGATGTACAAGAATTAAGAGAGCATCACTTTGGAGGGTTGGCAAATCGATTTAACGGACTGCCTGCTTTGTTGGTGTACGATTTTGGCTATTACTTTTCATTTCTGTTCGCTTCTTTGTATATGTTGATTGTTAGGTTTTTCCTTGCAAGGGGGCGCCATATATTGATCTCCCTTTCTTGGCTATCTGTACTGTTACCGATTCCTCTTTTTTTCTTCCAAGGTCTTTTTACCGTATTTGGGTTTTTTAATTTGGCAGTTTTGTACTCCGTATTTATTTCTATTTTTCTTAGGTTAAGGTGGTCCAGTAGTGAGTGATCGTCTATTCTATATCGAGACAGATTATCAATTTTTGCAGTCGATGTCTTTGGTTGTTGACTTTATTGATAATAAGAATGTTTCTTGCATGGATAATACTGTTTTTGTTGATGCAACTAGAGAAAAGTGCGTTTTTTCAAAAAGAAGAGTTCTAAAAGATAATTTTGGAATTGATGTTCTGAGTGTTAATGTATATTCTTTCTATTTTAGTGCGGTATTTTCGAGCTTTTTGGTTTGCAAATTAAAAAGGTTTCGGGGTTACGATTTTTTTATGTTTAACAATAGGTCCCCTATTGTTAATAAGCTCAGCAGTATTTTAAGTGGTCATGGTGACGTTTTTCAAGTAGAAGAGGGGTTGTCATTATATAGGAAGGCTAGGGAGGTTGGTTTTCTTAAGGGCTTAGTTTTGAAGTTCAAGAAGTCGCTCGTGTCGTTATTCACGTTATCAAATTTCACTGATCATATTGGGCATACAGTTTATGCTGATACTGTGTATCTGCGTTATCCATGTTTAGCTAAAGATAACGAGTTTTTGTTCAAAAAAAAATTAAAAGCTCTCCCCTCGTTTAACAACTTGACTTCTATTTCATCGGTTCTGAACCAAATCTATAGTTTTGATAGGTCATCTTTCTTTGATTTTGATTCTGACTGTATGGTCTTTTTTGGTCAGCCTCTAAGTGAACTCGGCTTATTGGACTCGCATGTAGAATTAGATGTGTTAAAATCTATCGGTCGTGTTGTACATGGTCTTGGGTTTAGGTTGATTGTTAAGGTTCATCCAGCAGAGAATATTAGCAAGTATGATGGGTTGGAATTTGTTTTGATTGAAGGAAAGGTTCCAGCTGAAGTTATTTTTATGAATTACAAAAATGTAAGAGGCGTTATAAGTTTTTATTCTACCGCTGCGTTAAACGTGGCGGAAATGCTCAATGTGACTGCCTATTTTTTTTATAAAGCTTGTGGGCTGGAGGTGAATTTTCCTCACTCTAAGAATATTAGAGTTTTAGATTCCTTGAAGTTGAGCAGTTTGCGCTCGGCGTTTCAATTTGGATAAATCTTTTTTTGTCTAAATAGGGTGTTCCTTGTCTGCGTCTTTTCTTCGGTTTTTTATTGCTTTGGTTTATATATTCTTCCTCGGTTTTCGGTCGAATAATGTAATTTGTTGTTTCAGGACGAGGAGTGGGTTTAATGTTGTTTTATTGGGTTTTGCTGTTTTTTAATATTCGCTTAGACGATTAATCGATTGATGATTTTCGACTTTTAAATCGGTTTTTGTGCAGAAAGTATTTTCAATACAATTTCATTTGTATTATTGCTGTGAAACGAGCGTCTAGATTTAGGATTATATCGTTAATCGTTAGAGAGAGAAATAGAAAATGATTGTGTCCTTGGATTGTACGCTTAGGGATGGTGGCTATTACAATGCGTGGGATTTTGATGCTGACCTCGTTCAAAACTATCTGAATGCAATGAGTATCGCCGGCGTCGATGTTGTTGAGCTTGGATTTCGATCCCTAAAGGCCGAAGGCTTTAAAGGTGCTGCGGCTTACACATCGGATGAATTTCTAGAAAGCCTCAACCTGCCTGGGGATCTGACCATCGGCGTGATGGTCAATGGAAGCGAACTAGCTTCTCAGGACACTCAGGAGGCAGATCTTTGTTCCCTTTTCCCACTCTCAGCGGATAGAGCCTGTTTTAGTCTTGTGCGTATTGCCTGTCACGCTCACGAGTTCAAAGATGTCCTCCCTGTATCTCACTGGCTAAAAAATCGCGGTTATCAGGTTGGCTTCAACCTTATGCAGGTGGCGGATAAAGATGAGTCGGATGTTGTTGATTTAGCAAGAGCGGCCTCCCGGTATCCCGTAGACGTTTTGTACTTCGCGGACTCTATGGGGGGAATGAGTCCGAATCAGGTGCGGCAAGTAACGCAGTGGATCAGATGCGGGTGGTCTGGCCCCTTGGGTGTCCACACCCATGACAACATGGGTTTGGCGCTTCAGAACTCGCTAGCTGCTCTTGATGAGGGCTGTACCTGGGTCGATTCGACAGTCACGGGAATGGGCCGCGGTCCAGGTAATGCCAGAACGGAGGAGTTGGCGATTGAAATCGCGGAGAGACGCGGTTGTTCGGTCAATATGGTTCCACTGATGCGACTGATAAGGGAACACTTCAAGCCGATGCAGGAACATTATGGGTGGGGAACCAACAGTTATTATTACCTGGCAGGTAAGTACTCCATCCATCCTACTTACATTCAGGAAATGCTGAACGACTCAAGGTACGACGAGGAGGATATCCTGGCGGTTATTGAGCACCTCAGGGTTGAGGGTGGGAAGAAGTTTAGTCTTAATACTCTTGATGCGGCCCGACACTTTTACCAGGGTGACCCGACAGGTAGCTGGGACCCTTCTTCCATGATCAAAGGGCGCGAAGTTTTCCTGCTCGGGTCAGGTCCAGGCGTGCTACATCATCGGGGAGCGATTGAATCATACATTCGCCGAAAGAATCCGCTTGTTGTTGCTCTCAATACTCAGTCTGGAATAGACGCTGAGCTTATCGATGTGCGTGTCGCGTGCCATCCTGTGAGGTTGCTTGCTGATTGTGAGGCACACACCGAGTTGCCACAGCCTTTAATCGCACCTTTCTCTATGTTGCCGGACGATGTAAAGAAATCACTTGCTAACAAGGAGATCCTGGATTTCGGCCTGAAGGTGTTGCCAAATAGTTTCGAATTTGGCCAATACTGTTGTTCCGTTCCGAATTCTTTAGTCGTAGCCTATGCGCTTGCGGTCGTCACGAGCGGGGGAGGCGATCGTGTTCTCATGTCCGGCTTTGACGGTTACGGCGCAGACGACCCTAGAAGTCAGGAAATGCAAAGTCTTCTATCACAGTACCAGGCTTGCCCTGAAGCTTTGTCATTGGTTGCGGTGACACCCACTCGCTATTCACTTCCTGCTCGATCAATTTATGCCCTTTGAGGAACAGATGAGAACAGTCGTCATTATTCCTGCCCGTTTTTCTTCCAGCCGCTATCCGGGAAAGCCGCTTGTACCCCTGCTAGGAAAGCCGATGATCCTGTGGGTGGCGGAACTTTCCGCCAAGGCGGTAGGCTTGGAAAATGTCTACATAGCGACTGAGGATAATCGTATTGCTGAAGTGGTTGGCGACGCTGGGTTTCAAGCGGTGATGACCAGTGAGCGGGCCTTGACAGGCACCGACAGGCTTGCTGAAGCAGCAAACCAGATCGAAGCGGATATCTTCATTAATGTGCAGGGTGATGAGCCTTTGGTCAATCCCTCCGATATTATTCGTGTAGGTGAGGCCAAGGCAGCGAATACAGATGCTGTGGTGAACGGTTTCAGTTGGGTCTCAGACCAGGAAGATCCTGACAGCGTTAACATTCCCAAAGTTATCACCAACGAGGCTGACGAATTAGTCTACATGTCCCGTGTCGCTTTGCCAGGCTACAAAGACCCTGATAACGCACCGGCAAAGTACAAGAAACAGGTGTGTATCTATGCATTTACCGGCGATGAGCTTAATGCCTTTCGTAAGTTCGGGCGGAAAAGTGAGCTCGAGCATTGTGAAGATATCGAGATCCTGCGATTTCTGGAATTGGGCAAGCGCATCCTTATGATTGAAACCCAGCCGGGTAGCCTGGCTGTGGATGTTCCAGAGGATGTCGCAGGCGTAGAAGTGGCCCTTAAGCGGAAGCATGGTTTGTGAATACTGAAGGTTATAACAGTCTGGTTTTTGACTGCGACGGGGTGGTGCTGAACTCGAATAGGGTAAAAACCAAGGCTTTTTATGAAGCGGCCCTGCCCTATGGCGAAGGCCCGGCACAGGCGTTGGTTGATCATCACGTAGCGAATGGTGGTGTCTCTCGTTACCGGAAGTTTGAGTATTTCCTGAATCAGCTTGTGCCTCCGGATGCTATCGGGCCGGGCCTCGAGGAGTTGCTTGATGTATACGCTCGCAAAGTTCGCGAGGGCCTAATCGAATGCGAAGCAGACTCCGGATTATTCGAGTTGCGCGAACAAACCCCCTCAACATCCTGGTTCATCGTTTCTGGCGGTGACCAGGCTGAGTTACGGGAAGTATTTTCTGAAAAAGGCTTGGATCATCTGTTTGATGGCGGTATCTATGGCAGTCCCGATACCAAAGATGAGATTCTGGCCCGTGAGTTACGAGCAGGGCGAATTGTGAGGCCCGCCTTGTTTATCGGGGATAGCCGATATGATCACGAGGCTTCTGTTAACGCAGGGTTGGATTTTGTTTTTGTCAACCAGTGGACTGAGTTTGCAGGATGGAAGTCGTACTGTGACGAACATAATGTTGATTTTGTAGCCAGTTTGCGTGATTTGGCATGAGCCCCTTATTAACTTTACTTGTCATTTGGTGTGGTTTTGGCAGATAAAAAGAGTTGCTTGTACCTTACTCGTTCGGGTCTGAAGCGAGTCCAGGCTACTGGAGAAATGGAAAGTATTTCGGCCGATAGCTGCTATACCGAGGATTTCATTGATCGCCTGAATAATCATGACTTTGAAGGGCTTTCTGATTATTCAAATGAGATTTTTCTTTACCATTATGTCAGGTTGCTAGAGTTCTCTGAGCTTCTGAAATCCAGCGACCGCTCGCGGTTTAGTTTTTTTGCTCGGCTCCTCGATAAGAACCTTTTTATCAAAGCGAAGGCTGAAATCGGTCATCAGGTTTCACTAATAATCCGGCTTCTAACGACGGTTTCATCATTTTTTCTATTTGTTTTTTCCTTTTTTGCGATAATTTTCCTGGCTTTTCTTCTGCCATTCTATCTTGTCAGACGAAAAGAACCTGATAGCACGTTAGCATTTGATGCTGGTAGGCGAGTTGTCTTTCTGATCAGATCTAAGGCCGCCTTTCAGAAGTGTAGGCTAAGTATAGAAAGAGCCATATCAGCAGTGACGCTTGTAGATAACTTTGGTGGGCTCAGTGTTCCCGGGGTTTCTATATACTCGGTTGTGGGTCGGGGGAATATTCTAAAAATATCCGTAATCTCTGCTTTTCATGCATTAAGGGATATCCAAAATTTCCTAAAGGACGGCAGTGTTATGCTAGGGAACTCTTGTGCCCTTGCGCTGTTCCCGGGCTATGTTAAACGCATTGCACACAAAGCAGTTTACGAATCATGCTTGAATGAGGTTGTTCGGTTGTCTCCACACGCGGTCTTTTACACAGGAGACAAAGATGATCGCTTCGCTTTGCTTCAGACCAGGGTATGTTCTCGAGAGAAAACGGAGCTTGTCTGTTTGCCTCATGGGCTTGAATATGGGTTCCGATTCCCTGGTGGGTTAGCGGGTTCGGCTTTCTATTGTTTTACTCCGGAGGCTGCCAGTTTTCTGAACAGGCTGTACGACGAAGAGAAGTTTCTGTATGAAGGTTCTGTGGTCGATGCAATGTATGGTGTCGGTAGTGAGAGTAAGCTTTCGGAGCTAATTGAGCGAGTTTGTTTTTTTACGGAGCCTCGAGATCCTGAAGTAAACTATCAGACTATTAAAGAGCTTAATGAAAGAGGTGTTACGTTCTTTGTTAAATTGCATCCTCTTGAAACTGCGCGTGATTATACAGAGCGTTTTCCGAACGTTAAGCATATAGACGATCTTGAAGATGCTATGCGCTCATCTGTGTGTATTGCCAGAAAATCAACGATCCTGCTGGAGGCCTCTAGAAAAGGGGCAAAGGCAATCGCGTCATTAGTCAATGATAAAGATCGAGTTTATGTGTTGAAGATATTTCCATCTTTAGGTTCGAAGAAAATCTTGAAGGCTTTTACATTTGATGAACTTCAGAATCTCATCTGATTATCATTATTCTCAGATTCGAGTTTTGAGTTCATATATAAATAATTTGGGGTGTTAGAGTGTTTCGTAAAAAAGTTCTATTGATAACCGGTGGCACCGGATCTTTTGGGAATGCAGTTCTTAGTCGCTTCCTTGATACCGATATTGAAGAAATCAGGATCTTCAGCCGGGATGAGAAGAAACAGGATGACATGCGTAAGCGTTACGCAAATCCCAAGCTGAAATTTTATATTGGCGATGTTCGGGACTACAACAGTATTTTGAATGCCACCCGAGGGGTGGATTATATATTCCATGCGGCAGCGCTTAAACAGGTACCTTCGTGTGAGTTTCATCCCATGGAGGCAGTGAAAACCAATGTGATTGGCACAGAGAACGTGCTGGAAGCGGCCATCCAGAATGAGGTGAAACGAGTAGTTTGTTTGAGTACAGATAAGGCGGTTTATCCTATTAACGCTATGGGTATTTCCAAGGCCATGATGGAAAAGGTAATGGTGGCCAAGTCCCGAAATGTTGACCCGGATAAAACCGTTATCTGTGGCACTCGGTACGGCAACGTGATGGCCTCTCGCGGTTCGGTGATTCCGCTGTTTGTGGATCAGATTCGTGCGGGTAAATCTCTCACTATTACCGATCCGAACATGACTCGCTTCATGATGACTCTTGCTGATGCTGTAGATCTCGTGCTGTATGCTTTCGAGCACGGTAGGAATGGCGACTTGTTTGTCCAAAAAGCGCCGGCGGCGACCATCGAAACCCTCGCCAAGGCGTTGACTGATATAGTCGGCCAGCCAGCCCACCCGATCAATGTAATCGGTACTCGGCACGGAGAGAAACTGTTCGAAGCACTGTTGAGTCGTGAGGAGATGGTCTGTGCAGAGGATCTTGGTGGGTATTACCGGGTTCCACCAGACTTGCGAGATCTGAATTACGGTAAGTTTGTGGAGCAGGGCGAGGAGAAGATTTCTCACACAGAGGATTATAACTCCCACAATACCGATCGCCTGGATGTCGCAGGTATGCAAGCGTTGCTGCGAAAGCTTGAATTCATTCGTGCCCTGGAACGGGGTGAGTACCTGAACCCGGAGGACTGATTGATGAAAGTACTGGTAACCGGTGCGGACGGTTTTATCGGCAAGAACCTGAAAATGCACCTGCAGGAGAAGGGTGGTTTTGAGGTGGTACCCTTCACCCGGGAACACACCGAGCAAGACCTGCCCGGACTGCTGGAAGGTGTGGACTGGATTGTCCACCTGGCTGGCATCAACCGCCCGCAAGACCCGGCGGAGTTCACCACCGGCAACGCGGGGCTCACCCAGGCATTGTGCAACGCGGTGCAGGCCGCGGGCCGGAGCATTCCGGTGATCTACAGCTCGTCAATTCAGGCCGGGCGGGATAACGACTACGGCACCAGCAAGCGCGAAGCGGAAGACGCCCTGCTGGCCCTGCACGAAGCCACCGGCAACCCGGTCTATATCTACCGCCTGGCCAATGTGTTCGGCAAATGGGCGCGGCCCAATTACAACTCGGCGGTGGCCACCTTCTGCCACAACATCGCCAGGGATTTACCGGTCCAGATTAACGACCCGGATGCCGTGATCAACCTGGTGTATGTGGACGACGTGATCGCCAGTTTCCTCTCCCTGCTGGGCGGCGAGCCGCAGAACGGCCCGTTTGTGGAGGTGGAGCCGGTTTACCAGATTACCGTAGGCGAGCTGGCCAGCCAGCTGAACCGTTTCAAAGCCACCCGGGATAACCTGATTACCGAGCCGGTGGGCACCGGGCTGGTGCGGGCGTTGTATTCCACCTACGTAAGCTACCTGCCGCCGGAGCGCTTCACCTACACGGTGCCCCAGCACGGCGATGAGCGCGGGGTGTTTGTGGAAATGCTGAAAACCCCGGATGCCGGCCAGTTCTCCTTCTTCACCGCCCACCCGGGCATCACCCGTGGCGGCCATTACCATCACTCGAAAACCGAGAAGTTTCTGGTGATCAAGGGCAAGGCCTGCTTCCGCTTCCGCCACATGCTTACCGGGGAGTTCTACGAACTGTTCACGGACGGCGCCAAGCCGGAGATTGTGGAAACCGTACCGGGCTGGACCCATGACATCACCAACGTAGGCGAAGACGAGCTGGTGTGTATGCTCTGGGCCAATGAAATTTTTGACCGGGACAACCCGGACACCTTTGCGTGCCCGGTGGGTACTGAAGCCTGAACGAATCTGGAACTGCCATGAAAAAACTGAAAGTAATGACCGTGGTCGGCACCCGGCCGGAGATTATTCGCCTATCCCGGGTGATGGCCAAGCTGGATGAGTATTGCGAGCACGTTCTGGTGCACACCGGCCAGAACTACGATTTCGAGCTGAATGAAATCTTCTTCCAGGACCTGGGCATCCGCAAGCCGGACCACTTCCTGAGTGCCGCCGGCGCGAGCGGTGCCGAAACCATCGGCAACGTGATCATCGCCGTGGACAAGGTGCTGGCCGATGTGCAGCCGGAAGCCCTGCTGGTGCTGGGCGACACCAACAGCTGCATGGCGGTGATTCCCGCCAAGCGCCGCAAGATTCCCACCTTCCACATGGAAGCCGGCAACCGCTGCTTTGATATGCGGGTACCGGAAGAGATCAACCGGCGTATTGTGGACCATACGGCAGACATCAACCTGACCTACAGCACCATCGCCCGGGATTACCTGCTGCGCGAAGGCCTGCCGGCGGACCGTGTGGTCAAAACCGGCAGCCCCATGTTTGAAGTGCTGAACCACTTCCGTGAGGGCATTGAGGCGTCTGACGTGCTGGATCGCCTGGGATTGGAAGAAGGCAAGTTCTTTGTGGTGAGCGCCCACCGGGAAGAGAATGTGGATTCCGACAGAAACTTCCTGGCCCTGGTGGACACCCTGAATGCCATTGCTGAGCAATATGGCTATCCCGTGATTGTCTCTACCCACCCACGCACACAAAAACGCGTGGATGCACTAGGTGTGACGTTCCATGAAAACGTGCGGTTACTTAAACCGCTAGGTTTCAAGGACTACAACAAGCTGCAGCTGAGCGCCAAGGCGGTGCTGTCTGACAGCGGCACGATCAGCGAAGAAGCTTCCATCCTAAACTTCCCCGCTCTGAACATCCGCGAGGCTCACGAGCGCCCGGAAGGCATGGAAGAAACTGCCGCCATGATGGTGGGCTTGAGTACTGAGCGTGTGCTGCAGGGACTGGCCATTCTGGAAAATCAGGGCCGGGGTAACGACCGCTCCATGCGGCTGGTGGAAGATTACAGCATGCCAAATGTGGCGGAGAAGGTGGTGCGCATTATCCATAGTTATCGGGATTATGTGATGCAGACGGTTTGGAAGCAGTATTGAGCGTGCCTAAATGACAATAGCCCACTCTGGCCGGCGTGATTTTGCCATTATTAATCGCAGCTTCTGGCCAATTTATCCTGTAATTGGCGAAGCGCTTCTTCGATTAGCTGAGGATCTCTCGGCTAGTCGAAAAGTGTCTGTGATCATGCAGGACCATGCTGATATTCGTTCTAATCTGAGCGCCGAAAATCGTGGCAAGAATGTAGAATTTTTTCCCGGGAAGGCATGGTCGAGTTCAGGTAGTGGTGTCTTGGCTCGGGTTTTGGACGCGGTTTATTTCATGTTCTGGGTGGCGTTTTCATTGCTTAGATCACGGCCTAAAACAGTTTATGTTTCTACAGATCCGCCAGTGTTGGTGCCGTTTGTGGCGATGATCTATTCCAGATTATTTGGGGCGCGGTTTATCTACCACTTGCAGGATATTCATCCTGAGGCGGCAAGTGTTGTCATGAAAGTTAACCCGATTTTGTTCCGACTGCTCAGGTGTATGGATGGTGTCACTATGCGCAGAGCGGACGCGCTGATTACCATAACAGCGGAAATGGCAGCGCAAATTCGAAAGCGGTCCGGTACAAAAAGCCCGATCTATGTTGTAAACAATCCGGCGATTTCTTTCGAAGATGTTGTGCAACCTATAGAAAAAAGGAAAGGCTTTTCTTTTTGTGGTAACGCGGGTCGGTTACAGCGCATTCCACTGCTTGTGGAGGCTATAACCCAGTATCTAGACGCTGGTGGAAGGCTATGCTTTGCTTTTGCTGGTGGAGGGGTGCATGCGCCGACCCTAGCGAGGCTGGCGGGTAGGTATAGTGAAGTTAACTACCTTGGCCAAGTGACGCCGGCAAGAGCGGCACAACTCAATTGTGATTACGAGTGGGCTTTGCTGCCGATTGAAGATGAGGTGACTCGTTATGCTTTCCCGAGCAAGTCGTCTTCGTATGTTTTTTCTGGCGCGGCTGTGCTGAGCATTTGTGGCAGTAGAACCAGCGTTTCAGAGTGGACCGCCAAAAATAGTCTTGGCGTAGTGTGTGAGCCGGAGAAAGAATCTCTGGTCCGCACCTTTTTCAAAATTGAAAATGGTGAAATTGCACTAGGAGATTACGTGGGCGATCGTGAAGAACTGAAAGCTCAACTGAGCTTTGGCCATTTCATTACTCGCCTGGAGGAAATTATACCAATGCAGGTGAATTCATGAGCACTAATGTCCTAGTAACTGGTGCTACAGGGTTCGTGGGTTTTGAGCTAATAAAGAAATTGGATCGCGCCGGATTCAGTATCACTGGAACGAGTCGACGACAGGTTGATGGGCCATTTAAAGCCCTACAACTTAAGTCCTTTTCCGATCTTTCTGGATGCCCGGAATTGTTTGACGATATAGAGACCGTTATTCATTGTGCAGCACGCGCTCACATAATGAATGACGAGGTGCCCGACCCGTTGGCGGAGTATCGCAAAGTTAACGTAGAGGGCACTCTTAATCTTGCCCGCCAGGCTGCGAAAGCGGGAGTGTCTCGTTTTATCTATATCAGCTCAATCAAGGTTAACGGTGAACAGACTCCGCAGGGCAAACCCTTCACCTCTGACGATGTACCTGCACCGGAAGACCCCTATGGTGTTTCCAAGCTGGAGGCTGAGGCCGGCCTGCATGAGATTGTTTCTGAAACCGGGATGGAGGTTGTCATCATCCGGCCGCCTCTGGTGTATGGGCCGGGTGTAAAGGGCAACTTCGCGAGTATGATCAAGTTAGTTGAGAAAGGGTTGCCGCTGCCCCTGGGTGCCATTCACAACAAGCGTTCACTCGTGGCTTTGGACAATCTGGTCGATTTAATCGTTATGTGCATTGATCACCCCGCTGCGGCCAACCAGGTGTTTCTTGCAGGCGATGGCCAGGATATGTCTACCACTGAATTACTGCGCGGCGTTGGTCAGGCCATGGGTAAGCCTGCCCGGCTGATTCCCGTGCCTGCGGGCATGCTGATGTTCGGTGCCGGTTTGCTGGGTAAGAAAGCCGTTGCCCAGCGCTTACTGGGTTCCCTACAGGTGGATATTTCCAAAGCACGTAATCTATTGGGCTGGGAGCCGCCACTGTCGGTGGAGGAAGGGCTCCGGCGTTGTTTTGTTTCGGAGAATGAATGTTGATTCGGTTATTTGATTTTTTCTTTTCGTTGTTTGGTTTGCTGTTCGGCTTTCCGGTGCTGTTGGTTCTGGTGGTTATTGGCTTTTTCGATACCGGCTCTCCGGTTTTTCGTCAGGAGCGGGTAGGGCGCAACAAAAAGCCGTTCACTCTGGTGAAGTTCCGCACCATGAAAAAAGACACCGCCTCTGTCGCCAGCCACCTGGCTAGTGCCAGCGCTATTACGCCTTTTGGGCACTTTCTTCGCCGCACCAAGCTGGATGAGTTGCCGCAGCTGTGGAATGTACTGAAGGGCGAAATGAGCCTGGTGGGTCCACGGCCTTGTTTGTTCAATCAGGAAGAGTTGATCGCTGAGCGTGAACAACGGGGTGTGCTGGCTGCCCGGCCGGGTATTACCGGGTTGGCGCAGGTGAATGATATTGATATGTCGACGCCGGTGTTGCTGGCAGAGACGGACCAGAAGATGCTGGAGAATCTGACAGTGGGCGCTTACTTCAAATACATCTTCATGACGGTTGCTGGCAAGGGTGCTGGGGATCGGGTGCCTGGTAAAGACTAGGGATTTTTATTGGCCACGGAGCCCACAGAAGACACGGAAGGGAAAGACGAAAGGCTTTAGTCTTTGATCCTTATTTTCCGTGTTCTTCTGTGGGCTCCGTGGCCAAATTCGTTTTTAATCTTGCATTTTCTGGAGTTATCCCCTTATGTGCGGAATTGTCGGCGCCGTCAGCGTCAGGGACGTGACACCGTTTCTTCTTCATGGTCTGAACACCCTCGAATACCGCGGTTACGACTCCGCCGGTCTGGCGTTGTTGAATGGCGGTTTGCACCGAGCCCGTTCGGTGGGCCGGGTGTCGGAGCTGGAGGCAAGGGTGCAGCAGCAGGGCCTGGCCGGGCAGGTGGGGATTGCCCATACCCGTTGGGCCACGCACGGCGTGCCGGCAGAGCGTAATGCCCATCCCCATGTGTCTGGCGGTTTGGCGGTGGTGCATAACGGCATTATCGAAAACCACACCCAGCTGCGTGAACGGCTGAGTGGTTTGGGGTATGAGTTTACCTCCGATACCGACACAGAAACCGTCGCCCATTTGATTCAGGCGTGCCTGGAGGGCAAAGAGGGCGATGGCTGCGACACGTTGTTTGACGCCGTTCGCTGCACCGTTGATTTTCTGGAAGGCGCCTACGCACTGGCCGTGATTCGTGAAGACGAGCCCGGTTCTCTGGTGCTGGCCCGGGAAGGCTCGCCGTTGATGCTGGGGATCAGTGAGGATGGCTACTACGCCGCTTCCGATGCTTCTGCCATGGTGGCCGAAACACGCCGCATGGTGTACCTGGAAAACGGCGATGTGGCCCGTTTGAGCCATGAGGGCGTGACCATTGTCGATACCAGCGGCGAACAGGCGGAACGCCCCGAAGTGACCTCATCCATCAGCGCCGATGCGGTGCAGCTGGGTGAGTTCAGCCATTACATGCAAAAAGAAATCTTCGAGCAACCCCAGGCACTGGGCAATACACTGGAAATGCTCGGCGGTGCCGGCAGCCTTCAGGCCGGTTTGTTCGGGGCCGATGCCGAGGGCATTTTGCAGCAGGTGGATTCGGTACTGATTCTGGCCTGTGGTACCTCCAGCTACGCAGGCATGGTGGCCCGTTACTGGATAGAGGCCATTGCCGGTATTCCTTGCAACGTGGAGATAGCCAGTGAGTACCGCTACCGCCGTTCGGTGGCCCGTGAAAGCCAGCTGGTGGTGGTTATCTCCCAGTCCGGCGAAACCGCCGACACCATCGCCGCGCTGCAACACGCCAAGAGCCTGGGCCACCGGCACACGCTGGCCATTTGCAACGTGCCGGAGTCTGCCATTGTGCGCGAGGCTACCCTGCGCTTTATCACCCGCGCCGGCCCGGAAATTGGGGTGGCGTCTACCAAGGCCTTCACCACTCAGCTTTCCACTCTGTTCTTGTTAACCCTGCTGCTGGCCAAGGCCCGTTCCGCGCTTTCCGAAGATGGTGAGAAGCTATACCTGCAGGAAGTAAAACACCTGCCAGTAGCGGTGGAAAAAGTGCTAGCCCTGGAGCCGGAAATTCGCGAACTGGCCCAACGCTTCGGCCAAAAACGCCACGCCCTGTTCCTTGGCCGTGGCCGGCATTTCCCCATTGCCCTGGAAGGGGCCCTGAAGCTGAAAGAAATCTCCTACATCCACGCCGAAGCCTACCCCGCCGGCGAACTCAAGCACGGCCCATTGGCGCTGGTGGATGAAGACATGCCGGTTGTGGTGGTCGCCCCCAACGACCAGCTGCTGGAAAAGCTCAAAGCCAACATGGAAGAAGTCCGCGCCCGAGGCGGTGAGCTGTACGTCTTCGCCGATGGCGACAGCCAGGTAACCTCAGCACCAGGCCTGCACGTACTGCGCATGCCGGAACACTACGGCGAGCTTTCCCCGGTGCTGCATGTGGTGGCGTTGCAGTTGCTGGCCTACCACGTGGCGTTGGTGAAGGGCACGGATGTGGACAAGCCCAGGAATTTGGCAAAAAGCGTTACGGTGGAGTGAGGATCCTATGTCTGAAGTTGTACTGGTAACCGGTGGCGCAGGTTACATCGGCTCTCACGCCACGCTGTGCCTGCTGGAAGCCGGGTATTCGGTGGTAGTGCTGGATAACCTCTGTAACAGTTCGGCCACATCGCTGGAGCGAGTGGCGCAGATTTGCGGACGCGAGCCGCATTTTGTTCAGGGCGATATCCGGGACACGGCGTTGGTTGAGCAGACCCTCAAAGACCACAACGTGTCGGTGGTGTTGCACTTTGCCGGGCTGAAAGCCGTCGGGGAGAGCGTCGAAAAGCCGCTGATGTATTACGAGAATAACGTCGCTGGTTCCGTGTCGCTGTGCAAAGCCATGCAGGCCGCTGGCGTGTTCAACCTGGTGTTCAGCTCCTCCGCCACCGTGTATGGCGAGCCGGAGACCATGCCCATCGATGAAGACTGCCCGGCTGGTGTGCCAACCAACCCTTACGGCCTGTCCAAGAAGATGGTTGAGCAGGTGCTGACGGACCTGGCCGCTTCCGATGAACGCTGGTCCATTGCCTTGTTGCGCTATTTCAACCCGGTGGGCGCTCACGAGAGCGGGCTGATGGGTGAAGACCCTCAGGGCATTCCCAACAACCTGGTGCCTTACGTCAGCCAGGTGGCCGTTGGCAAACTGGCGGCGCTTCAGGTGTTCGGGGACGATTACCCGACCGTGGATGGCACCGGGGTGCGTGATTACATTCACGTGGTGGATTTGGCTAAAGGCCACCTCAAAGCCATCGAAGCCCTGAAAAGCCGTAAAGGCGCCCACATCTGGAACTTGGGCACCGGGGTGGGTTACTCGGTACTACAGGTGGTCAAAGCCTTTGAAAAAGCCTCTGGCCGGGACATTCCCTTCAACATAGCCCCGCGCCGTTCGGGTGATATCGCCGAATGCTGGGCCAACCCGGGAAAAGCCAAAGCCGAGCTTGGCTGGGTGGCTGAGCATGGTATTGAGCGGATGATGGAAGATACCTGGCGGTGGCAGAAGCATAACCCGGAAGGATACGAGACGCGGTAAATGGGAAAGGACGCCGAAAACCCGCAATTTGCTCTTCAAAAACACGCCAACAGCCTGAAACACGGATCTCTAAATGACTTGCTCTGCGGTGAAGGCAGCCAGCCGCGTGCCAAGGCCCTGCAGTTTGATTTCCACTCACTTCAGGTGGATTTCAGCAAGCAGCGGCTAACGGTAAACACGCTTGACTTGCTCACGCAATGGGCCGAGAGCGTCGGCCTGGAACAAAAGCGAGACGCGTTGTTTGCCGGTGAGCCAGTCAACGTGTCTGAAAACCAAGCGGCGTTGCACATGGCCGCTCGCTGGCCTTCGGATACTGCCGCGCCCGAGGGCATGGCCCCGACGGTGTCGCTTTGTGTGCAGCAACGCGAAAAGCTGGCTGAGTTGGTTCGCCAAGTGCATTCGGGCCAGTGGCGTGGCGTAACCGGTGAGGCGTTTACCGATGTGGTGCACATTGGTGTCGGCGGTTCGGACCTCGGCCCCAAACTGATCAGCGAGGTGTTGGGCGACACCCAAGGC